>Ga0207796_1000017_pt1 | contig 78170 bp, 71 predicted proteins | sample Pon1CUnioCityCA_6_FD_187274 | JGI IMG/M metagenome (GOLD analysis project Ga0207796, IMG submission 187274) | Marine sediment microbial community from Union City, CA, USA - Pond 1C Sediment 1 (SPAdes) | ecosystem: Environmental > Aquatic > Marine > Intertidal zone > Salt pond sediment ... | reverse complement strand
GAGGCGCTTGAACGTCGCGAGCGGGTGGTCGAGTCGCATGTGGAGACGAAGGCCAGAGAGAAACACATCCAGGTGGGACCGTTTTTTGCGGACCGGAAGAAGTACATGGCGACGTACAAGGGAGAACCGTTGGACTTGACACGTCGCGAGTTCAACTTGCTTGTTCATCTTATGGAGAACACACAGCGTGTCGTCCCCCCTCCAGAGTTGGTACGGGTCGCCCGCGACTACGATCCCGAGGATCTGCAGGAGGCACGCGATATCATCAAGTGGTACATCCACCGCCTCCGTCAGAAGATCGAGCCGGAGCCGTCAGATCCCCGCTACATCATAAACGTCCGAGGGGTTGGATATCGATTCGTGGACAGCGGCCCGCCGACTTTAGGGTCAGGCTAGCAGCGTCCTGCTGGGCCAACTGTATTCCAACTCTATCCAACGCTGCCCAACGCGAGTCCCAACCGAACCCATCGGCTGGGACTTCTGTTTTGTGCTACACTCTGGTTGTGGTGACCCGGGCCACTGAAGAGGGCTAACTCGTGTAAACCGCCCGACAGCGGCCTGCAATGGAGGGACCAGTTGTGAACAAGCACGTGATTCTGATCGTTGACGATGAGACACGCGTTCTCTTCGTGCTGAAGAATGCTCTGAGTCGGCTTGGCGACAGCCTCAAGGTGATTACGGCGGACACCGGCCAAGATGCCTTGGGTATGATGGCTGAAGAGCGCTGCGACCTGGTGATCACGGACTTGATCATGCCAGACATGGACGGTGTTGAACTCACCAGGCAAATCAGGGCAAGAGAAGAGAGCCCGGCCATTGTGTGGATGACGGCCTACGGCTGTCAGAGCTTTGTGGCCGAGATCGAGAAGCTGGGGGTGTATCAATGCGTAGAGAAGCCAGTGGAGATCGCACAGATACGTCAGGTGGCGCGCGAGGCCCTGGGGCAGGCCGCGCTTGGGTGAATGCTCCACTTCACTGGACGGTCTGGGGCGGCACGTTACAGTGGCTGAGTGCTGGCAAGAAGGCACCCAGTAACGTCGAGGGCTAGTTCTGTGAGTACCGCGCCAGGTCTGGTTGACGCTGGGAACCCAAGACATCCTCGTTTGTGCCACTAAGGGTGGTCATATGACGCAGGCCTCGCTGTTCTCACGATTTGGCGCTGCCTTGGCGATTGGAGTCCTGGTTGGACTGCAGCGCGAATACGCCTACGGGGGATCGGACAACGAGCTCTTCGCCGGCGTACGCACGTTTCCGTTGATCAGTCTGCTTGGCTGTACTGGCGCCTTGATGGCCGAAGAGCTCTCGACCCCCTGGGGGTTAATTGGTGTCCTTTTTCCAATGGGAGCACTGATCGTCGCAGCCCATTTCGTTGGGGCGTGGCAGCGGGAGGGCGTCGGGCTGACAACAGAGATGGCGACGCTGCTGACGTTCGCCGCCGGGGCTCTGTGCTACTGGGACTATCTGCCGCTCGCCGCTGCCGTCGGCGTCGCGACGACGGTCCTGTTGTCGCTGAAGCCAGAGATGCATGCCTTTGCCCAGCGGATAACACGAGAGGATGTCTATGCAACCCTGAAGTTCGCGGTGATCACCGTCATTGTGCTACCCGTCCTACCGAACCGGGGTTTCGGCCCCCCGCCGCTGAACGTCATCAATCCACATCAGATCTGGTTGATGGTCATTCTTATCTCGGGCATCAGCTTCCTGGGGTACGTGCTCATCAAGTGGGTGGGCCCGCGCCAGGGCATCAGTCTAACCGGGCTCCTGGGAGGGATCATATCAAGTACGCCGGTCACACTAAGCTTCTCCAGGCGCAGTCGAGACGAGAAGAAGCTGGCGAGACCACTCGCACTGGCGATCACCGTCGCCTGGGCAATCACGTATCTGCGCGTCCTCGTGGAGGTAGCCACGCTGAACCGACAGCTGCTTGGACAGCTGTGGCCGCCGCTGGCTGCCGCTTTCCTGGTTGGCATGGGATACAGTCTCTACCTCTACCTCTCTCAACCGACGCGAGAAGTGGGTGAGGTGCCCTTCAACAACCCGTTCGAGCTGGCGACAGCGCTCAAGTTTGGTCTGCTCTACGCCGTAGTGTTGGTGATCTCGAAGGCTGCGGAAGTCTATGCCGGAGATGCCGGCGTATACGTCTCGAGCTTCATCGCGGGCCTTCCGGATGTCGACGCTGTCACGCTTTCGATGGCGCAGCTAACCGGGAGCGGAGACGGGTTGACTACGACGATCGGCGCCCGTGCTGTCGTTGTTGGGGCGATGGCGAATACACTGACCAAGGTAGGGATCGTCCTAGGAACTGGCTCGCCCGGACTGAGGCGAGCCATCCTGCCCGGTGGTGCACTGATGTCGGTCACAGGGATCGGCGTCGCTTTCCTGATGTAGATAATGGGATGCGTGTAGTAAGACTAGGTCGGTACGACCGGAGCGATTCGGACACATGAAGGGATTATGTGAAAGGGAGTTAGGGGATGAAAACTAGGCGCTTTCTACTATTCACCGGAATCGGTTGCGTCGCTGTTCTTCTGATTGGGGCCGTAGCACTGGGCGCTGTTCTGCTCGGTGTCATGCCCTTGCGCGTTGGCGTTGAAGAAGACGCACAGGCGACCGTCTCCGTCTCGGAGGTGACGCAGGAGGTGGTCGAAGCGGCCCCGACGCTCACAGCCATCTCTTCGGGTTCCGAGGGAGGCGAGGTGCAGGCCACCGAACCGTCGCCCAGGGTCCATGAATCCCTGGCGTCCCTGTATGACGAGCTGAACCCGGGTGTGGTTAACATCCGGGTCTACGTAGCGCAGGGGGGAATGACGGGACAGGGTGCCGGATCCGGGTTTGTCATCGACGACGAAGGCCATATCGTGACAAACAACCACGTCGTGGCGCAGGCCGAAGTGGTGACCGTGATCTTCTTCAATGGGTATGAGGCCCACGCAGAGGTCGTGGGAACCGACGCAGATAGTGACCTGGCAGTGGTTCAGGCCAAGGACGTACCGGAGGGGGTGCGCCCCCTGCGACTCGCTGCGTCGGGAAGCGTCGTCCCAGGAGATCAAGTGATTGCCATCGGCAATCCCTTCAGTCTGGGAAGCAGCATGTCGCTGGGCATCGTCAGCGCGGTGGGACGCACAATCCCAACGCAGGAGACCCCGTTCAGTATTCCGCAGGCTGTCCAGACCGACGCGGCGATCAACCCGGGGAACTCGGGGGGGCCCTTGCTGAACCTGGATGGTCAGGTAGTGGGCGTCAACGCGCAAATCGCATCGAGCAGCGGGACGAACAGCGGTGTTGGATTTGCTATCCCGTCCGACGTGGTCCGTCGGGTGGTTCCTACGCTGATTGAGGAGGGAAGCTATTCCTGGCCCTGGCTGGGCGTTCAGGGAGGTCAGGTGAATCTCCTCTTGCAGGAAGCAAACGATCTCGATACGCAGGAGGGTGCCTACATCGCCGTCGTCGTGGAGAATGGCCCCGCCGAAGAGGCTGGCCTGCAGGGAGCGACCGCCGAAGAGACGATCTTGGGTCAGAATATCCCGGTTGGTGGTGATGTGGTTGTGGAGGCGGACGGAGAGCCTATCCGGGATTTTGCTGATCTGCTGACTTACATAGCCTTCAGACGGCCCGGAGACCGTGTGACGCTGACGATCTTGCGCGATGGCAGTCGGCAAGATGTGATAGTGGAACTGGCGGCTCGCCCGGAGTAATCGAATCCCTAGATAGATTAAGCTTGGCTCTACTGACAGAAGGTGCTGAAAGGCGCGATAAGCCCTCACATCCGCCCCCGAGAACGGGGACTACGAGAACTTTCTTCAGGGGAGGCAAGGTTCAGTTTCGTCCAGGTCCGCCGCCACCGCAGGGGCATTCATGCGGCAAGGGTCAACCGGGGCGTGTGGCCTCAGGTATCGGATTCCCCGGTCCACGAAACTCCAACCTTGCTCAACGGATGCCAAAGAAAGTTCGAACCGAATCCGAAATTTGGGGCGCTCGTTTTCTGTTAGCATGCGTTTAGGTCGGACATCGCGGTAACGAGAAGCCAGCCGGGGGATGCTTGCCGGTCAGGGTAATGTCTCGATGGCAGTGTGACCGGCTGCTCCTCGGTCTCGTATCATCGACACAGTAGAGGCGAAAGATGCTCAGAAGCAGGCGAGCGGCTCAGTAGATTGGGAGGTAACGTGCCAAACGTGAAGACAGAGCTTGACTTCGAATTCTACAGTGCGGACTTACCAACGCCAGACCTGGAGGACGACCTGAGGGCTGCCGCGTGGGACCGGATTCAGGCGCTGGCGGCAGGCCACGACGACATGATCGGCGGTTCGGTGGCTGTCGAGCGGGTGGAACATCGCGAAACCCCGCACGTGTACCAGGCACGCATTGTGGGCTTCATCAGGCCTGACAACATCGTGGTCAAGGAAAAGGCCGAGAAGTCCACAGCGGCCCTTCAACAGGCGCTCAATCAACTTGAGCGACAGGTCCGGAAGCGACGAGAAAAACGGCGCGAACCGTGGGAAAAGCCGAAAAAGCCCTAAACAAAGGCAGATCGAGCGGTATGCCGGGTCCGGTCTCACCAGCTGAGGCTTCTTGAAGGGTGGTAAAACCGGTGGCGGATCGATCTTACGTATTCGCATGGTGACGTACAGGGCCTAGAGAAGCATAAGGGGAGGTAGAGACAATGGCAGAGACTTACACGTACACGGCACGTAGCGCGGATAACCCTGAGAGAGTGGTTACTTTCACGCTGCGCGATTCGCGGATGTCCGTTGGGGTTGGCACTCCGCTGGAGCAAGTGGAACGGGCGATCCAGATTGGGCGAGGCGCGGAAGATGCCGAAGCCAAAGAAGCGGTGGAGGAAGGCGTAGAGATCGAGCCGAGGGAAGTCGAGCAGGCCAGGCTCTGGCTCCGGCCGCTTGCAGTCTCGCTGGTGGAGCGCGGGACAGGACCCGTCCATGTTGATGACGTCGTGGCCAACCTGGCCGATGACTGGCTTCAAGTCAAGGCCTGGGTCCGGGCGGGAGGCCTGCGACTGGTACCCATCACGTTAATGGACGGAAGGGTTGACAATCCGGTGGCGGCACAAGACTTCGTGGAAGAGGTAGAGGAACGGAAGAGTGTGAAGGGCCTGAACCTGCTTGGCCTGCTCGATTACTGGGCCACCTGGGCTGCGGCCGGCGTTGTGGCTCTCGTGCTTTTCCAGCGATGGCGCCAGAAGGGCAGCGAAAGAGGGGAAGCATAGTGGCACCAAGGTGTAGACTCTTACTGACTGTGAAGGACGCTTGATGGCGGAAGATCAAGACAGGGGCGCGCCTGAGGAATCGATGGCATCTCACGCAGAGATTGGAAAGCCGTGGTCTCTCTCCGACACGGACGCTCTAGAGACGCTCGAGGTGTCGCTGGAGGATGGACTTGGAGCAGAAGAGGTGCGGCGGCGACGCCAGCAGTACGGGCAGAACCGTCTGCGCTCCGCGGAGAGACGTAGGGCCATCGACATACTGGCAGAACAATTCAAGAGCGTGATCGTCGCGCTACTCGCCGCAGCCGCTGTCGTCTCGTTTGCGTTTGGTGAGGTCGTGGAAGGTGTGGCCATCGGTGTGGTGATCTTGATCAACGCGGTCATCGGGTTCGTGACGGAGCTTCGAGCCGTGCGATCGATGGAGGCCCTGCAGGAGCTGAGTCAGGTCAGTGCCAAGGTCCGGCGCGATGGGGAAGCGACGGAGGTCCCCGCGGAGGAAGTCGTGCCCGGCGACATTCTTCTGGTGGAGGCAGGCGATGTCGTCACCGCCGACGTGCGGCTTCTGGAGGCATCCAAGCTTCAGGCGAGTGAGTCTGCCCTGACCGGAGAGTCCGTTCCCGTGAGCAAGCAGACGGACTCTGTGCAGGCGGATACGCCGCTGGCAGAACGGGCCAGTATGCTCTTCAAGGGGACGGCGGTGACGCGAGGCTCCGGCAAGGGCGTCGTGGTGGCGACGGGGATGGACACGGAGTTGGGCCACATATCATCCCTCGTTGAGGAGGCGGAACAGGAGACCACGCCCCTGCAGAGGCGGCTCACGGAGCTAGGGCACCGGCTGATCTGGGTTACTCTCGGAATTGCAGCTGTCGTGACTGTCTCCGGGGCACTCAGCGGTAGAGACGTCCTCCTGATGATCCGGTCTGGGATCGCTCTGGCAGTTGCCAGTGTGCCCGAGGGACTGCCTATCGTGGCCACCGTTGCGCTGGCGCGAGGCATGTGGCGCATGGCGAAGCGCAATGCCGTCGTCAATCGACTGTCGGCGGTCGAGACACTGGGTTCGACGAACGTGATCCTGACTGACAAGACGGGTACGCTGACGGAGAACCGCATGACGGTCACGCACGTTGTGGTGCCGGCGGCTGAGGATGACGCGTTTGGAATTGATGTCGATGGGGAAGGGCTTGAGACCGACGGTCGGTTCAGTCGAGACGGGGATCCGATCGATCTGAGCGGACACGAGGTGCTGCGGCGGTCACTGGAAGTCGGTGTCCTGTGCAACAATGCCGCGCTCACACAGGATGATGGGGCTGAGGAGGCCTCAGCCGTGGGCGAACCGACAGAGGTGGCGCTGCTGGTCGCCGGGGCCAAGGCTGGCATGAACCGGGGCGAACTGACGGCGGAGCTGCCGGAAGTTCGCGAAGTGGCATTCGATCCGCAGATCAAGATGATGGCTACGTTCCACGAGCAGCCGGACGGGAATGACGGCTATCGAGTGGCTGTGAAGGGGGCTGTGGGTCCCGTCATCGAGTCTAGCACGCACACGTTGACGGACCAGGGCAGAAGAGAGCTCACGGAGGAAGAGCGGCAGAAATGGATCAACCGGAACGAGGAGATGGCCGAGAGAGGCCTCCGCGTCATCGCGACGGCTACGAAAGTGAGCGATTCGACCGATGCCGATCCCTATGCACAACTGACGTTTCTGGGTCTTCAAGCGCTGCTCGATCCTCCCCGGGACGACGTGCGTGATTCGATAAAGGCGGCACAGGATGCCGGCGTTAGAGTGGTCATGGTCACAGGGGATCAGCCGGCCACGGCACGGAACGTCGCCCTCGCTGTCGGGCTGGTAGATGACCCGGATGCCGAAGTGATCCGCGGCGGCGATCTAGCCAGCCTGGACGACCTGAGCGCTGCGGAGAGGGAGCGGGTGCTGCAAGCGCCGATCCTGGCGCGGGTAAGTCCGGAGCAGAAACTCGATCTGATCGCGCTCCATCAAGAACACGGCGCGGTGGTCGCGATGACGGGCGATGGCGTGAACGATGCCCCGGCATTGAAGAAAGCAGAGATCGGCGTGGCGATGGGACTGCGGGGCACGCAGGTGGCGAAAGAGGCAGCCGATATGGTGTTGAAGGACGACCGCTTTTCCACCATTGTGGCGGCGATTCAACAAGGGCGCACCATCTTCAACAACATCCGCAAGTTCGTGCTCTATCTGTTGTCCTGCAACGTCGCGGAGATTATCGTCGTCGGGTTGGCGTCGCTGGCGAACGCCCCTCTGCCGATTCTGCCGCTGCAGATCCTGTTCCTCAACCTGGTCACGGATGTCTTTCCTGCACTCGCCCTTGGCGTGGGGAAAGGGGACCCGCACGTCATGGACCGGCCGCCGCGGGATCGGGAGGAACCGGTGCTGATGCGGCAACACTGGCTGGGAATCGTCGGCTACAGTTCAGTGATCAGTGTGGCGGTCCTCGGCGCCCTGGCAGTCGCGGTGCTGTGGCTCGGTATCGGAGAGACGCGTGCGGTGACCATTTCATTCCTCACGCTGGCCTTCGCTCAGCTATGGCACGTGTTCAACATGCGGGACCACGGGACAGGCCTCATCGACAACGACGTGGTGCGGAATCCCTGGATCTGGGGTGCGTTGGCACTGTGCACAGTCCTGCTGGTCGCAGCAGTCTACGTCCCGGGTCTAGCCGACCTGCTGCAGGTGGAAAGGCCAGGGGCTGAAGGGTGGGCACTGATCCTGGGGGCGAGCTCAATCCCGTGGTTCGCCGGGCTCATCGCGAAGGCGGTGGGAGGGATGACGATTACGACTTGATCGTTCATTGATTCGTCGAGGAGGACCCGAGCGGGTTCGATGGCCCGTGGCTAACGCGGGAGAGTACTGGCTGGCGATGACAGACCCGCGGGGGCGGGATCCATCATTCCCGCGGGGACGCTGTTAGTGCAAAGAAAGGAGGAGAGATACGTTGCTACTATCCAAATCCGAGCTGGAAGCCCTGGCGGAGACCTACGATCGATGGCACGTCTCGATTTACATGCCTGCGAAGGTGGAAGGCGATGCCGTTCTCGAGAACCCAATCCGCTTCAGGAATCTGCTTGACCATGCTGAGGAGCAGCTGGTTGATGGCGGCTTGCGCACCCCGGAGGCGAAGGAGCTCCTCGCCCCGGCCCGAGGGTTGGTGGAAGACGAGGTCTTCTGGCAGCAACAGAGCGATGGGCTGGCCGTGTTCATCGCGCAGGGCATTGCCCGGAAGTACCAGCTACCGCTGCGATTTGAGGAGTCGGTGGTGGTCAGCGATCGCTTCCACCTCAAACCGCTCCTCTCAGTCTTGAGCAACAATGGGCGCTTCTACATCCTGGCGATCAGCCAGCACGAGACGCGACTTCTGCAGGGCACGCGCCACCAGATAAGCGAGATCGATCTAGACGATCGGGAGGGCGTCCCCAGGTCAATCGTTGACGTCCTCAAATGGGAAGACCCGGAGGAGCGAATTCAGCTTCACACAGGCACCGAGACGGTACTCGACGGCGGTGTCGCTGCCGTGTTCCACGGTCACGGTGTGGCAAGCCAGGACGATCCGAAGGAGAAGATCCTGCGCTTCCTGCACCAGCTCGACGCCGGGATCAGCGACCTCCTGGCTGACGACGATGCGCCCCTTGTCCCGGTGGCAGACGGCTTCATGGTGGCACTCTACCGGGAGGCAAACACCTATCCACACCTGACGGACGAGGGCGTGCGGGTACAGCCGCAGGACCTGAGCCTGGCGACTCTGCACAGCCGCGCCTGGTCGATCGTCGAGCCGCTGTTCGGGCAGGCTGAAGAGCGAGCGCGGGATGTCTATCACCACTTGCAGGCGACAGAGCCGGAGCGAGTGTCGAATGATATCGAAGAGGTGGTGCAGGCCGCTGCCTTTGGGCGTGTCGACGGACTGTTTGTCGCCCGGGATGCAGAGAGATGGGGGACTTTCGACGGCGACACGGGCGATGTTGAGCTGCACCAGACGCACCATGCGGGGAACCGGGATCTCCTGGACCTCGCTGCCGTAGAGACTATGGTGAATGAAGGCTGGCTCTTCGTCGTCGATGAGGCGCAGATTCCTGGGGAAGGCCCCGTCACCGCAGTCCTTCGTTGGTGAGCTTGGTGTTGCCCTGACGTTTCCGTCTTTGTAGCAAGGACCACACGGCCTAATGACAAACGCATTCGTCGTCGTCAACCCGGTTGCGGGAAGCAACAGCGGCATCGTGGAACGCGAGTTGCCGCGGTACTTCAGGGATGTTGGCTGGACCTGGCAGATCTACTCGACAACGGGTGATGAGTTGGTTGCTGAGGTGGTCCGGGACGCACTGGAGGGGGACCATCCGCCGTTTGATCTGATTGTTGCCGCCGGCGGCGATGGGACGGTGTCTGGTGTGGCTGCAGGTGTGTCAAGAAGCGGCGTGCCCATGGGCGTCCTGCCCGTCGGCACAGGAAATACCTTGGCTCGGGAGCTGGGCGTGCCGCTAACGGTCGAGGGGGCATTGGAGCTCCTGACCGGCGATCATAGCGTGAGGGACATCGACGGGATGGCGGTTGGGGAGCGAATCTTCGTGCTGAACGTGAGCGTAGGCATCAGCGGGCTGACGATGCGTGACACTGCAACAGGCGAAAAACGACGACTGGGACGCGCTGCTTATGTGTGGACAGGACTGAGGAAGCTGTTTGGGTATCAGCCCCATCGGTTCGCTCTCACCATCGACGGACAATCACGTTCTGTAAGAGCCTCTGAGATCGCGGTTGTCAACAGCGGGGCGCTCGGGGACCCGGCGCTGCGGTGGAGTCCTGAAGCCGAGCTGGATGACGGTCGCATCGATGTCCTCATTGTCCGCGCCCGCACTATCATCGACTATCTCGGGCTGGCGCTGGCCATTCTGCTCAGACGGCACAGTGAGGAACCGTCCATCGAGCACGCGACTGCCACGCAGCGCGTGTCCGTCGACGCCGATCCCGACCTGCCCGTGCAAGCCGATGGCGAGGTCATCGGGACCCCGCCGGTGACAGTGACTGTTGTGCCAGGCGCTGTTCGAGTGGTTACGCCAGCGTCCGATGCCGAGCAGTAGGAATTCGGGCAGATCAGTCCGTAGCGGAGTCGTGCCCCCGATGCAGGGTCTCTTCGCTCACCCATGATCTGGACGATCAGATGCCGCGAGCGGGGGCGGGTGTCGAAGTCGAGGAAGACGATCTGCTGCCACGTCCCCAGGGTGAGACTGCCGTCGACGACCGGGACAGTCAAGGAGGGCCCCATGAGGGCGCTTCGGATGTGCGAATGACCATTGTCATCGCCCCAGCGCAGATGATGGCGGTAGTCCCGATCCGGCGGGGCTAATTCGTCGAGAACGCGTTCAAGGTCGTGCAGCGCGCCGGGCTCGTACTCGATTGTTGACAGACTCCCGGTCGAACCGGGGCAGAAAACAGTAGCGGTGCCGTCGCGCACGCCACTCTTCGTGACGGCGTCCTTCACCTGCGAGGTGATGTCAACGATGTCACAGTTCCCCTCCGTCTGGAGCTCCAGCTCGCTGGTAACGACCATCTTGTCTTTCCCTTTCACGACTCGCTGCTGACGAGATGTAACTGGGAGCGTCGAGTCAATCTTACTTCGTTGACTCGACCCGCTTCCACAGTCTATCGAGCGGCCTTCGCAGAAGACGCACTTTGACCAGCACCAGGAGCCATAGATGGAGACGGGCCCCGAACAAGAGGAGCGTCCACAAGAATTCACGCGGGCTCTGGGGATAGGCAAAGGCCATTCGGGCGCCGTTCTTCAGCTCTAGCCACGCTGAGCGCATTCTAAACGGGGACTCCCGGATGTATCGCTGAGCGTAGCCGCCGGCTGAGCGTACCTTCTGCTGGAGCCAATCGCCGTAGGTTGTCGGATACCGCACGTAGACCCGGGCGTCGGGTGCGTATGAGATGGCGTAGCCCTGTTGAGCGATCCGATGCGAGATGACGGCGTCCTCTGCCAAAGCGTCCTCTGGCACGCGCTCGATCAGTCCGCGGCGAAAAGCCAGGAGATAGCCCGAGCACAGAAGGAACTCACCGCTCTCATCGCGCGCCAGGCGCATGCGATGAATCCCATCCGTCAGGAGGTGGGACCAGTAACCGAGCAACGTGTCTCGAGGATTGACGCTGATCGGATGCCCTGTGGCGGCGCCAGTCTGCGGATCCGAAAAGGGAGCCAGCAGCGCGTCAAGCGATTCCTCGTCAACAACGACGTCCCCGTCACTGAGGACGACAATCTCTCCCTCCGCGGCAGCCAGACCGGCGTTCACGGCCGTCGGCTTCCCGTGCTGCGGATCAGCAACGTGCCGGACGGCAGAAGTACGTTCGGCATAGCCGTCGACGACGGCAATGGTCTCGGGGTCCGGGCAGATGACGAGAAGCTCTGCCCCTTCGGGGAGCTGGTCCAGGAAGGCGTCGATGGCCGTTCCGACTGTCTCCGCCTCGCGGAAAGCAGTGATGAGAATGCTCAGTTTAGCGACCACTGACGTCACCGCTCTGGCTAGGCTGCAAAAGTCTCCATGGCCCCCAGATCCCAAAGCTGGAGTCCAGTGTCAGGATCATGACGGCGGCGAACGGTTGTCGGGGCTGTCTCGACGATGACCTCGACGGTTGGCCCTACGATGGCGTCCACGAGGTGACCGCCCAAGGCGCTGTAGTCCGAGCGGCCTACGACAACGTGCGCGTGCACCATCCGCTGACCGTTCTCGGCCTTGGAGATGTTGCCGCTCAGGTTGAGCACCTCAACGGGTTCCTCTACGGCCTGGTTTCGATAGGTCTGCGCGTCCGCGTCGTAGTAACCGAGCGTGACGCGCGCAAAGGTGCCGATGGCCCGGATCGCCCCAAACCCGATTCGGTACACATTCGCGAATTGCGTCAATCTGTCCAGGACATTCTCACCGGAATCGAGCCGAATGAGATAGCCGTTAGCCAAACGCTTCACCTGCACTGGGTTCCCCCCTTTGCCTGACTGGTCCACGGAAATCGTCTGTCTAGACAATGTTCTGTTGCTCTGATGTCTACCAAGCATCTTAGCTCACCACCGCGATCGCTGGCCGTCTCAGAATGCGCGATTCAATTCAGACGGCTGCCCGCGGACGCCCAGCGGCCACTGCGGCGAGGTGGATGGTGGGCGCATGAGGATACTAGCATGCCCGAGCCTTCTTGGCAATCGGATTTGCGTCGTCGAGTGAGGTAGCCTCGAGCCGGGTCAGGGAGCGATTGTTGCGTCGGCCGGCATACCGGGCTTCAGCTCGTGGTCTGGATTGGGTATGGTGACGTCCACGGCGAACACCAGATTGACACGTTCCTCCTGCGTCTGGACGTTGCGCGGCGTGAATTCTGCCTCGCCAGCGATGCTGTCGATGCCACCGATGAAGACGCGGTCGGGAAAGGAATCAACAGTCACTTCCACGGCTTGCCCGATTTTCACCTGGCCGATGCGGTTCTCCGGTATGTAGAGGACCAGGGTGACCTCGTCAAGGTTTGCGATGGTGAGGAGAGGTCTTCCAGCCATAGCTGTCTCCCCAGCCTGAGCGCTGCGCGTGCTGACGATACCGTCCATTGGGGCGTGGAGTGTAAGTAGATCAAGTTGAGCATCAATCAGAGCGACCCCGGCCTCCGCCTGAGCCACCTGCGCCTGGGCAAGGGCCACGTCCTCATCGGCCGCCCCGGCCTCCAATTCCGCTAGCCTCGCTTCAGCAGCACTCACCCCGGCCACTGCCTGCTCATATTCCGCCTGGGCACTGTGGAGTTCCGCTTCGAGAGAGAGGGGGTTACTCCGTATGTCAAGAAGAGAGCCCAAGTAGGCCCGAGCACCGGACAGGTCTGCCTCTGCTTGAGCCAGCCTGGCTTCGGCTGCCTCCAGTTGGAGGTCCCAGGTGCGGGCCACGTCGCCGCCTTGACCGACGTAGACCCCGTGCTTGATCTTTGTCTCCTCGAGATCGGCTTCCTGGAGTTCGACGTTCTGCAGCGCCAGATCCACCTGTGTCCGCGCGTCATGGATCTGGGCATCGAGGGACAGAGGGGAACTAATGACCTCCCGTGCGTTCAGAACGGCCTGCCTGGCGCCATCGAGCGTGGCCTGCGCTTCCTGGAGGCTGGCTCGAGCGGCCGCGATATCCTCCTCGCGCGCGCCGGCCCGCACGCGGTCTAGTTCGGCGTTGGCGACGGAGAGGGCGGCCTGGGCCTCCACCCGCTGGCTAGCCAGGGTGGCATCGTCCAGAAGGACGACCACATCCCCAGCGGACACGTCGTCGCCTCGTTCGACAGTCACGTCCGCGATGAGGCCCTGGATCTCTGGCGCCACGGTTACCTCCTCACCTTCGATATAGCCTGAGGCGGTGAGGAGGCTCTCTCCGCTGGGCGAATTGGGCTCACAGCCCGGCAGAAGGAGCAGTGCGAGAGCGAGAACTGAACAGTAGACCATAACATGTATGGCCCGAGCTGGCAGTTGAGAGCGGGCATCCCGGATTCGCATGTCACTGCTCCGCGGTGATGATCGTGGCGTCGGCGGGCACACCCGGCTTCAATTTGTGATCGGGGTTCGGTATGCTAACGTCGACGGCGAAGACCATATTCACCCGCTCTTCCTGGGTCTGAACGTTGCTCGGCGTGAACTCGGCCTTGCTGGCGATGGCGACCAGGGTACCCAGAAAGACCTGGTCGGGGAAACTGTCCACCTGGACTTCCACCCGTTGACCGACGTTGATCCGCCCGAGCTGATCCTCTGGCACATAGACCGTGAGCGTGACATGGTCGAGGTCGCCCAAAGTCAGTATGGTCGCTCCAGGGGCGGCGAGCTCGCCCTCATGGATGTTTCGTTCCAGGACCAGCCCCCCAACCGGCGCGAGGATGGTCAACTTCTCTCGCTCCGCGAGCAGCCTGTTGAGGGAAGCTCGGGCCTGTTCCACCTGGGATTCCGCAGCCGCGATCTCCTCCTGCGTCGCCCCCGAACGAAGTGCTGCCAGTTGAGCTTTGGCTTCCCTCACCCCGGCCCCGGCCCTGCGATAGCGTGTCTCAGCTGCGTCAACCTGCGTGTCTAGTTCCTGGGGGGTCTCCCGCATTGCGAGTAGATCGCTCAATGAAGATCTTGCTCCCTGGAGTCTGGCCTCGGCCGTGTTAACGCCGACCCAGGCCTTCCAGTATTGGTAAGGAATCATGTGGAAGCTGAGCTGTGCGGGGATATCATTCGGCAGGTCAGGCCGTTGGGGCTTTGGTAGATACCCAAACTGCTTCTCGAGTCTCTCCTTGACGTCGGGATACTCGTCCTTGGCATCAGAGTAGTTTTCCTCGGCGATTTCTGCGGCATCTTTCAGAGCTATGGCCTCCGCGAGCCCGGCCTCGGCTGCCCTGACCGCCCATCTGGCCTGGGCAATCTGAGCATCCAGTTCCTGCTGATTGTCGCGCAGGGCCTGGACGTCTTCCCAAGCCTGATAGGCGCCCTGGCGGGCCGCGATGGCCTGTGCGAGGCCAGCCTCGGCCAGCTGGATCTGCTCCACGCCGGCACCTGCCTGTACTTTCGCTAGCTTGGCCTCGGCGATCTTGACCTCTGCCCGGCCTGACGCGATCTGAGCTTCCAGCACCGTGCCGCTGAAGCGGGCAAGAAGGTTCCCAGCGGCGACGTCATCGCCCTCCCTGACGAACAATGTGACGACGCGACCGCCGATCTGTGGCGCTATGTTGATTTCTTCGGCCTCGATGAAGCCGGATGCCGTCAGGTCGCCCTTGGTGGGTTCGGCCAGATCCAACTGCGCCAGTGTGCTCCCCCAGGTAGATGGGTTCCGCAAGAAGTGATATGCGGCCGCGCCCGCTCCCAGGAGAGTGAAAGCAACGATGACGATCAGGACTATGTACTTTCTCTTCATAATCGCTGTTCCGTACCCGTGCCATTGTGTCTCACGTTGGCGATGAAGACGTCCTCAAGGGAAGGCGGGATCAGGTCCATCGACCTGACGTCAACGTCCGCTTGACTCAGCACTTGGGCGATGGTCTGTGTGTGGGTGTCCACATCGTCGCCCACGACGTGAATGAGGGCTCCGTAAAGCGCAACCTCGGGAAAAAGGGCCAGCTCTTGGAGCGCCTTGATAGCTCGGGCAGGTTGATCGCAATCTATCTCCATGACTTGCCCCTCCATGTTTTCCAGCTTGATTTCCTCGGGGGCGCCATGGGCGATGATGCGTCCCTGGTGAATGAAGGCCAGGTCCTGGCAGTGCTCGGCCTCATCCATGTAGTGGGTGGTGACGAGTATTGTCTTCCCCGCATCGGCGAGGTCGTAAAGCAAGTCCCAGAACTCCCGACGGCTAATGGGGTCGACGCCGGCGGTGGGCTCGTCAAGGAATAGCATCTGCGGTTCGTGGAGGATGGCGGCGCCCAGCGCCAGTCGCTGCTTCCAGCCACCGGCCAGATTGCGAGTCAGCTCGCGCTCCCGCCCCTGGAGACCTGCCATCTCGACGGCAAATTGCTTGCGCATCTGAAGCTGCTTTCCACGCACGCCATAGGTCCGACCGTAGAAGTCGAGGTTCTCGCCGACGGTGAGGTCATCGTAGAGGCTGAACCGCTGGGACATGTAGCCGATGCGTTTCCGTATCTCCGCTGGTTGGCGTTCGACGTCGTATCCCAGGACGCTGGCACGTCCGGAAGTGGGGCGGAGCAGTCCCAAGAGGATACGAATGGTGGTAGTCTTCCCAGCGCCATTGGGACCGAGGAAGCCGAAGATCTCTCCGGTTCGAATGCTGAACGTAACCTCATCCACAGCGGTGAAATCACCGAACCGCTTGGTCAAATCGTGGACTTCGACTGCAAATTGATTCATTGGTACTCACTCGTATACAGGATCGGGACACAGGATGTCAGACGGAAGACGGCATGCACAACGCCCTGGGAAGCAGCACACCGGATGAAAGCCTGCACTACTGGGCCTTCCGCTTGCGGATGAGGGAGATGAAGGCCTCCTCCATTCGAGGACGGGTCTGGCGCACGTCTCGAACCCCGATGCCGGCTTCACGTAGTGCGTCCGTGATAGACACCTGACGCAGGTCGCTGTCATCAACAAACACGTGCAGCACATCGCCGTAGGTCTGAACCTCCAACACACCAGGAAGATCTTTGATAATCCCGCTGGCCTTGCGCAGCTGGTCGGGCCGCAGCTGCAGCAGTTCGCCTTCCACTAGGGTCTTGATCTCTGCTGGCTCGTCAAGCATGATGACGTCGCCTTCGTACATCAGGGCGACGCGGGAACAACGCTCAGCCTCGTCCATGTAGGGCGTGCTGACGAAGAGTGTGACGCCCTCCAAGTGAAGCTCGGTGAGAATGTCCCAGAATTCGCGCCGCGAGACAGGATCGACACCGGTTGTCGGCTCATCGAGGAAGATGACGTCAGGCTGATGGATGAGGGTGCAAGCAAGAGCCAGCTTCTTCTGCATACCTCCGGACAGGTGCACAGCACGGCGGTCGCGGAAGTCGGTAAGGCGAGCAAACTCAAGGAGTGTCTGCTTTCGTTCGCGACGGGTGCTCCGGTCAACTCCAAACACATCGGCAAAAAAGGTCAGGTTCTCGTCGACGGTGAGGTCTCCGTAGAGCGAGAATTGCTGGGGCATGTAGCCGATGCGCTTCTTGATCGCTTCCGGTCTCTTCACGGTATCGTACCCCGCGACGGAGGCGGTACCGGCGGTGGGGTCCATGATGGCGCACAGCATGCGGATTGTCGTTGTCTTGCCAGCGCCGTCGGGGCCTAGCAGCCCGAAGATCTCTCCCTCTCGAACGCTCAAGGTGAGCCCATCGACGGCGATGACGTTCTTGAACTGCTTTCTCAGATCGTGCGTCTCAATGATCGTTTTCATAGTCAATGTCAATGTCAATGGTCATCAGCCATCCTCAGACTTGGCGACACGCAACACGAGTGGCACACCGTGGGCCCAACTGCTTTCTTCTGCATTCGTTGCCATCCCTCTGCAAACCAGCTAGTTCAGCTGGGCCACGGACAACCCGTGCTGCCTGATCTCGAAGCAGTCAGACGCACCACACGCCTCGACCAGCTCTCGCCTGAAGGATGCCTTCTCCTGGTCCAGAACTGCCTTGCTCAGGTGTTCGATCTGCGTAACGGCGGCGTTGCCAAGAAGGAATGGCTGGATGATGGGCATTGCGGCCGTCGCGAACAGCGCGCGCCGATCTCGTACCCTCTGCATGAACTCCTGGCAAATGGGGCACCGTATGCCGGACATCGACACCTCATACCTCCCCGGTCGGTTCCACCGCGCGGGGCTCTCCGTCATGCTCCTCGGCGGCAGACTCACGAACGCGAGTTGGCGCGGTTCCCGCACTTTGATTGCCAGCAGGATTGAGCCCCTCGAAGAGGAGGGTGCCGATCACCTCTGGCATTTCGCTCCACCTAGTTTGAAGCTGCTCGTCCCCCAGCATGCGGACGATAAGCAGTCCGATAAAGAGACTTTGGACGGCGCGCACCGTCAGTGGCACGTCGACCGGTCGGAGGTCACCCTGCTCAATCCTGGTCTCCACGTACCGTTCCAAGAGGTTGATCAACGGTTGGACAAGCTCCCCGTAGAACTGCTCTCGGAGGGCAGGCTGCACGAGCATCTGAGGGATTATGGCCCGCACCATCTCCTCATTCTCAATCAGCCGGCCTATTCGTTCGCGGGACACGTGGGTGAGAAATGAGCGCGCATCTGTACTGAAGGCGCGTGACAAGTCTTCGTCGAAGGCCTCGAGCTCGGTGAGGCGCGTCATCAACTCGATGAGAAGATCACCTTTGCTGTCGAAATAGAGATAGATCGTACCTGGAGCAATGCCAGCACGCTCAGCAACCTCCCTGACCGCTGTGCGCTGGTAGCCATTTTCGGCAAAGAGGGCAGCTGCGGCGTCCAGGATCGATCGGCGGCGGGCTTGTACGCGATCCGTCGACGGGTCACATTTGCTGGTTGTCATCGGTTTCCTGTGTGATGAATGAACGTTCATTCACTGGAATCTTACCCCGTTCGCGGAGTGGTGTCAAGGACTCAATTGACCTGCGCAGTCGCCGATGCTAGAATCGTGTCATGAGGAAGCGCGCTATAGTCAGGTTCCTGCCAATCCTGGTTCTGCTGGTGGCGGCTGCGTTCCGTTACCATGGTCTCAATTGGGATCAGGGGATCGGAGCGCATCCAGACGAGCGGTATGTCGTCGACGTGGCGAGTCGCTTGTCGTTCGCGGGGGAGCTGAATCCTTTCGATCCTGCACCCGACTATGCCTATGGTCACCTGCCGCTGTACGTCCTCGCTGTGGCTGGTGCGGTCGTGCCGCGGGCCGATCTGCTGATCGTGGGTCGATTCTTGTCTGCATCGTTCGATCTGGGGACAGTCGCCTTGACGTTGGCCCTGGGACGGCGCGTGTACGATCGGCGCGTCGGCGTGCTCAGCGCGGCTTTCGTTGGGCTGATGGTCGCGCATATGCAGCAAGCCCGCTTCTACACCGTGGACACCATGCTCGCCTTCTGGGTGCTCAGTGCCTTACTGTTCGCAGTTCAATTCGTGGGCAACGGGCGGCCCGTATTCGCATGGCTGGCGGGAGGAGCCGCTGGCCTTGCCGTCGCGACGAAGGGGACAGCCGCGCTGCTGGTGATCCCATTGACCGCTGCCTGCCTGGCTCGACGGGACGCGGTAAGGGGGGCGTGCTGGTACGGCGGGCTGGCTGCTATCGTGGTCGCCCTTGCCGTGCAGCCCTTTGCAGTCCTGGAGCTGCCCACGTTCTTGCGCAACCTGAGCCGGGAGATTGCCATCCTCCGAGGCGCGATCGACGTGCCGTACACGCGTCAATACCGTGGGACGATCCCCTATGTCTATGCCGCGGTGCAGCAGTTGCGCTGGGGCATGGGGCCTTGCCTGGGGGTGGTCGCTCTGGCAGGCCTTACCTATGTGGTTTTCCGTGTCGTCGAGTGGACTCCCCGCGCGACAACATGGGTTCTGCTCGCGTGGGTGCTGCCATTCACCGCCTTCATGGGTGGGGTCACGGTGAAGTTCCCGCGTCATATGTTGCCCGTTCTGCCGATCCTCGCCATCTACGCTGCCTACCTGGTGACGGCGCTGGCTCGCTGGCGTTCGTCTCTCCTTCCGGTCATCTCAGGCCTTGTTCTGAGTTCACTCTTGCTCCCCTGTGTGGCGTTGGCGGCGATGTACCGGGAGCCCCATCCGTGGGTGATCGCGTCCGAATGGTTTTACCAGCACGCACACGATGGGGCACGGATCACGGTTGAGGCCTGGGATCATCCATTGCCCTTGCGAACGGAGGCATACAGCGTCCTGGAACTGCCTATTTTTGATGAGGAGAGCGCCGAGAAATGGGAAACCGTGGAGCGCGCTCTGGATGAGGCGGACTACGTCGTGATCGCAAGTCGGCGAGGGTACGCATCTCTTGGCCGTTGGGAAGGTCGGTATGGAGAGACTGCCCGATACTATGGGGATCTGTTCGAGGGCAGACTGGGTTTCGAGCCAGTGGCCTGCTTTGGCCGCTATCCCCACCTGGGGTCCATCCCTCTGATCGATGATCCGACGGCTGGGCTGGCGTTTTCCCTTCCAGAGCTGTGTCGGCCCGACACGGAGGTGGTGTGGCCTCTGGGGCGACTGGACGAGAGCTTTGTTGTGTACGATCATCCCCAGGTAATCATCTTCGGACGTTCAGACTGAGGCTGGTCCTGGGCACCGCTCCGAGACCTACTTGGGATGCAGTCGGCCGGCAGCGATTGGTGATCTGCGACTGGCCCAGTGATGAGTCCGCGACTGCGCTTCTCATTGCGGCGGACCAGTCCTGATGGTATAATCGCGGTTTGTGCGGAAACTCAAGGTGGCCTTCGGCATCGTCATCAGTCTGATCTGCCTCGGGTTGGCCCTCAGCGGGATCGAATGGCGTCGAGTTGGCGAGGTCGTCCGACGGGCAGACTGGCGTTATCTGGTGCCGGCAGGGCTGGCACTGATCGGGTTTCTGGTGGCGCGATCGGCGCGGTGGCGAGTCCTCCTGGGGTCAGGTGTCGGCCTGGGCAAGGCTTTCTCGGTGACGAACATTGGATATCTGATCAGCAATGTGCTGCCATTCAGGCTGGGCGACCCTGCCCGTGCCGTTGCCATTAGCATCGACAGCGAGGTGAAGGTCAGTACGGCGCTGTCGACAGTGGTCGTCGAGCGCCTCCTCGACATGCTGACCGTCGTGACCCTCCTCGCAGTGACAGTTCCCTCCGTGGGAGACGTGGGCTGGACGCGGCAGGCGGGTCTCCTTGGGGGCGGACTGAGTCTCGTTTCTCTAGGGCTCCTGATCCTGCTGGCGTGGCGACCGCACTGGGGACGGCAGGCCCTGGATCGCGTCCTCATGCGCCTCCCGTTCATTGATCGCGACCGTTGGCTGGATTGGTTTGACGGCATGCTCGAGGGCATTACGGCTTTCCGCTCCGTGGAGCGCGTGGTCTCGATGATCAGCTGGTCCGTTGTCGCGTGGGGCATGACGGTGGGGCACTATCTGAGCGTGCTGCGGGCCTTCATCGAGCGGCCTTCGCTCGCAGAGGCAAGTTTTCTGACCTGCGCAACGGCGCTCGGTGTGGCTTTGCCGTCATCGCCAGGGGCGATGGGCGTCTTTCATTCGGTGGCGCGGTATGCCCTGCAATTGCCTTTTGGCGTGGCGGCGGAGACGGCCGTGCTCATCGCGTTTGCATCCCACGCCTTCCAGTATGTTGTCATGAGCGGTCTGGGTCTCGTGGGTCTGCTGCGTCAGAATCTGTCGCTGGCCCGACTTCAGACTGAAGCCGCGGCTACTACCATCAGGGAGTGATGATAAGTCCTATGGGCAAGTATCTTGTCACAGGCGGGGCAGGCTTCATTGGCTGCAACTGCGTCCACCGGCTGCTCCGGCGGGGCGAGCAGGTCGTCGTCTACGACAATCTTTCCCGGAGAGGTGCGGAGGCGAACATCGCCTGGCTCCAAGAGGAGCACGGGGCGAACGCTTTCGAACTCAAGGTCGAGGATATCCGAAACGCCGAGGAGATACGTGAGGCTGTGGAGGGCGTCGATGTGGTGGTCCATCTGGCCGGACAGACGGCGGTGACCACGTCGGTCCAGGATCCCCGGGCAGACTTTGAGAATAATGCGCTGGGCACATTCAATGTGCTGGAAGCGGCGAGACGCGCTGATTCGAACCCGGCGGTGCTCTACGCGTCGACGAACAAAGTCTATGGCGAGATGTTGGAGGCGGTGGTGGTCGAGGAGGAGACGCGATACGTCTATGGCGATCGGCCCGACGGGGTTTCAGAGGAACAGCCACTCGATTTCCATTCCCCGTACGGCTGTTCAAAGGGCGCTGGCGATCAGTACGTTCGAGACTATGCGCGGATCTACGGGCTTCGGACTGTGGTGTTCCGTCAATCGTGCATCTACGGGCCCCGTCAGATGGGCGTTGAGGATCAGGGATGGGTGGCCTGGTTCGTAATAGCGGCCGTGGCCGGGGATCCAATCACGATTTACGGTGATGGGAAACAGGTACGGGACGTCCTCTACATAGACGACCTCCTGGATGCCTATGATGCCGCGGTCGAGCGAATCGACGACGTGGCGGGGGAGGTCTACAACGTGGGCGGCGGCCCCGCACACACGATGTCGATATGGGCGGAGTTCCGCCCGCTTCTGGAGAGCCTGGTCGGACGGCCGATCGCTGTCTCCTATGATGAGTGGCGGCCGGGTGACCAGCGCATCTACGTGTCCGGCATTGGCAAGGCGCGCGAGGATCTGGGATGGGAACCCGAGATCGGGGTGGTTGAGGGGCTCCGACTGCTCCACAAATGGGTCGTATCCAACAAGCGCCTGTTCGAGTAGCTGACGCATAGCCCGGTTGGTCGTGAATCGGGTATCCTGGCTCTCCCTGAGACGAGTGCCAGCAGCCACCGCCCGCTGGGGAGAATGTACGGCCCGAGCCCGCCGCCGGGACCTTCTTTCGGAAGCGCGAATCTGACCAGAGAGACTTATGAAGGTATTGATCGTTCTCACGTACTATCGCCCTCACACTAGCGGGTTGACCATCTACGCCGAACGGCTGGCCAAGGGCCTGGTCGCTCGAGGCCACGAGGTCACGGTCATGACCTCGCACACTCACGTCCCACGGTCTCACCCTGTGGACACGATGGAAGAGGGTGTCCGGGTCGTGCGCGTGCCGGTGCTGTTCCGCATCAGCAAAGGCGTCATCATGCCGACCTTTGGCCTTTGGGCGACGCGGCTGGTGCTGGAGCACGACATCGTCTGCCTCCATCTTCCGCAGTTCGATGCCGCAGGCGTTGCGGCCCGGGGTCGCCTGTTTGGAAAACCGACCACGCTGACGTATCACTGCGACCTGAAGCTACCTCCTGGCTTGTTCAACCAGGTTGTCAATCGAGTGGTCCACGTGATGAATCGGCTGGCAGGTCACCTGACACACCGCGTGGTTGCCTACACTGAGGACTTTGCTGCACATTCACCCTTCCTGCGGCAATTCAGCGAGAAGCTCGAGGTGATTCCACCGCCTGTGGAATTACCGCCGGTGGGCGACGGGGCTGTCGCCGCGTTCCGGAAGATGCATCAGCTGGACGATGGGGGGCCGGTGATTGGCATGGCCGCTCGTCTGGCAGCTGAGAAAGGCGTTGAGGTGCTGCTGAGGGCGCTGCCGCGCGTGCTGGAAGCGTATCCCAACGCGCGTGTGCTGTTCGCCGGTCAATACCGCGACGTGATGGGGGAGGAGGCCTACGCCGAGCGGCTTGCGCCGCTTTTTCGAAAGTACGAGGAGCGTTGGCGCTTCCTCGGGGTTCTGCGGCCCATGCAGATGGCGGCCTTCTATCCCAATCTGGACGTGATAGTCGTTCCTAGCCTCAACTCCACAGAATCCTTCGGGTTGGTACAGGTGGAAGCGATGCTCTGCGGGACGCCTTCCATTGCCAGCGATCTGCCGGGGGTACGCCAACCCGTGTCTCAGTCAGGAATGGGCAGGGTGGTGCCAGTCGGCGACAGTCAGGCCCTGGCGGAGGCGATTATTGACGTGGTGAGGAACCGTGACGAGTACGTGCGACCTCGGCAGAAGATTGAAGAACGGTGGTCGACAGCACGGACGGCGAGTGGATACGAGAAGCTCTTCCAAAGACTGCTGCGTGAGCAGGAAGATCCGGGATGAGCGGCGGACCATGAGGCCAGGCCTACCAAAGTCAACTGGCAGCGGCATGACCGTTTGGCCCACTGTCGCTCGCGGGCGACAATCGAACTCGGTCGACAGCCTGTGGGTATACCCGTGCCCGCTGGTCACGTGCGGACGGCCTGAATCGAACTAGACCGGGATGGTTGGCTTGCACGCCCATCCTTCTGGGAAGCAGGGACTACAGCCAGTCGAGATCGCAGGGAACGGATGAGCACGAAGCAGCGAATTGATGGCGGGTTGCTCGCAGGGGGACTGGTCCTGGCAGCGCTGGGCCAGTTCTATCTGACCTATCGGCGCGAATACGTGTGGGACGGGGTCCTCCTCTGGCTCGTCGCCGTCCTACTCCTAGCTACTGCGCTGGTGCGCGTGCGAAGCCGCGAGCGAGGGACATCGGTGTCCGCGTCGAGGGTGGTCCAGCGGTGGGTGATGGCGATGCAGGCGCATCCCGTGCGCACTGTGATGGCCCTGGGCGGATGTTGGCTCTCACTCTCGGCTGGCTGGTTGGCCCGTCAACGACCTCCCGGCTTGAGCTTCGCGGGTCCTTCTGTGACGTGGGCAATGGGCGTGATCATCTTTTTGGCGGCCTTCTTGCCCGAGAGCTCGACGCCCGCGGCAACCTGGCGGCTGGTGAAGGACGGGAAGCCTGGACGCTGGCTGAAGGAACACCGCGCGGAGGTCCTGGGGCTGGCCCTGCTCGTCCTAGCGGCGCTGATCGCACGGGTCTACAACCTGGAGCATATCCCGGCTAATCTAGGTGGAGACGAGGGCACGCAGGGAGCCGAGGCGCTGGAGTTGCTGGGACCGCCCCTGGGCAATCCCTTCTCTACCGGTTGGTTCAGCGTGCCGACGATGTCCTTCCTGGCGTACGGACTTGCGATGCGCGTCTTCGGAGCGACCGTGGGTGGCCTGCGAACGCTGTCGGCCTTGATTGGCACCGCAACCGTGGTGACCACGTTCCTTCTAGGTCAAGAGCTGTGGGGGTCGCGGGTGGCGTGGCTGTCTGCCATCGCCCTGGGGAGCGCTCACTATCACATCCACTTCAGTCGCCTCGGGTCGAACCAGATCGGGGATGCCCTTATCGTCACGCTGACTCTTTACCTGCTGACGCGCGGGCTGCGGACCAAGCGGCCGATGACGTTTGCCCTGGCAGGCGCGGTAACAGGCCTGGGCTGGTACGGCTACTTCGGTGCCCGCCTGGTTTGTGTCATCGTGGCTGGTTATCTGGCCTTGCAGATGCTGGTCAGACATCGCTTCTGGGCGCGACACGGCCGACTCCTGATCATTCTGGCAGCCGCGGCTGTGGTGGTGGCGGCACCGCTGCTGCTCCACTACCTGGCTCATCCGGAGGACGTCGTTTCCAGGCCCAATCAGGTCAGCATATTTGCCTCCGGTTGGCTGGCTCGAGAGCGCGAGATCACAGGACGCAGTTCTGCAAGTCTGCTCCTGGAGCAATTCTGGAAGTCCATCTCTGCATTCAATTACACGCTAGACCCCACATTCTGGTATCGATCACCGATTCCGCTTCTTGATCTCATCAGCGGCGTGTTTTTCGTGGTGGGGTTGATCTGGGCGACAGCGCACTGTCGCTGGCCTGCCAGCACGCTTCTACTAATCTGGTTCTGGCTGGCGATATTGACAGGCTGGGTGATGACGGAGAACCCGCCGAGCAGCCAGCGCATGTTGATTGTCACGCCGGCCCTGGCCCTGTTCGTTGGTCTCGGCATTGACTGGACGCTGAGGCGCGTGAAACGCCTCGCAGCTGGTCCGGATTGGATGCGGAGGGCGGTCTCGACGGCGTTGCTGACCGCTATTGCCGGCCTGAACCTGAGCTACTACTTCTTGGTCTACACGCCGAGTCGGGTGTATGGAAACCCTACAGCAGAGATGACGACGGCGCTGGCGCGGCGGCTGGATACGCTGGGGGGCAGTTACCCGGTCTACTTCCACGGTGCGCCATTCGTCTACTGGGACTTCGGCACGCTCCGCTTCATGGCCTCCGACGTCGCAGGCACGGACGTCCCACCGCCTGGCGAGGGGCCACGACCCGAATTGAACGTGGCCAGGGGCGCGCGCTTCGTCTTTCACCCCGATCGCCTGGATGAGATGGAGACGATTCGACAGCGATACCCCGGCGGCGTTGAGGATCACGTGCATTCGAGCGCTGATGGCGAGCTGCTATACGCGATGTACGAAGTCGGTGGCTGATGCAGGGTGAGTATAGCTTGAACGAAAGAGCACGGATCGCGACCGACGGCAGCGCTGAGCGAGGCAGAGGCTGGCGACGGCTTGCTGCATTCGTGATACTCGCCGGTATCCTCCTCATTGGCGCGCAGCTCCGCTTCACGGGTCTGAACTGGGACGAGGGACAGTACATCCATCCCGATGAGGGCCACATGCGGAACACGCTGTCGCTCATCAGGTGGCCGGATGATGTGTCGGTCTACTTCAATACACACACCTCGCCTCTTAACGTTCGCAACAGGGAGGGGCAGCGCTACAGCTACGGCACCCTCCCGCTCTTCGCAGTACGGGCCGCGGCGGAGTGGCTGGACGGTGCGTGCACAAGCGATCCAGCGCCCCTGGCTCAGGCTGCAGCGACGGTGCTCGTGGCTGATGACGTGGAGGGCTGCGGCCCCGGCACCTTCACGGGCAGCTACAACGCAGTCGTGGGGCGAACTCTGTCGGCGTTGTCTGATCTGGGCACACTGATCCTCATCTATCTGATCGGGCGTCGTCTGTACGGGGAGGTCGGCGGCCTGATGGCGGCAGCTCTCGGTGCCGTCACGGCCTTCATGATCCAGCAGGCCCACTTCTTCACGGTGGAAAGCATGGCCTGCTTCTTTGTTACGTCAGTGGCCTATTTCTCGCTGCGCGCTAGCGGCGTGGGTGAGCCATCGGATTCGAGGGTAGGGGCGCCAGGGAGGGCGGGGGTCCGCTGGGGCGACTTCGCGCTGGCTGGCATCTGTGTGGGCCTGGCCTCAGCGTGCAAGGTGAGCGCCGCAACGTCGGCCTTGCTGGTCGTGCTCGCCGCGGTGCAGTCGGCGGTCGATTCCTTGGGACCCCGGTCACCCCGGCAGGGCGAAGGCGTTCGATTGGGTTCTGTCGCCTCACACTGCTGGATGCCCCTCATTGCCCTGTGCCTCGCCGGTTTGCTCTCTCTGGTTGCCTTCCGGGTGGGTCAGCCCTATGCCTTTGAAGGGCCAGGTTTCTTCGGTGTGGCACCCAGCCCCGAGTGGTTCGGTCGCCTCCAGCAGATTCGCCTCGAGCAGTCAGGCCAGGTTGACCTTCCTTCGGGTCGCCAATGGGCCAACCGGATGCCGATACTCTTCCCCTGGCTGAACATCGTCGTGTGGGGCATGGGCATACCTCTGGGCCTCGCCGGATGGATTGGATGGGGCGTTGCTGGATACCAACTGTTGAGCGGAAGTCGGCGTGGTCGCAGGCACCTGGTTTTGTGGGGGTGGTTCACTCTGGTGTTCTTCTATCAGGCCACGCAGTGGGTGAAGTCGATGCGCTACTTCCTGGTCCTGTATCCCGTGCTGTTGCTCTTTGCAGCTGGCTGGTTGACTCAACTCCTCCGCTCGGCCTCTGGCTGGAGACGGCGGGCCGGGCTTGGCCTGTCAACCGTCGTCGGACTGGGCGCCGTCTTCTGGGGCGTGGCATGCTTCACGATCTATCTCCGGCCGCACCCGCGCGTGGCGGCCTCCCGCTGGATCTATGAACACGTGCCTGAAGGCTCGACTGTGGCGAATGAGCACTGGGACTGGGGCCTGCCGCTGCGCATTGACGGCCACGATCCCTTTGGCAATGAGTACGACGGCATCGAGATGACGCACTACGATGAGGACACGCCCCAGAAGCGCACGCGCCTATACGACTGGCTTGACAAGACCGAGTGGATATTCCTGGCGAGCAATCGTCTGTACGCCTCGATCCCGCGACTGCCAGCCCGCTATCCTCTGACCACTGAATACTACCGCGCGCTCTTCGCCGGTGACCTGGGCTTCGAGCTGGCGGCCGACTTCACGTCCTACCCGGCGCTTGGTCCCTTCCTCTTCCCTGATCAGGAGAACCCGTTCGAACTGATGGAGGCGGACTTCGAGGCTCAGACCCGTCCGATAACGATCAACCTACCGGCAGCCGAGGAGGCCTTCAGCGTCTACGACCATCCGCGCGTTTTGATCTTCCGCAAGACGGACAGGTACTCCACTGAGCTGATGCAGCAGATCCTGGGCAAAGTGGACCTGGAGCGGGTGCAGCAGGGCCGCACCCCGCGAGAGGCAACAGAAGCGCCTAACATGCTCAGGTTCTCTGAAGCGATCTGGGCTGACCAGCGAGCTGGCGGGACGTGGTCGGAGATGTTCAACCGGGACGGACCGCTCAACCGGCATCCGGGCCTGGCTGCCCTCGCCTGGTGGGCGGTCGTCACCTCGCTGGGCTGGCTGGCATTTCCACTTTTGTTTGCATCGCTCCCGGCGCTCCGCGATCGGGGGTACGGGTTCTCGCGTCTTCTTGCTCTGCTGATCGTCGCGTATCTCACCTGGCTGGCGGCAAGTATGCGCCTGTTTCCCAACACGCGGGCCACAATCCTGCGGATGGTCGCGCTGCTGGCGGTGAGCGGCGGGGGCGTCGCATGGCTACGGAGAGATAACCTCAAGACCTACGTGCGGAAGCGCTGGCGCGTTATCCTTCTGACGGAAGCGCTGTTTGCGCTGCTGTTCGGCCTGTGGATAGGGGTGCGGATGCTCCAGCCCGACCTGTGGCATCCGGTGGTCGGGGGCGAGAAACCCATGGACTTCGCCTACTTGAATGCGGTGATGAAGTCAACCTGGTTCCCCCCGTATAACCCGTGGCTCTCTGGCACCTGGATCAATTACTACTACTTTGGATTTGTCATTGTCGGCACCCTCATCAAGCTCCTGGGAACTGTGCCAGCCATCGCCTACAACCTTACCGTGCCGCTCCTGTTTGCTCTGACGGGTATCGGGGCTTTCTCTGCAGCGTACAATCTGTCTGGCGGCGATCGTTCGGCAGGCCACCGTCGACCGTTGATCGCCGGCGTCGCCGGACTGGTCTTCTGTGTGCTTGTGGGCAACCTGGGTGTCGTGCATCTCATCCGCAGCAAGCTAATTGCGCTGGGAGATATCTCATTCCCCAGCACGATACCAGGATTTCCGAACACGGTTTCGTTTTTCCGCGGCCTGTGGCTGGTGATCGTCAAGGGGAATGGTCTGACGATGCGGCCCGAGACCTGGTACTGGCACCCGACTCGGATCATACCGGAGACGGCTGGGAATCCTATCGCCGAATTTCCGGCTTTCACCTTTCTCTACGGTGACCTGCACCCGCACATGATCGCATTCCCACTCACACTGTTTGCGCTGGCTCTGGTCATTGCATGGGCACGTGGGGAGCGACCCGGTTGGGGCAGCCTCCTACTGGGGGCAGTGGTCATCGGCGCGCTCCGCCCCACAAACACGTGGGACTATCCGACATATCTGCTCATGGGCGCGCTGGCGCTGGGGATGGGGGCCTATCGAGAAGCCGGTTCGGCGGTTCGCCACGACGTGGGACGGTTCTTCCGGCGCGCTGGTTGGCGGGTCGGTGTTCTGTCCGGCATGACGGTTCTGCTATATCTTCCCTACATCCGTCACTATGCCAGCGGTTACAGCGCCATTGAATTGTGGAAAGGTGGACGGACCCCGCTGGGGATATACCTATGGATCACTGGCGGGCTGCTCTTCCCGGTGGTGACGCGCATGATCGCGCAGGTGGTGGCGCGCAGCAGTGGACGACGGCTGCAGCGCGTCGTCACCTTACTGGCGGTGGGGACGGGACTGGTGCTGGGCACCGGGCTGTGGCTGCTGGGCATTCCGGTGGGGCTAGTCGCGGTGCCGTTGACGGCACTCGCTCTCCTCCTGTTCTTCTTTCCCGCCCAAGGCGAGATGGGAGCCGAGTGGCGAAGGGCTGATGAGGAGGGCCGACAAGAGCGGGGCCTGCTATGGGTCCTCGTAGCGGGAGCCATGATGCTGTCCCTGGCTGTAGAACTCGTCGTGCTAGAGGGCGACATCGGGCGGATGAACACGGTCTTCAAGTTCTATCTGCAGGTCTGGATTCTGTTATCTATCTCGGCGGCAGTCAGCCTGGCCTGGGTCTGGGGGCAGATCGGACCCGGGAAATCGACGTGGCATCAGCTCTGGTGGCTTGCCCTGATCGCCCTCGCGATTGGAGGCGCCCTGTTCTTGCCCTTCGGCGTGCGCGCTAGAGCCATGGATCGCATGGCAGCAGAGACCGGGCTCACGCTCGATGGCATGGCGTTCATACAGGATGCAGTTGTTCACGACGGTCCCGAGGACGACATGGAAAAGATCGCTCTCTCGGGCGATTACTACGCCATTCACTGGATGCAGGATCACATTGAAGGCTCCCCTGTGATTCTGGAGGGGCTGGGGCGCCGAGAGTACCTGTGGGCGAATCGCGTCTCGCTATACACGGGCCTGCCGGCAGTCGTGGGATGGCGCTGGCATCAGGTGCAGCAGCGAGCGGGGGCGGGCGCGGAGATGGTGGAGTGGCGCCGCAACGATGTGAATACGTGCTATAGCACAGCAAGCATTGAGGTAGCAGGGGAGATCCTGGCGCGATACGACGTACGGTACGTCTACGTCGGAGGATATGAGCAGGCGTATTACGCAGCCGCCGGTCTGGAGAAGTTCGCGCAGATGGCAGAGGCCGGAGTACTTCAGGCTGTGTATGACGCCCACGACGTCGTGATCTACGAAGTATTGAGCTAGGCGCCAGAAAGCGAGCGTTTGCCGCACGAGGGTGCAGGGTCGAGCTTCAGGTTCTCGAGCACCCGGGACCAGCACACCGTGCCTGGATAGCTACCTCCTGGCCTGTGTGTGATCTCACAAACAAGCCCGTAGTCGTGTATTATCATGTAGACAATGAACGAGGAATGGACTGAGATCAAGGCCATAACGCGTGCGCTGAGCGGCGACCAGACGAGCCAACGGAAGATATACGAAGCCTACTTCCCCGCGGCTTCCAGGCTGGCCTATCTGCTACTCAGGGACGGCATGGACGCCGAAGAAGTCGTTCAGGATGCCTTCGTCTATGCGTTTGGAAATCTGGAGCGATACGATGCTGCGAGAGGATCGTTCTGGACGTGGTTGCGCGTGATCCTTGTCAGCCGCTGCCGGAATAAACGGCGGCGAAAAAGAATCGCTCGCGTGTCCCTGGAGGTACTTGAAAGCCTTGGGCAGACACCCCGTGACCCGGAGCCGTCGAGTGATCCCGCGAATGCACTTGACCGCTGGGACACCCGTCGTGCGGTGTACAAGGCACTGGAGAGCGTCAGCCCCGGAGCACGCGATGCGTTAGTGCTGCGTTACTACGAGGGGCTGGCCTATCGTGAGATCGCGGAGATCCTGGGTTGTTCGAATGACGCTGCCCGGTCTCGGGTGGCCCACGGGAAAGTCCAGCTCAGGCGGCAGCTCAGTGGCGAAGCAAGGCAGTTGATCCAAGAGCGTGGCGCAGCGCGGACGGCGGGGGTGGGATGATGACGAAGCACCTGGAAGCGTGTCATCTGGCTCGTCTGAGCGACGGTGCAGCCCCAGGAGAAGCAGCCGGGCACCTGAAGTGGTGCGTGCCCTGCCAGCGTACGCTGGCAGACTATGTCTGGCTGCAGCGAGAGATCGCGGCAGCGCTGGAAGCCGAGGCAACGGAAGCGCCAGTGGCGAGCCCGGACTGGGAGGGTGTGCGGAGCCGGCTAGGCGAGGCCCCCCGTGAGAGACCAGACAGGCGAGTGATGGTCGCGATGGCTGTCGGTCTCACGGTGTGCGCGATGTTGATCGCACCATTCAGCGCTAGAGGAGACCTTCAAGTCCCGATGATGGCATTGGATGCGCCGTCCACGGCGCCTGCTCCGGCAGAAGCTACCGGCGTGGCGACAGGCATCGGCCCGAATATGGCTTTATCGAACAAGCACGAAGGGCGAACGAGGAGAGCATTGCTGCCCTTTGTGCCCCCTCCTACGCCACCGGAGCAGGGGGCGTAGGCACCGTCGTTAATCCCTCCGGGTGGCCGTGCGTACCGGCAGGGCCGTCGTTCGTCGATCCGTTCCAGGCATATCGGCAGGTTGTGGACCGGATGACGGACCAATGGCCGGTGCGCCTGTCGAACAGTGTAGAGGTACCAAGATGACATGGGCATCGTGATGAGCGAACCATTGAAGGACACCAGTCCATCCGAAACCAGGAACAAACGGAGTCGCGTCACCTATCTGAGCTGGGAGGCAGCGCTCTGGATCCTGATTGGCCTGATCGCCCTTCTCATGCGACTGGCCCAACTGGGTGCGGCACCCCTTGCGGCGGACGAGGCGAGCGCCGCAATGGAAGCCTGGCGGGCCGCACATGGTCAGGGACTCCCGCTGGTTGACTACAATCCGTTCCTCCTCGCGGGGAATAGCCTGGTCTTCGCCCTGTTCGGGGCATCTGACGCGGCGGCCCGGATGTGGCCCGTCTTGTTCGGCGCCGTCTTGGCGTTGACGCCGCTGCTGTTGAGACGGTCACTGGGACGGCTTGAGATGCTGGCAAGCGGGGCCTACCTCGCGATCTCGCCCACGCTTCTTGCGGCGTCTCGGCGGCTGGAAGGCACGACGATGGCAGCCGTGGGCGCCATGGCTTTCATCGGCGGGGTCGTTCGCTTCATCGAGAGCGAGCGGCGCGGATGGCTCACGTTCGCAGCCGTGGGCCTTGCCCTTGGCGTCTCGAGCGGGGCCGCGACGTACGGCCTGCTTCTGCCGTTCGCTTTGGCGTTGATTCTTGTCAATTGGCTGCTGCCGGCTGCTGACGTGTCGCATTACAGGTGCAAGCTCTACGCTGTCGGATCCCACGCACCTCACTTCTTCCTCGTCTTCGGCCTTGCGGTGGCGGGCCTGTCGACGGGCCTGGGGTGGAATCTGTCAGGGATCGGCGCCGCAGGGGACGCACTCGTGGGCTGGTTCGGTCGCTTTCGTGCCGAGTACGGTCCTCCGGTGTCCCCGATGCTGCTTCTTACCGTCTATGAGGGCCTGGGCCTGACGCTTGCGATGGGAGCGCTGGTCTGGGGGGTGGCGACAGAACGCCAACGAGTGGTCGTCCTGGGTCTCTGGGCAGCATTGGACGTGCTGCTAGTCGCAGTCATGCCCGGTCGCACGCCGACGGATGTCACCTGGGTGATCGTGCCCCTGGCTTTGCTGTCCGGGATTGGCGCCGCGGCAGTCATTCGAGACCGTTGGTCCTCCGGCCGGGCCCTCCGAGCAGTGTATGCAGCCCTCGTAATAGTCGTGTGGTGCCATGGCTATTTGATGGTGGCCCGATATGCGGCATACGGCGATCGGACTGATTTGGCCCTGGGTCTGATGGCGATCGTGGTGCAGGGACTTCTGGGGCTGAGTTTTGGCCTGATATTGGGCGCTGGAAGAACGTTGAAAACGACAGCGGCGGGCACAGCGATCGTGTTACTGGCGGTCACTCTGGCCGCGGGGTGGGGAGTCGCTTATCGGCGACCCAGTGATCCGAGGGAGCCTTTGACCCAACAGCCCACAGCCGTCAACGTCCGAGATCTCGTCCAGACGTTGGAGGACCTTTCCTGGCGTGAGACGGGCGCGGCGACGACACTGTACTTTTCCTATGAGGCACCAGCTGACTCGGTGCTGGCGTGGTACCTGCGCAATTTCGAGCAGGCGCAGCGAGTGGATCACGTCGATGGCCTGGCAAGCGGGAGCGAGGGAGGCATAGCGGTGACGATGGGGCGGGACGAGCCGTCACTGGGAAGTGACGAGCGTCCATGTGCGGGGCAAGATTTCTCCTTACGTCGTCAATGGACCCCGCGTACGTTCGGTTGTCGATTCTGGGAACTGGGATGCAACTCCGCTGTCGAGTGGTTCCTATATCGCGGAGGCGTACCGCTGCCCGAGGCCGATCGCTGGGCGACGCTATGGCGGAGTGACGTTCAATCGTATAGCAATTAGGATATGTTGATGTGCCAGCAAGCCGACTGCGCAGGAGGATACTAGCATTGCGTATAGTCATGAAACACTGGATATTCACCACACCACCCAAATACAGCATCCACCAGGAATACGGTTTTCCGGGAAGGAAAGGGGAGACGTGAAATCATCACTCGAAGGTCTGCTGGAGCGCCCTTTCGGTCGCTCAATCAGGCTAGACTGGGAGAAGACACTCTACCTTTCACTCATCATCCTGGCTCTCGTCACCAGATTGTGGGGCCTGGGCCTGCGCGTCCAGAGCCACGACGAGAGCCTGCACACAAAGTACTCGTGGAATCTGTACGCCGGGCAGGGGTTTCAACACACGCCCCTTATGCATGGCCCGCTGCTATTCCACGCTACAGCCGCGTCGTACTTCCTCTTTGGGGACAACGACTTCACTGCGCGCCTCTTCGTCGCTCTGGTGGGCGTCGCCATCGTTGCGTTCCCCTACCTGCTGCGCAGGTGGTTGGGGCAGATGGGGGCACTGTGTGCTTCCTTCTTCCTCCTCATCTCTCCGTCCATAGCGTACTACTCTCGGTATATCCGTCACGATATACCGGTCATTCTCTGGGCTCTGACCCTTATCTTCGCGATTTTTTCCTACCTGAGAGATGGACAGGAAAAATGGCTCTATGTGATGGCAGGTGCCATCTCGCTGTCGTTCGCCACGAAGGAAGTTGCCTTCATTTACAACGCGATCATTGGCTTTTTTCTGATTGGAGTCTTTGCCTGGCAGGCGCTGTCAAGGGATTGGGGCGATAGGGAGGGCCTCAAATCCTTCCTGGGCGTGGCGCTGGTCGTCCTGGCAGTAGGACTCCTTGTCCTAAGCCTGGGCATGCTCTCTGCAGGCGCCGCGTCCGAGGAGGGTGGGAACCGGCTTCCGTCGTGGGGATTCGTGGGTGCCGCAATTGCCGTCGCCGCTCTGTTGGCCGGCATCGGTATCCTTCTCCTCGGCACATGGGAAAGCCTGCGTCTGCACGGCTATCGATCCTTTGATCTGATCATTGTGCTGGGCACCCTGTGCCTTCCCTTTCTATCTCCGCTTCCGATCAAGGTCCTTGGCCTCGATCCTGTGGACTACACCGCACCGACGATCTACTACTCAGGCGCCATCACGGCGGCTGTCCTTGGGATATCGGCAGCCATTGGTCTACTCTGGAGCTGGCGCCGATGGAGCATCGCGGCGGGGATCCACTATGCCATATTCATCGTGCTGTTCACAACGGTCTTCACCAACGGCACTGGCATCGCCAGCGGGCTGGTTGGCTCGATGGGATACTGGCTTGCCCAGCAGGGGGTGAAGCGAGGTGACCAACCCTGGTATTACTATGGGGTCATCGTGCCGCTGTATGAGTACCTTCCACTGCTGCTGGCGGGAGTGACAGGCTCCCACCTGGCCCTCCGGGCGGCGTTTCAGGGAGCGAGGTCGCCTGCATCGGAGGATGGGCCTTGCGAGCGGTTCAACCTGCGACGGGTATTCGTCCTGTTTCTGCTATGCTGGGTGGTCGCAGCCTGGGTCCTATACTCGTACGCCGGAGAGAAGATGCCGTGGCTGACCGTCCACCTGGCTCTGCCGATGATCCTTCTCGGGGCCTGGGGACTGGGACGGTTCCTGGAGGGCATTGACTGGCGCCGCGTGCTCCGCACACGCGTCTGGATGGCAGCGCTACTGGCGCCCGGCTTTGGGATGGCGCTGGGGATGCTCATCTTCGCCGCTGCATCCGGTCCTTTCCAGGGGTCAAGCCTCACAGAGCTGTCCACTACAGGCCAGTTCCTGGGCAGTCTCGTCGCTGTGCTGGCCTTCGGTGCAGGCTTGGTGCACGTGACACGGCACAGCGGCTGGCGGCTGGCGATTCAGGTGTTGTTGCTTGTGGCCCTCCTGGCGCCCGTTCTCCTAGCAATTCGCCACGCCTGGCATTTCTGCTACATCAACTACGGATACCCAACCGAACACCTGGTGTACGCCCACTCCGCGCCGGCCGTGAAGGAGACCATGCGTCAGATCGACGAACTCTCACGGCGAGTGGCAGGCGGGCCAAAGGTGATTGAGGTGGCCTACGGCGCGGACGGCTCATGGCCATTCCACTGGTACCTTCGGGACTACGACAACGCCGTCTTCTACGGTGAGGAACCTTCCAGAGAGCAGGTCGACGCACCCGTGGTGATCGCGGGACGGGATCAGTGGGAGGCTGTCGCGCCGTACATGGCGAATGACTACATCGTCAACACGTACACCTATTTGTGGTGGCCCGTAGAGGACTACAAGAACCTATCGTGGAAGCGTTTGCGGGAAGCCGTTACCGATCCTAAGATGCGTGCAGCGCTCTGGCGGATCTGGTACGATCGGGATTATCGCCTCTACGACGACGTGACAGGAAAGAGCCACACGCTCGATGAATGGCCGCTGCGGAGCGAGTATAGACTCTATGTGCGGCGGGAGACGGTTGCCAAGATGTGGGACCGCGGAACGCTGGGCCCTGAGGCCCTGGTCGATGTTGAGCCGTACGCCGATAGACATATCACTCTTGCAGCACGAGCCGTCTTCGGTCAACAGGGGTCGGGGCGGGGCGAGCTCCAGAGCCCACGGGGCATAGCGATTGGAGACGACGGTTCGGTCCACGTCGCTGACGCAGGCAACCACCGCATCCAGGTGTTCTCGCCCGACGGCGAGTTCGAGGATAGTTGGGGAGGCCGGTCGATCGCGGAGGAGGAAGCCGGGACGGCGCGCGGGTTCAACGAACCGTGGGACGTCACCATCGGACCGGACGGGTACGCGTACGTTGCGGACACGTGGAACCATCGCATCCAGAAGTTGGATTCAGAGGGATTACCGATCGCAGCCTGGGGAACCTTTGCGGAATCTGGGCCGGATGAGGGGGAGCCGGGGCGGAGCCTGTTCTACGGGCCTCGCGGCATCGCGATGCCGCCGGCATCCCTGAGCGGATCGGAGACTGCCCTGGACACGACTGATGAGGAAGCCCAGCTGGTCTACGTGGCCGACACTGGAAACAAGCGGATACAGGTTTTCCGGCCTGACGGTGAGTTCGCCTTCCAATGGGGAGGCGGAGGGGCGGGGGAAGGCAATCTCGACGAGCCGGTCGGGATCGCCTTTGGGCCCGGTGGCGAGATCTACGTCGCTGACACATGGAATCGACGGGTCCAGGTCTTCGACAGATCCGGGGGCTTCTTGCGCGAATGGCCCATCAGCGGTTGGGATGCGGGCATCCCGGAGGAGAAGCCCTACGTGGCCGTGGATGAAGAAGGGCACGTCTACGTCACGGATCCAGGCTACTATCGCGTTTTGGTGTTTGATCGCGAGGGCAACTATCTGCTCTCGTTCGGGGACTACGGTACGGATGAGGAATCATTTGCTTTGCCGCAGGGGATTGCCGTGGCGATGGACGGTTCGATATACGTGACTGACGCCCACGCACACCGCGTTCTGATCTTCGATCCCATCGATTTCGCAGGCCTTGATCAGTAATGGCATGGACGCCTGCACGTTCGATGCGGGTAAGACCGGCTCTACTAGATGACGGGCGGATGTAGCCTACGCTGGAACCGGCTATCCAATCACGCGGGCGACTTTGTAGCGACGCTTAATTGGTGTGATCCGGTGGTTACGGAAGGCCTGAACAGTCCTGTTGCCGAGCGTTCTTGCGGCGGCTCCACAGGCGGGTGTGACGATTGCGACGGAACCAATCGCACGTGACGGCGAGCCTGGACCATACGCGGCGAGTGACGAGAACCTGCAGCACTGTCTCGGCCGGGGGACGGGAGTCACCCTCGGTAGCCGACCAGAGACCATTGCTGCTTTCCGCCGAGTCCCGGCTTGACTTGCACAGAGGATCAAATAGACTATACTGGTCGACTAGAGGATACCTATTCGTGTCCGTGAAGGGTTGCCCCAGGGCAAGCTCATCGCAGCGGCCGGGTGTTACTTTGCTCCAGTGGCCTGACCCAGACAAGTCCCACGCGCTTCTCCAACGTGCAGACAATGAGCTTCCACGTGTGTCAATGACGGCCCAAGACCCGGGCACGTTTGCCATGCGACGAGACAGTGCCGTCTTGAGACTGGCTTCGTAACGAAACACCGAAGTCGCGAGAGAAAGACAGGCAACCTATTGAGGGAAACAGGGTCATCGCAAGCACCGGAGTTGGTCGACCGCGAGCACAACCGCCAGCACGGGAGCAAGATGGGAAGCAGGACTGTCGCTCGAACCAATCAGACTTCTCCTGGACGCTGATGGCCTGGTTCGGCAGGGACGTGTCCAGGACCCCAAGCAATTCCCGTCCCTCTTGCCCCCCAGGCTACGCGGTTGGCAAATCGTCTGGTGAAGGAAGCAGAGTTGGAGTCTACCGCTGGAGCAGCGTCTCGTAATTTGCAGCGCCCGCAGGTTCCCCTGCGCGAGACCAGCAAGTCACCAGATACTACCCGAATTGCTTCCGGTACTACATCCTTAGTTGAAGGTCAAGGAGGTCTCTGAATGGCTCGACTGCACGAACATCAAGGAAAAGGACTTCTCCAAGAACACAGGATCCCCGTGCCCCAGGGGGAGGTCGCGGGCACGGCGGAGGAAGTGAGAACCATCGCCGAGGCAATTGGCAAGCCCGTGATGGTGAAGGCACAAGCCTGGGTGACGGGACGCGCCGAACTCGGTGGCATCAAGAAGGCCAGGACGCCTGAAGAGGCCGCCGCTGCCGCAGAAAGCATGCTCGGCATGAAGGTCAAGGGTTTCACGGTGCAGCAGGTGCTGGTAGAGGAGCAGCTGGACATCGCGCGCGAGTTCTATGCTGGCGTCATCGTCGATGACCGTGAGCAGGCCCCGCTGGTGATGTTCTCCAGCGTCGGGGGCACCGGGATCGAGGAGATCGCCGAAGAGAACCCCGATCAAGTGGCCAGCACTCACGTCGACGTCGCGTTCGGGTTTCGCGATTATCAAGCCCGAAACCTGGTGCGACGAACCGGGATTCAAGGCAAGCTACAGCGAAACCTGGGTACGCTGCTGACGCGACTCTCCGATGTGGCGCAGACGTATGAGGCTCGATCGGCCGAGATCAACCCCCTAGTGCAGACCAGCGACGGGAAGCTTTATGCCGCTGACTGTCGCATCACCGTGGACGACTACGCCGTCTTCCGTCAGCCCTCTCTGGGTATTGAGATCGCCCGGGAGTACGACCGACCGCCGACGCCCCTCGAGAGTGTGGCCTACGCGGTAGAGGCTGATGATTACCGGGGCACCTTCTACTTCATTCAGATGGCGGAAGATTTCGAGAGAGGGGACGGATACATTGGGTTCCACGGAGCGGGTGGTGGCGGGTCCATGATGAGCATGGATGCCGTGCTGCGCCAGGGATACAAACTGGCGACTTTCGTTGACACCAGTGGCAATCCGCCTGCTAGCAAAGTCTATCGCGCCGCCAAGATTGTCCTCGCCGCAGGGCCGGTTGACGGCTACTTTGGCTCCGGGTCCGGCGTGGCTAGCCAAGAACAGTTTCACTCGGCCCGGGGTTTCTTCAAGGCCTTCCTGGAAGAGCAACTCGACATCCCTGTCGTGATCCGGCTGGGCGGCAACTCCGAGGATCAGGCTGTAGAGATCCTGGAGCAACTTAACGGGCGCATCCCGGCCGTGGTAGAGGGCTACAAGAAGGACGACTCCCCGGATTTTTGCGCTGCGCGACTCGATGGCCTGATCAAGGCCGGAGAGGTGCGCGACGTGCCTCCGCCCGAGCCGCGGCCCGAGCCACAGGAGCCCTATAGCTTCAGGACTATCACGGGGGGCACGGTCACGTACGATCACGCGGTCTGCGCGACCTGCGAGACGAAGGCCTGCGTCGTTGAGTGCGCGCGCCAGATCCTCTCGCTGGACGACGACGGATTGCCGATTCTGAACATCACTCGGGAAGAGGCCGAGAGCGGTCAGTGCGTAGAGTGCCTCGCCTGCGAGGTGGCGTGCTTGCTGCAAGGCGCAGGTGGTGGGCACATCGATCTACCCATACCGGGATTGGATGAGGCAAGCGCGTAGGGAGCAATGTGCTAATCGCACAGCACAGTTGGGCCCCGTGGATGAGGTATAGTGCTTTCAGGTTGTTATACGGAGGCTAGATTCAATGTCCATACTGATTGACCAGACGAAACGTGTCCTCGTGCAGGGAATTACGGGACGAGAGGGATCGAGACGAACCGGGCTGATGGTCGGATATGGGACGAACGTTGTTGGAGGCGTGACACCGGGTCGAGGCGGGCAGGAAGTGGAGGGGATTCCTGTCTTCGACACAGTCGAGGAGGCCTGGGAGAAAGTCGGACCCATCGACATCAGTGTACTTTTCATACCTGCCCCCCTGGTCAAGAGCGGCGCGCTGGAGGCGATAGACGCGGGGGTGAAGTTGCTGGTTATCGTGCCCGACCGGGTGCCCATCTACGACGTTCTGGCCATCGCCAAGCGAGCCAAGGAGAAGGAGGCCCGTTTCATTGGCCCGAACACGCTGGGTGTGCTCAGCCCGGGCAAGGCGGTGGTAGGGATGATAGGCGGGCGTGCCACATCGGCAAAGTCCTGGTTCTTCCCAGGACCCGTGGGGATCTCCTCTCGCAGTGGAGGGATCACCTCTTCGATGGCCTACTACCTGGCGCAAGAGGGCATAGGCGCAACCACGCTGGTGCACGTGGGCGGAGACGCCGTCGTTGGCCTACCTCATCCGGAGGTAATGAAGCTCTATGAACAGGATCCGGAGACCAAGGCCGTGGTGATGTTCGGGGAGATCGGTACCAGTCAGGAGGAGCGCGTGGCCGATCTGATCGAGGAGGGTGCCTTCACGAAGCCACTCGTCGCGTACATCGGCGGGAAGGCGGCAAAGAGCGGTACCCGCTTCTCCCACGCGGGCGCAATTGTCGAAGGTGGACGTGGCACTCACGAAGGAAAGGTCGACCGGCTGCGTGAAGTTGGCGCGACGGTGGTAGAGGAATTCATGGACCTGCCCAAGGCTACCAAGGACGTGTTGGCGAAGCTGGACCTATAGGGAGAAGGGATAATGTCTGACGAGACCTGGTCACAACCGATCACGAAGATCGAGCCGAACAAGGTGGCGGTCCGCGGTTACCGCATTGACGAGCTCATGGGCCGCCTGCCGTTCGCACACGTGGTCTATCTGGTGCTTAAGGGAGAGCTGCCCAGCGACGCTGAGGGTAGGGTGATGGATGCCCTGCTAGTTTCCAGCGTCGATCACGGTGCTACGCCCCCCTCGGTTCTGGCGGCACGAACCGTTGCATCCGGCGGCGCGCCGTTGACGACGGGCATCGCCGGCGGCATCATGACCATCAACCGGCATCACGGCGGGGCTATCGAGGGGTGTATGCGCGTGCTGCTCGAGGCTGTGGGGCGGAAGCGTGAGAGCGGTCAGGAGGCTCTGCCTGCGGCCCTAGAGCTGGTGGAGGAATACCGGGAGCAGAAAAAGCGCATCCCGGGCTACGGCCATCGCATCCACAAGGACGACCCTCGCACACGGAAGCTGTTCGCCATCTGCGAGGAAGAGGGCGTGGCGGGTGATTACGTGGAGATGGGCCGGGCGCTCCGAGAGGCACTCAAAGAGACACTGGGGAAGGACCTGCCGATGAACGTGGACGGCGCCATCGCCGCTGTCCTCTGTGAGTTGGATTTCCCGCCGGAGATGGGGAACGGCCTTTTCGCCATCTCGCGGGCGGTGGGATTGACGGCCCACGTTTTCGACGAGATCAGCAATCAGCGGCCCATGCGGCGCATCTCGCCCACCGCGCAGGCCTACAATGGACCGGCGGAGCGAGAACTGGGTCAGACGTAAAGCGAGAAACGCAAACCGCAGACAATGGGTCTTGCAGATTGCGTTTTTTCCGTAACCCGTTACTTGGGGGGAACGATGCGAGAGAAATTGCTTGAGTTGATTCCGGAATTCGACCTGATTGAGGATGAGGTGTTGCGCGAGAACACCCTCAGGACGTGGGAGGTGGCCATGGAGGAAGGCGGGTGGACGCTGGAAGATCTTCACGACATGCCCTTCACCCTGCTCATCGACCCGTGCCCTGTGAACAGCATCGAGCACACGCGGGCAGTGGCACAAATGGCCATCGAATGCGCCCAAGTCTTGATCGAGTTGTACGGCGAGCGATTACCGATAGACATGGACGTGCTCATCTCCGGCGGGATTCTGCGCGATGCCGGCAAGTTGTTGGAGTACGAGCGTGGGGACGACGGGACGTTCGTGCAGACACGGGAGGGCAAGCTCCTGCGCCATCCGTTCACGGGGATGGAGCTGGCAGCGCGGTGTGGTCTTCCCCCAGAGGTGCAGCACATCATTGCTTCGCACGCAGGGGAGGGCGCCAAGGTCAAGCGCACGACCGAGTCCATCATCGTCCACCACGCGGATTTCATCAGCTTCGAAGCGGTCAAGGGCCTGGCGGAGACCAAGGCCCTCTCTTCGAGAATGTCCTGACAAAGGAGGCCCACATATGGGTGGAAAGACGATCATCCAGAAGATACTTGAGGCCCACAGTCCCGGCGATGTGCCTGTGGAGCCTGGCAATATCATCTGGTTAGAGTTGGACGTACGCACCGCACGAGACTTTGCCGGGGCCAATGTAGTACAGAACTATCGCACGCACTACGGGGACGCGCCAGTGGCCGATTCGGACAAGACGTTCTTCACCTTCGATCTGGTGGTGCCGCCCAGCAACATCCCTTACGCCAAGAATCAGCAGACTTGCCGAATCTGGGCCCGAGAGCAGGGCGTGAAGGTCTACGACGTGAACGCGGGGATTGGATCCCACGTGGCGATCGAGGACGGGCTGGCGTATCCCGGTTCCACCTTCGTGGGCACGGATAGCCACCTGAATATCCTGGGCGCAGTGAGCGCCTTCGGACAGGGCATGGGCGATCAGGACATCGCTTTTACCTTCAAGGCCGGGAAGACATGGTTCGAGGTGCCCCCGACGATGAAAGTCGTCATCAGGGGGGAGATCGCGCCGCCCTGCACGGCTCGCGATCTCACGCTCGCGATCATGGGCCAGCTCGGGTCCAGCGGTGCGCTGGGCCGAGCGGTGGAGTTCTACGGTCCAGCCATCGAGGCGCTGGATCTGGCGGGACGTATCACGCTGGCGAGCCAGGTCACGGAGGTGGGTGGGATCATCGGCTTCGTGCCGCCATCGGAGAAGGTACTGGCCTTCGCTCGCGAGCGTACAGGGCGCGATGACATCGAGGATCTTCACGCCGACCCTGACGCCGAATACGTGGAGACGGTCGAGGTGGACATCACGAATCTCGAACCGCTGATTGCGTGTCCGCCGAGCCCGGCCAACGTGGTGCCAGTGCGGGAGGTGGCCGGGAGGCACGTCGACTCCGTGTTCTTCGGCTCGTGCACAAATGGGCGCTTCGAGGACTTCTCCGCGGTGGCGGACATCGTTGCCGGGAAGCAAGTAGCGCCGGGCTTGATGGCGACGGCCGTACCAGCCACCCGGGCGGTCTACGAACAGATGCTGCGCTCCGGCGTCCTGGAGACGTTGTTCGACGCAGGGTTTATCATCAGCAACCCCGGCTGCGGTGGCTGCGCATCGGGCCATCTGGGCATGACGGGCCAGGAGCAAGTGCAGATCAGCACCAGCAACCGCAATTTCCCCGGGAAGCAGGGCCCCGGCGACACCTACCTCGCCAGCCCTGTCACGGCCGCCTGGAGCGCACTTCGGGGCGAGATTGCAGTGCCGGAGGTGCAGCAATGAGGAAGACCGAAGTCAAGGGTCGCCTCTGGATCCTCACGGATCTCGACGGCGAGCTGTTCAACGACATCGACACCGATATGATCTTCCACAATCAATACCTGCACATCACTGACGTGGAGGAGATGGGACAGTACACCCTGGATAATCTGAGCGGCTGGGAGGATTTCGCCGAGAAGGCCCGAGAAGGCGACGTGATTATGGCCGGCAAGAACTTCGGCGCCGGGTCGTCTCGGCAGCAAGCTGTGGATTGCTTCCGCGCCCTGGGCATCGTCGCCATCGTGGCCGAGAGCTTCGGGGCCATCTACAAGCGGAACGCCATCAACAGCGGGCTGCCGATCGTCGCATTCCCCGGGCTCACCGAGCACGCTGACGCCTTTGAGACCGGTGTCGAGGTGGCGGTTGATTTCGAGACCGGCCAGCTGACGCTCAAAGGCGGGGAGACGTTCGAAGCAGAGCCGTTCTCCCAGGTGCAGATGGACATCTACCAGGCCGGGGATCTCTTTGCCTACGGTAAGGAGATGGGCGAGCAGCAGTAGGCGGGCATGGCCTAGACAACAGGAGTGACAAGTATGGGACAGACATTCGTTGAGCAGGTCCTCGCTAGAAAGGCGGGATTGGAGGCCGTCGTGCCGGGGCAGATCGTCACCGTCCGGCCCGACAAGCTGTTGACGCACGATAACACGGCTGACATCTCCAGCAAGTTCCGTCGCATCGGCCTGGACAAGGTCGCCGATCCGGGTATCAACGTGATCGTTCTCGATCACGTGGTACCGGCGGCGAATGAGACCTACGCCACGAATCATCAGATCATCCGCGAGTTCGTCGCGGAACAGGGGATCTCTGCCTTCTATGATGTGGGCGAGGGCATCTGTCATCAGGTGCTGCCGGAGAAAGGTCACGCCTGGCCGGGGGCCGTCATCGTGGGCAGCGATTCGCACACAACGACCCACGGCGCGTTTGGCGCCTTCTCCGCCGGGATCGGGCGCACAGAAGCCGCGGCCGTCATGGCGACTGGCAAGATCTGGCTGCGCGTGCCAGAGAGCTTCCGTATTGTGATCGACGGGGACATGTCGGAGCGCGTCATGGCGAAGGACGTGATCCTGTACATCATTGGCGATCTACGTGCCGACGGAGCCAATTACTGCTCTGTCGAGTTCACCGGAGAGGCGGTGCAGGCCATGAGCGTGGCCAGTCGTATGGTGCTGACCAACATGGCTGCTGAGATGGGAGCGAAGAACGGCGTGGTCGAGCCGGACGAGAATACCCGGGCGTGGTTGGCGGGGCGGGTCGACCACGCGTATGAGGAGGTGCACGCCGACTCCGACGCCACCTACGAGCGCGTCATCACATACGACGCGAGCGAGATCGTCCCCCAAGTGGCCAAGCCACACACGGTGGATAACGTGGCACCGGTCACGGAGGTCGCCGGGACGCCGATTGACCAGGCCCTAATCGGCACGTGCACCGATGGGCGCCTGGAGGATCTGGCGGCAGCGGCGGAGATCGTGCGCGGCAGGCAGGTGGCGCCAGGTGTGCGCTTGCTGGTGCTGCCTGCGTCGCGGGAGGTATTGCTGGATGCCATCGAGCAAGGGTACGTGAGCGACCTGGTGACCGCCGGGGCGACGCTGCTGAACCCTGGGTGCGGCCCATGCCTGGGCGCACACGAGGGCTGCATGGCGCCCGGAGAGGCGACCATATCTACAGCAAACCGCAACTTCAAGGGGCGAATGGGCTCCAAGGAGGCGTTCATCTACCTGGGGAGTCCGGCAACAGTAGCTGCGTCGGCGCTCACGGGCGTGATCACGGACCCGCGAGAGATGTGAGGAGTAGGGTAAATGGAGACGAGGATCACCGGTCGGGTATGGAAATACGGCGACGACGTCAACACCGACGTCATCTTTCCGGGCAAGTACACGTACAGCATCAGCGATCCGGCGGAGATGGCGGAGCACGCCCTGGAGGATCTGGATCCAAGCTTCGCCGAGAATGCGCAGCCTGGCGACATCATCGTGGCGGGGAAGAATTGGGGATGCGGGAGCTCTCGTGAGCAGGCGGTGACCTGTCTGAAAGAGGCCGGCGTCGGGGCGATCGTAGCCCGGAGCTTCGCCCGCATCTATTTCCGCAACTGCATCAACAAGGCGCTGCCTATCGCAATCTGCGACGCGGTGGAAGGGGTCGAGACGGGAGACGAGATTACGATCGACTTCTCCAGCGGGTCGGTCACGACCCCTCAGGGCGAGTACAGCTTCCCGCCACTGTCGCCGGAGGTGGTGGAGATACTGGAGGCGGGGGGATTGATCCCCTATGTGCGTCAGCAGTTGCATGTCGAGTAGGCGGAACCCGAGAGTCTCAGGGTTTCTGATCAGGCATCGTGGGAACTCACGACTCCGCGGATTGACCCGGGAACCATCGTCACGGGGAGTCGGGAAGAACTGTACAGATCTGAGTGACGGTTGGCAAGACCGCCCTAGCTTTCCTGGAGGATAGTCGGTTATGGCAAGATACAAGATTGCGCTGATGCCCGGAGACGGCATCGGCAATGATGTCATGGATGCAGCACAACTCGTTCTCGACAAGATCGACCTGGACGCTGAATACGTCCAGGGAGACATCGGATGGGAGTTCTGGCGAACAGAAGGCGAACCCCTGCCGAAGCGCACGGTCGATCTGCTCCGATCATGTGATTGTGCACTGTTTGCGGCCATCACCTCCAAGCCCAAGGAGGAGGCTGAGGCAGAACTGGTGCCCGAGCTGCAGGGCAAGGGGCTCACCTATCGCAGTCCCATCGTGCGTATGCGACAGCTCTTTGACCTGTACGTCAATCTGCGGCCCTGCAAGGCGTTCGAGGGCAACCCGCTGAACTATCAGGACGACATTGACCTGGTAGTTTTCCGCGAGAACACGCAGGGCCTATATGCCGGGGTCGAGTTCTATCCCCTGCCTGATGAGCTTCGCCAGATGCTCGAGAGGCTGAGTCCCCGCATGGCCGCGTTTGACGATGTGGCCTCAGAGGACATCGCCCTGTCCACCCGGATCTTCACCCGCAAAGGGTGCCAACGCATCCTGCGAGCTGCCTTTGAGTACGCTAAGGACTTCGGCTATCCTACGGTCACGCTGGTGGAGAAGCCGAACGTGATCCGGGAGACATCTGGTCTGATGGTGCGTGAGGCGCGGAAGATCTCCGACGAGTACCCGGAGATCACGTTGTGGGAGACGAACGTCGACGCTATGGCGATGTGGCTGGTGAAAAACCCACAGGACTACGGCGTGATGGTCTCCAGCAACATGTTCGGGGATATCATCTCCGACATATCGGCTCAGCTGGTGGGCGGGCTGGGGTTCGCGGCCAGCGGCAACATCGGCGACGATTTCGCCATTTTCGAGCCGACCCACGGTTCGGCGCCGAAGTACGCCGGGATGTATAAGGTCAACCCCACGGCGATGCTGCTCGCTACCCGGCTGATGCTGAATTGGCTGGGTGAAGTGGAACCCGCCCAGGCTCTCGAGAAGGCCATCGCTGGAGTGATCAAGGAGGCGAAGGTCCGTACGTACGACCTGGGCGGCGACGCCACAACGCTCGAGATGGCGGAGGCAGTCGTCGAGCGGATGTGAGGCGACCAGACCCCGGAGCGCCTCCCATTCAGCCCCAAGGCCATGGAAACCAGGTTCCTCGAAGGAGCCTGGTTTCCACATGTATGAATGGCCTGGCCTGATGTGGTGCTGCCCCAGACTTGACCTTACCGGGCGCCTCCAGTAGACTTGTGATGCCATGACGATTGATGACGCGATCGAACAGTACCTGGACTTCATGAGGGCGTCCCGCTCCGTGGCAACGGCGGACACCTATGCCACAGGGTTGAACCACCTGCGGGCCTGCCTGCGGGACCAGGACCTGCCGCCTCACGAGACTGACGTCAGGGTGCTGTCTCCGCGGCTGATCAGCGATTTCGTCACCTGGTTGTACGATTACCTGGTGGAGGAAGTGGCCGACGGGGACGAGAGACGGGTCTCTGAATCGACCAAGGCGACATACTTCGCGGCTGTCTCTGGATTTCTTGACTACCTGGTCGTGGAGACAGAACAGCTGCCGCTGGACGGAACCTCTTTCGATGCGCTGCGCCGGACGCTGGCGCGGGCCAGCCGCCCAAGGAGCCGTGACAAACTCCCTCCGGATAAGCTACCTTCTGGCGAGGTGGTTAGGATGCTGTTGGAGGAGGTGCACTCGCCTCTCGATCTGCCCGAGGATCTGGCTAAGGGGACAAAGCGTCGGAGACGACTGATCCGGCTGCGCGACATCGCCGTTGTGGAGGCGCTGTTGAGCTCGGGGATGCGGGTTGGCGAACTCGTGCGGCTGGAGCGGGGGCACCTGCTGTATGACGTCAAGGGAGCCCTGGTGAAGTACGGCAAGGGAAAGAAGGACCGCGAGGTCCTGTTTTCCGACCGGGCTTGGGGCGCGATCCAGGCGTACCTGAGGGCCCGCGCCGACGGCGGACAGGGCGTGCCACTTTCTGCGCTCCCGGTCTTTTCACGGCATGATCGCGGAGCGGGGGATAGGGTTCTTCACTTATCGACGCGGAGCGTGCAGAATACGTTCGTCGACCTGGCATCCCGAGCTGGCATCCTGGAGCGCTTCCACCTGACCCCGCACACATTGCGTCACTACTTCGCTACCGAGTTCTTGAGCGAGACTGGAGATCTGGCGCTCACACAGTACGCGCTAGGCCACGCGTCTCCGGCGACAACGCGCATCTACGCGAAGACAAAGCGCGAGGACTATCGGCGGGCCCACGGACGTGTGTTCGGGTCTGACGGGGAGAAAGGGTAGTACACCCCTGTTCATCGAATCGATCCGGAGTCGACGGCCTCGCCCTTCTGGGAATTGCCTCACCCACAACGGGGTGTCGACTCCGAGCAATTGTCATTGTGTGTCCCGCCGTCAGAGATTCGACACCTTTCGTCCCGGTACCATCCAGGCCATGCCGGAGGACGGCCGGCCTCGTCCATCGCAAGCTGACGGAACGCCCACCGTCAGATTGTTCTCTGAAAGGCGACGGCCAGTGGATCGAGTGCATCGTGCGATCCAGGGTATCGCAGCCCATGGCGTGCCACCGGATTCTGCGCAACCTGATGTGGGTAGCGCAGGGCGCAACAGGTGAATGGGGATCAGCCTTGCGGGGAGAACGGGACGGGGCGCCGGTAGTTGAGACTCCAGCGCCGATGTCTGCAAGCCAGTTTGCCGGCGGCTTTGATGTCTGGTATCATCACATCCGTCGGAATCCTAAGGACGCTGCCCGCAGGTCAGATGCGGCAGTCCGCACCCGGGCGGCGGCGATTGCCAAGCTCTGAGAGCGGATGCGGCGTGGCATCCGCCTAGACCCACGAGGAGGAACGTCTTGCTCATCGGGCTCATCAGGACCATGCGCCCCAAGCAATGGTTCAAGAACGTATTCATCTTCGCGCCGCTGATTTTCGATGAGAAGCTGTTTGAACTGGAATACCTCTCGCGGACCGCTGCCGGATTTGTCCTGCTGTGTCTGACGTCGGGGACAGTCTACATCATCAATGATCTCGCCGATGTCGAAAAAGACCGCAATCATCCCAGGAAGCAACATCGACCGCTGGCATCCGGGCAGCTGGGCGTGCGAACGGCCTGGATCGCGGCGGGCCTGATTCCGCTGATTGCGCTCCCCCTCGGATTCCTCCTGAACGTCTGGCTGGGGGCCATTCTGGCCGGGTATCTCGGCGTCCAGATCGCCTATTCGTTCTGGTTAAAGGACTTCGTGATCATCGACGTCATGATTGTGGCCAGCGGCTTCCTCTTGCGTGTGGCCGCGGGCGTGCCACTGGTGGCAGCCGAACGGTTTTCACCCTGGCTCTACATTTGCATGACGCTCCTCGCGCTCCTCATCGGCTTCGGGAAGCGGCGGCATGAGCTAGTACTTCTGGACGACCAGGCGGCGGGTCATCGCCGGGCCCTGCAGCAATACAACCTTTCACTGCTCGACCACGTCATCAGTATTGTGACATCATCTACGCTGGTGGCCTACGCGCTCTACACTTTCTCCGCCCCCAACCTGCCGCGCAATCACACGATGATGCTGACAATTCCATTCGTCTTGTACGGCATCTTCCGCTATCTGTACCTGATCCACGTCAGGGGGATGGGAGGTGCCCCGGAAGAGATCGTTCTGTCCGACCATCCCCTACAGGTGACGATCTTGCTGTGGGGCCTGAGTGTCGTAGTCGTCATGTACGTTTTCGGATAGGCTCTAAGAAGGAGACAACAACTTTGTCGCAACCACCCATTCAGCATTACACGACGTTCCTGTACACACGCGACCTGGCAGCGACGGCGCACTTCTATGAGGAAGTGATGGGACTGCAACTGGCCCTGGATCAAGGGGACTGCCGCATCTACCGAATCGCTGAGCACGGGTTTCTTGGCTTCTGCGAGCGTCAGGACGCAGCGTTCGACGCCGGCGGCGTCATACTCACTGTCATCACGGAAGAGGTGGATCGGTGGTACCTCTATCTGGAGAACCAGGGTATGGCCCTGGAGTCGGAACCGGTGTTCAACCCGGAATACGAGATCTACCACTTCTTTCTCCGGGATCCCAACGGGTACCTGGTTGAGATCCAGCGCTTCGATGATCCTGCGTGGCAACATGTAGTCTGAGCCAGGTGTGCAACTTATGCCCGCCCTGAGCGTAGAATAGGGCGAAAGAAAGGAGAGAATGGCATGAAACTACTCGTTCGTTGGGTTATCAATGGCCTGGCCCTGTTCGCGGCGGAGCAACTCTTGCGCGGCATCGAGGTGGAGGGGAACGGATGGGGGGCCTATGCCGTGACGGCCGTCATTCTGGGCCTCGTCAACGCGCTCATCCGACCGATCCTGAAACTCATGACCTGTCCCCTGATCATCCTTACCCTGGGCATCTTTGCGCTGGTCATCAATGGCTTCACGCTGTGGCTGTCTTCGGAGATTGCCCAGAGGCTGGGCTACGCGTACGTGGTGGATAGCTTCGGCTGGGCCTTCCTGGGCGGGCTGATCGTCAGCGTTGTCTCCGTGGTGCTGTCGGCTCTGGTGAAGGAAGAGGAGAAGGACTCGATCCGCAGGCGGAAGGACTAGTCCCCTAGAGCACCATCGTCGAGGCCGTCCGGCCTTGGCATACAGAGCGGCAGGGGGCTACCAACCCATGTGGCCTCCCACCCACGGGAACTCGCCTACAGCTCCGGCTGTCAACGCCTGACCGCGGACAACGGGCTGCCGCGGCAGATGCAACGCGGCGGCACATGAAAACCGTCCTGCCTAGCCCCTGCCCCCCCGGTCGGGAGCCGGGGACGCCGCACGAACCAGACGTTGCCGCCGTCCCCTTCGACTGCGACGGCTCCCTACACCCGTCGAGCCGCCGATTGACTCATCCTGCACCCGCTCCAGGGATGGAGCGGGCGCCACACCTCTCTGCGGATCAGGCTCCTATGACCAGCCTCTGTGTTCGCTCACACTCCGCGGAAGATGGCTGGCAGATAGACCGGCTGTGCAGGACTCATCACGGCGAAGAAGCCGGTCTCCTCCGTGGTGCCGGTGAGATAGCCATCCGGGCCGACGTGGCTATCCGCCAGGGGGACCCAAGCGCCGGACTCCCAGTGGCCAAGGACTGTGGCAGGCGCATCGCCAGCCCCGCCCGCCGCGGTGACGGTGGGCGTTAGAATCATCGTGAGCGTGATGGGCCCTGAGAGGCCCACGTCCGGATCCAGCGTCAGCTCATAGATGCGCTGCGCGAAGTAGTCGCCGGTGGCCCCTGCTTCATACGCGCCCAGTGAGGCCGTGGTCTCCGTGGGTACGGCTCCGGCGGGGAACTCGACCAGGAAGCGTCCATCATCGGGGGAGGGGAGCTGACCGCCTGACGTCGACACTGGCACACCGAGCACCAGCGGTTCCCAGCGCAGCATGGTGCCGCTGGGTGACGCCGCCCACGCGATGCCGTTAGGATTGGCATCCAGGAGGCTCATGCCCAGATCCGGATGGATGCCGTCGAAGGATCTCTCCCACGTGCCGCCGCCGTTCGTGGTCTCCCAGATGTTGTGGTGGGCGAACCAGCCCGTGCCGGAGCTGCGGAAGGACAGCGCTGAGCCGTAGCCGTAGGATGCATACTGATCCTCCTCTTCGCTCACGTCTGACGGGTCGAAATCTCCTGTAGGGGTCCAGGTCGCCCCTCCGTCGGTCGTGCTCCAGACCTCGAACACGTCCTCGCCATAATCGTAACAGAGGATCCAGCCCCGCGACGTGTCCCACATAGCGACGTCCAGACCCGAACAGTAGAGGATGCTCGATGCATACGTGTCCCATCCGTCGCTGGTGCAGTGGGTGCGAGCGAATGGTGTGTCAAGAACGCAGCCGTGATCCTGATTCGCCATCGATACCCGAGCGTCGGGTTTGGGGTCGAGAGGGTAGTTGGAGACCAGTACGGGCGTCTCATCCCAGGTCGCTCCGTCAGCGGTGGTGACCAGGCGAGAGACGTAGTCCGGGTTGTAGCCGAACCTGTATTGGTAGTCAATGGCCCAAGCATGAAGGGCATTGTACGCGCTTAGATCGCCCGCCAGACTCGACGCCGGTGCCGTTTGGTGATCCCAGGCATGGTCCAGGTCCACAGAGCGCCATATCTTACCTCCGGCTCCCTCGTGGTCAGCGGTTGCCCAACCGCTATCCTCGCCGACCAGATCGAGGCCACGCCACTCCACAAAGTCTGTCTCCACGTTGGCTGGCATGGTATAGGGCGAGGACGACGACACACTCTGCAGGCGAAGGCCGGCCGGAGACGGAGAATCTCCGTATCCTAGCCTGCCCAACAGCAGCCCCTCGTAGACGGTGTACGACGGCGCCAGGGCCAACTGCTGGGCCCAGAAGCCGCTCAACACTTCCAAACGCTGCCAGCTCACGCCGGCGTTTGTGCTCTGCACCACTACCCCTGGGCAGCCGTAGTTGCAGGGAAAGAATCCATCCTTGGTTGACTGTATCGCGAACAGCGATGTTGTGTCCGGCCCGCCGATGAGATCGAGGCTGTTGAGCCGCTGGCCTATGTCAGGGAAACCGGCCTGCGGCTCCCAGGTGGCCCCGCTATCTGTGCTCTTGAAGAGCAAAGCCTCCTCCGTTCGCGAGCTGGCTCCGACCCAGCCCTCCGTGGAGTTGCCGAAGTAGATGCTCCACGGTTCAATCAGGCCGTCGTCAGAGGGCAGAACAACATAGTTCCAACTCGCACCGCCCGTATGGCTGTAGATGACGGCTCCTTCCCCCGGCTCGCCCATTGGATCGTATTCGCCCGTGGCGTAGATGTACTCCTCGGTCGGGGCCGACAGGTCTCGCAAGAACAGGCGGTGTTTCGTATACGGTTCCGCGACCGCGCCGTCATCGATCTTGAGAACGAAACCCGTATACCCAGCGATCTGCGTCCAGTCGTGGCCGATCACGAGGCCGCGACCGTCGGGATAGAAGATCAAATCGTTCAGGTATGCCGTGTTCGGCGTCGTGTGCAGTGTGTCCCACGACACGCCGGCGTCGTCCGAATGGAGCACTATGCCCCTGGGATTCAAGTCTGTATTGCGGCCGACGGCATAGATATCCTCGGGGCCGGTCATGTGAACGGCCGATAACTCGGAGACGCCGCTAGGCAGCGATCTGACCTGCCAGACGTAGCCGCTCTCCCCCGTATATAGAAACGTGTCGTCGCTACCAAGGGCGCATCCGTAACGACTGCTGTAGAAGTCGAGGGCCTTGATGGACCGGCGATCCGTCAACTGCGGCGCCACCTGGACCCAGGACCAGGCCCCACCGGGGCCCTGATAGCCTCGAACCAGCAGTTCCCCCCCCAACCAACCGACGGTGGCGGTGGGGAAATCCACGGCGTGAAAGCTCCCTCCGCGCTGCCACGCCCAACGCTCCTGAGTTACGAAGGATGTCTCAGCTTTTTCCGCCTCGACCAACGGCTCGTCGTAGTCGGCATGAGCAACGGAAGTCAAGACAATCACTAGAATTAAGACAAACACCTTCACCGATGATAAGCGGCGTAACCTACTCACTATGTCCCCCCTTTCAGACGGCTTCGAGAGCAATGACGGCAGTTCCGGCCGCGACCCAGGGGCGGCGGGAAGTGGAAGAGCCTAACATGGGCACGGTAGGCAGATCCTGCAGCGAACAGTCTGTCGCATGATCTTTTGCCAGGGTGTGAGTGCTAGAGCGAGCGAGGCAGGCGGCAATCGCTGATTGATGTCAGGCCAATGCTCGGTACGCAAGCATGAATGAGACAGCCGTGACGCGTCGCGGAACCTGCCGTCTGGCTCGCAGCATATGGAAGAACACCCGCTCTCGGGCGTGGCGATCAAGGACCATCTCCACGGTGCTCTGCGCGCGGAACAGGCGACGCAACAGGCCATCCACGAGGTCGGGAATTCTGGCAACAGTGCGCGAGAGTTCCATCTCAGAAATTGACCCATGCTAAGCCAGAACACGAGGCGTGTCAAACGGAAGCAAGGGAGCGAAGAGAGAACAGAAGCGGGAGATAGTAGCGGAAGGGCCAACGACGGCCGACCGCGCAGCCCGCTAGTCGGCCACCATCTCCACCCCCGGCCGGCGCTGCTCGCTGAGGCGCAGGAGGTAGACGCCAATCAGCACCACTCCGCCGCCCGCGAGCTGCGGCGTCGTCAAGCGCTCCCCCAGGAAGAAAAATGCGAGGAGCGCCGTCATCGCGGGCTCAAGGGTGAGAATCAGGTTGGCCGTCGACGTCGGCAAGTAGCTCAAACTGACGGTATAGAGGCCATAGGCCCCCAGCGTCGGACCGATGGCGAGCAGCAGGATGGTGCCCCAGCCAAGGACCGCCTCGCGCCATCCCCCAGGTCCGGCGCTCAGGGGGCGTGAGAGCCAGAACAGGGTGCCGGGCCGCTGGAGTAGCAGCAGAAGCCCCGATCCAATCGCGAACGTGTATAGCGTGGCCGTCCACGGGTTCACGCCCTTGCGGGATGAGGCCTTGCCCAACAGGCTGTAGACGGAAAAGACCAGCCCTGTGCCCAGGCCGGAGATGATGCCCATGGGGTTGACCTGCCACACCGACGCATTGTAGGCGCCAGAGGCAAAGACACAGCCGATCAGGCTCAGCGCGATGGCAACGATTGTGGGAGCGGTCAGTGGCTCGTCAAAGAACCGCCATCCCATCACGGCGGTCAGAGCCGGCGACAAGTAGAGGAGGAGCGTGGCCAACGCCGCGCCGTTCAGCGAAATGGATATCGTCCAGAGGATGTTCATGAAGGCCAGGACGAGGCCGTACAAGAGAAAGAAGCGAACGTGCCGTCGGTCCAGACGAAGCAGGGGACGGGCGAAGATCGCGAGGACCGCGCCAAGGATGCACGTCGCGAGCAGGTCGCGCCAGAACGCGAGTGGCATGGGCGGCATTCCAAAGCGCGTGGTGAGATAGCTGATGAAGACCGCCGAGGCAGACCATAATGCCGTGCTCATGAAGGCGATGACGTAGCCGCGAATCGGGACGGCCTGCTTCGTCATGAAGTTCTCTCCAGGGGTATGGCCTGAACCGTGGCGCCCGCTGCAGCGTGGTCCCAGTCCTCGGGGATGATGGCCAGCGCATTCGCCTTGACCATCGAGCTCAGAATCCCGGAGCCCTGGGCGCCGGTCAGGTAGGCGTGGTACTCTCCCTGCTCCCAGCGCAGCTGGACGCGCACGAAGTGGCGCCGCTCGTCCTTGTGCGCAATATCATCCATCAAGGTCGCATCGACCACCGGCCGATGCAGTTGGGCCGCACCCTGCATCTTAAGCAGGGCGGGCCGGACGAACATCTCGAAGGAGACCATGACCGAGACTGGGTTGCCGGGCAGACCCAGGATGGGCACCGTCTTCTCTGCACCCTTGCTCTCCTCCGCAGGGAGATTGAGGTGGCCGAAGGCCAGGGGCTTGCCGGGCTTCATCCGCACCCGCCAGAAGTTCATCTCCCCTTCGGCGGCGAGCACGTCCTTCACCAGGTCGAAGTCACCCACCGACACCCCGCCTGACGTGAGGAACAGATCCACATCCTGTGCCAGGCCGTCCTTGATCTTCGCCGTGAGCTCATCGAGCGTGTCGCGCGCGATTCCCAGCAGGATGGGCTCGCCCCCGTGGTTGATCACCTGAGCGGCGTTGGAGTAGCTGTTGGCATTGCGAATCTTGCCGGGCGAGAGGGGGGCGTCGATGGCCACCAACTCGTCCCCCGTCGCCAGGATCGCGACCCGGGGCTTGCGACTGACCGAGACGTAGGGCCGGCCCAGGCCGGCCAGCATCCCGATCTCCTCGGGCCGCAGCCAGGTGCCACCGCGGAGCACCAGTGACCCGGCGCGGACGTCCTCTCCGGCCGGCCGGACGTAGGTGCCCGGCGCAACCTCAGTGAATACCAGAACCTGCTCGCCGTGCGCCTCGGTGTCCTCCACCTTCACGATCGCATCGGCGCCCGGGGGGAGGGGAGCGCCGGTCATGATGCGGATGGCGGTACCTGGTGCCACCGCCTTGTCGGCGACGTGGCCGGCAGGCAAATCGCCAGTGACGTGAAGCGCGACCGGGGACGCAGAATCGGCGCCTTCGGTGTCGGGAGCCCGCACCGCATAGCCATCCATGGATGAATTGGCATGCGGTGGGATGTCGACATCCGCGCGGACATGATCAGCCAGCACGCGGCCTACCGCTTCCAAGAGCGGAATGGTTTCCGTCGCCAGCGGCTCGAACGCCCTCAGGACGCGCTCCTGTGCTTCTTCCACGCTTAGCATAGGCGGCATCGCGTATTGCTCCTCCTTGGCGGTCTCCCTCTCATGACAACCCCCCGACATCCGATTCACACTGGAGACAGATCTCACCCAAGCTCGTTGTCCGTAGCCGCTCAGCCCGTCGGTCCGCCCCTGTGGTCCTCACTTTTCCACGCCTGGCCATCCTCCCAGACCTCTTTCTTCCAGATCGGGACAATCTCCTTCAGCCGATCTATGGCGTAGTGAGTCGCGTCGAAGGTCTCCTGGCGGTGAGCGGACGAGACAGCGATGACGACGATGGTCTCGCCAACCTCGAGACGCCCGATCCGGTGGACGATGGCGACCTCCCGGATGGAGGGCCAGCGATCCTGGATCTCTCCGCCAATCTGTCGCAGCTGTTCCTCAGCCATCTGTGGGTAGGCTTCGTATAGCAGATGGTCCGTCTCCCGCCCATCAGTCCGAGCGCGCACCACACCGACAAAGGCTGTCACGCCACCGACTGATGGCTCAACCAGCCGTGCAAGGACCTCGTCCGCCGAGACGGCCTTGGTCGTGATCTCAAAAAGTTTCATAAGATGCCCCCTGGTTGGCCCGTCGTCCCCCGCCACAGGGGCCCACTGATCACTCGGTGCCCAGTAGTCCCCTCCGGGCTGCCCCGGCTCATCCGCCGCCGACCGGGGGCAGACAGGCTACCTCGTCGCCGTCCTCCAGCGTCGTCTGCATGCCGACATACGCGCGGTTGACGGCCACGTTGAGGAACCGGGTGTAGATCTCCAGTGCCGGATAGCGATCCTGGAGGATGTCGATCAAATCCTTCACTGTCGAACCCTTCGGCAGCTCGACATCCATCTCATCCGTGCCCAGAGCCTCCCGGGGCGCAGCGAAGAACTTCACGCTAATTCGGATCTGATCGTGTGCCACCCTCTGTGCTCCCTTCTTGTGACTCGAGTGCCCAATCGCCGCTCTTCCCGCCCGTCTTGCTCAGCAGCCGGATTCGGCCGATCTCCATCGTCTTCTCCACGGCTTTCGCCATATCATAGATAGCAAGGCCGGCGACACTCACGGCGGTGAGGGCCTCCATCTCGACGCCCGTCTGCCCCCTGCACCGCGCAGTGGCCGTGATGACGATCCGTGACCTTTCCTCGTCGATCTGGAAGTCAACGTCGACCCGGGTCAAGGGCAGGGGGTGGCAGAGCGGGATAAGCTCGTGCGTGCGCTTGGCGGCCATGATGCCCGCCAGCTGTGCGGTGGTAAGCACGTCGCCCTTTGGCGCGTTGCCCCCGGCAACGAGCCTGAGGGTTTCGGGCTTCATGCGCACTTCACCGGCGGCGACGGCCATTCGCTCCGTCGCGGGCTTGTGTCCTATGCCGACCATTCGTACCCGGCCCTCATCGTCTACGTGTGAAAGGCTCATCTTCTGGATTGACAGGCCAGGCAGTAGCCACAGCTACTCGTCCTCTGCCTGTCCGTTCCTCTCCTTTCCCTTTCTGTGCAATACGTCGCCAAGGAAAGCCACATCGAACTGTATCGCTCGCCGGGTGAGCTCCTCGCACAAATGCGGCGGATTGTCGGGCCGGAAGCCCTCGGGGCGCAGCTCCAGACAGAGGAGACTGCCAAACTCCGCCTCGAACTGCTCGGCAAACGCGTAACATAACCGCACGACCTGGTCATCGGCCAGGCCATGCCGCCTCCCAATGATGCCTACGGCCATCAGAGCGCCCTCGACGAGGCCGCACTGAGCGCGATAGCCACCGGCACCGTGCATGCCCAGGGCGGCGTCCAGGACCTGTCCCTCCAACGGAAAGTCGAAAAACTCACTCAGGATGCGCAGCGTCGTCACTGCGCAGTTCCAACCGTGATTCCAATAGGCGTCGTGGACGCGATCTCGAACAAAGTTGCGGGTGTCCAGTCTCCTATCCCCCGATTTGTGACATTACACGCTTCTCCGGATGAATGTGCTCGACCAGGTGGTGGCGCATCGGCTTGCGGTCGATAGCTTGCAGGATCAAACCCTTTATCTCGCTTGCATCAGCGCCCTGGCGCAGGGGGGTCCGGAGATCGATCTCCTGATCGGACATGAGACAGGGGCGAAGCTGACCGTCGGCCGTGAGCCGGAGGCGGTTGCACTTGTAGCAGAAGTGCTCACTGATGGGCGTGATGAAGCCGACAGTTCCTTCCGCCCCGGGCAACTGATAGTAGCGGGCGGGCCCTCCGCCGGTGCTCATTTTCGCCGGCTGGAGTGGCCCGAGGGCATCCTCGATCCTGGCGCGAATCTCGTCCGCGGTGACAACCCTGTCTTCCCAGGCGTCGGTGACCAGGTCCCCGTCGCCGACTGGCATCAACTCGATGAAGCGGATATTCCACCAGGCAGTATCCAGCGTCTTGGCGGCCAGGTCTACCACGTCGTTGTCGTTCAGCCCGCGGATGACGACGGTGTTGATCTTGATGGGCCTGAGCCCCGCCTGTCGCGCCGCCTCAATGCCATCCAGAACCTCCGGCAGATTGCCGCAGCGCGTGATCTGCCGGAAGCGCTCCGCGTCCAGAGTGTCCAGGCTGATGTTGACGCGATGGAGGCCGGCGTCAGCGAGATCGTGGGCGTAGCGAGCCAGCAGAATCCCGTTGGTCGTCATGGCCAGATCGTCGATGCCGGGGATGCGGGCAATGCGCCCCACGAGGTCCACAATGCCCAGCCGCACCAACGGCTCGCCTCCAGTCAGGCGGATCTTGGTGATCCCCAGGTCAGCTGCAGCCCCCACGACGGTCTCGATTTCCTCGTAGCGCAGCACCTGCTCGTGCGGGCACAAGGCCACACCTTCCTCTGGCATGCAGTACACGCAACGGAGATTACACCGATCCGTGAGAGAGATACGGAGATAGCTGATGGGGCGATTGTAGGCATCTAGATGGGCCATGGTTGGTTACCTACCGTTTCTCTTCCAGGTATGCAAAGAAGCCAGCGGCCCGGAGACCCCTGAGCGTGAGCGCGCCCAGCAGGCCACCGACAGCGCCAAACACGACATAGCCGATCAAGGCTCGAGCCAATCCCAGGGCTACAAAGCCAGCTGGCGCACCCGTCATCGCGCTGAGAACCCACTTGACCAGGAATTTCCCGGTGTGGCCCAACGAGGCACTTAGCGCAGCGGCAATCACATTCTCGGGATCCCTCAAGAGCAGGAGGGCGAGGTCCGTGCCCACGCCGACCGCCGTATACGAGAGGAACGTGTTCAGCGCGCCAAAGTCGCCCATACCCAGAAAGCCAGCCAAAACACCGGAGGTGAGGCCGACGATGCTGGCCGCTCCAAACTTGGGCACCACTCCGGCTCCGACGATGATGATCGCCATCCAGAAGATGCCGCTGTGGCCCGGCATCTGAATCGGTGTGCGCAGGGCGATTTTCGCGACAACCACAAGGGCGGCGAATAGCGCCAGCAGGATCAGCTGAAACGTCGAGAAATAGCGTTCTTTCACGGTGAGGTCACCTCAATCCGGTCCGTATCCTGCACCCACTCTTCGCGCACGTCCAATCTGTCGAATTGCGACACCAGTTTAAGCGTCCCTCGCCCGGAGAGGTCGAACAGGACCATGTTCTCGGCGTTGTCCACTTCGGCCCAAGTCAGTTCTGCCAATTTATCTCGGCTGGTGCTGATGACCTTGATTCGTGTCTGCGGGGTCAGGCTCTCTTCCGAAAGATGCAGCGACAGAACATCGCGCAGCATCCACCCTTCCTGGGTCTTGCCTTCCTCGGCATCCTTGAAGCTGTCCTGCTCCAGAGCGTCCAGGTCATCGGGCGTGAAGGCTGCTGTGAACTGGCCGTCGACGTAGATGGGGATGCTTCCTGGCTCAAGGTCACCCTCGGTGACGCGCTGACGGCGTAAGACCTCCAGTCCGAGAACGGCGCCCCCGATTACGACAAGGAGGACGATACCGATTAGGATGCGTTTGTTCTGATCCACATTACCTCCAATGGGCGAGACGGGCCTCTATGGAAGAAAGCCAGAAGCTGCCCGCCAGGCCGACCAATAGGATACCGACAATTGCCGCTGCCGTCAAGAGCAGCCAATCCAAGCGCTCCATCTTGAGGCGACGATAGGAACTGCGATGCGGCGAATCGAAGCCACGGGCGTAGGCAGCTTCGGTGAGACTCCAGGCACGTTTCGTGGTTAGCACTATGGCGGGAATCGTAAGGACGACCAGGTGGCGTACCTGGGACACGACCTGGCGCCAACCGGCCCATTCGAAGCGCCATGCACCCCGCGCTCGCTGGGCCTCGCGGATGGTGCGCCATTCATCGTCGAGGAGACCGATGCTCTGGAAGGCCAGGCTGACGCTGAACGCATAGCGGTACGGCACTCGCAGCCATTCAAGGGCGAGGCGGAACTCGCTCGGCGTCGTCGTGCGTACGAACAGGGCAAAGGCGCCGGCCAGGAGAATGATGCGCAGGGTCACGATGACCGCGAGATGCGGACCAACCAGCAACCAGTCAAGGATGAACAAGGGTATCAGGACCCACTTGAGCCGCCAGATCTGCATCCTGGCCTCCTCCAGGAGCCCGCTCCAGGCCAGCAGTATGGCGTAGATGCCCATGAATACGATTAGTCGCTCCAGGGGCAGCATAACCGCAAGGGAAGCGCTCAGGCTGAGCGCCAACTTGGTCCGGGGGTCAGCGCGCCGCAGCGGTGAGTCATCGGCCAGCGTGACGATGCGCGGGCGATGGGAAGTGCCGAGTTTCATTCGCGTACCACCCAGGCCGGGACATCGAGACCGACCCCCGCCCAGGGTGTCTCACTTCGGAGGATATCACGCGGCGCGCCGTCTGCGACGAAGCCGTTCTCGCCCAGAATGAGCAAGCGATCCGTCTCTCCCGCCAAGGCCAGATCGTGCGTGGTGAGGATCACGAGCTGGCCCGATTCCGCCAGAGCTCGGGCCAGTACCATCAGCATCTCCTTGTGTGCAGCGTCCTGTCCAAGGGCTGGCTCATCGAGCAAGACACCGTGTCGGGGACCACGCATCAGCGTGGTTGCCAGGGCTAGACGTTTCTTCTCACCCTCACTCAGCAACAGAGGGGGTGTGTCCTCGTAGCGGGTCAGACCGAGCATAGCCATCAACCAGTTATAGCGATCGAGGTCCGGAGCAGGCAACTGGTAGAGAACCTCATCGCGGGCAGTGGGATTGAAGAGCTGTAGATCAGGGTTCTGGAACACCAGGCCGAGGTCCGGTCGCGCCCCGTCCACCGTGATATCGCCCTCATAGCGCTGTAGCCCGGCAAGAGCGCGCAGTAGCGTCGTCTTTCCGACCCCATTCCGCCCCACGATGGCCAGTACCTGGCCGCTCTCAGCCGAGAAACTGAGATTGCGCAGCACCGGCTGTCCACCGAGTCCAACGGTCAGCCCGGAGACGTCCAGATGGAAGGGCGAAACAGCGGATTCGCGGCCGGCTGGTTTCGAAACCTGGGAGGACGGGCGAGGTGCGGACCCATCGAGGAAGAGAGTGCGTAGCCCCTTAATGGCGCGGACGTACTCAGCGCGATGCTCGCAGATGACCACAGCCGTATCTTGCCGCGCCAGATGCCCCAGATAGTCGACGAGCTCTCCGGACGCGGTGGAGTCCAGCATCGATAGGGGCTCATCCAGGATCAGGACAGGAGGCTCACGAGCCGTGATCGCTGCCAGAGCCAGCTTCTGCTGCTCGCCGCCGGACAGCGTCTGCGGGGATCGATGTCGGAACCTTTCCAAGTTGAAGCGCGTCAGGGCGGATTCGAGCCGGGCTTCTATCTCCGACGGCCGCAGCCCCAGGTTCTCCAGGCCGAAGATGATCTCCTGCTCTACTGTGACAGTCAGCATCTGGGCAGAAGGGTTCTGGAAGACAAGGCCTGCTCGCTCGACGAGGCGCCACAGGGGCGCCTCACTGGTGTGGAGGTCGTCTACACGCACCATGCCACTCAGATTCCCGCGGTACAGGTGTGGAATCAGCCCGCACAGGCAGCGCGCCAAGGTTGACTTGCCACTCCCGGAAGGGCCGGCGATGTGCACGGCCTCTCCCCGATGCACATCAAGGGAGACAGAGGCGAGTCCGCGACCACGCTGCGTGTAGCAGAAGGCAACATCCCGAGCCTGTATGACCGGCGGCATGGGTCCCTTTCAGTCGAGCTTGAGAGGCCACCAGAACCCCTCAGTTCTTCCATCTCGGCGCTCAGGGCACCACTCAACAACGGCAACCGGCCTGGCGCCCCGCCGAGCTGGCCGAAGCTTGTCGGTAAGGATCAGGCCGCTGGTCACTTCGTCACCGCCGAGGGTTTCCACCGTGGCGACTCCGGCTTCCAGCACCGCGGAGACAGGCTGAAGCCCAGTAAGGCGACGAGACCGTCCCGCCAACACGTATCGCCCGTCGTCACCCTGCGCGGCCAGCCCCACCGCCGCCAGAGCCCCAATCACGCCGTCCTCCGTACCTCCCAGACCAAGAAGGGGGATGGCATGCGCCGCGGCAAGTCGGCGGGCCTCTGCCTGGGACACGACATCACGCTGGGCGCGACGTCCAAAGTCGGTGACGGCCTCCGGAACCCGGGTGGCAACACAGAGGCCGGGGTCACTCCCAGGGTTAAAATGTTGCCGCATCACGGCTTCGGTGCGCGCGAGGACTGCCCGGGGGTCCTCATAGCTGTTGGGCGTCAGGAGGATAGCGGCGCAGCTGTTCTTCGCGGTGTACGGTACGCGGGGATCAACCAGGAGCTGATGCCGCGTCACACCCACCACGGAGTAGTCATCGGCCAGGGCCGCCGCAATCACCCGGGCCAGGTGCCCGGTCCCTCGAGATTCATGCGTGTCGGTGTCGTCCAGCCCAACGATGAGCAAGCGTTGTTCGGATCCCGGGATCACCCTACATTCGTTCGTGTCTGTTGACAAACCTCGCTCCAAACTGTATAATGGTTTTGGGCATATGCCCGAAACCAACCACTCGTAAAGGAGACACTGATGAGCAAGCTATTCGTCCGTCATCGACGCCACGTCGGCAAAGGCGCTGGACGGCCCAGATTCGCCATCGTCGCCTCGCAGGGTGCTGACCTGCGTGTCTACAAGACACGGGTGCGGCGTGCGGAGGTAGAGAAGATCGCCGCTGACCTGGACGCGGAAATCGTCTATCTACCGCGGGGCGAGCGCGCCGAGGAGGGCGAAGGCCGCCGTCGCCGCGAGCGGCCTGAGGGCTAAGGTGGCCCGTCCCCGCAAGCGCCGTATCATCCCCCAAGACCCGACGCCAGCGACCTACAAGCCGGCAGGCGTACCACTCGACGGACTGAGGCGTGTGACGCTCCTACAAGAGGAGCGCGAAGCCCTGCGCCTGGCTGACCTGGAGGGCCTTACGCAGGCCGAGGCGGCCGGGCGCATGGGCATCTCTCGCTCCACCTTCCAGCGCGTGGTCTCGCGTGCCCGGCGCCAGGTCGCGCTGGCACTGACGGCCGGGTACGCACTGGAGATCGAAGGAGGCACATTCCAGGTCGTCACGCCGCGGCCCCGTGGCCCACGGCGGGACCCTCAGTCCTCCCGGTAGATCCGTGTTCCGGGATTCTCACCCTCCAGCGCACGACTGAGACTGCCTGGTTCTCGACCGTTCACGAGGAACACTTCCCGCACGTTGCGGGCGCTCACCAGAGCGCGGAGCATCGACCGTTCCACAGGCAGATCATCCAGATCCATCTCCAGGAGTTCCAGCACCCCCACTTCCGCGATGAAGTCACCACCGGAACCCTTCTTGGGATCGGCCGTGAATAGACCGCGCTCGTCCTTCACCAGTATGCAGCGCTTGGCACCCACCACCTCGGCGGTCAGGAAGACGCCGCTGTCGGTTCGATGCGGCGGTATACGACCCCGATCAGGTGGCTCCTCCCACAGCCCATAGGGCGGCATGGCGTGCATAACGGGTATCGACCCAAGCGCCATATAGGCGGGCAGCTTCACCAGATCGTCGTGACCAATCTTGATCCCGCCGTGCGGTGCCAGCAGGATGGAGAGCATCAGGGCATTTTGCTCGCTGATGCTTGAGCCCAGCTGGGCCAGTACCCCGGCCGGCATCCCCAGATCTATTCCAATGGTGTACACATGACGACTGCGCGTGCCGCCACCGGTTGTCACCAGGACCTGATGGTCCTTCCGGGCCAAAGCGATCTCCTCCACCAGTGGGAGCACCACGTCCCGTCCACGGTCGATGATGCTCTGTCCCCCCAGCTTGATGACGTTCAGGTTCGGCAGAGCGCGGAATACTGGGCCTCTGTCGGTATCCGCCAGCAGAACCTTGTCCATCAACGACTCGGCCATCAACGGTGTCTCAATGTGCAATCGCCCGCTTTCGTCACGGTTCAAAGCCATAGGCACTCCTATTTGTAGGTGTCCGAAAGGCAGACACGTAGCCCCAGCAGATAATACCCTCCGACAAGCTTATCTAATCGGCCTCAGCTTCGCACCCGCGGGCTCATGGGGCGACAGGGCGGATCGACTGAGACTATACCGGGCCCCGGTGGTACGTCAAGCCGGTCAACGTCGGGCGCGCGCCCTAGAGCCTACTCGACCTGGATTTCGACGATCCCCTTGACCTGCAGCTTGCCGCTGAAGCCGGGCATCACAACGCTGAAACCACCCTGGGTGCGGAAGGAGACAATGCAGTCGTCACACGCCATGACCTCCGCAAGCTCCGCGTCAGCTGCGTAGTCGTCCTCGGCGACGAAGGTGACCGTCGAGGCGTCGTCCGGGACGCCGGCTTTCTCCAGCAGGGTCTTGATCGGCACGCCGGTGTAGGTGCTCATCTCGCCCTCATTGTTCTCCCGCTGGGCTTCGATGGTGTCCATCGCGCGCACCTCGTCCTCAGTCCAGGCCATTTCGTTTTCCACGTTGCCAGTGATCTTGAGTGCCACCTCTCCTGAGGAGGCTCCGCCTTCCTGTGCTGCCCCACCGCACGCCACCAGCACGGCGAGCAGAACGGTCGACAGTCCTACTAGTACGACTGTTCTCCTGAGCATTTCTTCCTCCCTTGCTTCTCGATGATGGGTCCGCCTATGCAGACCTGACTTAGAATACGTGTACGGCTGATGCCTTGAAGGCGATATGTGCCTCGATGCCCTCCTTCAGCGCCATCTCGTCCAGCGAGCGCCGGGTGATGACGCAGGTGAAGCGGGCTGCTGAAGCCTGTAGCGTGACGTAGATCAGCGTACCACGGTCCGCGATCTCGGTGATGCGACCTTGATAGCAGTTCCTGGCGCTGGAACGGACTGGCTCCCGGGCGAGAATGATATCCTCCGGGCGGATCGACGCGTGCGCCCTACCCATCAGGTCCGTAGTCACAGCCATCTCCAGGTCCCCACTGCTGAACACCCGCAGGGTACCTCGTTCGCGGTCAGAAGGGTCTGGGGAGTCGGAGCTAGGTGGGCCATCAGCGATCTCCCCCTCAAAGATATTGCGCACCCCCACGAATCGGGCGACAAACTCATTGGCCGGGCGTCGAAAGATGTCCTCAGGCGTTCCGACCTGCACGACGCGTCCCTGGTGGACCACGGCGATTCGATCACCGAGAGCGACCGCCTCCTCAAAATCATGAGTGACGTGGACGGTCGTGGTGCCTAGCTCCCGGTGGATACGGTCGAGTTCCTGCTGCAAGCCCTCCCGGGTCTCGGGATCCAAAGCGCTGAGGGGCTCGTCGAGGAGAAGCAGCCTTGGCTCGACCACCAGGGCCCGGGCCAGTGCCACGCGCTGCTGCTCGCCTCCGCTCAGCGTTCCAGGGCTGCGATGGAGAAGGTGATCGATGGACAGCAGGCGGGCCATTCGAGCCACGCACTGCGTGACAGTGCGCGCCCGGTCATCTCTTTCACTCTGCCCGGCGCCTTTCCCTGGCTGCGAAGGCCGATGATCCGAGACACAGATGCTCCGCAGCAGACCTCCCAGGTTCCGCCGTAAGTTCAGCCCAAAGGCGATATTCTCGGATACGTCCAGATGTGGAAAGAGTGCATAGTCCTGGTAGACAAACCCAATTCCTCTATGCTCCGGAGGCGCCTTGGTGATATGCTCACCGTCCATGAGGATGCTGCCACGGTGCGCCTCGAAGTGGCCCGCGATCGTCTCGAGAAGAACCGTCTTTCCCCCGCCGGTGGGCCCGAGCACGACGAAATACTCGCCAGCGGCAACATCAAGCTCTATCTCCTTCAGGTGAAACTCTTTGAGGTCCACCCACAGGTCACGGACCTGCAACCGCCCCGCACCGTCCGCCACCTGGAGCGAGGGCTCTCGCTGCCCATCATTGTTGGGGAGCGTAGCGTGTTGCTGCGTCTGAGAGTTGTCGATCGACTTCTGCGGCACCTATTCCTCTCCTCGCTCTTGGGCGATCGCACGCAGGGCCACGAACGTCAGCAAGCAGATGAGTATGATGATGGCCGCGACTGGTCGCGCGTAAGTCAGCCCGTAGGATTCAAACCGTTCGTAGAGCAGCACGGGTGCGATCATCGGATGATAGGCCAGGATGACGACTGCGCCGAACTCGCTGAGGCCACGCGCCCACATCAGGATCATCCCTGAAAGAATGCTCCGCCATGCCAGAGGGAACGACACTCGCCAGAAAGCTTGCCAAGGTGAAGCACCGAGCGAGCGAGCCACCCGCTCCAGGCGCGGATCTACAGCCTCGAACCCTTCCCGCGCAGAATCCACCAGGAACGAGAGGCTGACGAAGAGCATAGCGATGACGATGCCGGGTGCGGCCGAGACGAACTTGAGTCCGACCAGACCAAAGGCCTTGCCCAGCATAGAGCGACGACCGAAGACCATCAGCAGTGCGATACCCGCGGCAGAGTGAGGCACGACGATGGGCACGTCGACGATACCTTCGATCCACCGCTTTCCCGGGAAGTCGACCCGGGCAAGCAAGTAGGCCAACGGCACACCGGCGACAAAGGCGATCACCGTAGCAAACGCCGAACTGTAGAATGTCAACAGGATCGCCCTGCCGACCTCAGGCTCCAGCAGGGTTTCCCAGACGATGGCGGGTGGCGAGCCTGTGACCGTTCGCAGCAACGGCCAGGCGACGAAGAAGACGAGCAGTGCACCCAGGACCGTGAACAGCGCCAGCATGCGGTTGGCGAATAGGGTTTTCATAGGCACTCGCTAAACGTGAGACGTAAGACGGAAGACGTGACACGTAAGGCTTGGCCATTCACGTTTGACGCACCGAATTCTACTGCCACAGCTCCTCCGGGAGGCCTGTCTCGTCGTCGACTGCAGGCGGCAGAATCATAGGGTGGTGATTCTCCGCCATCACCTGCTGGCCTTCGGGACCCACTAAGAACTGGATCAGCTCAACGGCTAGATCGGGATGGGGCGCGTTGGACGGAATCGTGAGGCCATAGGCGATCGTCTTGCCCTCGAAGTCCGGGTTGACCGTGGCAAAGCGCTGGAACGCCAGTTTGACTCGGACGTCATCATAAGCCCCGTCATGCGCTTCATCGCTCAGGTTGATCTCCGGCGGTAGCGGTAGAAAGTTCAGGCCGTGCTGTTTCGAGACGCTAAGGTACTCGAAGGCGTAGTCCAGATCGCCGGATTCGAGAAGGCCGAGCAGCTGGACACTCGCTCCGCGCATCACCAGACCACTTTTCTCCTGGGGCTGAAGCACCTCCGGAATTGTGATCGTGCTGAGACCGTCCTGGTGACCGGTCTGGACCCGAATGGGTTTCGTGAAACGATCGCCGAGCAGGTCATAGAACAGGTCTGGCTTGTCGTAGTAGGCGGTTGCGAGCTGGCCCACCATCATACCGCGGTAGCCACAGGCGTCGAACCGCGGGTCCGAGAGACCGAACAGCACGTCTGATCGAGAGAGAATCTCATACCAGTTCTCGCCATTAATCTCGTCGGCATAGGCACTCTCCGGCGTGTAGGCCAGCCCCAGTTGATTTGTGGCGAACTGCATGTTCCAGTCTGCGTAGGGTTGCCCACTATCGGGGATATCCGTTTCGTACATCAGCAGCGGAATCAGCGAATAGTCAGCCACCGCGACAACATCGGCGAGCTCCTCAAGCTCCGTGACGTGCCGGATGCACTGAATCGACCCGTGGCCCTCCATAAGCACGTCCACATCAGGATACTGTACCTCGAAGGCCCGTTCGAGCTCGTCGAAGGGTATGATCAGACTGCCAGCGAACAACACGCGGACCTGGGTCTTATTCCTTTCCAACCCCAACACGCCACAGGCAGCAAGCGTCAGAACGAGCGCGGAGATGAGCAGCCGGACAAGTCTCTTCATAGCTCCCTCGGATGCTTGAAGTGCCTGGCATAGGCGAAGTGCCAGGCACCTCAGAATCGGTCACGGCACGTTCACTTCAATGGTCTCGAGGCCGCCGACCCAGTCTGACTTCTCGAGCTCAGGTCCGACCAATCGGAGCGGCCAGTGTTTGTCTGGCAGGGGCTCCCCGTCGAGCACGTAGGCGAGAAGAATCTCGTTGTTGCGCGCCACCTGTCCGCTCTCAAATGTCACTCTGTAGCCGTCTCCGGCGACAAGGTCGATCTCGTAGCCAGCTTCCGCCAGGTCGTCATTGAAGGCGTCATCCTCGTGTTTGTTGTCATCATCGACGCGGCCAGCCAGGGCCCACAGAGGAACGCCCTGCCAGGACTGCCCCTCCTGGTCCGTCCAGGAACTGCCGTGACAACTGGGGGCTGCGCAGGTCTCAAAGGCGGCGCTATCAACCTCCTCCGTCAGCTCGCCCTCCAGGTGGAGGGTCCACTTGTCCTGAGCCTCCTTGACTTCGATGGTCTCGACCCACTTGATCCACCAGTGACCGTCGGTGACGATCTTATCGGTCCCCAAGATGGCCAGGCGGTAAGGGCCGTCCTGGTCCGATGGAATGGGCTTGCCTTCCTCCTCATACGCAACGACCGTCCAGAGCTTGCCGTCGAAAGGCTTGTTCTCTCCATCGCTGGGATCATAGGTGTCGTACTCACCGCTGGCGATCTGGTCGTAGGAGAAGGTCATCCCATAGCCGTCCTTCGCTGTAATCTGAACGCTGTTATCCTCTGAGAAGCCTCCTACCAGGGCACAGAGGTCTTCCATAGTGACGCCCTGGAAGGGCCTCGGTGGTGATACGTTGCCCACGCTGCTGATGCGCCCGCCAGGGCCTTCGTAACTGGGAAGCTCCTGGATGTCGTCCCAAGTCAGGGTGACACTCCTGTCTGCTGCCTTGACCGTCAGTGGGGCATCCGGTTTCGGCTCGCGCCCCGCTCCTCCCAGAGGCAACGCGTCACACCCGATGAGCAGCACAAGGGCGATGAATATGCAGAGCACACCGACATATCGCTTCTTCATTGTGGACTCCTTAGCTGGACGTTCCGGTCTACTTTGCCTCGACGGAGACAACGTCCTTGACCCAGAAACTGCTCCCGAATCCGGGCATCACCAGGCGCAGGATATCGCCGTCGAAGGCTAGCATGCAGTCCCCGCAAGCGTTGGCCTCGCTCACCGGCACCTGGACGCTATAGGCATCGGAGGCGGTGAACGTGAGCGTGGCACCATCGCCGGGCTGTGACTCTTCGACAAGCGTGCTCAGGCTGACGCCAATGTAGGTCTGGGCGCCATCCTTGGGATGCTCAATCGTCCTCTCAACGACGTCCAGCCCTTCCAGGTCAGCCCATGAGAGAGACAGTTCCTTCTCAACCTTTCCAGTGAAGGCCAGTGCCTCGTCGCCTGAGGGCTGCACCCCTTCGGATGCTCCACTGGCCGGTTCGACCATGCGCTTGATGGATTCGGGGAGACTGTCGACGTTCGTGCTGACCGGCGGCACGATGGGCGGCTGCCCCTGCTCCTCCATGACCGCCTGGCCCTCTGGACCCAGCAGGAACTCGACGAAGGCGTTCGCCAGCTCCGGGCTGGGGGCGTTGTCTGGCACCGTCACGCCGTAGACGATGGGCTTGCCCTGCGTGGTGATGGTCTCACCTGGCTCGTCGCCGCTCAGCTCCACCTCGGCCTGGCTGTAGAAGTTGGCGTGCTCCACCATGCTGAGGTTGATCTCCTCGGGCAGCTCGACGAAGTTGAGACCGTGCTGCACGGCAACGGAGCGGTACTCGTAGGCGTAGTCCATGTCGCCGGATTCCAACAGGGCGATCAACTCGACCGACTTGGGGCGGACGTTCTCCGGTGGACAGTTCTCAACCAGTGTGTCGTAGAGGCCGGGCTGGTCGTAGTACTGCTCTGCCAACTGCCACACCATGAGTGTGCGGTAGCCGCACGGGTCGGCATCGGGCTCGGAGTGGCCGTAGATGACGCCTTCGCGAGGGAGAACCTGGTACCAGTTGTCGGCGTTGATCTCATCGGCGAACTGCGACTCGTCCGTATAGGCGATGACCATGGTGTTGCGCGCGAAACGCACGTTCCAATCGGCGAAGTCGGGAATCAGCAGGTTGTCGATGACGGTATAGTCGGCCGACATCACCAGGTCGGCCTGGCGCCCCAGCTCGCTGACCTTTCGCGCCGTCGTGCGGCTCCCGCCCGCCTCGGTCTCGAAGGTCACGTCCGGGTGTTCCTCCTGAAAAGCCTTGGTCAACTCATCGACGGGCACAGTTAGGCTGCCCGCGTGGAAGATGATCAAATTGCCTGCCAGTTCGGCTTGCTCAGGCTCTGCTGCTGGCTGGGCGCAGCCGGCCACCAAGATCAGTACTGCAAGCGGCGGAATGAGCGCACGGCGTAGTTTTCCACGGGTCACGTGTCTTCCTCCTAGGTAGCCATTGCGTCGGGCTTTCGCGTAGCATCGGTTTCATGTATGCACGACGTTGCTTCACTGCGCTGTGTTAACGCGTCTTCACCTCCTTCCCGCCCACCACGCAGGAAAGACGGTGAAGCATGCTACGCCGGCGGAAGCCGTTGGCGCGTGTATCTCCTTTCCTGTTGCAGGAGGCGGGGCCGTCGAAGGTGAGAACGTACAAGCTCTCGCCCTCTCGCTCACAATGGTCAGGCTACGCCTGCATAAGCAGGAAGCGGAGATGGCGACACGACAATCCCACACGCAAAAAACCGGCGCCCGCCTGAAGAGGAGGCGGGCGCCGGTGCAGTGGCACGTGGCCGTCGAATCTCCTTTCCAAACGCGGGAGGCTGGGGCTAAGACTTCGTCTCTAGCCCTTGGCCGTTTCCAGCCAAGCCCTATCGCCCAAGAACCGTGCTCGCGCAGGGCGCGAACGATAACCCTCGTGCAGACGGGCCTTAGGAACCTGGGTCGGAGAAAATCTGTCTATTCAGTTGTTAGAGGCATCGACCCCTATTCTACATGCTGTCAGGGAGATGTCAAATGCCGACGTAGACGCAGCAGCGCCACGCGTATCGTGACTTCCTCAGACCCGACAGTCGCAACCCTTTCCTCTAAGAATCTGAACCTGCTCCTCGAGTGAATCAACGTAGGTATCCTGCTCCTCTGCGCCTATGGCAAGCTCACCATCCAGCGGGCTATCATGCCGATAACCGCGCCGAATCATCTCGGCCACTATCTCGTCGTGCTTGAGATAGAGCGCCTTCAGTTTCCCCTTCCAGCGGAGCACCTCCGGGTGACGGGCGTACCCGCGCCTGTCCTGCGTCAGGATCGTCCAGATCCCGTGGAGCTCGCTGTGTTCTCCCAACAGGTGGTTGCGGCACAGTCTATCGGGAGGGACGTCCCAAATCCTCATGCTGGCGGCCGCACTAGACGTGATTGCGGAGCATCAGCTCCTTGGGGTAGGGTTTGAGATAGACCTGCTGATGGACCCAGTCGGCGACCGGGTTTCGGTTGAGATGATGTCTCAACAGCGTGAGAGGGACGATCAGGGGCACCAGTTCGTGCTGGTAATCCTCAATGACGGCTAGTAGCTCCGCCTTGTCCTCCTTGGAGAGGTAGTCCTTGAGGAAGCCCATCAGGTGTTGCAGCACGTTCACCTGTCGGCCCGTCGTTGCCAAGACCTTCAAGCCTTCCATCAACGAGTGTCCGTACTGGTCCACGAGCTCCGACCAGGGCAGGGCCCCCGCCTGGGCGACGAGTCGACCCATCTTACGGTAGTGGTCCGGGCTATGGGCCATCATCGTGAGCTTATGGGCCGTGTGGAATGCCACGATACCGCCCGGCGTGGGGTTGTCTCTCAGCATGCTGGTCCACCGACAGTAGACGAAGATCCGCTCGATGAAGTTCTCTCGCAGGCCCATATCGTGCAGCCGTCCGTCTTCCTCCAGCGGAAGCAGCGGGAAGCGGCGCATCACCTCTCGGGGGAAAATGCCCGTGCCGATGCGGCTGGGCATGCCGTTTTCGTCATAGACCCTCACCCGGTAGAGGCCAGAGCTGGGGGATCCCTTCTTGAAAACGAAGCCGTGAAGGTTCTCAGCGGCCAGTGCATCCAGACGCTCCTGGGCCCAGTCCTTCATCCGTTCGGTGTAGTCCTTCCCCGTCTTGATGGTCACCAGTCGGGGGTTCTCCGGATCACCTTCAAGATGCATGGCCTCTCGGGGGATCGGCAAGCCGATCTCGACCTCGGGGCAGACGGGTACCCACTCGACGAACTTCCCAAGACTATTCATCAAGAAGCGGTCCCTCTGGTGTCCACCGTCGTAGCGGACGTTCTCGCCCATCAGGCAGGTGCTCACCCCAAGGCGCACGGTCGATTCTTCCTCAGGACATGTGCACCAATAGGGCTTACGCATCCTGCCACCGCCTTCCCATCCAGAAGCGACGCCAGTCGCCACCGCTCGTCTGTAGGGCTATGAACGTGTAGAGGCTGGCAGTGAAGAAGCCGAGCACCATCATCAGGATCACCCAGATTACAGATCGGATGAACGATTTCTCTCGGTAGACGATCCAGCCGGAGAAGAGGATGAACCCGACGTAGAGGTCCACGAGCGATACGATCCCCCAGGGCATGGAGAGGAGTACACTCCCTTCCTGGCTGAGGCTTCCGGTGGCGAAGGCATATACGAGCACGGCACTCATCGCGAGGATGCCGAGTACGGCGATAGCTTTGGCGATTCTCATTGCTTGTCCTCCCTGTCTGGTCAACTGCTTAAGGTTCCCACAGAACGATGTCGATGGACGGCGGAGTTGCGGCTCCCGGAAATGTTCCCCGTACGGACCGTGCCGGCAGCTGCGAAGCCGGGGCCCCTGCGGATGCCGGCGGAACGTTCGGACGTCATTCTGGGCGCGCTAGAACTGCTCCTGCATCGAGCCTGCGTAGCCCGTCATCTCAACGTAGCCCGCGCCTGTGGTAGGCTGGCCCGCACGCTCGCCCTCGATTCGGACGGCACCCTCCCAGTAGTTGTAGGAGACGTTGAGTTCCTGATCGAGAATGTACGGCACGATCTCAAGGGCCAGGTCTCCGCCAGGGACGCGAACCGTCCAGCGAGACGGGTAGCGCGCGCCAGAGCGAGGACTGCGCCACGTATCCCGCACCTCGATGGTGAAATCATCCGATGCGAGCCGCTGTATCGCACCGTCAGCCTGGATCAGCGTGCCGCTAGAGAACCGATCGACGCTGCCATCGGTGGTGCGGATCTGAAAGACCATCAACTCGCTGCCGTCATCGAACTGCAGCGCAAACCAGTCCCAGCCAACCTGATCAGGCGCCAGGGCGCTGGTGCTGAACTCGTGGTCCATCCAGCTCAGGCCGACCACATCGAACGTCGTCCCAGCGATGTGCACGTTTCCCTGGCTCTCTAGCCGCGTCTGGCTGTAGTAGTAGGAGGCGTTGCCCGGGTCCGGCCCCTTCTGACTATACCCCTGGTCGCCCTGCAGGATCGGCCCCTTCAAGTCGACCAGCCGCAGCTCCATGCCAACCCCCTCCTCCTCAGCGACCATCGTGACGATGGCGGGATCGTCACCGACCCGCTCGACGTGCCAGTCCTCCAGCCAGACGCGATAGGGGGGAGATTGAGCGCCGGCGAGACCCGCGACGCCGCGACTGAAGCGCTCGAAGGCATGGTGCTCATCCCTGGCAACGTCGGTGACGGCGAAATGGGCCATGTAGACCTGATTCGTCGCCCAATCCGATGGGCGATCCGCATGCTCGTCGGGCGGCGTGAGCGCCCTCCGGAAGAAGGTCAGCTGGTACCCAAACGATCGACCGGACGATGTCTCTAGATTCCCTGTGTAGTACCACCACTCCGTCTGGAAACCTGCGTGTGGTCCGTGGTCAGCCGGGAACTCGAACGAGCGCGGTCCGTCCGCTCGCATGAATCCCGTGGTGTCCGCTCCCGATGCGACGAGGTTCGAACGGACCTCCGGGTCCTGGCGGCACGAGAGGAGGCTCCAGACGGCGACCAGGGCCACCGCCACGAGCGCCACGGTCAGCGATACCCGGACCATCCCGGTACGTCCACTCACAGGGCGCTCACCAGTGCGGCGATTCCGAAGCCACTCACGATGACACCCGAGACCCTGTTCACCCAACGGAGCGCCCCGACGTCGAATCGCTCCCGCAATAGACTCGCGGTCCCATTCAGCCCAAACCACCAGAGCACGGAACCGGCAAACACGCTGAGAACCAGGGCCGCCGCCGCCCGGTGGTCACCTCCAGCGGTGGTCAGCCCCAGGCCCGCAAAGATGCCAACGAAGGACAGCATCGTCATCGGGTTGCCCAGCGTGAGCGCGAAGGCTGACCCGTACGCGCCAAGGAGGCGGGGGTTCCCTTCGGCCTCGACGGCGACGTCTGGCGCGTCGAAGAAGGCCCGTACACCCAGGTAGCAGAGATATGCCCCTCCAAACACGCGAAGCCACACCTGCTGATCAACCAGGAAGCCGGAGACAACGCTCAGGCCGAAGCCGGCAACGGAGGCATACAGTGCGTCGGCGGTCGCTGCACCGAGGCCGGACACGAAGCCCGTCCACCGCCCCTGGGTCAGGGTGCGTCGGACGCACAGCACGCCTATGGGCCCGACAGGAGCTGCGACCGACAAGCCGATGATGAGCCCCTGCAGAACAACCGGGGTCAATCCTGGCCCCTGTGTCGCCGCCACTCGGGGCGCAGCAACCCGTAGAGCAACATGTCGTACCGCTCCCCATCCCGCTGGAGGAACTCCCGGAACGCGCCTTCGCGCCGGAAGCCCAGTCTCTCGATCATTGCCATGGAGCGTTCGTTGTAGCTGAAGACGGTGGCGGTGATGCGATGGAGGTTCAGCTCGTTGAACGCGAAGGCCAGGGCGAGCTCGACTGCCTCAGACCCGTAGCCCTTGCCCCGGTTCTGGCGATCTCCGATGGCTATCGCAATACCGCAGACGCCATGCGCCCAGATGATCCCGTCGAGCTCGACTGTCCCAATCAGCTCATCGCTGTCAAGCGGGCGGATTCCAAAGGCGATGGTGCGTTTGTCCTTGATCAGCTTGTCAAGCCGATCAGCTACCTCAGCCTCCGAGGGCGGGTAAGCGGGCCGCGTGTCATAGAAGCGGAGGAACTCGCTGTCGGCGCCCCAGCGGGCAATGGTGGCGGCATCGTCCTGCTCTATGGCCGTGAGCCGCACCCGAGAGCCTAGCAACAGCACCGTGGGCTTACTCACGATTTCATCACCTCCCGCACGACGGTGGTGGCATAGGCGCCCTTTGGTAGGCTGAAGGTGAACAGCAGGCCATCGGCGTGGGGCTCAACCGTGAGATCCTTCAGCAAGAGCCGCGCACGGCGGCGGCTGCCATCCAGGTGGGCTCGATGGAGAAGGTCCTGGGTCACGCCCTCGCGCTCCAGGATGTGTTGTTCCAGCTTTCCCGGTTCTCGGCTTGCCCACCACATGCGAGACCCGTAGATGGGGCCGGTGTACGTGATCTCGTCGTGCTCGAAACGATCCTGTTCTGCCTGGGCATCCTCTACCTCGAACAAACCACCGGTGTCCAGCTTCTTCGCCACGTCCCCTTCCAACAAACGCTCAAACCATCCGCGGTCCATCCGCGCTACCAGCCAGGTGTTGAAAAGAGCCGACTGGTACGCCCGTAAGAGCAGGCGGCGCAGCCACCGTTTGCGAGGCCCGCGCCCCGTCAGGAGGATCTCACGGCCCCGCTCGGCATTGTCCCCTTCCTGACCGAAGCGCTGGGGGCCATAGAAATTGGGAAGGCCATGGGCCTGGAGGGTCTGCACGATTTGACCAGCTTTTTCAAGTGCATCCGCGCCCGGCCCCAGGACGACGATGCGAAAGCGGTTGCCGAGCAAGTGACCCGCCTTTATCTTGTTGCGATGACGCCGCACCCATTCCACATCGACGGGCAAGTGGTCCGCGATCCGGCGTCCAACCTCTTCCTCGTCACTGTTGGGCAGGCTCAAGGAGAATGTCTGAGTTGTGCGCGCGTGTTTGTCCTTCCGACCGGCACACCCAACGTCGACGTCTCGGAGCTGGAAGAGATTGGCCAGCTCATTCTCCAGGGAGCGCGTGGTCCAGCCCTCCCGACTGAGGCGCACGTATACGTGCTGGCCCTCGCCGGAGGGTTCGTACAGCGGAATCTCCTCGACCACAAAGTGCGCGGCCTCAACCTTGATCTCTCCACCGACACCGGGCAGGTCCTCCGTCAGATAGGGCAAGTCGTCGGCGTGCATCAAGGTCGGGGTCTCAGGGACACTCATTCCCACTCCCCGGTGCCCACCCAGATACGCCCATTCTCGATTCTCGTGGGATAGACGGGCAGTTTATCCTCTTGTGAGATGGCGCCCAGCGCCCGCCCCACCACTGGCGGCCAGGGCACCCACTTCTCGACCGAACCGGTCTCAAGGTCAAAGACGCTGTGGTGTCGGGGACAGACGATGGTGCCCTGCTCAGTCACTTCAGCTTTCTCCATCCTGGCCTGGAGATGCGGACAGCGATTCCCCACGGCGTGAATTTCGCCGGCCTGATTGATCAACAGAATCTCTCGACCGGCGACGGTCACGACTTTGCGGGCCCCCTGCGGCAGGTCGGCCTGAGAGAGAACGTCGGTCCAATTCATGGTCATCTCCTCACTTTGGTGATCCAGACGGCACTTGCACTTGTTTTGCGGAGCGATCCAGCGAGAAACCCGAAGAGCAGAGCCCTATCTTGCACGGCTTCTTGGATGGTGCCGCCAATCAGCGACACCCTGCATCCGGGTCGACCAGTCCGGCTGGTCGAGAAATCACAACAGGTCGCGTAGCGCTGGCTCAGGCTCTGGGAAAGAGAACTCGAAGCCCAGATTGTGCAGCCGTTGGGGAATTGCCCGCTGCCCGTCGAGCACGACGGTACTCATCTCCCCCAGTGCCAGGCGCACGGCAAATCCCGGGACTCGGAGGCATGCTGGGCGCTTCAGCACGTGACCGAGCAGCCGGCTGAACTCAGCATTCGTCACCGGTTGGGGAGCAGCGAGGTTGAAGGGGCCGGTGGCAGTATCGTCCTGGATCAGGAAGCGCATGGCCCTGACATGGTCGGCCATGTGGATCCAGGGTAGCCACTGCTCTCCACTCCCCAGCGGGCCGCCGACAAAGAAGCGGAAGGGGAGCACGAGAAGGGGAAAAGCGCCACCCTCCGTGCTGAGCACCACGCCAGTTCGAATAATGGCTCGGCGGACGCCGTGCTCTTCCACCGCCGCAGTTGACGCTTCCCAGGCCTCAGCCGTCCGACCCAGGAAGCCATCCCCGAAGCCTGCTTGCTCGGTGACGGTCTCATTCCCCCGGGGACCGTAGCATCCGGCGCCGGACGCCTGGATCACCACGTCTGGCTTCCGCTCAGCCTGCGCCACAGCGCCGACGACAGCCTGCCCGGCGTTGAGACGGCTATCCCTGATGAGTTGCTTATTGGCAGGTGTCCACCGGCGATTGAGGCTGGCCCCAGCGAGGTTGACAATGGCCTTCGCCCCATCCGCAAGGTGGTCCCAGCCGTTCGGGGTGCGGGCGTCCCATTGCACCACCTGAACCCCATCAGGAAAGGGTGGTGCCGACGCAGGGTGTCGACTCAGAACGATGACCTGGTAGCGATCGGGCGCCAGGCTTTCGGCGAGGGCCCGGCCGATCAGTCCTGTACCTCCAGTGATAATGACTCGCATTCCTGCTCCCCGGATGGGTCGTAGCTACCCGCTGTTGCCCCTGAACGCTGATGGTTGGGACCCCGCAGGTTCCTCCAACGTATCCCGCTCGAAGTCTTCAGTCCGACACCGAACGACTGAAGTCGTTACTACGAGACCTGCAAAAAGCAACGCCAGCCCCACGAGCGCTCGTAGTAACCACTTCAGCGGTTCGGTTCCCAGC
>Ga0207796_1000016_pt1 | contig 79052 bp, 73 predicted proteins | sample Pon1CUnioCityCA_6_FD_187274 | JGI IMG/M metagenome (GOLD analysis project Ga0207796, IMG submission 187274) | Marine sediment microbial community from Union City, CA, USA - Pond 1C Sediment 1 (SPAdes) | ecosystem: Environmental > Aquatic > Marine > Intertidal zone > Salt pond sediment ... | reverse complement strand
TTCACCCAACCAGCCACACCACTCTCTGCCGGGATCCTGTATCCGCTTAACTCATTCTGCCTGTCACCGATAACGGCTACAAAAACCAACTCATCAGTCTCATCATCCAGGAGTAATATCGATCCGTTATCCGAACCAACTGCTTGTAAGGCAATGGAGAGGATGTTCATGATCATTTCCAGGAGATCAGCTGACGAGGAGAAGGTATGCAAATTGCATTCCAGCTCGTTGAGGGTCTCGATCACATCCCAAAGACGCCTGTTCTGGTCCATGCTTTTCGATAGATCCAGTTTTAGATCAGCGTTCTCTTTCTTCAATGATCTTAATAAATGAGGATCCACCATACTTCACCTTCCTGCTGCCCGTTCGTTGCTGCAAATCATGTCCTTCTACTAAGCAATTTGACCCAATTATACAAGGAAAATCACCAAAAGGAGAATTTCTTCAATTAACATGCCGGAAGCGTTTATAATCTAGTGATATGACAGCAGCCAGAAATGTCAAACTCTTCACTTTGATTCTCCTTTTCACCTTCCTGGTGGCAAATGGATGCAGTGGGAATACCCCGGATCCCATCCCGACAGCGACCATGATCCTGCCCACGCGCACGCCTTTCCCACCATCCCCTACCCCGATCCCTACCGTTGCGATCGTCAACGGGGATCTGATCACTCTGGCGGAGTTCCAGGAAGAGCTGGCACGCTATAAAGCAGCTGTAAATAGGGAGTTAACCCTCGAGGATCAGGAAATTGTTCTCAATGATTTAATCAACCTCACCCTGCTTGCCCAGGCTGCAAAATCCGAAGGTTACCAGGCCTCTGCATCTGCTTTGGAAGAGAGGATTGCTGCCCTGGATACTGAAGCGCAGCCGCTGGATGATTGGCTGGCAGCGCATGGTTTCACGCCAGAGAGCTTCCAAACTTATCTGAAAAGAGCCCTGGAAGCTGCCTGGATGAGAGATAAAATCATCGCTGATGTCCCAAACGAGATGGTACAAATCCATGCCCAGCAAATGCTATTCTACGAGTTGGAGAACGCAGAGCTGGCTTTGGCAGAAATCGAGAAAGGCATAGATTTCGGACAGCTGGCCAGCAACTACGACCCTCAAACCCAGGGGGATCTGGGCTGGTTTCCTCCCAATTTTTTGACCCTGCCAGAACTGGATCCAGTTTTGTTCAACCTCGAAATCGGGGAAACTAGTGATATTATTGAAACAGAAATCGGTTATCATATCATCAAAATTCTCGACAAGGAAGAGAATCGACCTCTAGATCCAGCCATCCGCCAGATTTTGCAGGAGAAAGCACTCGATAGCTGGCTGGAGCGGCGCTGGAAACTGAGCACAATTGAAATTACCCTACCGACATAAGTATCTCCCGGAGGACAGGTATGGCAGATGCTTTTGATGATCAAACAGAAGATCCGTTTGAAGAATATTTTGAGGATCCCGAAGTCGAAGAGATCCAAACTGGGCCGAGCATTCAGCTCAATATAACAGGCTGTTTACTCAACGTCCTCTCTGGGTTCATGGTCGCTGGCACGCTGATCGTCGCCCTGGTATTTGCGATTATATTTCTCAACCCCCAGTCCGCCCTGAACCCGCTGCCACCAACCACAATGCCCGCCCTGTTTCAAACCTATACACCCTCCCCCACACCCAGGCCCGTTTTACCAGCCACCTGGACCCCAACACCGCTGGTCACACCAAAACCAACCCAACCCACACCTACCCCCTTACCCATCAATACCCCCATTCCCACTGCAAACCTGGACAGTGGAACAACTTTCCTGGTCCAGGAAGGATCACCCAGATACGAAACCAACCTGTACCACCCCGAAGCGGGGTGCAGCTGGTTGGGTGTTGGGGGAGAAATATTGGATACAGCCGGTGAACCGGTACCTGGCATCCTGATTGAAGCCGGGGGCACTTTAGGAGGAAGCGAGATTTCTCGCCTGACGCTGTCAGGGACCGCGCCTAATTATGGGGAAGCAGGATATGAACTCCCCCTGTATGATTCGCCAATAGAATCCAATGGCGAGGTATGGATCCAGCTCCTGGACCAGGCAAACTTACCCCTGACCGACAAGATTTACCTGCAAACTTTTGACAGCTGCGATTCCAATCTGATCCTGATCAATTTTATCCAGAACCCAAACTGACCGAAAAAGTCCCAAAAAATGAGCCAGGTTTAATCACCTGGCTCTGTTGTTTTTAAGACTGGGCATAGGTTTGATAATGGTCCCGGAGCAGTGTGATCGCCTTGCTGATCAATTTCCTGTTTTCTTCATTCTGGTGCCAGCGGCTGGCACCAGATGAATGCGGCAGGGGGACCACCCAGCGTCCATCCACATCCAACTGAGTGCCAATGATCTCTTTCAAAATCAATCTTGAGGGAAAATAAAGGTTGATGGCCAGCCGGCCGATGGGGATGATCACACGGGGATCAACCCATTCGATCTCTTGATCCAAAAATGGCCGGCAGAGGGATTGTTCCTGCCGGGTTGGAACCCGATCACCACTGCCGGAAGTCTGCTTCCCCGGGTAACATTTGGTCACCGAGGTCATGTACTGAGTTTTCCGAAACCAATCCTCTTTGATGCCCGCCCGGGCTAACCAGGAGAACAATCGCGTTCCACTTCCAGCGTTAAAAGGGCGCCCGGCTTCTTGTTCTGTGATACCAGGGGCTTGACCAATGGTCATAAACGCTGCCGATCCTCCACCTGAAAAAACAGCTGGGGGATAGATTTCATATCCCGCTACATGGCAAGCGCGGCACTCCTTCATAGCCGCTTGTAAATCAGACAGGGAAGAATACGTTTTCTGCAAATTTGTCATCGACGTCAACCTCTTTGATAGCAAACAGACTTTCAAGAACTGAATTCAAGCCAGGCATCTTGGATGTAGAGGGCATCCTCCTCAAGTGTAGGACTTTCACAGAGGATACGACCTGCCGCCCCTACCTCAAGCAGGGCTTCAAAGAGGGAATCGAGATCAAAATCAGATTCAGCGATCACCAGGTGATTCTGTTCTCCCTTTTCAGTATAAGCAATGCCTGAGAGGTGACAGTGCAGGCGCTTCAGACTGTCGTCGCCAAGCGCTTTCCGGTAAGCATCCAGCGCATCCAGCCATTCTTGAGTGGAATTCATGGAGCCATCCCCCGGTCTAGCATGGAGATGGGCAAAATCCAGGCAGGGCTCCACTCCTTCCAGGGAACTCATTTCCAGGGTGTCCTCCAGCGATCCCAGCATGGCACCTTTGCCCATGGTTTCTGGTCGCAGGACCACAGGGTTACTTTCAGCTCGCAGTTCGTCCACACACACTTCCAGGCGGGGTAAAACAACCTTGAGAACTTCCTCAGGCGGGGAATCAAAATATGAACCAGGATGGAAAACAATATCGGTAGCTCCTGAAGCATGGCCAGCCCGGGCAGCGTCCATCAATCGTTTACGTGATTTTGGCCATTCCTCATCATCAGCGTTCAAATTGATGTAATAAGGCGCGTGAACAGAAAGGGCGATGTCGTTTTCTTCAGCAGCTTCCTTTATTTTCTGGGCTGTATTGTCTGACACCCGCACTGACCTCACCCATCCCAATTCCATTGCCCGCAGCCCCATTTCATCCAGATAATAGATACCGCCCACACTTCCCCCTGGGCTTTTGGGTTTGTTCTTTGGTGTTCCTACCGTACCAAAACGAAATACTTCAGACATCATTCATACCTCACCTTAGGATCCAAGCCCATAGCTTGGGGCCAAAAATAATCAAACCTACCAGGATTGAGATCACTGCGCTGATCAGCACAGCACCAGCACTGATATCCTTGATCCTTTTCGCAGCAGGGGTATTTGCGGAACTAACCAGGTCCACCACATCCTCCACAGCCGTGTTGAGGATTTCTGCTGCCCAAACAAATCCTACAACCAGCAGCAGCACAGCCCATTCCAATCCAGAAAGCTTGAATAGAAGGCCCCCGGCAAACACAATCAGGGCCGCAAGGACATGGACCCGGGCATTCTGCTGGGTGATAAAGACCTGCCGGACCCCTTCCATGGCGATGCGTATGGAACGCAGCCGTGCTTTAAAATAACTTTCACCGCTCAATTTTATTCTTCATCCTCAACTAAACTTTCCAGCCCTAACCTGGCCAGGACCTGGTTCTGGATCTTCCACATGGATTCTTCTTGCTGAGGGGAATGATGATCATAACCCAATAAGTGCAGCAGGCCATGAACAACCAGCAACTGCAATTCTGCTTCAATCGCGTGTCCTTGATCCCGGGCTTGTTCAGCGGCCGTGGGATAGGAAATTACAACATCACCCAGATAACGGGTTTCCAGATCCGGATCAAAATAATCTGCTTCAAAGGACAGCACATCGGTGGCTTGATCTTTCCCCCTGTAGGCAGCATTCAAACGCTGGATTTCCCCCTCACCAGTGATCTTAATTGACAGAGATGGCAGGCCCTGTAAACCTTCCTGCTGGAGGGTTGTCCTGGCAGCTTCTTGCAACAGATCAGGGGAGAGAAGGTCCCCATACTTTTCATCCACATCAATGAATATCACCGAAATCCCTTTAGAATCATCGTTTTTCCTCTACGAGGGGTTCATGATTGAGATCCTCATCCTGTTCACTTTCCGCGGGAATCTCATCATCAGGATAATCCACCCGGGCATGATAAGTGCCTTTCAGGGTAGCTGTAAAGGAATCGATGATCACATTGAGGTCTTTCAATGTCAAAGCCGTGTTGTTCAGCTGTCCGGCTGCAACCCGGCGATCGACCATCTCTTTGATCAGATTCCTCAATTCCTGATCGGTCTCCGGGTTCTGGGAGCGGACATAGGCCTCACAGCCATCACCCAGCATGACCAGGGCCGTTTCCCGGGATTGAGGACGGGGGCCTGGATAGCGGAAATTTGAAATATCCACTTTGCTTTCATCTCCATCCGCTAATTCCAGGGCTTTTCCGTATTGATAACGAGTGATCAGCGTGCCGTGGTGTTCGGGGATAAAATCCCTGATCCGGCTGGGAAGGCGGTATTTCTTTGCCAGGTCCAAACCATATTCCACATGCTCAATAATGATCCGGGCGCTCTCTTCAGGATGCATATCGTCATGAGTGTTGATCTGGTTCGATCCCTGGTTTTCAATGAAGAATTGAGGAGTCTTCATCTTCCCGATATCATGGTAAAGGGCTCCCACTCTGGCCAGCATGCTGTTGGCTTCAATGCGTTCAGCGGCCTGCTCAACCAGATTGGCTACCTGGAGGGTGTGCTGGTAGGTGCCAGGAATTTCCCGCAGCAAGCGCTGCAGCAAGGGATGGTCAGGCCGGGAAAGCTCTACCAGCTGCAAAGTGGTCGTCAGGTCCAATAATGGGGCCAGGGCATATTCCAGCAATATGGTCAACCCAGCTGAGGCAATGCCATTGAAGATCGAGGCTGCGATCAGTGTTGCCAATCCAGTCACATCTGTTGTTGGATCAATGATCCGGTAAGCGACCAAGATGACTGCGCCGGAAACAGCGATGATGCCCGCCACAGATACATAGGCGGATATGCGCTGGGGTCTCCGCAATATTAGCAAACCCATCAACCCTCCCAAACTGTAATAGAGGGTGAGATCAATCGCATTGGGCATGCCGTAAGCAGCCAGAATCGCCAGGGGGATAGTGGTAAACAAAGCGGTTCGCCTGTCGATCAAGGCGGCCACCAGCAGCGAATAAGCTGCCATGGGATACAGATAGGGAATCACCAAGTGTCCTGGGGTGACATAACGGGAAACACCCAGGAAAAGCAGGAACAGGACCAACAGGGTGATCATCTGCTTGGCATTATTGAGCGGGCGGGGATAAGAACGGAAGAACAATATGATCAGTACCGCAGATAAGAGCACCACTGCCAGTGTTCCCACCTGGGTTTGCCAGCCAGAGAATGTTGTCAATAAACCCACTTCCTGGAGTGCTTCGATGTCTTCAGCCTGGACAACTTCTCCCCTGCGGATGATGGTCTCGCCAGCGGCGATGCTGCGGCTTACCGGGATCACGCTTTCGATCGCCTCCTCCCGCGCCGCCTGTGTTTGTTCTTCACTGAAAAAGCTATTTGGTGCGACAAAAGCCGAAGCCAGCTCCACCACAAGTTCTGCCTGGTCCTCCGAGAGGGATAGGCTGACCAGGGAAGGGAGCTGTTGGCGGGCTTCTTCAAGATCGGTTTCGCGGATGTCATTCCGCATGACCTGTTCCAGGATGACCACTGCCTCCTGGCGGACTGTTTGCCAGCGAAGGTCACTAAGATCCAATATTTGATCAGCTGTGTCTTGAGAGATATAGATCCCTTCTAAGGCTGCCAGATCGGTATATTTTTGTTCCCGGGAAGAGAAATTGTCCTCCCGAACAGAATCGATAAAGGCCAGGGCTTCCTGGAGTTGATTCAATTGCTGGCGGGCAATTGTAAAATCAGCCCGGGAATAAATCGGTGCTACAGTATCTGCAGCTTCCTGCTGACGGATCCCAGTCAGCACCTCACTCTTGTACGTCACCGCGTAAGGTGACATCACGTCTTGGGAGGCGACAGTACCCTCTGTGACAAGAACTGTGGATAGGGCACCGGTCAAAGACCAATTGATCATCCACCATACCCCTGCCATCGAAAGGGTCAGAATCGCGATCAATAACAGGACACGCACCAGGGAAGGCTTAATTCCAGTATCACTCATATCAACATCTTCTCCAGGGTTCTGAAAAGCATACAATTGAAGCGCTTTCAGGTACCCGGATATTTCCTATACGGCAGACCTGAGTAAGAGTTGGGAGGCGATTACTCCCCTCCTAGCAGCTCGCGAACGATTTGGTTCGCTTGTTTTCCATCCGCTCTCCCGCGGATCAAAGGCATCAACACACCCATCACCTTTCCCATATCAGCCATCGAGCTTGCGCCAGATTCAGCGATCGCTTTTTCAACGATCGCTCTCAGTTCCTCTGTGGTCAGCGGCTGGGGAAGGAACTCACCCAAAATGGCAATCTCCTCTTCAGCCTTGTGGATCAAATCCGGGCGCTGGGCTTGCTCAGCACCTTCTATGGTCTCTTGACGGGCTTTGACTTCCTTCTGCAGTAAGTTTAATACCAGGTCATCCTCCAGCTCTCCCCGGGCCTCCACCTCTGCATTCTTTATGGCAGCCAGAGCCATCCGCAAAGTAGTTTTCCGCAGGTCCTGGCCAGATTTCAGAGCCTCTTTCAAAGCCTTTTGCAGTTCATCTTTTATACTCATAATCCCCATTATACCCTTTTCAACCCCTCATCCCATGGGGTGCTTCATTTTTCCCCCACCGAGGACATGTAGATGGAGATGGGGGATTTCTTGACCGGCATCCGGGCCATTATTAATGATTAACCGATAGCCAGACTCGGCTATACCGGCTTCTTCAGCTGCTTTTTTCGCCCCGGTCAACAATTTGCCCAGCAGCTTCTCATCCTCGGCTTTTACGGCCCGCACGGATGGAATATGGGCCTTGGGAACGACAAGCAAATGCACGGCAGCAGCAGGGTGGATATCCTTGAAAATGACGATGAAATCATCCTCAAAAACGATCTCGCTGGGGATCTCTTTCCGGATGATTTTACAGAACAAACATCCACTCATCTTTACCTCCCTTTAGGTTGTTGAATTACCTCGCCCATCCTGACTCAATGCTCTACTATCGTACCTCGCACCCCACCCGTAATAAGCTGGTCTATTTTGACCCTGGAAAATTCATTCCATAGGTCAGCTGTTCCCTCAGCCTCAACTCTCAGATAATTGTCCGTCAAACCGATCAATACCTCAGCCGCTCCTTGCTGTTGGGTGGTCTGCTCCCAAAGCACGCACAGCTCCCGCTCTAAGAACCCCCCCCGGTATTTTTCACTGGACGCCTGGAGTGTGTTCCGAATCTCTGCGCTGCGGCGCTTCCGGACAGGGTGCGGGACCTGGTTGGGAAAATCAGCTCCAGGTGTTCCTTTACGAGCAGAGTAAGTGAAGACATGCCCCCCCGCGAACTCCATGCGCTTGATGAATTCCAGACCTTCCTGGTATTCCTCCTCGCTTTCTCCTGGAAAGCCAGTCAGGATATCGGTGGTGATGGCTGCCTCAGGCACCGCAGACCGGATTCTCCCAATCAAGCGCTGATATTCCACTGGTTTGATCGCCCTGGCCATCCTCCGAAGCGTGGCAGCTGAGCCTGACTGGAGCGGCAAATGCAGGTGTCGGGCCACCCGGTCTTCTCCCAAGAGGTCAATCAAAGGCTGAGACACATCCCAGGGTTCTATGGAAGATAACCTCAGGCGGGGGATGCTGGTTTCTCTGAGCAAAGCTTCCACCAGGTCTGGCAGCCCTGCCTGAGGAGAGAGATCTTTCCCCCACGATCCCAGCTGCACGCCGGTTAGGGCGATCTCTTTGATCCCTGAACGAACAGCGCCTTTTACCTCGCTAATGATCCCGGAAAGGGGTTCAGATCGGGATTCTCCTCTGGCGATGGTTGTGATGCAGAAAGCACACCGGTGGCTGCAGCCATCCTGGGCTTTGATAAAAGCCCTCGTTCTTTGCCGGGATCCGGGTATGGAAACTCGCTGGAGGGGTTCGAGGTCTAAATCATCCTCAGGGATTGAAAGAATATCTGCAACCAGGCTGTCCTTGTACTGGTTATCCACCAGCCCGGTCACTCCGGGAAGAGCGAGGGCTGCTTCAGGCTCCATCTCACTCCAGCAGCCGGTGGCAATGATCTTCTCAACACCGGCGCGCGCAATCCGACGGATTGTTTTCCGGGAATCTGCCGCTGCAGCGGTGGTGACAGTGCAGGTGTTGACAACTGCCAGATCAGCCTCTGCAGGATCGCCAACCAGCGTATGCCCTGCCCTGGTGAACTGTCGGGCAAAGATCTCCAGCTCGCTTTGATTCAATCGGCAGCCGATCATGTCTAGATATATCTTCATCTTGATCACAAGGAAATTGGCGGAAATCCCAGCCGCTCAGGGTAGTTTAACAGTCAAGTTATCAAATAAGACGTCCACACCAGGCTCATCAAATGAGCCGACAATCAGGCCGATATCCCCATCTGAGAAAGTGGAGTCAGAGGTTTCAACAATGAACTCTCCATTCACGATCAATGCCAGTCGGGAACCCTGGCATACAGCTTGAATGTGATTGACTGCATTCCCTGGAATAATGGCTTCCGAATGGTACATCTGGGGAGGTTCAAGCAGCCGCTGATGACCATCTTCAACAATTCCAATTCCATAATAACCATCGCTGCTGATGATCAAGAAATAGAAGTTTTCGGTATCCTGATAGCGACACAGGACACCAAAATCATTATCATCCGGTCCGGCATTCTTTAACGCATCAACCTCGATGTGAACATCCTCGAAATATAAACCAGGGTTGGACCAATAATCCGCATTAGCAGCGTTGACCACAATGCGATAGCGCTCGTTCTCATAATCAGTCATCCCGTCTGGACTTCGCACTTTATCCCAGCCGCTGGAGGGATCTGAAAATCCATCCTGGAATAATAAAGCGCCTGGATATGTCGGGTATTCCCCGAAGAGTTGGGAGATCTGAGAAAGATTGCACCCCAGAGAGGCAAGGATTAAGATAGCGATCGTTCCCAGGAGCTGGTATTTTTTCTTCATAATTTTCTCCACCGCTGGAAAAAAATCCAGAAAACGCCTTAGGCCTGCTCAGGCTCTGAGCGGGAAGTTATTTTACCCTAATAACTGGATAATAAACGTTGTGCTTGATCGATCAATGCTGGATTCTTGGCATTGGCTAGTGCCTGGTTCAGGTAAAAAACAGCTAAATCCTCATTCTCCCGGACAGCATAGAGAATGCCCAGGTGATAATATGCTGGCGCAAAAGCTGGGTCTAATGCCACTGCTTCCTGATACAGGCGGATGGCGTTGATTTCATCACCCAGAGCCAACAGCACTTGTCCGAGCACATCAAGATTCGCTGGATCCTGAGGATTCAGTTGGGCTGCATAACGGGCTGCAGGAAGGGCTGCTTCCCTGACTTGATATGCAAAGCTAAGACAGAATTCAGACAGGGTACGGTAGTAAACCGGGTCCTGGGGATACAGATCGATTGCCTCTTGATATTTCAAGAATGCGGATTCTAAATCCCCCAGGGCTGCTAAGGACTTGCCTTCTTCGACAAGCACATCCGCGTTTTCAGGCCAAAGGTTTTCGGCCACAGCGAAATAATCCAGAGCCTTTGCATGCAACCCTTCCCGCTGCCAATAAATACCTATAAAGAGATTTCCCAGTGGGGAATCTTCATCCAGCTCAAGTCCTTCCTGGAGGACCGCCAGGGGATCAGCGGTCGGGTTCTCAATCTGCTGCAGGGATTCTCCCCAATAGAACCAGGCTTCTGGATAATCCGGACGCAGCGAGACAGCTTTTTCGAACGCAAAGGAAGCCAGGCGCCATTGGTCTACGGCTGCCAAAGCTTGACCCGCTGAGATCAGCTGGTAGGCAGGCTCGTCCTGAATGGTTTCCCTGATCTTTTCGGCAACCATTTTCGCTTCAGGGTAATCCAAACCTGCCTGGTCTAAATACACCAGCGCTTTGGGCGGCGTTTCAGCGGCTATCAACAACCCAAAATAATACAACTCACCAGGTGGAGGAGTGTCTTCCAGGAGAGCAAGATGATGGGACCAGTATTCGATTGCCTGGGAGATATCCCCTCTTTCATCATACAGATCAGCCAATTTTTTCATGGCAGCGGGAGAATCAGATAGTTCCAGCCAGGTACGCTCTGCCGCCTGGAGATCCCCTAAATAATACTGGGCTGTTCCCAGATCAATTTGACCCTCCGGGGACAAATCCCCCAGTTGATAGCTTTCCAGATAAGAATCTTCAGCCAGGGAATAATCACCAGCAAAGAAAGCGGCTCGCCCAGCCGTCTCCCATAAAGATCTCCACCAGGGATTTTGCTCTGCTAATTCAATCAGATAATCTGCGCCTGCCTGATAATCGTCTGCATCAAAGGCAGTCCTTACTTTCTGCGCATTTTGAGTTACACTAATAACAGTTGGACTAAAACCAACTGCTGATCCTGCAAAAACCAGCAGTGCCAATTTCAGGGCTGTTTTTAAGCTTTCATTCATACCAGAGATTATATTGTATAAATCGCTGAATTGAAACCGTACCGAAAACAATCCAGGAAAAAGGTATAATCAGTTCACCGCGATAATCAATTTGCAGATTAGGAGCCCAATTGGACTTCAAATTATCAGAAGAACACCTGATGGTTGAGCGAATGGTCCGGGATTTTGCGGCCAAAGAAGTACTTCCCAGCATCCAGGAGCAGGATCGCGCAGGAGGTATGGCTCCATTCGTCCTTCCCCGCATGGCTGAACTGGGAATCCTAGGAATTACCATCCCGGTCAAGTACGGTGGACAGGGAATGGATTACATCTCCCTCGGACTTGTCAGTGAAGAGCTGGAAGCGGTAGACACCTCGCTGCGGGTGGTGATATCAGTACACTCCGGCTTGAGCTGCTTGACACTGCTGCAGTGGGGAAATGAAGCGCAGAAGGAAAAATTCCTCCAGCCCCTCGCCAGAGGTGAAAAAATAGCCTGCGGTGCATTCACCGAGCCTGGAGCAGGATCCGATTTTGCTCACATCCAGGCATCTGCGAAAAAAGAAGGGGACAGCTACATCCTCTCCGGAGAAAAAATGTGGATTTCCCTGGCTACTTCTGCTGATTTCGCAGTCGCTACCTTCCGCACAGCACCCCAGGCCGAACCTGCCTACCAGGGTTTATCGACATTCATCGTAAATCTGAACTCCCCGGGAATCACCAGGGGGGATATCCATGGCAAGTTGGGTGTGCGCGCGGGTTCCACTGGATGGATCAATTTTCAGGAAGTCCGCGTACCGGCTGAGAATCTGCTGGGGGAGGAAGGTGAGGGATTCAAAGTCACGATGTCCGCCTTTGACAACGGACGCTACACAGTGGCCGCAGGTGCGACAGGTTTAATCAGGGCCTCCCTGGAAGCCAGTAAAAATTACGTTGAAGAACGGCTGATAGCAGGAAAGCCCCTCAGTGAATATCAATTGATCCAGTCAAAAATCGCCCGGATGGCTCTCGATTACCAGGCTTCCCGCCTGCTGTATCTACAAGCGGGGTGGTTGAAGAACCAGGGGTTGCGCAACACCCGGGAGACCTCAGCTGCAAAATGGTTTGCCACCGATGCCTCCTTTATGGCCGCTTCTGAAGCCCTGCAGATTCATGGGGCTTACGGATACAGTGACGAGTACCCGGTAGAGCGCTATTTACGCAATGCCCGGGGGGCGATGATCTATGAAGGCTCCAACGAAATCCAATCCCTGATCCAGGCGGGATATGCCCTGGACAAACGCCGTGATAAGAAGCTGCGCTGTGAATTGCCAGCTTATGACCGTGAAACCTGGACCTAAATGCCAAATCGTTCAAAACCAACCTATCTAACTATAAGGAGGGTAACAGTGTGAAAATAATCGTCTGCGTTAAGCAAGTCCCAGACACAGCAGCCACCATGACAGTGGAAAATGGGGTCATCAGCTGGGGAGACGCGCCATTGATCATCAATCCCTGGGATGAGTATGCTGTGGAAGCCGCCCTGAACCTTGTCGCTGATCATGGAGGAGATGTGACTGCACTTTGCCTCGGCAAGGAGGAGGAGACTGAAGCGATCAAACATGCCCTGGCGATGGGCGCAGATGCAGCAGTGATGGTCTCTGATCCAGCTTTGAAAGGCGTCGACAACCTGTCCGCTTCGAAAGTGCTGGCAGCTGCCATAGAAAAGATCGGAGATGCGGATCTGGTGCTCTTCGGACAGCAATCGGTGGACACCGACACGGGACTGCTTCCCGTACAAGTAGCCAGAGTGCTGGGCTGGCCTTCACTGACATTGGTCTCAAAAATTGAAAACGTCGCCGCGGATGATGGGAATATCCAGGTGCTGAGATCCATGGAGGAAGGAGGCCAGGTAGTTGACGCACCCCTGCCAGCCGTGATGAGTGTGACCAAAGATTACGGTGAACCGCGCTATCCTTCATTCATGGGGATCCGCAAAGCTTCGAAAGCAGAATACCCCGTATGGAGTCTGGGAGATCTGGGAATCGAGGCTCCCACCTCAGCTGTTTCCTGGCCCGAGGTCATGGAACCTGAGGAAAAGGAGATCATTACCGAGATCATCCCTGGGGATACTCCGGAAGAAAAAGCCCAAAACCTGGTTGAAAAATTGATTGCTGAGAAGGTGCTCTAATGACAAAAAAAATACTTGCCTATGTAGATCAGTTTCATGGAAAAGTCCAACCCTCCTCCTGGGAAGGGCTGGGCCTGGCAGCAGCCATCGCCGAGGATTCTGGTGGTGAGACAGCTGCCTTGATCCTCGGAGAAGGGATTCAGGAGCTTGCTGAAGAGGCCATTCACCATGGTGCCGACCAGGTTTTCCTGGCGGATGATCCGGTTTTAAAGGATTTCCGGCCAGAACCACTAGCAGACATGGTCAAAAAAGCAGCAGAATCATTCCAGCCGGACCTAATCCTCTTCCCATCTACGACCCGGGGGAGAACTTTAGCCGGCATGGCCGCTGTGGATCTGAACACAGGCGTCATGGTTGATGTGATTGACCTGGATTGGTCTGGGGATGAAATTGTCGCCACCCGGCCCATCTATGCTGGGAAACTGCTGGCCAAGTTGGTCTGCAGCACCACACCTGAAGTCATCACTTTCCGTCCGCGGGCATTTGATAAACCTGAACCAGATGCAGGACGCTCTGGCACGGTTACCGAGCTTGAAGTGGCATTGGAACCCGATGCTGTGGCTACTGCAATCGCTTCCATCCAGGAAAAAGACCAGGGAGTCAACTTGAGTGATGCCAGTATCATCGTCTCTGGAGGTCGGGGAGTGGCACTGAATCCCAACCTGGAAGCCCCTGCTGATCTGGATGAAGAGGCAGCGGATGTCTGGAAGGCTGAAAAGGGTTTTGCCCTGGTCGGGGACTTGGCAGATGCCCTGGGGGCAGCAATTGGAGCCAGTCGCGCTGCCGTTGATGCTGGATATATCATTTACGACCATCAGGTCGGTCAGACCGGGAAAGTAGTCTCCCCCGATCTGTACATCGCTTGCGGTATTTCCGGAGCGATCCAGCATTTAGCCGGGATGCGCAGCAGTCAAGTCATCGTGGCCATCAACAAGGATCCGGATGCACCCATCTTCAATTTCGCCCGCTTTGGACTAGTGGGTGATCTGCACGCCATCCTGCCGCCTCTGACAGAAGCCCTCAAATCTTATCTGGATCAATGACCAAAAAAGGACGAAGTCCTTAAACAGGATTTCGCCCTTGGTTTTAGATTGAGTAAAAGCGGTTTCCAGCTGGAAACCGCTTTTTTCTCATCGATTGTTTCTGGAAGGCATCATCAGCACACAGCGGTCCGCATTCGCGACCACACGCTCAGAGTCAGCCCCCATCATCACCCGTTTAAATCCGCCCCGCCCATTGGATGTCAGGGCAATCAGATCAAAATCCCCCTCTTCTGCTGTCTCCACGATGGTTGTCGCTGCCCGTGTTCCCTTGACCAGGACTTTTGTTTTCACTCCATCTTTCTGCAAACCACGCGACACCGCTTCCAGGAAATTGGTCATCTGCGCTTCTGCCTCAGCACGCAGCTCTTCAATCACATCTGCCGGGGCCCGGTAGTTCTCTGTTTCCGGGATCTGGGGCACAGAAAGCAGGGTCACTTCAGCATTGTTGCCTAAAGCCAGCGCCCGCGCATAGGGGAGTACTTTTTCCGAGGCTATCGATCCGTCCAGGGCTACCAGAATTTTGTTTAATTTTCTTCCTAAATCCTTAGGCTGCTCCCCCTGCACAAGATAAACCGGGACATCAAGGCGCATCATCAATTTGGAGGATACTCCCCCACTCATCCAGTGTTTCTCACCAGATTTTCCCCGAGTGGTAGTCACCACCAGGTCGATCTCCGCTGCTTTCACAAACCGTCGGGTAACTTCAGCAATCGAGCCCATGCGGACTGCTTTCTCAACTTCGAACCCGTCTGCAGTTAGCTGTTCGATCAAACTGTCTAAATATTTTTCCCGGGAAGCGAGATCAGCATTGAACTGCTCTTGGGGGCCATGGGAATACGATTTCACACCAGAAAGCAGCGTCATGGAAGCCCCGGTTGCCTGGCAAATGCGTTTGGCCGCGGGCAGAGCCTGGGCCGCGTAAACCGAACCATCCAGCAGCACAGCAATCCTGTCAATGGTCTGATAATCGTCACGCCAATTGCTGCGCTCGATAGGTTCTGGCTCCCAGGTGATCTCCCGGGTAGATCTCTCGCTGCCAGCAGCGCTCGTTGTAGAGGGAGCCATCTGACCATAACCAAAACCTGCCAGCAAGGTTGCATCCAGACCGCCCAGGTAATCCAATACTGGATCCGGCTCACCCAGGTATGAGCGCGAAAAACTGAACCCAATATACAAAATCGGGATGAACAGCAAATAGGTCCAGGCGCCTTCCAAGAAACGTTCTTCAAAAATGATCGCTGTAGCGCCTGTTGTTAAAACCGCCGCGATGGTAGTGCCTGGGATCAGCAAAGCCCTGCTGATCGTCAACTTCTTCCGGGCCTGGCGAATAAGACGTTTGGTCACTGCCCAGCCGGTCATACTCAGCAGGATGAACACCCCAGCTGCGTAGATAGCCAGGTAAGTTTCCTCATTGGTCCCAAAGAAGAGGAAAGCGATGCTCACCAAAGACACCTCCAACCAGACTGGTTTATCAGCGACATCGAACTGGTTCTGTTGGCCAAGATCAGGTGGGATGTAATTGCGCTTCTTTAACCCCAGAGCCAGGTTTTGCAATCCCTGGGCGCTGGCAGCTGATGCTGACATCAAAACTGCAATTCCCACCAGGGTTCCCAGGTAAGGAAGCGGTGAAGGCAGCAGGGCATCCATGGTTTGGGTAAAGACAGATACGTCCGGATTGGTGGGGTCTGAAAGTGCCAGGATCGCCGGACCAACGATGATCATGGTGGCAGCTGTTGTACCCATAATAATCAGCAGGCTGTTAAAAGCTTTCCGGCTGCGGACCTCGTCGGTACCTTCATAGGCAGCAACCAGGTTGGCAAAAACCTCAATGCCTGTCATCACAGCCAGGATGCGTACATAACCGGCGATTGTGAAGTGGAAATACTCTCCCTGGAAAGCCTGTAAATCGAAAGAGGGCAGTTGCAATCCCCGCTGCCAGAGGGTAGCGCCAATCATGGCCCACAGCAGAACCAGCACCCCTGCTGTTGCGGGCCCAAAAGTGCGAGCAGCCATTTTAGGTCCGCGGTTGACCAGCCAGCCGGTGAGCACGCTGAGGGCGATTGCTACCATTGTTCGGTATTGAATTCCCAATACGGTCTGGTTCAAAATAGGCAAACGGTCAGCGATGAAGGTGACCATGGCAGCCATACTGACCAAAAATGTGAGCGTGTACTCCACAAAGGTGATTGCGGCGTTGACCTTCACTGCCCAGCTGCCGAACTCCTCCTCGCTCAAGCCGCTGCCACCGCTGCCGTCAGTAACCCAGCGCATCACCAACCGGTACATGGCTGAGACGACAACGATAGTCAGGATGACCAACCACATGGAAGCACCAAAGGTGATTTCAGCTACACCGGCAACCACGATCAGTTTCAAGAAGGGGCCGAAGACATATAAAGGAGAGGTGGCAGGATCACCGCCGCCTGCCAAAGCACCCTCAAAAGCGTTATTCAATTTATTGGAAACCTTTACTGCCATAATATCTTTCCCTGCCTGGCTTTGCCCTTTACCAGGATAAAAATGGTCCATTTTATGCGCTGGGTCAGGATGTAAAAAAAAAGCAAGGTGTGACCCTGCTGTCTTATCAAGCTGTCGGACGATATCATTATACCGTACATCAATTTCCAGTCCATATCACCCGGAAGTCCAGCCTGGTCAGTGAAATCCGAAGCACTACTCGGGGATCCCTCTGGCAGCGGAGACCTTGCGGTCCCATCCTTTAGGAACAGTTTCGGGATGACAAAATAACCTCCGCAGCAGGGGCGACTCGGAGAGTCGCCCCTACGGATTGGGTTTGGGATAATTTGTCTTTGATGGTTATTGTATCTATCGTCAATTTTTAGTATTATGATTTGAGTGGGGGTAAAAACATGGCTTCCAATCAATCTCCGAGAAGAAAATCCAATCGATTTGCTGGGTATGATTATCGAGAACCTGGTGGTTATTTTGTCACTCTCTGCAGCAAGGATATGCTTTGTCTATTTGGGGAAATCAAAGATGGAATTATGCTTCCATCATCAATTGGTGAGATTGTTCACAGCGAGTGGTTCCGAATATCCGCCCTGAGGGAAACAGTGGTAGTTCACCAAGATGAATTTATACTCATGCCAAATCATATCCATGCTATTGTTTGGATAATGGAGATGCATGATGATGAAGCGAATATCAAAAATGAAGTAGCAGGATTAAAATCCAATTCGTTAGGTTCAATTATTGGTCAATATAAATCAAAGACTAGCGGGCAGGTAAATTGTCGTCGAAAGACCCCGGAGAGCACGATTTGGCAGAGAAATTATTATGATCATATCATTCGTAACGACAATGAACTGGCAGCAATACAAAAATACATCCGTGATAATCCTGCAAAGTGGGAAGAAGAGAGAAACCAAGGTAATTTTAGTTATGTACCAAATATACTCCGTTTGGGCGACCGTTCCGGTCGCCCAAACCTGATAAGCCGGGAATTCAAACGGTAGGATGACTGCCTACGGCAGCTCGTACAACTCGATCAACACACCCCCGGTGCCTTTGGGATGGATAAACGCCAATTGACGGCCGTCCTCCATCACTACCGGCTTTTCATCGATCAGCCGCACCTGCCTGGACTTCAACTCCGCCAATTTGCTGGCAATATCATCAACCTCAATACAGATATGATGCAGGCCGGGGCCGCGTTTGGCCAGGTATTTCGCCAGGCCGGAATCCTCTGTTAGGGGTTGAACCAGTTCGATCTCACTCTCCCCCAGGGGTAAAAAGGCGATCTTCACCTGCATGCTGGACACGGTTTCCACATGATCCAGGGGCAGTCCCAGCTTATCTTCCCAAAAGGCCAGGGCCTGATCCAGATCAGGCACCAGCACAGCGATATGGTCGAGGCGTTTTAGATCTGTCATGGTGTTAATTATAATATGGGCTTACCCGGGATGCTCTATCGAATTATCCACCAGGCAGATCCGTGTATAGAATCCTTTGGGCAAGCTTCCAGCCATCTGTGGTATGCTTCCAGAGGTCATGATACTCGCCCGAGGTCGTGGGTACAGGATGTGGATCTCCAAATTCTTGATGTGTGATCAGGACCATGGTTTTCGTGACCACCAGGCCCTCCTTTGAGGACTCAAACACGGTGCTTGATTGGTGGTGCCGGGAACTGAATTTGCCTCTTCTGGCTTCATGTCGCTGTGCTGCCCATTCTCGAATCTCATTTCTGGATGTCAGCTTGATCTCAGGTTCAGCTTTGCCAGAAAAGTAGTATTCCCAGCGGGCATCTTCCAGGAAAAGTTTTGCAAAACCATCTGCATCAAGGGAATCATAGGTATATGAATATTGGGCGATCACCTCAAGGATGGCAATCCGGTCGTCAATTGGAATCATCATCTGCGCTCTCTTTACTCGATAATGTTCTGGCTGGGTTAGAATTAAAAGATCTCAGGGTTCCACTGTGGGATTGATTATATGGTAAAACGATTCCTTCTAACACTCATCTTTATCCTGATATCAAGCTGTTCCCCTCCCACAGCTCCAGAAACTCCCCTGGTGATTAATCGTGAATTTCTGGATGAGGAGATTACCGAAATTCTAATCGAGATCGAAGGTGGAACGATTGATATTCAGGGAGAAGAGTGGGAATCCATCTCCCTCACCCACCCAACATCCATCACAGCTGACAAGATCAAAATAAATCAAGGGACATACGCATTGCATATTGAGCAATCCAGCCCTGCTGATGATCAAACCCTAAAGCTAAACATCCCGAGCAGTATGCGTGTTCAGGTCAAGACCTTCACAGGACAAATTTTATTGACCGGTAAGATCAATCTGGTGGATATCAGCACTACCGCAGGGGATATCCACCTTGAGGATTTTCAAGGTGGAGGGATAATTCGCTCTGGTAGAGGTGATATCAAGGTCACTGGTGGCGATGGTGATTTGAAAGTGATCGGTGAGCATGGATCCCTTTCAGTGAAGGAGTTCCAGGGACCGCTATCCATATCAACCATTATGGGAAAGATCGAATACAGCTCTCCTGAACTGCCTATGGGCGAAATCCAACTTGAGGCGGATCACGGTCCGGTGACTGCCAGCCTGTCACAGCAATCGGATTATCAAATCGAAATCAATTCCGCGGGAGGAATAGTGATTTGCAGTGGCGAAAGCACCTCCCGGACACCTACAGGTTGCACCGGAATGACCGGCCTGGCCAGCGAGCAATTTCAGATCAGGACGGTCAGTGGAAGGATCGATTTCAGCATTCTCCCCTGATGAATAGCATTTGATTGGGAACCCCCCATCTTAATCTGCGACTGAATCCACACCTCTTTCGGGTGACCCATCTCTCCCTCAAGATAGATCTACTGATTTAGCCTGATCCCAGCAATATTACCCAGCTGTAATCCGGAACCCTCAAGGCCATATTTGGTTAATATGATATATGTCGTGTTGACAGCGCATTCTAACTATGCTATATTAATTCACATATGTGATTTAATTGTGGACATGTGTGAATTAATAGGAAGGATTCCATGGCAATTACTTTGAGTCCGAGAGAGCGAGTGCGAACGGCTCTGAATCACAAGGAACCTGACCGAGTACCGGTTGCCCTGGGAGGGTCCGCCAATCATCTCACTGAACAGCGCTTTGAATTGCTTGAAGAACACTTTGGAACGGAGCGCATTCCCCGCAGGACATTGGTCGGTTTCTACACCACCCCAGATTACAATCCAATTCTGGATTGCCTGGGCACAGATTTCCGGTATATTCATATCCGTCCTCCAGCAAACTACATTTCCAACAGCCTGACCGGAGAATTCGAACAATTCACCGATGAGTGGGGACTTACCCATAGGATCATGGGAGGGTACTACGACCTTCATGGGGCCCCGCTGGGTGAAGATCTCACCCGAGAGAAGATTGACAATTTCCCCTGGCCTGACCCCACGGACCCAGTCCGCATGGAAGGTGTTCAAGAAGAAGTGGAAGATCTCTATCACAATACAGATTATTCGATCGTTGCTCATCGACCGGTGTATGGAAATCTATGGGAATTTGCCCGTTTGATGGTCGGGATGGAAAATGCCTTGATGATGACCGTCCTCGACCAGGATTTGTTTGACTATCTGATCGGAAAGTTGGCTGAGGTCCTGGATGGATTCTATGAAGTCTTCTTAAAAGTTGTCGGACCGTATGTCGATGTGATTGAAATGGCGGAAGATCTGGGAACCAATGCGGGACCGATGTTCAACCCTGAGGTATACACCAAAGTGATCAAACCCCGCCATAAACGCTCTATTGAGATGTATAAGAAACTGGCCCCCCAGGCGAAGGTCATGCTGCACTGTGATGGCGCGATCCGGGATTTCATGCCCGATCTGATTGAAGCCGGGTTTGAAATTCTCAACCCCATCGAGGGGCACCTGCCGGGCATGGACCCGGTTGGGTTGAAGAAAGATTTTGGCAAAGATATCGTCTTCCAGGGTGGAGTCGATGTCAAAAACGTGCTCAATCACGGCACTACAGAGGATGTCAGAAGGGAAGTCCGTCTCAGGATCGAACAGATGGGAGTTGGAGGTGGATATATCTTAGCTCCAGCGCATAACTTCAGCAACGACATTCCCCTTGAGAATATGTTGGCCTTCTTTGAAGCTGGTCAAGAGCTGGGTATTTACCCCATTTAGTAGAGGAATGGCAATATGCTGCTGAAAAAACTTCGGGAAGACGTACTCACAGCTGCCCTGGATCTGAAGAAATATGGCTTGGTATGGATGGCTGGAGGCACCATTTGTGCCAGGGACCCGGAAAGTGGACAGATTGTGGTCACTCCTAGCGGGTTGACTTACGAAGACCTCTCTCCTGCTGACATGATTGTCATTGATCTGGAATTGAATGTGGTCGAAGGGAAATATCGTCCCTCCGTAGCCAGCAACCTGTGGACAGCGATCCTGCGCAACCGGCCTGAGATCCATGCTGTGGTCCACAGCCATTCCCCCTATGCAACCGCTTTTTCTGTGATCGGTGAACCAATTCCCATTATCACGGAGACCATGGCCAACTGGTTCGGTGAACCGATTCCGGTAGCAGCTTATGCCCACCTGGAAGATGGCCATTTTGTCACCGGGCCCCTTCAGACACTGGGCAAGGGTTTTGCAGTGCTGCTGGGACAGCACGGCCCGATCACAACAGGGAAATCACTCCACGATGCGATGGAAAGAGCGGTCACTTTAGAAGAAGCTGCAAAAACCTATGCGGTGGCCAGAGGCATTGGGGAACCCCGAGTATTCACACCGCAACAAGCCCAGCGGTCCTTCGATTATTATCACAACCGCTACGGACAGCTCAAGGAGTAAGCAGTGATCCATTTTGAGACCGATTTTGTCATCACTGCCTTAAAGGCGGAGAATTCTGACCAGGTGATCGATCACCTGGCTGCTCAGCTGCACGCTGCAGGACTGGTGGATGAGCATTACGGCAAGGCTACGATTTCCCGGGAAAGAGAACATCCCACCGGCTTACCTACCCGTCCATTTCCGATTGCCTTCCCCCATGCTGACGCAACCGGTGTTCATGAGTCAGCCCTCGCCCTGGCAATACTCAAAGAACCAGTTGCGTTCAGGAATATGGCAGATCCAGACGAAAATCTGGACGCTGAAATTGTCATTATGTTAGCCAATAAAAGCCCCGAAGAGCAAATTGGCACCTTGAGGAGCCTGGCAGAGCTATTTGGCCAGCCCGAAAAATTATCCACGTTGAAAGATCTCACCACGCCAGATGAAATTGTCAGCTGGATGAAAACTGAGCTAGCACTAGAAAGATAACACCATTCCGCAGCAGCCGCGAGAAGGAGGTGCCCCGGAAAACCAGAACAAAATAAAAAAAACTAAACCTGTCTTTTGTAAAACAAGGATTATCCAGGAGTTGTGTATGGGAAAATTAATTGTCGTGGCTTGCGGAGCTGGCATAAATACCTCAACGATTGCTGAGGATTTGATCAAAGAACGCATGGAGGAAGAAGGCCTGGATGTTGAGGTGAAACGGGTCCTGATTGCCGACATCGACAAATACATTGGAAGAATGGATCTGGTAGTGTGCATGATGAAAATCTACCGGGAATTTGAAGTACCCCAAATGAAAGGCATGCCCTTTCTGATCGGTACCAAAGCTGAGAAAAAGGTATTACTGGATGAAATTGTAGAGTTGATCAAAGACTGAGTCTTCGGACTCTCTACAGGATCATCTTCCACAACCATTCACTTATCGAAGGAGAGAAAAAATGGGTTTCATACAAACTGCAGTTGGGTGGTTCCTTGGATTAGGTTCCACCGTCATTGTCCCGATCGTCCTGATTTTGCTGGGATTGATCTTCCGCGTAGGATGGCAAAAAGCTGTCCGCGGTGGTGTCACTGTTGGTGTCGGTTTGGCCGGTCTGTTCCTGGTGGTCGACCTGATCATCGCAGCCTTACAGCCAGCTGTAAATTCTTTAGCAACCCGCATGGGCCTTGAATTGGCCCTGGTGGATGTCAACTGGGCAGATGCTGGCATTGCCTGGGGTTGGCCGGGAGTGGCTGCGCTCGTGCTGACCATTATCCTTGTCAACCTGCTTATGGTCTTCCTGCGCATCACCAAGACCCTCTGGACCGATGTCTGGTCCTACTGGCACGGCTCTGCCCTGGCAGGCTTTGTGTGGGCACTGACTGGCAGCGTGACCTGGGGTGTTGTTGGCGGCGTTGTCTATCTGGCGCTGGGCTCCCTGATGAGCGACATTACTGCCAAAAAATATCAAGAGTTCAACGATATGCCCGGAATTGGTGTTCCCTGTGGGACCACCGTGCAGGCTTCCATCTTTGCCATACCGGTAGTCTGGCTTCTGGACCGCATTCCCGGCTTGAAGGATTGGGATGCCAGCCCTGAAGGAATCCGCAAACGCTTCGGACTGATTGGCGAACCTGCCATCCTCGGTCTGGTACTGGGTGTGATCATTGGTATTGCTGCTGGCTACAACGTGCAGGGCTTCCTTGTCCTTGGTATGCAAGTAGCCACCATGATGCTGGTGCTGCCCCGCATGGTGTCCATCATCTCTGAGGGATTGGTACCCATCACCATGTCCATCATCGAGTTCATGCGCGAACGCTTTCCTGACCGTGAAATTCACGTGGCTGTGGACTGCGCCGTGCTGCTCGGGCATCCAGCTGTGATGGCTTCCGCAGTGATCCTCTTCCCGGTCAGTGTACTGCTTGCCGCAGTGCTGCCGGGTGTGAAAATGCTGCCTATCGCCTCCCTGGCCGTGATTCCTTTCTGGGCAGGAGCTGTTGTGCCATACACGAAAGGGAACGTGATCAAAACCGTGATTGTGTTGGTTCTTTTCTCGATCCCCTTCATGTACTTTGCAACTTTAACCGCAGACATCCACACCTTGACCTTTGCCAAAATGGGCCAGTTCACTGCCGAAATTGAATCTGGTTTGCAGCTAGCCAGCTGGGATATGGGTGGCGATCCTCTGGGATTCCTGATCCTCAATATCTTCAAGCTGTTTGGCTTTTCACTCTAATTTCTAACCCGTACCCCTGTCAGGAATCCCTACCTGGCAGGGGTACATCTGCCTTTTTTTGATATCATTCATATTATGATGGGAAAATTCCATATCAGGTTGGTAGGTGGTTGGTGCGGTAACAGGATGTATATCGTCCAGGAACATCTATCCAAATTACTGGCAGAACAGGGGTATGATGTCAAGATCGATCAGCAGAGCATTTGGGAAAACTATGCTCCTCCCCAACATGTCGATCTGGTCTTGCAATTAATGCCTGCTTTTACTGAGGAAGAGCTAGAGCCCCCTTCCCTTTTGGTCCGTCCATTTCTGAAAACGCTAGACGACCCGAAAACACTTGATCTGGTTTTTGAGGCTGTAGCCCTCCATTATCCCTCCATTCCTGATCCTGCCCAAGCGGGGTAAGTGATGCCAAAGCATTTGTATTTTGATTACTGTGCGACAACACCCATTCATCCCCGGGTCAGGGATGCCATGCTTGTCGGGTTGGAGGATTCTTTTGGAAATCCATCCAGCATGCACGCTTATGGCAGAAATTCCCGGCAGCTGGTTGAATCCGCCAGGGAACAGGTAGCCGCCGGAATCGGATCATCTCCAGAAGAAATCATCTTTACCAGTGGCGCGACAGAATCCAATAACCTCGCCCTGATTGGCTTGATGAAAAGTCTGCTACCTCAAAAAAATCATCTGATCACCAGCGCAATTGAACACCACGCAGTACTGCATACCGCGCAAGCGCTGGAAAATGCCGGCTACCAACTTACCATCCTTCCTGTAGATTCTGAAGGTTTTATATCTCCTCAAACCCTGAAAAACAGCCTGCGCCCTGAAACTGCCCTGGTCTCCATCATGATGGTCAACAATGAAGTCGGCACGGTTCAGGACTTGAAACCACTGGTCGATATTGCACATCAAAATGGCACTTTCTTTCACACAGATGCTGTCCAGGCAGCGCCCTGCCTGGAAATTGATGTCGCAAGGATGGGTGTTGATCTGTTATCGCTCTCAGCCCATAAGATCTATGGACCCAAAGGGATTGGCGCCTTGTTTATCAGATCAGGAGTCGACCTTGAGCCCTTGTTTTACGGGGGAGCTCAAGAGCGAAAAATGCGCCCAGGTACTGAAAATGTTCCTGGCATTCTCGGGCTGGGAGCTGCAATGGAACTCAGGGTTGATCATCTGACCAGCAGGCTGAAAAAGTTTCAGGAGCTCAGATCCTACCTCTGCCAGGGTCTGAGCGAAATCGCACCAGATTGCATGATCAATGGTCCAGCAGATCATGTCTCTCCCCATGTGATATCGGCAACTTTCCCCGGACTGGATGGCGAGATGCTGCTTTTCCATTTGAACCAGCAAGGCGCAGCAGTCTCGCTGGGCTCCGCCTGTACCTCTGAGAGCATAGAGCCCTCCCATGTGCTTTCAGCCCTGGGATTAGGGGAAGAAGATATTGACAGCACATTGCGAATTTCCCTGGGAGAATCGAGCACGCAAAACCAGATCGACCAACTGCTAAGCATCTTCACTGACGCTATCCAGCGTTCAAGGATAACCTAAACCCCCATGGCCAGGAAACCTTCAAAAAACAGGATCAACAAATTAGCAGATGTGGCCGAAATGTACTATCTGGACGGCCTTACTCAATCCCAGATCGCGAAAAAAATGGGTGTGACCCGGTCTACCATCTCCAGGATGATCACCGATGCCCGTGAAGAAGGCATCATTGAGATCAAGATTCTTCGGAAGTTCAAATTCAATGAAAAAATCCAAAAAGAGATCATCCGGGAATTTGATTTGCTGGACGCAGTAATATACAACGGCCAACCAGAGGAGTATGACCGGTATTTAACACATCTGGGCAGTGTGGGCGCAATGGCATTAAATCCCTATCTAAAAGACGATATCGTTCTCGGCACAGCCTGGGGCACCACCCTGCATGCCACAATTAAAGCGCTAGATATTGAAAAAAACTTACCCAACATCAAGATCGTCCAATTAGTAGGCGCGTTGGGGGAGAAAAGCCTTGATATTGACGGACATGAGTTGGTCCACGAGCTAGTCAACAAACTCGGCGGAGAAGGGTACTACCTCAATACACCTTACATTGTAGACAGCCGAGAAACGGTTGAAGCGCTGATGAGTGTTCAGAGCGTCTGCGAAACCATGGAAATGATGAAGGAATGTGACGTGGGGTTATTCGGTGTGGGCAGCCTGGAATTGGATTATTCCACCTTCTTCAATGCTGGCTATCTTGTCCTGGACGAGATGAAGGGGCTGACAATTCATGGTGCGGTCGGAAATGTTTGCGGCTTATTCTTCAATATCCAGGGCGAACCTACCGCCCGGGAATTCCAACAGCGCTCGTTAACCATCAGTAAACGGGATCTCATGCAGATCCCGACCAGGATTGGCATTGCAGGCGGGATGGGCAAGATCAAGGCCATCCTGGGTGCGCTGCGGGGGGGATATATCAATATCCTGGTAACAGATGACCTGACAACAAAAGAGATCCTTCGCCTGGCAAGGGAATGATCCCAACAGATAATAGATAATAGACAAGGAACCCATATGGAACAGAAAATTCAATCGATCTTTCAAGCAGTATTAACTGGCGCGATGGCGAAAACATCAGATGTGGTTCAGGAAGCTATTGATGCGGAAATTCCCGCCAATACTATCCTCCAGGACGGTCTGATTGCCGCCATGGAAGAAATCGGGGTCAAGTTTGAAACCGGGGAATGTTATGTGCCAGAAATGCTGATTTCAGCTAAATCCATGAAGTTCGGATTAGAAACTCTCCGTCCTCATCTGATTGCTGCCGATGTAAAACCTTTGGGTAGAGTTGTGATCGGCACAGTCCAGGGGGATTTACACGATATTGGGAAGAACCTGGTGGGGATGATGATGGAAGGTGCAGGCTTTGAGGTTATCGATCTCGGTGTTGATGTCAAACCGGAAGAAATGATTGCTGCAGTCAAAGAACATCAGCCGGATATTTTAGCCCTATCAGCACTGCTAACGACCACGATGGGGAATATGAAGACCGCCCTGACCATGCTTCAGGAAGCCGGCATCCGGGACAAGGTCCAGGTCATGCTTGGCGGTGCTCCGGTTACCCAGGAATTCACGGATCAGATCGGGGCAGATGGATATAGCATGGACGCCAGTCAGGCTGCAACCCTGGCTAAGAAATTGGTCGGTTAAATCCCCGCGGTCAGGAAAAACAATCAATACCAACCTGCCGGGCGGTACTCCCCCCAAACCGCCCGCAGCGCGCCGGCGATCTCTCCTAGGGTGAGATCGCCCTCCACGCATTCGATCAAGATCGGCATCAAATTCTGATCGCTTTCTGCAGCGGTTGTCAATTTCTCTTGTAATGCTTGAACGCGATCGCCATCCCTTTCAGACCGCAGTCTGGCCAGCCGTTCCTGCTGGGCTTTTTCCTGAGCCGGGTCAACAGTGAGCAGCTCTAAACTCAGGTCCTCATTCATTTCATAGATATTGACACCCACCTGGTGAGCATCACCTGCTTCCAGGGCCAGCTGCTGGCGGTAAGCCGCTTCCTGGATCTCTCCCTGAATATACCCATTCTCAATGGCCGCCCGCGCTCCTCCCTGGCGGTCGATCTCAACAATATAGTCCCGGGCCCGGGATTCAATCTCGTCGGTCAAGTCTTCCACCAGGTAGGATCCCCCCAAAGGATCAATGGTGTTAGCCACTCCGGATTCTTCAGCCAGAATCTGCTGTGTACGGAGGGCGATCTGGACTGCCTCTTGAGTTGGTAAACTGAGAGCCTCATCCATGCTGTTGGTGTGTAAGGATTGGGTTCCCCCCAAAACAGCGGCCAGCGCCTGCAGTGCAACCCGGACCACATTGTTATGGGGTTGCTGGGCAGTCAGGGTGCTGCCTGCGGTCTGGGTGTGAAAGCGGAGCTTGAGTGCATCAGGATGAACAGCCCCAAAACGCTCCTCCATGATCGATCCCCACAAGCGGCGGGCTGCCCGGAATTTGGCGATCTCCTCTAGAAAATCATTGTGAGCATTGAAGAAAAATGACAAGCGCCTGCCAAACTCATTGACATCCAGGCCAGCTTCGAGCGCTGCTTCAACATAAGCAATTCCATTTGCCAGGGTAAATGCCACTTCCTGGACCGCTGTGGACCCGGCTTCTCGGATATGGTAGCCGGAGATGCTGATCGTGTTCCAGCGGGGGACGGCTGTCTGGCAATACTGGAAGATATCGGTGATCAAACGCATGGAGGGTTGAGGGGGGAAAATATAGGTACCACGGGCAACATATTCTTTGAGAATGTCATTCTGGATCGTGCCCCGCAATGATTTCGGATCCACTCCCCCTTTCTTGGCCACGGCGATGTACATGGCCAGCAGGATAGCTGCTGTAGCGTTGATGGTCATGCTGGTGGAAACCCGGTCCAGGGGGATGTCCTTGAACAGGACTTCCATATCTCGCAGAGAAGCGATCGGAACCCCAACTTTTCCAACCTCACCGGCAGCCAAGGGATGATCGGAATCATATCCGATCTGGGTGGGCAAATCAAAGGCAACGGACAGCCCGGTCTGCCCCTGCTCAAGCAGGTAGCGGTAGCGCTGATTGGATTCCTCAGCGCTGGCAAAGCCTGCGTATTGGCGCATGGTCCACAATCTGCCCCTGTGCATGGTGGGGTAAACTCCCCGGGTAAAAGGTTTGGCACCTGGAAAACCTAATTTTTCCAGGTAATCCTCATCCTCTCCGGGACCGGCCACCCGCGGCAGAGGGATGCCGGAATGAGTAGCGTAGTGTTCTTTGCGCTCCGGGAATTTCTCCAATGACGGTTTCAGGATCTCATCTCGCCATTTTTGATAGGGGTCATTTTTGGCCATAATTACCTCACTAGGAAGTATACCGCCTTTCAGAGGGACCGGGTCCCTTTAAGGGACCCGGTCCCTCTTATACACTTCTTATCAAGTTCTCCACCCGGCAGTATATAATAGAATAAATGGATTTATTCGTATTCACAAAGGAATCGATCTTTATGGAAACCAAAACCAAAGAAGTAAAACTGGAGTGGGTGCGCTCGCGGATGTTCCTTGGAACGGACCATCTGGGTACGTCAATCGCCATCGGTTATGACCGGGAGAGTGACCCGGAAGGTCAGGCGATCAACCCCTCGGATATGATGCTGCTGGCAGCTGCCTCATGCTCAGCCTACGATGTCGTCCAGATCCTGGAAAAAGGCAAGCAACCGCTGGAAAATCTTTTCGTTGAAGTGCAGGCGGAACAGAGTCAGGAACCCCCCTACCCTTACGTGGCACTGCATTTCAACTACATCATCCAGGGAAATGTCGATCCAGACAAAATCCAGCGGGCGATGCAGCTTTCGGAAGATAAATACTGCTCCGTTCTAGCCACCCTCAAGCCAGGATTGACATTCACCAGTGAATACACCCTTAATACCTGATCCATTGCATCCCAAAGCCCGGGAAGGGGTCGCGCTATTTAATCAGGGGGAATTCTACGAAGCGCATGAACCACTGGAAGAGGCTTGGATGATAACGGATTCACCAGAACGAGATCTCTACCAGGGGGTGCTGCAGATCGGACTGGCTTATTACCAAATCTCCCGGGACAACTACCGGGGAGCACTGAAGATGTTCCGGCGCGGCTACCGCAATTTATCCCCGCTGGGAGATCGCCTGTTGGGAATTGATCTTGGGCAGCTGCTGAATGATGCCCGGAGGGTGGAAGCCGCCCTTCGTCAGTTAGGTCCAAAGCACATGAATCGCTTAGATCGAAAAATGATCAAGCCAGTACCAGAAATTGATTAATCCCTTCCTGTTCCAATCCCTGAAAACCGGGAACAAACCCTAGCGATATTCCGTCATATTCAAGCAAATGATTTACTGTTGGTCCATTTAGTGGAGGCTTTTATGTTCAAACAAAATCTCTTTATTGGTACTGTACTTGTCATGGCTTGTGCGCTTGCGGCATGTTCCCCTCAGGCTGAAATCCCGCTGGCATCGGAAATCTTACCCACCGATCCCGCTCCTCAATCGCATCCAACCGAGGAGCCCATCATAGAACCGGTAGAGGAGCCCATCAGGGAGCCAGAAGGTCGAATCACCTTCGAGCAATTGGGTATCTCCCTCGAAGTCCCTGAGGATCTCGTGGTCATCAAAGAGCCGGTATACAACCTCGATGACCCCGGCAAACTGGAGAGCTACCTGTTCTACATTCAAAATTACAGCCCGGGAGAAGGACCTGGCGAAGATTATTTTCAGATTTACGGGCATCTTCAGTTCTCGATTCCCACAACAACCTGGGAAGAATTTGCTCCCAACATACTTAACTCGGATATGTATAGTTATGCCAAAGAAATTGAAGTCAATGGGCTGCAGGGTTTGGACACCCAACTGACCGGGCAGCGGAACCGTTTTGTTTATTTTTTCCTGCTGGATGGCCATATGCTGAATCTCGCGGTAAGTGAACCAACGGAAACCAATAAATCCCTGGCAGATCAGATCATCAACACCCTTCAGTTCACACCAGGGAGTGTGACTGACGCCAGCCAGGTCGACTGACTGCAATTCCAGATACTTGTCGAGGACAACAGATCGCCCTTTGCGGGCGATTTGTTATAATGCAAAGAAAACAGGCAGCGATCATCAAAAAGACTTCTCAAGTCTGTTAGCAGATTTATGCTTCCCAGCAGGGAATAATTGTCTATAATCCATTACAGAACGGTAATATTAGATTAAGAGGAGACCAGCGTGGCAGAGGATTGGAAATCTCAGCTTCAGAGTGAAGACCCCAGGGCGCGGGTTGAAGCTATTAAAGCCATAGCCAACTCAGGAGACCGGGCGAATTTACCCCATTTGAAACAAATCGTCGACAATGATCCCGATCCCCGCCTGCGGGATTATGCCAGAAAAGCAGCCCGGCACTTGTTCACCTCAACAGAGGAAACGGAACCAGAAAAAACCGCTCCCCAGCCAGAAAAAGCGCCAGTGCAGGACAGTGAGCCGCAACCTCCGGAAAAGAAACCCGCGCCCACTTCAGCAATGCGCAGTATTCCTCAGGCAGAACGTTCAGCGGCAGAGACCAAGATCCAGCGCGCGCTTTCTCTCCAGATGAGAGGTGATAACCAAAAAGCGCTCAAAACCTTCGTTCAAGGACTTGACCTTGACCCCAACCTGGCAAACGAGACCTTCACCAGGTCCGTGGCCTCAGAATTAACGGGCATGGATCCTGATCAAGCGATCGCAATCTTGACCGACCAGGAAGAACGGAAAGAACTCTTGAACCCTTCCAAGAAACCTGAGCCAGGACACCAAACACAGACATCCCTTGGAGAGGGTCCCAGCAAACCCCGGGGCGGATTGGTGCAAATCTGGCTGAATTTCTTCGGCATGACGGAAAGCTTCCTGGGCCAGGAAGCAGACCATGCCAACACCGAAGACACACTACTATCTGTCTTGGTGTCCACCATCGCCGCGGTCGCTATCTTCATGGTCACCGGTTTCCTGCAATTCCAGCAGATCATGGCCATTTTTAATCAACAAATGGCCGAGATGGGAGAAACCATGCCCCCGCTGGATTTCAACTTCGGGGTTTTATTCCTGTTCATGTTGATCGGCACTCTAATCATGACCCCGCTGTCCTTTTTTGTTGGCGCTGGGGTGCAGTTCCTGGGAGCCAGGCTGTTCGGCGGAACGGGAGACTTCAAATCGCATCTCTACCTGTTGGCCTTGATCCAGGTTCCAGTGACCCTGCTGGGAGGGGTAACCTCTCTGCTGGCCTTCGTACCCATCATTGGACTCATCGCTGGCCTGGCAGGATTTGGCTTATCGATCTTTGCGCTCATCATCACCGTCCGGGCCATCAAAGCGGTCCATAATTTACCCACTGGCCGGGCGGTCGCCGGATTGATCCTGCCGCCGATCATCCTGATTTTCATCATTGGCTGCCTGCTGACTATCTTCGGATCTGCACTGGCGGGTTTGGTTTCCGGAATGGGATAAGGTAGTTGGGGGATTGACAGGTAAACCAACCAGTAGGGAACATCAAAGTCAATCCTGGTTGTAAAGGGAACAGCGTTCGTCCTCGACCTTTATCTTCCTATCGCTGAATAACCCTGGTGCTATCATTGAGACAACCCCCAGAAATTTCACTGGGGGGTCTCTTTTTCAATTCCCAGTATAGTGGCAGGGCAAGGCTAGACCGCCAGCAAGCCAGGGTCAAGAATTGATCCCCTATGTTATACTTTCCGTTGATGAATTTATCCAATCAGAAAGGGGTTGACCCGGATGGCCAAGCAAGAGAAACGAAGAATCACAGCGGAAGACCTGTACAAATTCCAGTTGATCACAGAAGCTGAGATCTCACCGGATGGATCCCATGTGGTCTATTCCCAACAGCGTGTGGATCCAAAAACAGAAAAGAAATACGCCAATCTCTGGGTGGTGCCCACCAAGGGAGGGAAACCACAGCCATTCACGACCGGAGATCAGATGGACACCAAACCTCATTGGTCACCGGACAGTAGCCAGATCGCCTTCCTTTCTAACCGGGAGAATGAGAAACAGTTCCAGGTGTATTTGATCCCCTTTCAAGGCGGCGAAGCACACAAGCTTACCGACCTCAAAGGCACGTTCAAATTCCTCAAATGGTCTCCAAATGGAGAGCAGCTGCTGTGCCAATTCCGGAAAAAGGATCCCGAAGCTATCGAGCGCGAGGAAGATGATACCAAGAAAGAATTAGGCGTGGTTGCGCGGCATGTCACCCGGGTATTCTATAAACTGGATGGGGAAGGCTATCTACCTCATGAACGCTGGCATATCCTGGTGATTGACCCCTCATCCGGAGAAACCAGGCAGCTTACTGATGGGGAGGTATTTGACGAGGTCCATCCCAACTGGTCCCCTGGTGGCCAAGAGATCGTTTACCTCTCCAATCAAGCTCCAGATCCAGACCTGGATCCGGATGCGATCGATCTCTTTATTATCGATTCCCAAAACGGGAAGTCCACAAAGATCAGCACCCCGACTGGCCCAAAACAGCTGCCAGTCTTCTCTCCAGATGGGAAATGGATTGCTTATGTGGGATCTGAAGGCAAAGGACAGTGGTGGAAAGATCACTCACTATGGGTTGTTCCCAGCGATGGAAGTGGTGAAGCCAGGAATCTAACCGAAGATTACGGTCTGGATATTTACAATTCCCTGATCAACGATTTGCCGGGTGGATTTCCAGAATCCCCTGTGATCTGGTCAGCTGATGGATCCCAAATCTATTTTCTGACCGCCCAACACGGCAGGACCAGGATCATGTCTTTAGCGGTCGATCAGAAAAAGGACCCGGAAATCGTGCTGGAAACAGATGGTGTCCAGGGATGCTACACGGGTGACGCGGCTGGATCCACCCTGGCCTATCTCCAGGGAACCTTCGCTTCTCCGGCAAATGTTTGGGTTTTCGACCTGGAAAGGAAAAAATCCAGCCAACTTACCGCGGTCAATGACCCCCTGCTGTCGGAGTTGGATTTAGGGGAAATCGAAGAAGTATGGTTTGACAGCACAGATGGGGTCAAGGTCCAGGGATGGATCCTGACGCCTCCAAACTTCGCAGAATCCAAAGCCTATCCCTCGATCTTAGAGATCCACGGCGGTCCGCGGGCTCAATACGGGTCGATCTTCATGCATGAGTTTTATGCCCTGGCGGCGCAGGATTACGTGGTCTATTTCTGCAACCCGCGGGGAAGCCGGGGATACGGCCAAGAGTTCGCCAAAGCCATCTGGAATGATTGGGGTACAGTGGACTACCAGGATCTGATGGCCTTCGCCGATCTTATGGAGGAGAAACCTTATATCGATCCCAAACGGATGGGCGTGACCGGCGGCAGCTATGGGGGGTATATGACCGTCTGGATCATCGGGCATACGGACCGGTTTAAGGCCGCTGTCACGCAGCGCTGTGTGAGCAACTGGCTCAGTATGTATGGGTCTAGCGATATGAACTGGGCTTTCCAATGCGAGTTTGGCGACCAGCCGCCCTGGGAAGCTTTTGAAAACTACTGGCGGCTGTCCCCGATCAAGTATATCGGTAATGCCACCACCCCAACCCTGGTCATCCACAGCGAGTTTGACCTGCGCTGTCCCATCGAGCAAAGTGAGCAGGTCTTTGTCTCCCTCAAAAAGCTGGGAGTGGAGACCGAGATGGTACGCTTCCCGGATGAGTTCCACGGCTTATCGCGGGGTGGTCGGACGGACCGGCGTGTGGTGCGCCTGAACCACATCCAGCGCTGGTTTGACCGCTATCTGAAGGATTGATGTACCCCCCTGCGATAGCACTGGTAGACTGGAAGAAGAGCAGCCAGTACGCAGCTTTTCTTGACATTTCACCTTTGAAAAGTTACAATCTTCCTTGCCTATTTTGGCAGGCCCGCTAGCTCAATTGGCAGAGCAACTGACTCTTAATCAGTAGGTTCAAGGTTCGATTCCTTGGCGGGTCACAACCACAAAACCGCCCTTTAGGGCGGTTTTGTGGTTTTATATTACAATCAAATCCCGGTGAACTGGAACCAATCTTATGGCAGGCAATCATTGCGCCGGATGGCATCCAGGGTGATCTCCACATAAGCCTCAGCGCCCTCTTTGGTCAAATGCACCCCATCATCCAAGAACCACTCCGGATGCCCTTCAGAACGCGCGTGCCAATCGATGAAGACCACAAAATCCGGCCAATCCTGAGCCACTTCCAGGATGCCCTCGTTGACCACGCCTTCCCAGCCGAAGGGAACCCGGACATTGAGCAGGTAAACCTGATCCACTCCCAGCTGAGCCATGCGGTCGATGATCCTATCCAGGGTAACCGCTGAGTACATACCATTGGTGCCGGTGTGCAGCACGACAGCCGGATGGAGATGACCAGACTGACGCAGGGTGTCCAATAAAGGCGGGATATCCTGCGGAAAGCGGCTGGGGCTGGCATCCACCCAAAACTGGAAATAGCTGCTGGTATAGGCCATCCAGGTCGAATAGGTCCGCGCCATCACCGAGTCCCCGATCAGAGTCACTATGCAGGTCCAGTCCGGCGTTGCGGTAGGAGCGGGAGTGGCGGTAGATGCTGGCTCTACTGAAGCAGAATCAGGGCTTGAAGATCCCAGAGGCTGTGGTGTGCTCTCCGATTTATCCTGGGCAGGAGTAAAGGTCGGGGTATTCCCAGCTGCCACTTGCAAAGCGGTAGGTGTCGGGCTCGGGAAGGGATCGGCTGAGGCAGCAGCAGTGGTCCAGGGACGATAGCTGACAAAAGCCACTACGCCCAACAACAGCAGTGGAAAACCTACCAGATGCCATGCCTTTCCACGCAGTTCCTCCCACCAGGCGCGCAGTCCTCTCCTCCGAATGGGATTTTCTATCACCTGGTAGCTCCATTCTGCCAGGGCCATGGTCAAAGCCAGATGGCCTAGGGCACAAAGCCACTGCGGCCAGCGGCATTCGGCTCCGGGGCGGAAGAGGGCAATCAACGGCCAATGCCAGAGGTAGATGGCATAACTGCGCGTTCCAATCCAGCGCAGCACAGGGTGACCCAAGACGCGGTCCCACCAACTCTCGGAGCCGATCGTAGCCATGATCAGCAGTGCGGTGAATAGGTCTGTCAAGAGAAAAGCCCAGGGGTAAAGCCAGGGTGTGAACTGATGGGCGCTGATGTACAACCACAGCAAGCCGCCTGCTCCAATTCCCCCACCCGCAGCAGCAATCATCTTCCCCCTTGAACCTAAATCCACCGGCTTCGCCAAGGGCCAGATCACAGCGAGCGCGGCGCCCAGCAGGAAGCCAAACGCTCTCGTATCAGTGCCGTAATAGGCTCGCGTGATATCCCCTGTGTTCTGAATGATCTGTCCCATCAAGAAAGCAGATAACCCCCCAAAAATCAGAGGAAAAAGCAGCCATCCCTTGGAAGGCAGCTGACCTTTGCGCACCTTCCACAATCGCAGACTGGCCCAGAGCAGCAAAGGCCAGAACAGGTAAAACTGCTCCTCGATCGCCAATGACCACAAATGCTGCAGCAAAGGCGGTGAGCCATATCGTTCAAAATAGGGAATATCCCGGATGATATACAGCCAGTTGGTGAAATAGAACACTGCTGCGGGAACGTCCTCCCGCAGGCGCTGAAAGCTCTGAGGGGATAACGTGGAGCCTAAAGCCGACACCCCGATCAGCAGCAGATACAAAGCGGGCCAGAGACGCCGGATGCGGCGCACCCAGAAACGCTTGAGGTCGATCTGGCCGTTGGCCCGGTGATCCTCCAATAAAAGGGAGGTGATCAGGTAACCGGAAATGAGGATAAATGTCTCCACCCCCAGATAACCGCCCAGAGCCCACGGAAACTGCAGGTGGAAGAAGAATACTCCCAGTACAGCAATCGCGCGCAGCCCGTCCAAGCCATGGCTGTAGGGTAATCCCGGTGATGCTTTCTTATCTTGGGTCATCAATAACCATTGAACCAATCGCTAGAATGATAAGGGAGTATAACATGAACCCAGATCTAAAACCATTTCTCTCCAGGCCCATCCCAAGCCAATAAAATTCCCCGTCCATTCAGGATTTACAGCAATCCGTGGTGATGGAGATCAACTACAGGCCCCCCAATAAAAGTCGTGGCTCCTGACAGCTAGCGTTGGTTCCGGCTGGATCGCAGGATCTTGATCAATCCCTGAAAGAAATGACCGTTCATCATGGTCAGCAAACCTTCCATCATTCCCGGATTGACCCTATCCCCTGCAAATAATGCCAACCCGCGCAAAGGCAGGCTCCCAATCATTGAGCGCACCATGATCGCATTTGGACTTTGGGAATGGTCACCCATCATCTTCTCAACCTGATTGTGGAGATATCTGGCCAGCAAGCGCCCAAGAAGGGACCCCCGCAAATCATTAATTGGGGTGTTCAGGGTATAGGTCCCTTTTTCTTCTGCCAGGTTCTCTGGCAAAGGTCTTCCCAGCAGGTGTTCAAAATCCTCCCGGGGGATTCGCGCATTTGCTGGAAAATTCAGGTAGGCTGGAAGACGGTCACGCCTTGGAATAGCGTGATCCGAGCGGCCTTGAATCCAAATTGAACCCTGGCAGCGGATGTCCCGCGAGGATGCCCCCACCAGCACCTGATATTCCCCACTTTCCACCTGCCAATCCTTTAATGATGTGCTGTAGTGCGCAAAAGCCCGGCGGTCGAGCTCAAAGACAATTTCTTTCTCCTCGCCAGGCCCCAATGCCAGCTTGGTAAAAGCTTTCAGTTCTTTGACCGGCCTGAAGGCAGTAGGCTCAACAGGGCTGATATACAGCTGGACAATCTCCTTCCCCATCCTCTCCCCGGTGTTCTTGACCGTCAAGCTGACCTTGAGCCGCTCCTGCTCATCGATCCGTGCTGCGCTCAGGAAAAAGTCACTGTACGCAAAGCTGGTGTAGCTCAACCCATGGCCAAAAGGGAAGAGCACTTCCTTTCCAACAGAATCATAAAAACGATACCCAACAAGGAGGCTTTCCCGGTACTCCACGGTCCTGGGACCACCAGGGAAATAATCATCGCAGGGTGTATCCTCCAGGCGGAAGGGGAAGGTCTCCGCCAGTTTGCCTGAGGGGTTGGTGATTCCATAGAGAATATCTGCCACTGCCCCGCCGCCTGCCTGACCGCCCAGGTAACCTTCCAGGACGGCCTGCACCCGATCTATCCAGGGCATTTCTACTGGAGCGCCATTGCTGAGCACCACCACAACCTGATCGTGCACCCCGGTCAAAGTTTCAATCAGCTGATTCTGGTCCTCTGGCAAGGCCATATGCTGGCGATCCAAACCTTCGATCTCGAAGATCTCAGGCAGGCCGGCGCAGACCACAACCAGATCAGCATCCCTGGCAGTAGCCAGCGCATCCTGTAACAGATCCGGATCAACCTCTTCCTTATCCAGGGAATAACCAGGCGCGAAGCGAATCCGCTCTTCGCCAGCAATCTTGATCATCTCCTCATAAATGCTCTCTACCCGATACGGGTTGACCAATGAACTACCAGCTCCCTGGAAGCGGGGCGTCCGGGCCATCTCACCGATCAGCGCTACCTGGATCTCCTTCCCCAGGGGCAGGACCTGTCTGCTGTTCTTGAGCAGCACCGCACCTTCTCCAGCAGCCCTGCGCGCCAGCGCATGATGCTCATCCCGATCATACTGGAAACTTTCGTCAATATTTTCATGGGCTTTGAAGATCAATAACAGGATCTTCTCCACTACCTGGTCAAGGACTTCCTCCTCCAGCTTTCCTGCTTTGACAGCGGATGCAATTGAGGCATCATTACCCGGATTGGGTCCAGGCATCTCGACCGCCAGGCCAGCGGAGAGGGCCTCCACCCGCTGGTTCATTGCCCCCCAATCCGTGATCGCTAATCCCTGGTGGTCCCACTCATCCTGGAGGATAGCCTCCAGCAAATCTGGATGTTCACAGGCATAGGTCCCATTTACCTGGTTATAGGCGCCCATCACCGTCCAGGGTTGAGCGTCTTTAACCGCGATCTCAAATCCGGCCAGATAGATCTCCCGCAGAGCCCGCTCGTCCACCACTGCGTTGATCGTCATTCGCCGATATTCCTGGTTATTGACAGCATAGTGCTTCAGCGAGGTGCCGATCCCCAGGCTTTGCACCCCATGGATATAGGTCTTGGCGATCCCGCCTGATAAATAGGGGTCCTCCGAGAAGTATTCAAAATTTCTGCCGCAGAGAGGAGAGCGCTTGATATTCACCCCTGGGCCGAGGATGACGCTCACCCCTTCTGATTTGCACTCTTTTGCCAGCGCCTGGCCAACCTCAAAGACCAGCTCCCGATTCCAGGAAGCAGCCAGGGCAGAAGCTGTTGGAAAACAGGTGGCAGGCGCGGTATGATCAAGCCCAATCTGGGTTGGGTCCCCATCCTCTTTACGCAGCCCGTGCGGGCCATCTGTGATTAATATGGAAGGAATCCCCAAATGAGGAATCCCTTTCAGGTGCCAAAAATCCCCCCCGGAACACAGGCTGGCTTTTTCCTCCAGGGTCATTTGAGCGAGGATATCCGATATATTTTGCATAGGTACCTTTTTTTGCTTCTGATGTGAGAGGTATAGCTTCAGATTAACGCTCATTACCACTTAAACAAATTACATTATAAAGTCTATCACCCTTAATGATAAATTTTATCGGATGATAAAACTGCTTGTAAGAATCCGACATCAGGGCACATCTTAATGGTGCGAAGTACATATATTACTATTTTCAAAGGAGAGAACAGTGAGGATAGAAAACAAAGTATTCCTTGTGACCGGGGGAGGAAGTGGTATCGGCCGCGCTTTGGTTTTAGAACTCCTATCCAGAGGGGCCTCGGTCGCTTCCGTTGATATAAATGAAGAAGGTCTGGAAGAGACCTGGGAAATGTCCTGTTCCTATCAGCCCAAATTTTCAAAACATATCCTTGATATCACAGACAGGGCTGCGGTAGAGTCCCTGCCAAGCAAGCTGATATTGAACCACGGAGCAATAGATGGCGTGATCAACAACGCTGGCATCATCCAGCCTTTTGTCCGGGTCAATGACCTGGAGTATGATGACATCTCCCGGGTGATGGACGTTAATTTTCTTGGCACGGTATATGTCACAAAAACCTTCCTGCCTTATTTGCTGGAACGCCCTGAAGGGCATATCGTCAGCATCTCCAGCATGGGAGGTTTCTTGCCAGTCCCCGGCCAAACCATCTACGGCGCTGCCAAGGCAGCGGTAAAATTATTCAGCGAGGGATTGAATTCAGAGCTGATGGACAGCAATGTCAAGGTAACGGTGGTATTCCAGGGAGCGACTGATACCAATATCGCCCAGAATTCAGGCATCGCCCAGATTCCGGGTTCGGAATCTCAGGGAAATGGGCAATCCATCCCCACCATGGCCCCTGAGGACGCCGCGGAACAGATCGTCGATGGTATCGAAAAGGACCGCTATCAGTTATATGTGGGCAGAGACGCTTCCTTCATGAGTTTCCTGTATCGGATCAACCCGGAACGGGCAGCAAAAACGATCTTCAAACAGATGCGCTCACTTCTTCCCGCCTAGATCAGTCAATCCATGGAAAACGCCTGCAAAATGCAGGCGTTTTTTTGTTACACGCTCCCCCATGTAGAATCCATCACGTATAATTGAGCTGGTTGAAAGGATCAAATCATGGAACTCCCAACAAAAGAGGGTATAAGCGAGGCTTTCAGCGCAAAATACAATCAGCCTCCAATCTGGATCACCCGCTCACCGGGAAGGGTGAATATCATTGGCGAGCACACAGACTACAATGACGGCTTTGTGCTCCCAATGACCATCCATCATGCAGCCTGGGTAGCGCTCCGCCCCCGGGATGATAACCAGGTGCGGATCATGGCGCTTGATATAGGCGAGGAGTTGACTTTTAACCTGGAGGATTTCAAGAAAGGCCGCGCTGGTTGGCGGGAATATGTCAAAGGAGTCGCCTGGGCATTGCAGGAAGAGGATTTCGCTTTACGGGGATGGGAGGGGATCCTGTCCGGAGATGTACCCATAGCAGCTGGATTATCCTCCTCTGCCGCTCTGGAACTGGCCCTGGCCCGGGCCTTCGCCCTGGCTTCCGACCTGGCATGGGACGCGCACCAGGCAGCCCTGACCTGCCAGAAAGCCGAAAACCACTGGGTAGGTGTCAATTCAGGGATCATGGACCAGATGATATCCGCCGCTGGGAAGGAAAATTCCGCCCTGCTGATCGATTGCCGAGACCTGGAAACCCGCCTGGTTCCGCTGCCTGAAAAGGGCCGGATCGTGATCCTGGATACGGCGACCCGACGGGGCTTGGTGGATTCTGCTTATAACGAAAGACGCTCGCAATGCGAAGCGGTTGCTTTACAGTTTGGCCTGTCTGCTCTCCGGGACATCAACCTCGAGCAGCTGCAAGACAGAGCGGGTGAACTGGACCCGGTGTTATACAAGCGGGCAAAACACGTCATTTCCGAAAATCAACGCGTCCTGGATGCGGTCCAGGCTCTCCAGGAAGGGAATTTGATCCGGCTGGGAGAGCTGATGAACGCCAGCCATGTCAGCCTGCGGGATGATTTTCAGGTCTCACGAGAGGAAATGGATCAGATGGTCGCTGTGGCCCAGACGCAACCCGGCTGTTTTGGTGCCCGCCTGACCGGAGCTGGATTCGGCGGCTGCGCGATCGCCCTGGTGAAAATCGATCATGTCAACGACTTCCAAAGTGAAGTGGCCAGGGAGTATCGCCGGAGGACTGGCTTGAAGCCTGATATCTACCCTGTTCATGCCGTGAACGGTACCAGCTATGAAGAGGGCTGACAGTGTTTATCACGGTGGAATACCCAGTAGACCATGAACAAAACAAAGCCCCTGCTGCGCAGGGGCTTCTTCAGTCTAAGTTAGCATGGTCATCAATCCATCTGTCCCAGAACCATCATGATCGAGTAAAAAATCCCCGCAGTCTCTGCCATCCCTGTCGAATATTGAAAGATCTCAACCTCCAGGTGCCAACAATCCCATAGGGCAGGAAAAGCACGATCAAGACATAGATAGTTCCGTTGACAACCGTGGCAATCTCCCCTAGATACCTTCTGAGCCCGAAATCCAGCAGGCGGTATACCAGCGCGCCGATCAAGGCTCCTTCAAGCGTACCTACCCCTCCTATCAAGACAATCAGCAAAGCAGTGATCGTGTAAAGTAGTCCAGCTGTGTTAGGAGAGACAATCGGCTGATAGAGCGTATGGACCATTCCTGCTACAGCTGCGGTAAATGAGGAGAGGGTCAAAGCGGCCATTTTAAAGATGAAGGTGTTGTAACCCAGCATCAGCGCCCGATCCTCATTCTCCCGGATAGCCAGGCAAACCCGCCCAACCGGCGAGGATACAAAGCGCTTGTACGCCAGATAGAAAAATACCACCAGGGCTAATGCCAGGAAATAGAACCGCAGCCGATGTGCGGCTGGACTGATAAAAGCGGGAATGGGGACACCCTGCAGTCCAACATCCGCCCCGGTAAAATCTCCCAATTCCCGTGACATGATCAGAATATGAAAGACAGAAGCGATGCCCAACGTGACCAGAGCAAAGGTGATGCCCTTTACCCGGGGCAGTACCAACCCAAACAGGATGGCATTGACCACCGATGCCAGCAGCACCCACAATAGGATGATCCCCAGCGGCTGTTGAAAATCTTTGAGCAGGACCCCGGTTAAGTAGGCCCCAGTAGCAAAAAACATCGAATGCCCCAAAGAGAGCAAACCGGTGATGCCAAATAGCAGATCGTAGCTGAGGGCAAAAATGGCCAGAATGAAGATCTCGATCGCCAGGCTTTCAATGAATTTTGCGGTGCCGGCTTCGTTCTGCCACACCTGGAGGGGTGAGGCTCCTTCAAACAAACCCACCAGAAACGGAAGGAAGGACAACGCCAGGATTGCAATCAGCAATCCTTGGTTGCGCTTGAATAAATTTGGCTTCGATTGAGAAGTTTCTATAGTCATATTTTACTCCTTCCTCCCAAGCAAGCCATTCGGAAGAATCAACAGTACAAACACCATTAACAGCACTGTTGAGGCTGGCACTAGCGGTGGAGTCGGTTTAAAGATGATCTCGGTGAAAGGAATAGGAATACCAATCGCTCCATACTTGATGATAACTTGCTGCATCAATCCTACCAGCAGGGAGCCAAGAGCTGCGCCGGGGAAATTTGTCAAGCCGCCGATCGCCAGGGCGATGAGAGCGTTTAGAATCAGAGTCTCTCCCATCACGTTCGACAGGCCCATGGAAGGAGCAGCCAATCCACCTCCTAAAACTGCCAGTCCTGCACCCATGGCAAAGACGATATTGAAGACCCGCTGAACATTAATGCCCAGGGCTTCGACCATCTCCCTGTCCTGCACGCCAGCCCGGATGATCATTCCCAACCGGGATCGTTGAAGCAAGATCCAGATCGAGATTAAAACCAAGATACCGACCAGAGGAATGAAAATTTCGTTATAAACACGGATCCTGCCATCAAATACCATTATGGTTGAACATTGATTGGCCAGCAGGTCCGCCAGTGATGTTGCCGGGCAGCCTTCTCCCGTACCCGCAAACAGGGAAGGTTTTGGCATCACAAATTCAGGCCGGCCCCAAATCGCCCGTACCACCTCGATCCCGATGGCACTTAAACCCAGGGTGAGCATCAGCTGATAGATGGGTCGGTCATACAGGGGGCGGATCAGGGTGGCTTCCATCACACTGCCAAGCAGCACACCCACCAGGACACCAACTGCCAGGGAGATCAGGAACAGCCAGGTGTTATCCAAACCAGTCAAAAAAGCTGTCAGGCTATCATTGTATATCAGCACCCCCAGGCCCAGCAGGACCATCAGTGGGTAAAGAACAAAGTTCTTCCAATCCAGGGAAATCGCAACCTGACTGCGTGAACTAAAGGTGGATAATCCGAATGCTCCCAGCAGACTGGTTAAACATAAACTCAGAACTGCTACCACCGGGCTGATTTCTTCAAACCCAAGTCCAGGAGGTAGATTGATCAAGCCTTGATCTGCCAGGTAGGAATAAGTCACCGGGCTCTGGCTGTAATTGCCCACATCCCAGATGGTGACCGGATATCGCGGCAGGAAAAAGATCAGACCTGCTGCAGCCAAAGCCAGCCCCACCCAGCGCAGGATGGGCAGCCATTTCCCCTTTCCCCGCAGTTCTTTCACCGATTTCTTCCAGACAGCAGACAAAGCAAAACCGCTCAACAGCAGCAAAGCAGGGGTGAGAAGATCCACAAAGGTATCTGGACGGACATAGACTGTCCAGGCAAGATAGGCGCCAATCATGAACATGGTCCCATGAGCCATATTGAGCACATCCAGCAAGCCAAAGATCAGTGAGAAGCCAGATGCCACCAGAAAGGTTACCGACCCCACTGAAAGACCCCGCAAGAGTGTGATCACCCAATCCTGGGTATCCATGCCCCGAGCGGCAAGGATGAAAAAAACTAACAAGGCAAGCATGGTCAACCAGCGGGGCAGGTCTTTTCTGAGATTGATTTTCATACTATCTCCTCAGGCAGCTCCCAGATAACGGCGGATCGTTTCACTGTCCTCTACCAGATCCTGCATTTTGCCGTTTTGGACAGACTGCCCTTCTTCGATAATGACATAATATTCAGCCAGCTGGCTGGCAACCAAAAAATTTTGTTCCACCAGGACAATCGTACTTTCAGATGACAGTTTTCGAATGGCATCCATCATGTTCTCGATCAGCACTGGTGCTAACCCTTCACTGGGTTCATCAAGCAGCAGCAATTGGTTGTCAGGAACAAGCGCACGGGCAATTGCCAGCATCTGCTGCTGCCCCCCGGATAAATTAGCACCCCCCAGGTGGATCAGCCTTTCCAGGTCCGGGAAGAGTGAAAAAATGAATTCCTCTTTGTTTTCAAAATCCCCCTTCTCCCGTTCAGCGATCTTAAGATTCTCCTCCACAGTCAGGTCCCTGAATATCGCCCGATGCTCAGGGATATACCCAATTCCCAGACCTGCAATATCAAAGGAGTGCATATCCTGGATCTCCTGACCCTGGAATAACACTTTTCCCTTTACCGGAGAGGTCAGGCCAAGGATCGATTTCAGCGTGGTTGTCTTACCAGCCCCATTCCGACCCAGTAAGGCTGTGATGCTGCCTTCCCGGACTTTGACACTGACACCTTCCAGGATATGGTATTGCCCGATAAAGGTATGGATATCTTGAACGTCTAGGATTGGATCCATAACAGCAACCTCACAGATCTAACTTATACAGACCACCCAGGTAGGCTGTCTGCACTTCCGTATCATCAGTAATCTCAGAAGGTGTCCCCTCCGCCAGCACCCTACCCTGGTGCATAACCGTAATGGTGTCTGAAATGCTCATCACCACGTTCATATTATGTTCCACTAACAGCACAGTTTTTTTCCCAGCCTGCTGGATCTCTTGGATGAGATTGATCAGGTCTGGTACTTGCTCTGCAGCCATGCCAGCTGTTGGTTCATCCAACAGCAAGACTTCCGGATCCGGTGCCAGTATCATGCCCAGTTCCAGTTTCCGTTGGTCACCATGGGGAAGGATGCGTGCCAATATCCCAGCCTGGGATTCCAATCCAACCAGAGCGGCTACTTCCCAGGTCCGGTGATTGATCTGATCAAGGGATTCTGCATTTTGATAGAACTTGAAATTATCCTTGCCAAGGGCCTGGCTCGCCAGCCGGATGTTCTCAAAAACCGTTAAGTTAGGGAAAATATTGGTGATCTGGAATGAACGCCCAATCCCAGAATGAATGGTACGATGGACAGGTTGATGGGTGATATTACGGCCTTTGAAGAAAACGCTGCCGCGAGTCGGTTCAAGATTTCCGCTTAACAGGTTAAAGAAAGTTGTCTTACCCGCGCCGTTAGGGCCAATGATGGCATGCAGGCTGTGCTCTTTAACCTGGATGCTGACATCATCCACAGCAACCAGGGCATCGAACTCCTTTCTTAAATCCATCGTTTCCAGAATGATTTCGTTCATAAACCCTTCCCTGATGGTCATTGATTGTCTTGCTGAGAACAGCGGAAGACCCCCATTCCGCTGCTTTCAGCAAAGCAACATTCCAGGAAGTCCCCGGAGATTCACTCCGGGGACTTCCAATTGCAGCTATCTATCCATTACTCCCCGCTAAGGGAACCGTACGGAAGGTCTCCGCAGCGGTCTTTGATCTCCTCCGGCAGCAGGCAGGGCGGTTCAGGGCGAGTGGTTTCAACATACTCGTAGTAATCCGCATTTTCCGCAGTCAGGTCGACCAGGGTCAGAATGTACATGTCCTGAATGGCGACATGGTCCTCAGGCCGGATGTAAATTGTGCCTTTGGGGCCTTCGAAGGTCATTCCTTCCATGACGTCAACCAGGGCATCTCCGCTGACATCACCATTGGTGGCTTTGATGGCTTCCACAACCATGATGGCGGCGTTCATGCCATCGGCATCAAACAGATCAGGCGCTGTACCATAGCGTGCCAGATCCTGCTCGATCAGGAAATCGTTGGCAGGATTATCAGGCGCTGACCAGTGGTACAGGATACCATTAGTACTTCCTACCGCATTGCCATACCAAAGCGGCATCAGCACATTGTCGATAAAGGTCGCACCCAGAGCCATGGTGTCATTGACGCCCAGGTCTGTGGCGGCCTGCACCAGGGGTACAAATCCACTTCCTGCCCAGGTGACGATGTAGGCTTCTGCCCCAGAATCGAGCACCTGTTCCATATAGGGAGTGAAATCTGTCGTGTCTGCGGGCGCAAAGATATCATCGGCCACAAATTCAGCTCCCTGCAGCGAGCAGGCATCCCGGAAAGCGGTGGCAGAACCCCTGCCAAACGCGTAGTCAGGCGCAATCTGAACGAAGGTGTCATACTGTTTGGCAAGATAGAGGCACTCGTTGATGGCATCCTGGTAGTTGTTGCGGCTGGTCCGGAAAGTATACTCATTGAAGTCCTTCCCGGTGATATCATTGGCTGCTGCGGGCGCGACAATCAGGGGTATTTTGCTCTCAAAAGCAATCCCCTGCAGAGTGGCGGTGGCACCTGAAGACACCGTGCCAACCAGGATATCCACCTCGTTGACATCGATCAGTTCCCTGGCCAGGGTAGCTGTATTTTCAGGATTGGATTGATCATCCCGCACCAGAACCTGGATCTCGCATCCTTCCAGGGTAAAAGTATTCTCCTGGGTGGCAGTGAAATCAAATACTTCCCCTGCTGTCCCCGGAGCACCAGTGGCATATTCCATCCCCAACATGAAGGAGCGCAGAATATGAGCCCCGTAAATCGCCAGCGAACCAGAGGCATCAGTGATCAAACCAACTTTAATGGGCTCATCACAAGTCAATTCTTCCATCTCTGGTTCTTCGGTGGGCTCTTCCATCTCCGGCTCATCAGTAGGCTCTTCTACCTCAGGTTCTTCAGTGGGTTCCTCAGTAGCAGGTGCACAGGCAGCCATTACCAGTGAGCTGATCACCAGCAAGGAAAGAAGTAACCACAAAATTCGTTTCTTTTTCATGCTTCTAACTCCTCTTTACATAAAATGCTTGGTTAGCAATTTGGTTTAGCTATTTTTTCCCTCAGTTCACCTCCTTTTCTACTTTTTGTCCTGGATGGTAAAAATATAACGTAGGGTTATTGTAGCAGGACATGGTTGCAGGGCGGTTACATAAGAACTGCCTGATTCATCCTCAAAATCCCTCTGGTCCCTTCTCAGGCCGTATTTCAGCCAACTTTAGCCAAAAAACCCAGCATGATGGTATTGAAAACAGGAGGATTTTCCCAACAGGAGGCATGTCCAGCGCCAGGTATGAGATGCATTTCAGCCCCGGGGATATGATCCCGCAATATCCTGGCATACTCAATTCCCTTGATCCAGTCTTTCTCTCCAACCATCACACAGGTAGGCAGGTTGATCTCTCCCAGCCGAGAAGTCAGGTCCAGCTGGAGAAAACTATGGCAGAGGCGGATCACCGCTGGAAAATCCAGCTCCGCATAGCGCTCTTTCGCATTCTCCAACAGGTCTGGATTGGCTGCGATGAATTCGGCTGAAAAATTCCAGGGCACTGTGACATGAAAAAAGGCCAGCGGGTCAGCAGATTCCAGGGCATCCAGCCAGCTCTGGATGGTCATCCGCAGCTGTGGTCTGACCTCGCTGGCAGTGTCAGCCAGGATCAAAGACCTTGTTCTGCTGGGATATTGAAGTGCGAAAGCCTGGGCAACCTCACCGCCATATGAAATCCCGGAAATATGGGCTTGGTCGATTTCCAGAAAATCCAGCAAGCCTGCCAGATCATCCGCATGGCCTTCCATGCTGTAAGCTTCCTGGGGGTGATCCGATTGACCTTGCCCCCGGCAGTCATACTGCAGCAGACGATAATGTGGTGACAGAGCTGGGGTTTGAAAGACCCAACTGGAAGCAGCGTTCATGATGATCCCGTTATTGAGCACCAGGACCGGTGCGCCCTCGGAACCATGCAGCTCGTAATATAAGTTGATGCCATTGACTTTGGCTAACGGCATAGGCTCTCTTTCCTTGTTTATCCTGCTGAATGGAACGCCAGCTGGTGGGTTTCGCTCTCCCCATCTCCGATCTTCTGTTCAGTGAACACCAGGGGGGTGCCAATCTTGATCTCAGCTGGCTTATCGGCATCCAAACCCAGCAGGCGGGCGCTGATCCGCGGTCCCTCTTCTAATTCCACGATACCTGTTAAATAGGGTTTTTCGCGGTTAAAACCCTCCTCGATCATGAAGGTTGGTCCAATATACACCGAGGTAAAGGCTGCCAGCTTCCCTTTCCCACTTAAACCAACCCATTCCAGATCATCCTGGCCGCAATCCGGGCACAATGATCTCACCGGCAGGAACACCCGCTGGCAGTCAGTACATCGAGATGCTTTCAACTCACCCTGACTCAGGTAGTGTTGGAATGAATGGGCAGTGAAAGGCAATTCGTTATTCGACATGATCACTCCTCACGCTGATAAATATGTACAACACAAGTTTGACCGGTTGCTCCCACATTATGGGTCAGCCCAATCCGGGGATCACCCTTAATCTGTCGCTCACCGGCTTTACCGCGAAGTTGTTTGAAGATTTCCACTGTCTGTCCCACGCCGGAAGCTCCTACCGGGTGCCCTTTGGCCTTCAGCCCACCAGAAGAGTTGATGGGTTTCTTTCCATCCCGGGCAATTACCCCCTCTTCCGCCTGCTTGAATCCAGTGCCTGGTTCAAAAAAGCCCAGGTCCTCGATAGCAATCACTTCAGCGATTGTAAAGCAGTCATGCACCTCAGCGACTTGGATATCATCCGGGGCAATGCCAGCCATCTGATAAGCTTGCTGTCCCGCTAGTTTTGCCGCCTTGATCGAGGTCAAATCAGATCGATCATGGAGGGGATAATCCGACGCTTGCCCTGAGCCAATGATCCGCAGGGGGTGGTCAGTGTAGTTTTGAGCAATCTCGTCCGCAACCAGCAGGGCTGCAGCTGCCCCATCAGTAATCGGAGAACAATCAAACAATCGCAGCGGCCAAGCGATCATGGGGTTTGCCCGGTCATCATGCAAGAATTCCCATTCATCCTGCCAGGTTGGAACTGGCCTGCCTTTCCTCGCAGCAGATTCTTTTCTTTTTTCCATCCAATCCGGTATAGTGACCCCGAATTGGGCTTTCTCATTCAAGGCACCATTGGCATGGTTCTTAAGGGCAAACTGCATCAGGTCTTCCGGGATAGCCCCATAGCGGTCAAAATATGCGCTGGCCATTGCGGCATAGAAACCGGGAAAGGTGAAACCAACCGGGATCTCGTACAGCACATCCCCAGCTGCAGCAAGCGTATCGGTGACCCGGGAAGTGGGCAGCTTGGTCATCATCTCGATCCCACCCACCAGCACCGCATCGTATAGACCGGATGCGATCGCCAGGATTCCCTGGCGCAGCGCGACACCACTGCTGGCGCAGGCATCCTCGACCCTGACTGCTGATTTAGGCACCAACCCCACTGCATCAGCCATGATCGGCGCTGTGTGTGCTTGCCCTTCAAACAGATCACTTGAAAAATTACCGATCACAACAGATTCAATATCCTGGACATCAAATTCCTTATCTATTGAATTCCGCATGTCGAGAAATGCTTCTACAAATAGATCTCGACTCGATTTTTCCGGAAATGAGCCGAATTTACTCATCCCCGCGCCAACCAGGCTGACACCCCTGGCTAGCTGTTTCATTTTTCCTGGCATGGTTCACTCCTTCTCATTGATGATGTCTTTCAATTCACGTTTCAACACTTTGCCAGCCCCAGATATGGGTAATTCCTGCAGGAAAACCACTTTCTTGGGAACTTTATAGGCAGCTAAGCGCCCCTTTAAAAATTTTAGGATTTCATCCTCATTCACAGCACTGCCCTGCTTTTTCACCACACAGGCCACACCTACTTCACCCCAGCGGTCATCGGGTATACCGATCACAGCGCACATGTGCACCGCTGGGTGCTCATAAAGAGCTTTCTCAATCTCTGGGGGATAGACATTCTCTCCACCGCTGATGAACATATCCTTCTTTCGCCCAACAATATAAAAATATCCCTCCGGATCGAATTGTGCCAGGTCGCCAGTATGAAAATATCCCTGATCATCGACAGCATCCCGGGTAGCCTTTTGATCCTGATAGTACCCGGAACAGGAGGAAGGTCCTTTGAGGACCAATTCTCCCACCTGGTCTGGACCCAGCAAATTCCCATCATCATCCTTGATCAAGGCTTCCACAAAATAATTAGGACGGCCAATGGATCCAGCTTTATCAATAGCATCTTCCGGTGAGAGGGCGAAAATCCCTGGACCAAATTCCGTCATCCCAAATCCCTGTTTGAAGCGGATCTCTTTCTCCCTGGTATATTTTTTGACCAGGGGGACCGGCAAAGGAGCTCCCCCCGAAGTGCAGAACCGCAGGGAGGAGAGGTCAGCTTGGTCCCAATTCTCAGCCTCGGTCATGATTTGATACATAGTCGGCACTCCAGCAAATACGGTGACGGATTCCTTCTGGATCAGATTCAGGACCAGCTCGGGATCAAAACGTGGAACGAGGATGGTTGTACCGCCAAAGATCACCTGGGGGAGAGTATAAACGAACAATCCTCCAGTATGAAAGAGCGGAAAAACATTCAGGTAAATATCCTCATGGCGAATGTCATGAATGACAGTATTGAGAGTATTCCAGGCAATCATCCGGTGGGAAATCTGAGCAGCCTTGGGCATGCCGGTTGTGCCCCCGGTGAAAATCAAGGCCGCGATGGTCTCGTGCTCCACCCGGTTCTCAGTGACTGGATCAGGCGGGCTGCTTGCCAAGACCTGATGGTAATCCAGACAGCCCGGGCTACCAGCTCCATCGGTGCAGAGCATCAACTCCAGGGAAAAGTCCTCCTCGGAGAGGTTCTCTTGAATACGGTTGGCCGCATCCAGATACTCTTCGGAAACGACCAAAACCCTGGGAGTTGTTTTCCGGATGATTTCCAGATTCTCCCGCCAATGCAGCCGCCAGTTAAGGGCAGTATGGATTGCCCCGAATTTGGCGCAAGCAAAGAAGTTATCCAGGTGTTCGATACCATCCCTGGCCAGGATAGCCACTCGATCTTGAAATCCAATCCCTTTCGAAAGATAGAAATTGGCCAGTTGATTCGCCCGGGCATTGGCTTCCTGGTACGTCAATCGGAGAACAGGATCCTGACCATAGTCCACGAACGCTTCTTGTTCTGGGCTGTAAAGCTCCCTTCTCCCTAAATAATCCCCGATATACATACCGAACACCTTTCCTTAGCTGACCTTCTTGATCCCTGGCCTGGCAGCCAAAACATGCTTATCAAGCAACAGTCCACTTCCAGACGGATGCTGCCATGCTGATCCCGCCCCCACTGGCGCAGAACAGGATCACATCTCCCTTATCTGGTCCTTTTCCTTGATTGATAGCATCATCAAGGGCCATCACCACACAAGGCGAACCTGTATAACCCCACTTATCCATCACCCAATAGGTCTTTTCAATGGGCTGCTCCAACAGCTCCATCATGTATTCAATGGTGCGCAGATTTAGCTGGGTCATCAAGAACAGGTCGACATCATCGAAACCCAAGCCTGCTTTGTCAAGAGCGCCCTGCATCAATTTGGGCCAGTAGTCGGTGTTGAATGTCTTGGGAAATTTCTTGACAAATTGAACCACTGGCTTTCCATATTCCTGGTAGTTTTCCGGCGTGGAAGGTCGATAGGCAGCTCCAGAATAGATGCCAAGCGCATCATGGTATTCCCCTTTGGCCAGGAAATTGCTGGCCAGAAAGCCTGCCTCTTCTCCCACTCCCAGCACCGCAGCCCCTGCCCCATCGGCAAACAAATTGGCGGTTTTCTTATCACCAAGGTCCAAAAAACGACTCATGCCGTAACCACCGGTTACCAATACATACCTGGCAGTTTCCTCCGTTGCCAGATAACGCGCGCCTTGATCCAGAGCAGTCACCCAGCCCGCACAGGCACTATTCAGATCGTAGCATCCAGCCTTGACTGCGCCCAGTTTATGTTGAACGACAACCGAAGTGCCTGGCGAGAGATAATCAGGAGTATCAGTGGAAACAATGATCAAATCCAATTCATCTGCACTGACCCCGGCTTTTTCCAGGGCTTTGTGGGAAGCCTCCACGATCAGGTCCGAGGTTGTTTGGCCTTCAACCATCCAATGCCTTTGCTCGATTCCAACATTATTGACCAGCCATTCACTGGTGGATTCCCCCAACAGTTGGTCTATCTCCTGATTGGTGACCACCCGTTCCGGAACATAACTTCCTGTAGCTAAGATCTGTACATGTCGCATCATCAATACCTCTTTATATAAATCTACCCTGCAATCAATTTTTCATTAAGAACATCCGGATCACTTCAGCTGCAGCTGGCGGATCCTCAATCGGGAACATGTGCCCGGTATCCGGCAAGATCTCCACTTGAGAGTCAGAGATCTTCTCAGCCATCAATGCCGCATTGCCCGGAGGAACTACCTGATCGTGCTCGCCAAAAAGGATCAAGGTGGGAACCTGGATCGCGCCCATCCGCTGTTCAACCTGGTCTGGTGTGTAGGCTGCTGTTCCAGCCCCAGCAGCAACCTGGGCCTGATATTGTGGGGGAGGTACGGGATTCGTAAAGCGATAATCTATCAATTCCTTGACAATTTCCGGGTTGCTTTCCCCAAAACCCGGTGCGCAGGCGATTTCTATCCCACGTTTGACCAATTCCACAGGATCCCCTTCCCGGTTGGTCATGACTTCCAAAGCCTCCGGCATGATAGGAACTACCTGCATTCCTCCATGATTGGTGCTGGCTAAAATCAGCTTCCCAACCAGTTCAGGCCGGCTGACGATCAGCTCCTGGGCAATAAAGCCGCCCAGAGAATGCCCCATCACCGCTGTGCCTTCCAGCTTCAATGCGTCCAGCAGACCAGCAGTGTCCTCTGCCAGCATGGGCACGGTATAAGGCCCTGGGGGTTGATCGCTCTGCCCCGCTCCCCGATTGTCGAAGACAATCACCTGGAAATCATTCTTCAGCTCTTGAACCAATTTTTGCCAGAACCAGGCCCCATAACCAAGTCCAGCAATCAGCAGCAAAGGTTGACCGCTGCCGTGGACTTCATAATAGAGCTCGATTCCATTGGATTTGGCTTTTGGCATTTTCACTCCTTCAGCTTTAACAAGCTGGTTTCAACCATCCAGTGTCCGCTGATCGCCCGTTGTAGTGCCAGACCGGTCAATCCGCGGTGGTCTTTTTCCGTGTAGCTGATCGGGGGCAGCAGTCCCCCGGTCCAATCCCGCAAACTTTCCAATCCCTGGATAAAGGCAGTCCGGGTCAGTTCAGGCCCCGCTCTTCGCAATCCTTCAACAACCAGCTGGGCTGCCGCATATCCGATCCGGCTGTGTGAACCCGGAGTCTCATCTGGATACAGCCGTCTCATTTGCTTGAGAAACAGTCTTTCACCCCGATGCGATCGGGGTCCTGACGGATAACAGGTTGTCCGCAACTTCTGGGATGCTTGAGGGCCAGACAGTTCTAATAGATCGGGGCCGGAAAGCACATAGCTTCCCAACCAATCCGGTTGATAACCAACCGCATGAGCAGAACGCAGCAGGTCCGCAGCGGGCTTAACATAGGTATAGAGCACCACCAGATCGACATCCCGGGAAGAAAAGGCCTCAATCCAGTCTTCGGTGAGCACTTCTCCACTGGCATGCTGCAGGGCGACCGCGGCACTCCCTCCCCCTTTTTCCAGTTCCTTTATAAACGCGGCTGAACCTTCCTGACCGTATTGATCCTCAACAGCCAGCAGGCCGATCTTCCGATCTGGATATTCAGCCAAGATAAACTGGGCCAGAATGCTCCCCTCGATATCATAGGAGGGTTGGAGGGCAAAATAAGTCGGTTTTACCGGTTTGCTCCACAATGAGATTCCACTGTGAGGTGAGACCACCGGGATACCTTCCTCAAGCAGGATCTCCATCACAGCCAGGTTGGGAGCGGTTCCTAACGGGCTGACCACGGCAAACAGCTGATCACTATCAACAAACTTTGCCGCCGCTTGCCTGGCCCGCTGGGAATCAAAAGCATGGTCCTCAACCAATAATTCAATTGTCCGACCGTGAATGCCACCCCAGTGGTTGACGTGCTCGTAATAGGCTGAAATCCCTCTTAAGGCAGCCAGACCAATGCTAGCCTGGGGACCCGAAAGGTCCGTCAATGTGCCCAATTTGATCACTGATGATGTAACGCCGGGCGCGGTGGCGGTGGTTTCCTTCTCTGGTGGCGTAAAGCCTGGCACTTCCAAATGGGGCACGATTCCCAACCGGGCAGCTTCGTCTTTGATCCATGACCGGAAATCAGGATGGGCAATTTCGGTCAGGGCTTTCATACGGTCCTTCACAGATAATCCCCGCAGCCGAGCGCTGCCGTATTCCGTCACCACAGTATCCACATCCTGCCCGGGAATGGTCACTTCAGCCCCTTCAGCCAGCATGGGGACAATCGTGGATATTTCCCCCCCTTTGGCTGTGGATCGGAGAGCGATGATGCCCCTGCCCCCGGGAGACATTTGGGCTCCCCGGTGGGTGTCAAGCTGGCCGCCCGTGCCGCTATAATGGCGGGGACCGATGCTCTGAGAACAGACCTGGCCATTGATATCCACCTGGAGTGCGGTGTTAACGCTGATCATCTGGTAATTCTGGCCGATGACATAAGGATCATTGGTGACTTTCCCCTGCTGAAACTCAACCCCCAGGTTCTCATCCACAAAATCATACAGCTTTTGGGATCCGAGGGCAAAAGCGCCAACCATTTTCTCTTTCCAGAGTGTCTTATGCCTGCCTGTGATCACACCTGCCTCGTAGAGGTCGACCATACCATCTGTGAACATCTCGGTGTGAATGCCCAGATCACGGCGTTCTAAGAGGAATTTTGTGATTGCATTGGGAATGCCGCCTATTCCAAGTTGGAGGGTGGAACCGTCCTCGATCAACTCTGCGATATAGCCGCCGATCGATTCCTGCCAGGCTGTCGGGGGTGCTGACGGCAGCTCAAACATAGGTACGTGGTTCTCGACCACAAAATCCACATCCGAGATATGGATCTGGGTGTCCCCCAGCGTGAGAGGCAGATTCTCATTGATCTCTAAAATGACCAGGTCGGCTGCCTCAATGAGCATTTTTTCAATCACCAGGCAGGTCGAGAGCGACATATACCCACGTTCATCCGGGGGTGTGGCAGTGCCCCAATATACATCCAGATGATTTCCGGCTGCTTCCAGGCGAACCTTTGCCGCGGCATGCAGGTTATTTGGAATATAGGAGATCCTTCCCTGGGGATGGACCTCCCGGTCTGGAGCGCCGTAAAACCAATTCTCGACAAAGAAATGACCCGCCATTTCCGGTTTAAGCACAAAGTCATATAAACGCAGGGGCAGGCATACCCAGACCCGGACATCTTGCAGGCGGTCCTTATGCTTGGCCAATTCAGTCAGCAAACCGACCGGTTCAGAAGCTGCCATGGCCGTGCCGATATTGTGGTGAGATTGAACCAGACCTACCGCTTCAGGGATCGATATCAGCTTTTGTTTCAGAAATTGATTTGTTTTCATTCTGGATCAGGTGCCCACAACAATGCCGCCGTCCACTCGCAGCACTGTTCCCGTGATAAAACTGGCCTCGTCAGAAGCCAAGAATTTATAGGCATTGGCAACATCTTCCGGCTGAACCAAACGGCCGAGGGGTGTGCGCTTCCGCATGCCGTCCAGGATCTTTTCTGGCATCGCCATCACCATTTCGGTAGCTGTGAAGCCTGGCGCAACTGCGTTGACACGAATGCCATAGCGGCCCAACTCTCGAGCCCAGACTTTGGTCATGCCCACCACGCCAGCTTTGGTTGCCACATAATTGGTCTGCCCGAAATTACCGTCCAGGCCAACAATCGAGGTTGCATTGAGGATTACACCTGCTTTCTGGTCGATCATCACCGGAGCAGCAGCCCGGGTACAGATGAACACACCCCGCAGATTGACATCGATTACCGCGTCAAACATCTCATCGGTCATCCGTTTTTGAAGCTCTCCATCTTTGACCTTGACCAGCTGGCCATCCCTGAGAATGCCAGCATTGTTGATCAGCACATCCAGACGGCCCCATTTCTCAAGCAACTCTTCCACTGCACTGTCCACTTCTGCTGCCTGAGTTACATTCACATGCTGGTATAAAGCCTTCCCACCCTGAGCATTAATCTCATCCACCAGCTCCTGACCGGCTTCATCCGCCAGGTCCCAGATTGCCAACCAGGCACCTTCCTGGACAAACTTCTTGACAACCGCTCGCCCGATACCATTCGCGCCACCTGTGACAAGGGCAACCTTATCCTTCAATTGCATCACACACCTCCGGTTTCCATATAACTAGCTTTGAACACTTCCCTGAACCTTCTTGCTTTCCAGATCATCACAGGATGCGTCTTTCAATGTGTCCATCCCCTGAATAGGAACGAATTGCTGGATGAATCCTTCCACATCCGCCCAATTGGTAAAGGAGAGTTCCTGATCAGATTGCACATGGCGGATGATTCCCCGATAGGGGGATGCAGCCAGCTGCGGATCCGGTTCTTCGATAATCCGGATGACAAAAGATGAGATACAGGGTGAATCGATCATACTCTCGAGTATAGCAAAGGGATATTACAGGCTGGTTACAAGGAAATCAACAGGAGGTGGAATCAGCTGGTCTGGCGAACCAGGGTTTGAAAACTGGCTTGGGTTTCAGGGGAGGGTGAGATGCCTAGTTCGTTTTGAAATACCTCAACACACCGCTGGTAGGTCCTGGCAACCTGACCGTGGTCCCCTAGCTGATCGTAAGCGGCCATCAGATGACGGTAAGCCCGCTCCCAGCAATTGTCCTCCGCCAGGATATGCTGACAGAGATGAATGATCTGCTCCGCGTTATGATCTTTGAGATAAAGCTCACACAGGTGGTCAGCAGCTTGCAGGTACATCACCGAAAGCTGCTCTCTCCTGGAAGCTGCCCAGATCTCATACCTGGTATCCGGGAGATAATCCCCTTGATAAAGTGAGAGAGCACTCTCCAAGACCTGGATCGCTTCCTCAGGTTCCTCTACAAGCAATTGCTGACCCTGCCCGGCCAGTTTTAAGAACTCTTCCACATCCAACCATAGATCGGCTTCAGGACGCAGATAATAGCGGCTGTCATGACGGATGATAAAAGCTGATTCGGATCCAGCAGTCCTGTTAGGTTCCAGGACCCGATAAAGACTGCTGAGCGCGACTTTGAAGTTGCGATCGGATGCTTCTGGGCTGGCCCCAGGCCAAAGGTATTCGTAAATTTGTTCCCGTTCCAGGGGAGTGCCGTGGAAGGTCAAGAAAATCTGGAACAGCTGCCGTGATTTCGCTCGCTGCCATCCATTTTGAGGAATCTCATCTGCTCCCAGCCAGGCGTTGAATTTCCCTAATGTGTGCACTTTGAGCTGGTAGCCTGGATGGATAATGATCTCAGGAAGGCCGATCTCATTCAGCAGCTCTCTCGCAAACGAACCTTCCCAGTCCTCGTCTCGTGCCAGCACCAAAAGCGGGACCAGTTCCCGCTCGCTGGGTGGCCCAAGCAAGGTCGGGCGGGTGAACAAGAAACGATAATCATGTTTTTTGCATCCCGCCAGTAATTCTTTCATCTCGCCAGGCAGCCGTTTGTGTTCATTTTGCTCGAAAAGACTCAAACAGCGCCAGAGACGGACCAACGCTGTCCCGAACGGGTCACTGCATTCATGAAAACCACGCTGCGCTTCTTTGAGCCAGGTCGAGGCTGATTCGTAGCGGCCTGCCTGCACCAGGTTGGCACCCATGGTCAGACGCACCAGAGATGCGATCCACTCATCCCCGGCCTTGAGAGCGATATCAATGGCCAGATCTGCGTTCCTGGTGGCACTCTCGATCTCTCCTTGATATCCATAGGCCCGACACAGTCCCCAATGAGCTTCTACCCGCAGCCGGGGGATCGCCAGGGAGTGGCTGGTTTGAACAGCTTTATCATATTCCGCCAGTGATAATTCGTAATGGTCTTTTCCGGGGAGAAGCGTCAAGGCATGACCCTGCCGGATATGGCCCACCGCTTTCATAAAAGGCGATCCCAGCTCAACTCCTCTTTGAGTGCCTTCAAGGGCGGATTGGTAGGCAGATTCAGCCTCTCCCTGGAAGGCATAGATCAGGGAAAGGACCAACAGGGTCTCGCGGTGAGATCGCGGGGTCTGGACAGGTTGTTCACGCTCTTCTTTGGCCCGGGTTTCCAGTTTCGCCCGGGCTTCGGTCAGTTTCCCTGTCCGAAGCAGCACCCGATAATGCAGTTCAGATACGGAAGGACCCTCCTGAAGCACCTCGACAGCTTTCTGTTGATAGACCTCCGCTTCATGAGGTTTTCCAGCATTCAGTTTATTCTCCGCCAGCAGCTCATAGAGACGGGCAGTCGCTGCCCGATCATCTGTGCCATCACTAAGTCGCAGCGCATGCTGAAGCAGTTCTGAGGCCCGGCTGGGATTGACGGTGTCAAGGTAGATCCGGGCTTGCCCGCGGAGTGCCCGGCCAACCTCTGCTAATTGACCTCGATCCCTCCACAAGCTTTCTGCTTGTTCATACCAACCCAGGGCTTCTTGAAAGCTGCTCTTCAATCGGGCCAGATCTCCCAAAAAATTGACCAGAATGGGATGCTTGGACAAACTTTCCGGGGGCAGATTATCCAGATGCTCTCCAAGGGATACTAAATTACCGGCCCGAAGCAGGTCAGCTCCATGGTCCGCGAGCAGCTGGGCGGCCAGATCATATTGCCGGGCATGAAATGCGTGATAAATAGCAGACTCGCTGTCTCCCAGAGAAGCAAAATACTGGGCAGCCCGCCTGTGCCAAACCTGCTGTTGGGTATCATCAGCTTGCTGCCGCAATAATTGGTGGAAGATATGCTGGTAGCGGAGCGCGTTGTCGCCAAGATTGACCACAAATAAATCCTGACGCATCAGATAGTCTAACATTGCCTCGCTGTCTTGACTTTCCCGCAATGCATTGCAGGCGTCTGCAGTCATCACCCGCAGCGTGGCAGAACTCCATAAAAAGTCCTGGACATCCTCTGTCTGCTTTTCCAGCACTTCGTGGATCAAGATCGTAAACAGGTGTTCCATGGTAGCGGCCTGGTGGGAGAGGGCTTCTTCCACTGAAGCAGCAGCTCCACTGCGCAGGCTCTGCCAGATCACCTGCAGGGCCAATGCCCAACCTTCAGTTTCTTGATGCAGCCTATTGATCTCATGCGGTGTCAGCTCATAGTTGTACTGTTGCAAGTACAGATCCTGGATATCCTGGGGTGAGAAAGCCAGTGTTCCCTGATCAAGGCTGAGCACCTCACCCTGGGACTGCCAGCGAAATAAATTCGGCAATTTGATCGGATGGCGGGTAGATAATAGGAAATGGACCCTGATCGGTGCCAGGCTGATCAAGCGGTCCAACAAAAGCGCGATCTCTTCGTTTTCCAGTACCAAATGAATGTCGTCTAGAATATATAAAACCGGTTCCGCCAACTCATTCAAGGCATTGATGAATTGGTCAATGATGGTCTGTGAAGGCAGCGGGCCTTGAGAGGTGTCCCAATTTTCCAACAGCTGAAGGGGAAGATGCTGCATTTCGGGGAAAACCTGCAAGGTCGCATAAAGCAGATATCTGAGAAAAGCAGGAGCGTTGCTGTCCTCTTTACTGAGCTGATACCAGACGGTGGGGATCTGGCTGGATTGGTTCCAGGCCAGGCTGGCCAATACCGTGCTTTTGCCATAACCAGCGCTGGCCTGGAGAATGGCCAGCCGGTAGCGGGTACTTTCCAGGAGCTGTTCCTCAACCAGAGATCGCTGCAGCACACGGCTGGACAGCGCGGGGGGGACAATCTTGGTTTTAAGGATTTCCTGATATTTCATATAAGCGAGCACACAACACTGAGGTTTCTTCCAAGCCTCAGCTAGGGCAATAATTATATCAAATTATGGAGGCTGAACGACCAGGACAGATCAGAAGCGATCCAGCACATACATCGGTACCTGATCCCCATCAATTGGCGTCGGTAATATTGCTGTCCATGACAGCTTCTTGAAAAGAATCTGCCGCCAATCTAGTCAGTTCATTTTCCAGGAGCTCCTCGATCAAGGCAGGCAGCAAGGTGAAAGTTGTCAGCCCTTTCTCTGCCAGGATGACTAGCTCCTCTATTTGCCGGATGCTGGCGATCAGGAGACGGACCGGGCTCTGGAGGTTGTTAAGGATCTGTCCCATGCGGATGATCTCCTCCAACCCGTTCAATCCCCCGTCATTCATGCGTCCCAGATAAGGCGCAGCGTAATCAGCCCCCAGCGCAGCCGCTATAAGAGCCTGTTCAGCGGCGTGCAATGCGGTCAGGGTCACCCGGATGCCTTCGTTTTTCAACTGGCTGGCACAGCGGATCCCTGCTGGAGTGATCGGCACTTTGACACTGACCCGGTCATCGATCTGCCCTAACTCTCGGCCCACAGCCAGCAGATCTTGATCACTGCTTCCCCAAACCTGAAGATGGATCTCCTGCACACCCAGATCAAAGGCACTCTCTGCCAGGGCAGCCAGTTTATTGACCTCAAAATCGCACCCCTTCCCTGCCAACAATTTTGGATTGGTAGTGACCCCATAAAACAAACCGGTAGGCAGATAATCTGCCCAATCCTGGCTGTCTACACTGTCAATATACAAACGGAGCCCAGCATGATTTTCAACCATGGGATGCATCCTGCCTTCTTTAACACCTGCTATTAGTAATTTCCTGAGATTATACTAGGGATTTAGACCTCCGAGGTAACCTCCGAGGTTCGCGCTACCTCCGAAGTAACCTCCGAGGTAGAGTTAGTGGGTATTCCTCTCGTAGGAGAGGCATACTCTGAGGACTGGAAAGGGTTTGGGGACCTCCGAGGTAACCTCCGAGGTTGGTCCTACCTCCGAGGTAACCTCCGAGGTTGAGGTGAAATTTTTCCGTGCTATACTTCAAGACATACCCCCGGAATTTTGTAAATACAGGAGAATATAGAGGATGCGGACCAATCTATTTAAAGTGCTCAGCCAAGACGAGCTGGATCAAATTCACAACGCCTCCCTGGAAATATTGGCTGAAGTCGGCCTGAAAGTTCCCTGGGAACCAGCCCGGGATTACTACCGCGAAAAAGGAGCGATCGTTGACGATGAGGCCCAATCGGTCAAGATCCCTGAATCCGTGGTTCAATGGGCTCTGGACCAGGCCCCCACAGCATTCAAGCTCTACGGGAGCGACCCTGCCTTCCAGCTGCAGATCGGGGGTGACCAGGAAGTCCCTGTCTTTGCCGGCCTGGGCACTCCCCTCAGTGTTGTTGATTTAGACAGCAGAGAGGTGCGCAAAGCCACCAAACAGGATATGCTCGAGCACATCATCCTGATCAATGCTTGCCAGAACATCCACAATACCCAGATGGATGTCTGGCCGGACGATATCCCCATGACCACCATCCATACCGAAGCCATCTGGGGCTGGGCCCAAAACAGCCGCAAAGCTTTCGGCATGGGCTGCTACGGCTACCTCCCCACCTGGGACATGATGCGGATGATGGCCCTGGCTGTAGGAGGGAAGGCTGAACTGCAGCAGCGACCCCGTTTCCTAGCCATCTGTTCGGTGGTCAGCCCGCTGCAGATGGACCAGGCCCAGGCTGAAGGCATGTTCATCTGTGCAGATTACGGCCAGCCGTTGGCAATCTCCCCGGAAGGCATTGCAGGGGCCACTGCTCCGGTCACCCTGGCGGGATTATTAGCCCAGGAGAACGCTGCTATCCTGGCCCACATCACCCTGGCCCAGATCTACAAACCTGGCACACCAGTGCTTTACGGTACTGTTTCCACTGTTGCCAACATGCGGGATGGTACCGTGGCCCTGGGATCTCCCGAGACCGGCTTGATCACCGCTGGATCCGCCCAGCTGGCCCGCCGCTACGGTCTGCCCATCCGCAGCGTGGGAGGGACGACGGAATCCAAGCGGGCTGATTTCCAGGCCGGGTTTGAGCGCATGGGCACCCTGCTGCCAGCCGTGCTGGCAGGGGTCAACTTGATCACCTGTGCCGGAACCTTGAGCGGCAGCATGCTTGAGGATCATGCCATGCTCATGCTGGATGACGAGGTCTGTGCCGCTGCTGTGCGCCTGGCCCGGGGCATCGACGTCAGCCCAGAGACCATCGCCCTCGAACTGATCAAAGAAACTGGATATGACGGCAACTACCTGGCAGCTGACCACACTGTGGACCACTTCAGGAAGGAACTCTTCATTCCCTCCCTTTACTCCAGGGAATCTGATGAGGATTGGGAAAAAGGGGGCCGGAAGCTGGCCCTGGACCACGCCCGGGAGAAGGCGAAGAAGGTTCTCGCTGAACACCAGCCGCGGGAATTGGACCCCCTGGTAGTGAAAGAGCTGAATGCTTTCCGGCAGATGGTTGCCAAACGCGACCTGAATGATTTCTACAATTATGAACAGCCCGAGAACCAGGACTTCGACAACTTATGAACACCTCAAATAAACTCTCCCTCCGCACCAAGCTGCTCTTCAGCACCGGCGACCTGAGCACCAGCATCCCCCTGGCGATCTTAATGTTTTTCCAGCTCTATTTCCTGACGGATATCGCAGGTCTGCGGCCTGACCTGGCAGGATATGCAGTAGGTCTGCCCCGGATCTGGGATGCGGTGAACGATCCCTTGTTCGGTCTGCTCTCTGACCGCATTCGCACACGATGGGGCAGGCGGCGGGTGCTGCTGCTGTTCGGTTCGGTTCCCCTGGGATTAAGCTTCATTTTCATGTGGTTGGTGCCTGAGCTGAACCAGATCGGTCTGGCTTTCTACTACGCGATCGTTTTCATCATCTTTGATACCGCTTTTACCGTTGTGCACGTGGGATACAACGCCCTCACCCCGGAGATGACCCGGGACTATGATGAGCGCAGCTCGCTGAATGGTTATCGAATGGCATTTTCTATCAGCGGCACATTAGGAGCCATCATCCTGGCCACTGTACTGGGCTGGTACATCGAAGATCAACAGACCCTATTTTCTATCCTGGGGATTGGATTGGGGTTGATCTCCATGATTCCACCCCTGATCGTTTTCCGGATCACATCCGAAAAACCCGCGGAGGATCTCCCGGATCCCCTGCCCCTGGGCAAAGCGCTCAAGCAAACCCTGACCAATAAACCCTTCCGGATGGTGATGGGCCTGTATTTGCTGAGCTGGACGACAGCCAGCATTCTGGCAGCTGTATTGGTCTATTACGCAAATTATTATTTACTGGTCCCTGAACAAGCCAATTACTTTGTGCTGGTCGCCGAAGGAGCAGCCATCGCCTTTATTCCCTTCTGGGTTTGGGTATCCCAGGTCCTGGATAAAAGGCGGGCCTTCATCCTCGGTTCACTGAGCTGGATCGTTGTCCTGCTGGGCATCTATGCCCTCCCGCCTGACCAGGTGCTCTGGGCTTACCTGCTGGCAGGGTTATCCGGGTCAGGGATCGCTACCGCTTACGTGCTTCCCTGGTCCATGGTACCGGATGTGGTGGAATACGATCAGCTTCAATCCGGCCAGCGGCGGGAAGGCTCTTATTATGCCTTTGCTTCCTTCTTCCAAAAGCTGGCCACTGGAGCTGCCTTATGGGGAATGGGTATGGCTCTCTCCCTGACCGGGTACATCACACCTGCTAGCGGCGGTCCCATCCCCACGCAACCCCTGGAAGCTGTCAATGCCATCCGGTTGTTTGTGGGTCCAGTGCCAGCCGTGCTATTGATCCTGGCCGTGGTCTTCGCCTGGGGCTATCCCATCAGCCGGGAAGACCATCAAAAGACCCTGCAAAAACTTGTAGCTCGAGAAGGATGACTTTTTTATTCAGATCACAAGGGAGCAATTAACCTACAGGAATGGTTCTTATGGATGATTATCAAGCCTTTGAAACCCTGGCAATTCACGCCGGGGAAGTTGCTGACCAGGAAACCGGAGCTTTACGGGGTCCGATTCAGATGACTACCACCTTCAAACTGCCCAAGTTTGGTGTCAAACTCTTCGATGCCCTGTTCATGGAATCCCCGGACAGCCCCTATGTTTACACGCGGTGGAACAACCCCACCCTGCGCTCGCTGGAAGTACGCCTGGCTGCTTTAGAAGGAGCAGAGGAATGTGCGGTATTCGGGAGCGGTTTAGGTGCCATCGCAGCCCTGGCCCTGACCCTGCTCAGCTCAGGTGATCATCTGGTCTCTAGTGAGATCTGCTATGCCGGCGCCCTGGAGCTGTTCGGCGTCTATCTGCCCCGTTTAGGGATCGAGGTCACCCTGGTGGACAGCAGCGATCCAGAGCAGGTCCGTTCTGCCTTGAAAGAGAACACCCGCTTGGTATATATTGAGACGCCAGCCAATCCGGTATTGAAACTAACCGATATCCAGGCTGTCAGCCAGGTCACACGCCAAGCCGGGATACCGCTGGCTGTTGATTCCACATTTGCCAGTCCGGTCCTGCAGCAACCGCTGGCCCTGGGCGCGGACTACGTGGTCCATAGTTTGACCAAGTACATCAACGGACACGGTGATGCGCTGGGCGGGATGATCGCTGGGTCCACTGAACCTGTTCACCGCATCCGCAAGGAAATGCTGGTTCACCTGGGCAGCGCGCTGAGCCCCTTTAACGCCTGGCTCATCAATCGGGGGATCAACACCCTCTCCTCCCGTGTCAAGCAGCAGTCCGCGAGCGCCCTGAAAGTGGCTCGCTTCCTGGAAGGACATCCTGCAGTAGAGCGGGTGATCTATCCTGGACTGGAAAGCCATCCGCAACACAACCTGGCTGCTGAGCAGATGTCAGGTTACGGGGGGATGCTCAGTTTTCAGCTCAAAGGGGGCCTGGAGGGAGCCATCAACCTGGCAGAGAACATCCAATTATTCCAATATGCCACTTCACTGGGGCACGCTCACAGCTTGATCTTCTATTACCCCAGCGATCTGTATGTTGACGCAGTGCCTTATTATGACGGGGAACAAAAAAAACGGATTCGGGAATGGTCTGGGGATGGTGTCTTCCGGACCAGCATTGGGTTGGAAGATGCTGATGACCTGATCCAGGATCTGGACCAGGCACTGAGCGCAAAATCCATCAAGGGCAAGGTTGCCCCACTGATTTACGAACTCTTGAAGAAGTACACGGGATAGCAATTCACTGACACCTCAACTGATGTAGAAAAAAGAACAAAGGGAACTCAACATGCAACAGAAGTATGATTTGATTTGGATTGGAACTGGGCAGGCAACAGGGACGGTCGTTCCCAAATTGGTTGAATCTGGAAAAACAGTGGCGATTGCTGAAGGCGGAAAGGTCGGCGGCAGCTGCGTCAACTATGGCTGCACCCCCACTAAAACGCTCGTTGCCAGCGCCCGGGCAGCCCACATGGCCCGCCGTGGGCCGGATTTTGGGGTTGAAACCGGACCGGTATCGATTGATTTCAACAAAGTGATGGCCCGCCAGAATGAGATCCGGAACACTACCAGCCAGGGGCTGCGGGATTGGTTGGAAAGCTTGGAGGGTGTGACCATATACCCTGAGTATGCAAGTTTTGAGGATAAACACACCATCCGGGTTGGTGAGCAGCTCATCCAGGGAAAAACCATCATCATCAACGCTGGAGCCCGTCCCCGGTTGATACCCATAGATGGTATTGAAGCCGTCCCCTGGCTGGACAATGTCCGGCTGCTGAATTTATCAGAGCTTCCTGACCACCTGGTGATTGTGGGCGGCAGCTACATCAGCCTGGAATTTGCCCAGATCTTTCGCAGGTTGGGAAGCCGAGTGACCATCTTGGAAGCTGGTCCACAGCTGATCTTCCGGGAAGACCATGATATCGCCGCAGCCATTCAGGAAATTCTGCAAGATGAAGGGATCAAGATCTATCTCAACGCCAAACCGGAACAGGTGGAGGAATACCAGGAAAAAAAGATCCAGATCCATTTCAGCCAGGATGGCAAAGAGCTGGATGTCACTGGAAGCCACCTGCTGCTGGCGGTAGGACGGGTACCTAACAGCGACACCCTCAATCTGGAAGCTGCCGGGGTGGCTGTTACAGATCGCGGGCACATCCAGGTTGACGAGTTCTTACGGACCAATCAACCGCACATATATGCATTGGGGGATATCAACGGGGAAGGCGCCTTCACGCATACCTCTGTAAATGATGGGGAGATTTTTTGGGACCAGTACAGCGGTGAGGGTGATCGGGTGCTCTCAACCAGGATCCCTACCTACGCTTTGTACATTGATCCCCCATTGGGACGAGTTGGGATGTCTGAAAAAGAAGCCCGGGAGAGCGGCCAAGATATCTGGATGGCGACCCGCGCGATGGAACGCATCTCGCGGGCCAGGGAAAAAGATGAAACCAGCGGTATGGTCAAAATTCTGGTCGATATGGGGAGTGAAGAAATCGTTGGCGCTGCAATATTAGGTGTGGGGGGAGATGAAGTGATCAACACCTTTACCCCCTTTATGTACACCGGTCAATCCTACCAGCAGTTCCGTAAAGCGGTCCTTCCCCACCCCACCGTCGCGGAACTGCTGCCCTGGATTCTGTATGATCTTCAACCTTTGAACTCCTGAGTCCTTGTAAAAAGGCTGACCTCCGAGGACGAAAGGGCCTCAGAGGTCACAAATCACTGCAGGATCTGCTGCATTTGATCTCGATAGATTTCAAATGCCTGCCTGCCTTCTTCGGAGAGAGCGATCGTGGTTTGGGGGCGGTTGTCCTTATATCCCTTCTCTACCTCGACATATCCAGCTTCCTGAAGCTTGCTGATATGAGCCGATAGATTTCCCATGGTCAAACCCAGACGGCTGACCAAAAAAGTGAAATCAGCACTGTCCAAAACCGAGAGGAACGCCATGATTTTCAAACGGGCTGGCTCATGGATCAAGCGATCAATTTCCATCTCCAAATCAAGGTTGTTTTCTTTGTCCTCAGCCATCTTCATGCCTCCCGACCGATCACAGGGTATTTATTCAGGAACCTGATCAGATAAACCATACCCACCGCCAGAATGATCGATCCGGCGCTGATCACACCGGCCAGGAAGGGATCAAAAGTTGAGATCGAGCTCAACAGGAAATCCCCTCCAGCCATGGCCAGAAAAACCAGAACCCCGTAGTAGTAAAAACGGACTGCATTTATCAGCAAACCCAGTGAGCTGATTCCCAGAGCAAGTACAAAACCAAACACGCTGAGAGAATAAGTGGAAAGCAAGGATTCTCCAGATCCCCTGGCCAGCATAAACAGGACCAAAACCCCTATCCCGGTCAAGCACACGTTGAGGAAAAACCTCAGGAAACGCTTTTTAATTGACTGTCCGGGCTGGATGGAACCCACCCGGGGAACCACCAGACTGCTTTTCCCAAGGTACCAGACCACGAGGGGGATCAAGCCCAGGATACCCACAAAGGCAGGCAAATCCCACAGCAGCAGCAGCCCAAAGCCTAGAATTACCAGGCCCAGGGATACATCTGCCAACCCGTCTTCGGTGTAATAAAGATACACCTGGCGTTTGATTTCTTGCAGCTTCATTTCATTGTTCATCTTTCACTCCTTTGTTCATCACAGAACTATTATTTACGCTACAATTTTATTTGTACTACAAAGTTATTTATGACATTTTACATTAAATTCGGGGCTTGTCAAGAGAAATCAATAAGAATTTTCCCTATCCTGCCCCCAGCATTACGGATTTGCGTGCCAGCCTGACTGTCAAAGAGATTAACAACAGAAGGATGCGCCATGTTAATCGACCGATTTTTTCCGCAGTCGACCTTTCAATTTTCCCAACCCAAAAAGGCCGGGAGTGATTTATAATAGTTTTTAGAATCTGGGAAATACTATGGGTAATCCTGCAAAAACCGCTTTACTGCTGATCCTGCTGATTTTCATCATCATTGCCTTCTTCGCCTTGACAGGAATCGACGTTCGCAAACCTGAACAATCAGCCTACCAGCTGGCAGAGAAATTAGGCCAGCTGAACCGGACCATTAACCGGGCGGTCCGCAATGCGTTCTACTCGATTCGCATGTGGTTCAAGGGCCTCTTTTCCCGTGATAACACCCTGCACGACAGCCTGTTCTACCTGACTTTCCAGCATACAAGCTACACTCCCTTCTAATTAAATTAACGCTGAAGGCGGATAAGAAGAAGAAACGCCTTTCCAGGTCTATCTGTGCTGGAAAGCAGCTGGAATCTTATCCCTTTCCCAGTTCCAGGGCCTCCAGGCCCATCTTAAGCGCAACTTCCAGGACCCTGGACTGTACTTAATGTATGAAGCTAACCCCATCCGGAAAAATAGTCTTCTGGGGCTGCCTGTGGGGATTTGGGGTCCTGATTCTTGCTGTTCTGCTCGATCCCACGCCAGAAAATTTCACCCTGGGGGTATCTATCTTCCTCAGCGGCCTGTATACCTGGCTGCTATATCTAACCCAGGAGTGCTGGATCAAGCGCTTGCGCCGAAAACCAATGCGCAATGCCATCTTGCTCGGATCCCTGAACGCCGCTGTCATTGAAATCCTCTTTCTGGTGGTAGAAAAAGCCTTTGGCGCAGCTGGCGTGGCAGCCCATCCCAATCTCCTGGTTGATCTGCTGCTGACCATGCCCTGGTATATCGGCATCGTGTGGATTTTTGTCAAGATCCAGAGCAGACAACCTTATCCAAACAGCATGGTGCTGCTCCTGGGTGCGCTATACGAGCTGGGTGGGGATGGGATCATCGGCGGGATACTCCTTCCAAGCTTGATGGGCGCTCCCCCTGATCTGCTGGAATTCCTGATCCTCATACCCCTGGCTGTGTTCTGGCAGTTCATCCCCGTCTACAGTTCGATCGTCCTGGCCCCTGCCTGGGTTCTGCGTGCTGGCTTAGATGTGGATCGCCCGGACAACCCCAGGGTAAGGGCAGGTTTTCTGCCCTTATTGTGGATGGCGCCCTATCTTGCCTATATCATTAGCGCGCTGCTGGCAATTGATTCTTGGGGCTTATAAACTTGCTGCTGGCATTTTCCTGATTTCACAGCCATTGGATTCAAAGCATCATAATCCCAGCAGATCTGCCTCATCCTGCATGGCTTCCAGGACCAAGCCAATGAACCTGTCCAGCGGGATTCCCAAATGGCTCTCACATTTGAGGATCTTCTCGCGGTTGACGCTGGCAGCAAACGATTTGGATTTGAACTTCTTCCGAACAGAATCCACTGTTACAGCAGCGATCTTTTCCGGATGGACCAGAGCAACGGCAACGATCAAACCCGTCAGATCATCACAGCTCAATAGTGCGTAATCCATCAAGCTGGTAGGGGAAACTCCAGAATATTCAGCGGCATGGGACTGGATCGATCGGATGATCTCCTGGCTCACATCCTCATCTTCCAATATTTCTGCCAACAGGATGGTATGCCGCTCCATGTCGTCCTTGGTCTTTTCGTAATCTGCGTCGTGCAGCAGACCCACGATCTCCCAGACCTCGGGATCCCCATCCAGCTCCTCCGCCAGCCGTTTCATCACCGCGGCCACGCCATAATGGTGCTTGCGAAGGTTGGGATTTTCTATCTGTTCGTGCAGGATTTCCAGTGCTCGCTCTCTGTTAATCATTGCTCCCTCTTTCTCAGTCTTGCCTTCAGTATAACAAACCCTGCTATCCTCTCAGGTGCGAATTTTAGGCGAGATCATCGACAGCTTGGGCTTAGAATCCCCATCGAGACCTTGTTCTTCACCAACAGAACTCCAAGACCACAAAATAACACCCTTTTTCAATACCCTGACTGGGTCAGAAATGGAAAAAAGCGGAGCAAATGCTCCGCTTTTTTCTTTGAAACGAGGAGAAAAACTTATTGTGGCAGTAAAACTGCGTCAATAACGTGAATCACACCATTGGATGTTTCCAGGTCGGTGATGATGACCTGGGATTCATTCAACATGACTTTACCATCCATGATGGAGATGCTGATGTCCTGGCCCAACAAGGTTGTTGCAGAGCTCAGCTCAAGGACATCGGCAGCCATCACTTTGCCATCTACAACGTGGTAGAGCAGGATATCGGTCAGGGCCGGAATGTCAGCCAGGAGCGCATCCAGGGTGCCTTCCGGCAGCGCGGCAAAGGCATCATCGGTAGGGGCGAACACGGTAAGAGGACCTTCCGCTTGCAGGGCTTCTACCAGGTCAGCTGCCTGCAGCGCAGTTACCAGGGTGGTGAAGCGGCCGTCATCAACGGCGACATCTACGATGTCACGGGTCTCAGGAAGAATGACCGCATCGATGACATGAATGACGCCATTGCTGGCCTCAATATCAGTGATAATCACCTGAGCGCCATCGATCATGACATTGCCGTCCATGACCTCGATATCAACGTACTGGCCTTGCAGAGTCATAGCTGTGCTCAAGGCAAGGACATCGGCAGCCATCACTTTGCCATCTACAACGTGGTAGAGCAGGATATCGGTCAGGGCCGGAATGTCAGCCAGGAGCGCATCCAAGGTGCCTTCCGGCAGCGCGGCAAAGGCATCGTCAGTGGGAGCAAAGACGGTCAGGGGATCTTCCCCTTGCAGGGCTCCTACCAGATCAGCAGCCTGCAGCGCAGTTACCAAAGTGGTAAATCGGCCATCTTCCACTGCGATATCAACAATATCGCGGGCTTCAGGCAGGATCACGGCGTCAATGACGTGAATGATCCCGTTGGAGGTCGCGATATCTGTGATGATGACTTCAGCGTTGTCAATCATGACTTTACCGTCCATCACCTGAATATCAACATATTGACCCTGTAAGGTCATTGCCTGGGACAGTTCCACGACCTGCTCTGCGGCGACTTCACCACTCACAACATGGTAAAGCAGAATATCGGTCAATGCGGGAATGTCTTCCAGGAGCGCTTCCACAGTGCCTTCCGGCAGAGCTGCAAACGCGTCATCGGTGGGGGCGAAAACGGTAAGAGGACCATCGCCCTTAAGGGCATCTACCAGCCCAGCGGCTTCAACAGCAGCCACCAAAGTGGTAAAGCGGCCATCTGCGATCGCGGTGTCCACAATGTCCAGCACCTCTGGTTCTGGCTCTTCTGTGGGCTCCGGCATCGGCGTGGCAGTCGGTTCTGGCTCTTCCACCACTACCTCTGGGGTAGCTGGCGCACAAGCGGCTAGAACTAACACTGCAGCTAAAGATACGAGTAAAACGGATTTCAACTTCATGACTTCCTCCTAAATAAAGGTTTTGTTTACTTCTTGTCTACATTATGCCAAATTATCTAGGTTTTGTCAAGTATTAAGTTTGCAATAGTTGTGCAAAATGTGGAGACCTTTTCTCAGCGGAGCATGACAGATTCATTACAATGGGGGTTTTTGGCAGTCAAAGAAACCCTGATTTCTGGATTGAAAGCAGGGTTGTGGAGAGAATTTGGGTCAAATAATCTTCAAGACAGAATCAGAGATCCTTCAGCCACTCCAGATTGCCTTTTTTGAGGGCTTCTTTAGACACCACCAAATCCGCAGCGCTCAGGTAGGCCAGGAAGGCCTCCAAGCACTCCTTCAAAGCAATGACCATCTCCTGGTCTACCTGCACACCCCTCTCCCACCACCAATCAGCAACAGCAAATTCACCTGTGGTGCGATCAAATCTGGGCTCAAATCGGGCAATAAACTTGTCCCCGTAGAGAACCGGAAGCACATAATACCCATACTCCCGTTTATTCTTTGGTTTATAAACCTCCCACACATAACTGAAATCGAACAATCGCTTCAGGTTCTTTCGATCCCAGAGCAGGTTGTCGAGAGGGGCAATGAATGCGGCGGTGTTTTTCTGCTGGACTGAACTTTCCCTCTTAATCAACTGCAGGTCTTCCCGGCCCGCGTAAAACTCCTCACCTTCCAGACCTTCAACCGTGATCATTGCCAGCTCGCCCGCTGCGGCCAAATCCCGCAAGATTTCTCGGCGGAGGGCGGATTTGATACCAATCATGCCCCCCCAGTGTTCTCCGGCATTGGGGTGGGCCAATCCCAGGGAAGCAACTCGCCTTTGGATATGCCACCGCTGGTAAGTTTTTAGATCCTTGTGGGGATCTGGCGCATCCAATAAGTCCTCCGGGAGCAGGTTTTCAATCAGGTCAAAATAGCGGCGATTGCCAACCCGATGGTGGACACCCAGCTTTCCCATACTATACAGACCTTCCAGACAGGCGCGGGTAACCCGGGTTGGACCCCAGGCCCAATCGGTCTTTTGCTCGAGATTAAAATCCAAAGAGGATTGGGGACCTTTTTCCTTGATCTGGTTCAACACCAGAGGAGCTATTGTCATCACCACATCTGAGGGAACTCCCCATTTTTCTTCCATCCGGGCCCGATGACAACAGAAATAAGGCCAATCCTGTGTCAGGCTAAGACTGGCCATTTTATCCCAGCTGTCAATCAATGACCTTTCTTTATACAGCAGATCATCCAAATCAGTAGGCTTATAGTTGACCACTCGGGATTGGAGCACCAGATCCGGATTCCGGCCGACAACATTGATGGGGTCGAATTGGATCGACCGCACCCGTTGAAAGAAGGCTTTCAAGCCTTTTCTTCCCTTCCAGGACCGGGGAGGATAGAGTCCCTGCCAGGCGAGGGCGAAGCGCCTGGCCTCTTGAAGTGAGAACTGAATAGCTTGAAAAGTTGGAGGGTCCATTGGAGAGGTAATAACCTGATTAGGAACAGCTCTCCCATTGTATCATTCCCCCCCGATCATGTTCACTTTCATCATTGCAGACCAAGCGTTGGAGGTTGGCCTGTTAATAACTGAGAAAAGGAAACGCAAGATCAAATGACCGTGTTATGCACCTAACCTCCGCAGAGGAGCGCAGAAAAAATGCATATTATCTGCATGAATTCGCCGGGCTATTTCCCCCTTCCGGCCCCTTAACTTCCTGCCCACTCAGAAGGCGGACTGGGTTTCCCGGGACTTTCCACCGATAAAATCACCATTAACTGATCCTCCGGATCCAAGTCCGCCTTCTGAACAGGCAGGAACGATTTTCTGAATATGGCCACCACCAACCTGAGGTTTTGCCATCACGCTGGAAAGGATTTTCCGAGGACAGCGGCGCGAGTGCGGTTAGGCCCCCACGCCGCTGCCAAGGAGGAGAGAAACATTAGGATCGAAATCCTATTCACCGCATCTTAAAGATGGCTTAGGCCTACCAAATCTTACCAACCTCCGAGGTAACCTCGGAGGTCTGATTTCTGTTACAATCAGTAAATGTTCACTATCACTACCTGGAATGTAAACGGCTTAAGAGCAGCATTGAAAAAGGGGGCGGATCTCTGGTGGGAGGAATACAATCCTGATGTGCTTTGCCTGCAGGAGGTGAGAGCCCTTCCCGACCAAATCACCACCGCCCAGCGCGAAGCCCTTGAAGCCCGAAATGCAGTCTGGCACCCCGCAGAACGGGCTGGTTACTCAGGGGTGGCGACCTTTACCAAGCAAGAACCCCTCTCCTCAGTCATTGGCCTGGGCATACCCGAATTCGACCGGGAAGGAAGGGTCATACAGACCCTGATGGAGGATTTTCGGGTCTTTAACATCTATTTTCCCAACGGGGGTCGGGATTTGAGCCGGGTGGATTTCAAGTTGGCATTCTATCAGGAGCTGCTGGAAATTTGCGATGAGCTCCATTATCGGGGAGAAAAGGTGATCATCACCGGCGATTTCAATACCAGCCATAAGCCCATCGACCTGCGCAACCCAAAAGCTAATGAAGGCAATACTGGCTTTCTACCCGAGGAACGGGCCTGGATAGATATTTACCTGGAACATAATTTTGTGGATATCTTCCGGGAACTCTATCCTGATAAAGAACAGTACACCTGGTGGTCCTACCGGGGAAATGCCCGGGAAAGGAATGTGGGCTGGCGCCTGGATTATTTCTTGATCAGCGAAGAGCTGGTGGACTTTGTGGAAGATGTGGTGACCCATGACGAGGTCCTAGGATCGGATCACTGTCCTGTCAGCTTGTTGATCGGTGGGCTTTAGGTCCTTGGTTGAGTTCTCCCAGGAGAGACGCAACCCATAGGGTATAATTTTTTTAGGTACGGGATACTCTGGAGGGTGTATGGCAGATCCACAGCAAAAGATCAGGGTATTAATCGCCAAGGCGGGACTTGATGGCCACGACCGGGGGGCAAAAGTGGTCGCCCGGGCTCTACGGGATGCTGGCATGGAAGTGATCTATACCGGGTTGCGTCAAACCCCGGAAATGATCACCGAAGCAGCCCTTCAGGAAGACGTTCAGGTAGTCGGGTTGTCCATACTCTCAGGGGCGCATATGACACTTGTGCCCAAAATACAAAGGTTGCTGGCGGAAAAAGGGCTTGAGAATGTCAAGCTCTTTTTAGGTGGGATTATCCCAGACGAAGATAAGCCTGAGCTGGAGAAACTGGGTGTGACAGGAATTTACGGACCCGGCACATCCACACAATTGATCATTAAAGACATTCAAAACGCATGTCAGCAATAGATCCGGAACCAGTCTTACACGGGGAGCGGTTGGCAGTCACACGCGCCCTGACCCAAATCGAAAACAACACCCAGAAAGGTTATCAACTGCTGGAAATGCTCTTCCCGTATACCGGGAAAGCCCACTTGATTGGAGTTACCGGTGCTCCAGGCACAGGAAAATCCACCCTGGTAAATCAACTGGCTTATCACTACCGCCATCATTTGGAGGCCAGGGATCCACCCAAAGTAGCGGTGATTGCTGTGGACCCCACCAGCCCCTTCAGCGGCGGCGCCTTACTCGGGGATCGGGTCCGCATGCAGGACCTGACAGGAGACCCGGGTGTGTTTGTCCGTTCCATGGCATCCCGCGGATCTCTGGGCGGCCTGGCAGGAGCCACGGGAAACCTTGTCCAGGTATTTGATGCGGCCGGCTTTGAGATCATCATCATCGAAACAGTCGGAGCAGGCCAGGCGGAAGTGGATATCGCCAGCCTGGCCCACAGCACCATTGTGGTTGAAGCCCCGGGATTGGGAGATGAGATCCAGACCATAAAAGCCGGCATCCTGGAAATTGCGGATATTTTAGCAGTCAACAAAGCTGACAAACCGGGAGCGGATCACACGCTCCGGGCTTTGCGCACCATGCTGACGCTTGCCCAGCCCCAACCTGAGGATTTGGATCATCACGGACCTGCCATGAAGCCAGGTCAAACCGACATTGATGAACCGGAAAAGGCTTGGGTACCGCCAGTACTGCCCATCACCGCGACTACTGGTGAAGGCATTCCAGATCTGGTCGGGGAACTTGCCAATCACGCCAGCTATTTGAAAACAAGCGGTGAGTGGAAGCAAAGAGAGCAAAAACGGCTGACCAATGAACTTGAGATGCTGCTGAGAGATACCCTCCGATCCCACTGGGAGACAAAGATCTCCCCGAATACCTATCAGGATACACTCGACCAGGTGATCAACCGCAAAATCACGCCCTGGAAAGCTGTAGAGCTGCTCATGGGAGGTGCAAACCTATGATCCTAGGCGACCAGATTCGCTTACGAGCGATCGAAAAAGATGACCTGCCAAGCTTTGTTCGCTGGCTGAATGACCCGGATGTCTGCCAATGGCTGTGCATGCGGTATCCTCTTTCCCTCGCGGAGGAGGAAGAATGGTTTGCCAAAATGATCAAACGACCGCCAGCGGAAAGACCAATGGCTATTGAAATTCAACCCGACCCCAAAAAAGATACCTGGGTCTTCGTCGGGAACTGTGGATTTTTCGATGTCAGTTGGGAAAATCGCTCAGCGGAGATTGGCATTCACATCGGAGAGAAAGCCTATTGGGACAAGGGGTTCGGCACAAAAGCCATGGAGCTTATCCTGCAATTCGGCTTTCAAAGCCTGAATTTCCACCGGATCTTTTTACGTGTATTTGAAAACAATCAACGAGCAATCCGTTCTTATCAAAAAGTGGGCTTTATAATGGAAGGTAGAATGCGCCAGGCTCATTATATGAACGGCAAATATGTTGATGTCTTGTTGATGAGTATTCTGCAGCCTGAATGGCAGAACGAGCATTAAAAGGATGGCCTTATGATACATCATATTACCGAAGACCGCGGTATGTACGGCGAGATCAAGATATTTGCGGGTACTGCGATCCCGGAAGTCGCTCAGGGGATTGCGGATTACCTGGATCTTTCCTGCAGCGGAAGGGATATCATCGAATTTCCCAACGAAAACCTCTGGGTCCGATTGCATAACAGCGTTCGTGGTCAGGATGTCTACCTGATCCAGAATACCTCCCGCCCGGTCCACCGCAACCTGATGGAGCTGCTGATCACTCTGCAAACCCTCCGCCTGGATTCAGCTGGCAGGGTGACCGCGGTAGTACCCTATCTCAGCTATACCCGGTCCGATAAGAAAGACAAGCCCCGGGTGCCGATCACAGCCCGCCTGGTCGCGGACATGATAGAAGTAGCAGGTGCAGACCGCTATATGACCATGGACATGCATGCCGGACAGATCCAGGGTTTCTTCTCCATTCCGGGAGATGTGCTGACGGCTTATCACATCCTAAAAGACAAACTGTTCAAACTCCTGCCTAAAATGAAAGACCCGGTGGTGTTGACAGTTGACCTTGGTTTTGCCAAGAAAGGACGCAACTTGGCTGCCGAGCTGGGTGTGCCGATTGCGTTCATAGAAAAAAGGAGACAGAAAAAAACCAACCACGCAGAAGCATTGACCTTGATCGGGGAAACTGAAGGCAGGGATGTGATCATCATCGACGACGAGGTGGACACCGGCGGGTCAATGACAGAAGCTGCCTTCCTGGCCCAGAAAAATGGAGCCCGGGACATCTATTCCGTATTCGTTCACCCGGTTTTTTCCGATCCTGCCGTGGAAAGGTTGTCAGCATCACCTATTTCACACTTGATCACCACCAACACTGTGCCTGTGGCCCCCGAAAACATCAAAAAGCTTCAAAAAGGCCGCAAGGTGGATATCCTGGATATCTCGCCCCTGCTGGGAGAAGTGATCCGCAGAGCGCATGAGGGCCGCAGTGTTGGGGAAATGTTCGACGAATAAGACCCATGCCTGAACTTCCTGAAGTAGAGACCTTTCGAAGACACCTGCTCCAGGGAGATTCTGGCGCGCCGTCCATTCTCGGTAAAAAGATCTCATCCGCTGAGCTGCTCTGGGATGGCACCCTGGCAGAACCAGAGCCAGCTGAGTTCATATCCCGGATCAAGGATCAATTCGTGACCGGGGTAGGCCGGCGGGGGAAGAACCTCATAATTCATCTTTCCCGGGACAGCCTGATCATCCACTTACGGATGAGTGGTGAGCTGGTTGTGGAAGAACAAATCAATCCTCTGGGGAAACATTACCGCTTGATCCTGAATTTCAACGACCGTTATCGCCTGGCATTTAACAATATCCGGAAATTCGGCAGGGTGTGGCTGATCGATGATCCGGCGACCATCCTTGGCGATCTGGGACCAGAACCTCTGAGCGATGACTTTACGGCAGAATCGTTCCACCAACTTCTCCATGCCCACAGCAGACAGCTGAAATATTTCCTACTGGATCAAAGAATGATTGCCGGCCTGGGCAATATCTACACAGATGAAAGCCTTTTCAAAGCGAAATTGAGCCCCATCAGGAAAACTGACTCCCTCTCCATAACCGAGTCAAGGGCATTGTGGTCGAGCATCCGAGAAGTTCTGCAGGAAGGCATAAAAAACCAGGGGTCCAGTATCGATTGGATGTACCGAGGAGGGGATTACCAGAAATATCTCTCGGTGTATAATCTAGAAGGACAAGCCTGCAAGCAGTGTGAAACACCCATAAAGCGGATGCGAATTGCCCAGCGAAGTACATACTACTGTCCAAGCTGCCAACAGCTTCCTGAGTAAGGAGGGCTTCTTATGGAAATGCAAACAGCTATATTGATATTCATCGTCATTTTTGCCCTAGCAATTGGTTTTTTCCTGGGGCTCTTCCTGATTTCTTTGGATGCCCCATTCCTGAAAAGACTGTTTCAACAGGAAGAGGACGAGGAATCCCCTGGACACGCTGAAACTGAAGCAGCCTCCCCCGGTGAAGAGGGCGCAATTGAAGTCGGAAAGCCATCTTTAGAATCTGAACTGGTACTCAAGGTGTGGAGAGAGGAAGGGAAACCGCCAGTTTATGAAGTTGATGGAAATTACCTGGAAAAAGATGCCCTTCCAAAAGAGCTCTTGGACATTATCACCATCCACGAGGATTCACCCCAAGAACCCAAAGCAGCACCTCAACCCGCTGTAGAACAAACGACCCCGGAACCTGTCCAGGAAAAAGAGGACGGCGATGAGGGTGAAGTCAAGTTGCTCAGCGTGGTCGATGAGGTCAATGAGATCATCCAGCGCAAACTGCATGGCTCCCCCCTGGCTGGAAAAGGGATCCATTTGATGGAAAATTTCAACAAGGAAATCCGTTTCTGGGTGGGATTGGAGTCATATGATGACGTGGAAGATATTCCAGATCCCGAGGTCCGGGAATTGATCGATGCTGCTGTCAAGGAATGGGAACAAAGCAGGGAATGATCCTCAGTCTGGAAGAATCAGCTTCCGCATAAATTCCTTTTCGATCGCGTTTGCTAATTTTTTTCGCAGCTCAGCGGGTAAGAAAGCCCCCTGGGCAGCTGCTTTGACCCGGGTGCCGATCATATCCATGGATATCCCCAGGTCCTTGTGCGTAGTTTGGTATTCGCTGGAAAGATTGATCCGGGAAATGCTCGGATCGTCTGTGTTAATAGTGACATTCAGGCCGCTTTCAATCATCCGCTTGATAGGGTGATTGGAAATTGTGTCCACCACTCCGGAGTGAAGATTGCTGGTCACACAGACTTCAAAGGGAATACCGCGCTCCCGGGCCAGGGCGACAACCCGGCTGTCTTCCAGGACCCTTATCCCATGGCCGATCCGATCAGCTCCCAGGACTTCA
>Ga0207796_1000015_pt1 | contig 82220 bp, 79 predicted proteins | sample Pon1CUnioCityCA_6_FD_187274 | JGI IMG/M metagenome (GOLD analysis project Ga0207796, IMG submission 187274) | Marine sediment microbial community from Union City, CA, USA - Pond 1C Sediment 1 (SPAdes) | ecosystem: Environmental > Aquatic > Marine > Intertidal zone > Salt pond sediment ... | reverse complement strand
CCCGCCGGTTCCAGCGGAATCGCCGGAGACGGCAGACTCCGCCACGATCACTCAGAGGCGTTACCAGCAGACTCAGGAGAACTTAGGATGCCCAAGACCCCTTCAAAGAACACTGACGACATTGTCATCGTATCCGCTGTCCGCACGCCCATCGGAAAGTTCAAAGGCACATTGACGCCCATGGCCGCACCAGACCTGGGGGCTGTAGCCATCAGGGCCGCCGTCGAGCGAGCAGGGATTGAGCCTGCCACAATCGACGAAATCCTGATGGGCAACGTCGTCCAAGCCGGTCAGGGACAGGCACCTGCCCGACAGGCCGGGATAAAGGCCGGCATTCCGCCCACCGTGGGCGCGACCACGGTCAACAAGATCTGCGGCTCCGGCCTTAAGACCATCATGCAGGCCGCGGCCATGATCGCCACGGGGGATGGAAGCATCTTCGTCGCCGGCGGCATGGAGAGCATGAACAATGGCCCCTATCTGCTCCATAAGGCACGCTTCGGCTATCGCCTTGGCAACGGTCAACTCGTCGACGGGATGGTCCATGATGGCCTGTGGTGCTCTTTCACGGACCAACACATGGGAAACGCCGCAGAGTGGATCGCTCGCGAGTATGGTCTGACCAGAGCAGAGCTTGACAGGTTCGCATACACCAGTCATATGAAGGCAGTCGCCGCCATCGATGAGGGACGATTCGAGGAGGAGATTGTCCCCGTTGAAGTCCCGCAGCGAAGGGGAGGCCCCATCGTCCTCAAGGTCGACGAATCCCCCCGTCGGGATACTTCGCTGGACGTGCTGGCCCGCCTGAAGCCAGCTTTCCAGGCCGACGGCATCGTCACAGCCGGTAACTCTCCGGGCATCACCGATGGCGCCGCCGCCACCGTAGTCATGAGCCGCGCCAGGGCGGATGAGCTTGGACTGAAACCCCTGGCCCGGATCATTGCCTACGATCAGGCCGCCGTCGAACCCTTAAAGGTCTTCACAGCGCCCATCTTCGCCGTGGGCAAGCTTCTGCAGAAGACGAATTCGACCGTGGAGGACTACGACCTGTTTGAGGTGAACGAGGCTTTTGCAGCCCAGATGGTGGCCGATATGCGTGCGCTGAACTTGCCTGAGGAGAGGGTCAACGTCAACGGAGGTGCCATCGCCCTGGGTCACCCAATCGGCTGCTCAGGGGCAAGGGTGGTCGTCACCCTCATCCACGCGCTGAGGCAACGGGGCCTGAGACACGGCCTCACCGCCCTCTGTCTGGGCGGCGGAGAGGCTGTGGCCATGGCAATCGAGCTGGAGTAGCGCCAACCACGCTGCACAAGCAGAGTCACACTCGTCGCGTGCCGCGTGTTCCGTTCTGCTGGACCAAGCTGCGTGCTCAAGGGAGGCATCTGATGGAACTCAAGCACATCGCCGTGATTGGAGCCGGGACCATGGGCCACGGCATCGCACAGGTCTGTGCGACGTCGGGTTATGACGTGATTCTGATCGACATCGACCACGACCAGCTGACGCGCGCGCTGGCGTCCATCGAAGGGTCCGTGAAAAAGCTGCACAGCAAGGGGCGGCTCACGGACGAGGAGCGCGACGCGGGGCTGGAGAATGTGAAGATCTCAACCGATATGGAGACCTCTTCCAGCGCCGATTTCGTCGTGGAGGCCGTTGTAGAGAATTTGGCGGTCAAGAGAAGGATCTTCTCAGAGCTAGACGAACTAACGGATCCACAGGTCATCTTAGCCAGCAATACATCTTCGATCTCGTTGACGGAGCTTGGCGCCGCGACGGATCGAGCGGACCAGGTCATCGGGATGCACTTCATGAACCCGGTCCCTCTGATGAAGCTGGTTGAAGTGATCCGTGGCATTGATACCTCCGACGAAACAGCCGACACAACCTGCGCCCTCGCGGAGCAGCTCGGCAAGACCGCGGTCGAGGCCCAGGACTACCCCGGCTTCATCTCCAATCGGATCCTCTGCCCGATGCTCAACGAGGCAGCGTACGCGCTGATGGAAGGCGTGGGGACGAAAGAGGCCATCGACACGGTGATGAAACTCGGCATGAACCACCCCATGGGGCCATTGGCACTGGCCGACCTCATTGGACTCGACATACTGCTGAACGTGATGGAAGTCCTTCACGCAGGCCTCGGGGATGACAAGTACCGACCCTGTCCGCTCTTGAAGCGCATGGTCGCCGCTGGGCATCTGGGCCGTAAGACGGGGCGAGGCTTCTACGAGTACGAGTAGTATAGACTGGCACTCGTTCGACAGCAGGTCTCTGGCCCACGTGCAGGCCAGGGGCCTGGTGGACGATCGTTCAAACTCCCATTGTCCTGGAGCCGCTGCAGGCAGCGTGCCCACGATGGCCAGTCCAGACCGCTCCGCCCTTCCACAGCCCTCCCACTAGAATAAGGGGGCAGGCCACATGCCTTTGTGGACAGACCGTCAGTACCTCCAGAAGGTGCAATACAAGAACGGTGCTAACCTCCAGGCTCGCGTCCGACTCCACCAGCGCTTCAGCACCAACCCCTACTCCTGGCACCTGTGGGTATTCGATCTCCTGGATCTACCCGAGCGATGCCGCGTCCTTGAGCTAGGCTGTGGTTCGGGCGATCTCTGGATCGAGAATCGACACCGCACGCCCGCGACCTGGCGCATCACGCTGTCCGATCTCTCGGAGAGTATCCTCAAGGGAGCGCGGGAGAGGCTGGAACCAGCAGAGCTAGCTTTCGTATATCACGCATGCGATGCCGAGGCGATTCCCTTCCATAGTCAAACATATGACGTGGCAATTGCCAATCATATGCTTTACCACACCAAGAATCTGGAACGGGTACTACGCGAAATCCGTCGCGTGCTTCGGCCCGGCGGCCGCCTTTTCGCAGCCACCAACGGTCTGGCCCATCTGCAGGAGCTAAGAGACCTGGTCACAGCGTTCTGCCCCGACAATGGCGCCGTGGGACTGCTATCTCGATTCAGCCTGGACGACGGAGGAGCTGACTTGTCCCAGCATTTCGGCCGCGTCACGCGCCATAGGCAGCGGAACGCATTGTCTGTGACCGATCCGGAGGCGCTGATCGCGTATGCAGAATCGATGATGGCTTCGACGGCAACAATCCGGGATATGAAGGCACTTGGTGAGGCCGTCCGACAGCGGATCGCTCGCGAGGGCACCTTTCACATCCAGAAGGACGCCGGGATGTTTATCGCCACGAAAGCACAAAAGGTGCGGTGCTAACCCGAAGCTTGCCCCGCTATCATACCCCGACCATCCAAGGGCGAGGAAGCGGCGGTGGCCCCGCCCAGCCCCCCTTGCGCCGCAGCTACGGAAAGCGCGAGACCGGGCCGTCCAAGCTGATGATTGAGCGCCCAGATAATCCATGACGAAAGCCGTATGTAACAGGGCCATGCAGTTGGGTGAAGAGGCCCAGGTCATCAACCTTGTGACACAGGTCTTCAGGGAGCATGTGGCGCCTCTCTACTCCGACGAAGGCATTGCGGAGTTCCTCCGATACGCGGAGCAGGATGCACTGCGCGAGCGAGCTGAGAGGAACCATTTCGTGCTCGTGGCGACTGCTAGCCATCGCTTGATAGGAGCGATCGAGGTCCGAGATTACAGCCACATCTCCCTACTCTTCGTGGACACAGCCTGGCAGCGCCGTGGCATCGCTCGGGAGTTGTGCAGTCGAGCACTGACGATCTGCAGGAAGAGACGACCCGAACTGCAACGCGTCGACGTGAACGCATCCCCGAACGCGGTTCCCGCGTATGAGAGGCTTGGTTTCCGCCGGCTGGGCCCCGAACAGATCAAGAATGGTATTCGCTTCGTGCCGATGGCGCTGGATCTCTCGGAATAGGTGCTCTCCTGGGCTTGTCAGTTCTAGGTTCCCTGAAGACAGCGCTCCGAACTCGGCCGACTGTAAACCGATCTCGACGGGGGGGCGACGTTCTCGCCGCGTGGGGCGGGTAGTGTGGGACTCAGTGACACTGCCGAGAGCTAGGAGGCGTATCCATGGACAAGCAAGTCAGCGTGGCTGTCGCACAGGCAGCGTCCGTCCTATTCGACCGCGAGGGCACCGTAGAGAAGGCTCGCCGGCTGATCGCGGAGGCTGGCTCACAAGGGGCACAGCTAGTCCTCTTCCCAGAGGCCTTCATCCCATGCTATCCGCGCGGTCTCAGTTTTGGAATGGTCGTCGGCAGCCGCTCGGCAGAGGGGCGTCTACTATGGGAGCGCTACTGGGAGAATAGCGTTGAGATTCCAGGCCCGTGCACGGACAGGCTCGGAGAGGCAGCTCGTCAGGCCAGGATGCATGTTGCAATCGGGGTCATCGAGCGCGATCGCGAATTCGGGGGCGGGACCCTCTACTGCACCCTGCTCTACATCGGTCCAGACGGACAGATCTTGGGCAAGCATCGCAAGCTCAGACCAACGGGCTCCGAGCGCCTGATCTGGGGCGAGGGCGACGGCAGCAGCTTGACCGTGCTCGAGACGGGTCTGGCTAGGATCGGCGGTCTCATCTGCTGGGAGAACTACATGCCGCTGGCCAGGTCGCTCATGTACGCCAAGGGCGTAGAGCTTTACCTGGCTCCCACCGCCGACGCCCGCGACACGTGGCAGGCCACGCTGCGGCACATTGCGTGTGAGGGAAGGTGCTTCGTACTAGGATGCAACCAGTTCGTGAAAAAGGACATGTATCCCCGGGACCTCCCTATGCGGGATGAGCTGGATCATCAGCCGGAGGTGTTGTGCCGCGGCGGTAGCGTTGTCTTGTCACCGCTGGGCGACGTTCTTGCCGGCCCACTCTACGATGAAGAGGGCATCCTATACGCAACGCTTGACATGCGTCAGATCGTCCGCAGCAAGATCGACTTCGACGTTGTCGGGCACTACGCCCGTTCCGACGTGCTAAGATTGCTCGTCGACGAACGCAGGAAGCCCCCCGTCGAAGTGACGAAGCTCGAGCCAGTACATCTCTCAGCGGAAGACAGCGCGAAACAAGCCGGTGTCGACAACTCGGAGAAGACAGATGACGGTTAAGATCCTCACCACCGGAGGAACCATCGACAAGCAGTACTCCACCCAGGAAAGCACCTTCGTCATAGCGAACCCGGCCGTCGAGACAATGCTGCACGAAGCCAACCTCGCGGTGGACTTCGAGATCGAGCCCCTGCTGCAGAAGGACAGCCTGGACCTGACGGATGACGACCGCCGCCTTATCGCCGAGCGTGTGGTGACGGATCGGCATAGACACATCGTCATTACCCACGGAACCGACACTATGATTGATACCGCAAGGGCAATACCCAATTGCTGCGACAAGACCGTCGTACTGACAGGCGCCATGCAACCTGCAATCTGCCAGCGGAGCGACGCCCCATTCAACGTGGGAGCTGCCTTCCTGGCCGCTCAGATCCTGCCGCCAGGCGTCTACGTGGCGATGAACGGACAGGTCTTCGATCCTCACCGGGCCGCGAAGAATACGGCGCTGGATCGCTTCGAGCCAGCATCGGGTGCCAGCGGCGGAGTGGTGAGTTGACAGGGGACCAAGCGCCACTCCCGTCTGGGCATAGATAGTGGGCATGTCCCATGCGCACTTGCGCATTGTCAGAGATGTGGTATATTTGTCTCAGCTAACCCTGCTGTGTTCGTGATAGCCGACTGCGTTTTGAGCCAACACCTATCAGATAGGGAGCTGTCGTCTTCCTGGGAGACCAGGGAGCAGGCACCCACTTACGAGCAGAGGCTCAACACACATACGGCGCACGGCATGGCGGGGTTAACCTTATCAGCGCCACCCTTCGGTGGTGCTTTTTGTGTGGGTGGCACCCATTCTTGACGACCGCGGTTTTCCGTGCTATTCTCTGCCTCATCTCATCTCCAGCGTCGGTCCCAATAGCGGGTACGAGGTGCGCCATGCTCCGAGAAAGAGTCTCTGACAACATCTACGTCTTCACGAGCGACCTCTACGCCCAGGTGACGGCTGGAGCTATTGTCACACCCGACGGGGCGGTGCTGGTGGACAGCCTTCCCTTTCCCAGGGAGACACGCGAGATGGCATCCTTCATCCCCCGTATCTCTCCTCAAGGCATCCGGTACGTGATCCTGACCCACTACCACGCGGACCATGCGTATGGGAGCTATCTCTTTCCTGAGGCCGATCTCATCTCGCACCGGATGTGTCGCCATCTGCTACGCGAACGCGGGGAGCCTGCGCTGCAGGAAGCAAAGTCTCATGAGCCACTGCTTGAGGACGTTAGACTGCGCCTTCCAGACGTGACCTTCGAGGGCCAAGAAATGGCTGTACAAGTGGCTCAGCAGATCATTCGGCTGATCTGGGCCCCGGGCCACACCAAAGACCTGGTGATGGTCTACGTCGAGCAGGACAAGGTGCTCTTTGCCTCCGACACAATGATGCCCGTTCCCTCCATCGTAGACGGTGACCTGGATTCCTTCAGACGCTCCCTGAAAAGGATCAAAAAACTGGAGATCGACAACATGGTCCAGGGCCACGGCGAAGTCATTCTGGTGGGTGAGGTCGAGGCAGCCATTGACGCCAGTCTCCACTATCTGGACACGATTGAGCAGAAGGTCGTTCTTGCTCTTGAGAGTGAGGGCGGGAGGGAAGCCCTGCGAACTGATAGTATTGAATCGACCGGGCTCTCCCGACTGCCCCTCCACGGACAGGTCCAGCAGATCCACGTCGCCAACCTGTTGGCGCTACACGACCAGATGAAGTCTGGCTAGGTCCATCGAAACGATCGGTTCTCCTCAGGCGTGACGCGTTTCCAAAGCTTGACATCTGCGCGCTCTGTGGCATAATCTTGTCTATTGTCAAAGGCGATGATGGAGACGAGTAGGTGTGTCGGAACCGCGTAAGCGAGCCCGGGTGCGGTGAGAGCCGGGCGCGGAACTCGCATCGAAAATCCCTCCGGAGCCGCTGACTGAACAGTGGATAGATTGGTAGGGCGGGTCTTTTCCAGGCCGGTACGGTGCCGGCCCAGTGCACCCAAGCCAGTCTTCCGCCCAGTAAGTACAGTCGGGCTCGTCACCCGTTAGCAGCGACGCGGCGATGTTGGTCGCCTGCAGAGAGGCCCTGCACTCCAGGGCAAAATGGGTGGTACCGCGGGAGTGTGCAACTCTCGTCCCTCACGGGACGGGAGTTTTTTGTTCTTTGGAGGAACGATGACAGTCACGATCCGACCGGGGACGGAAGACGATTTGCCAGGGATGCTGAGGCTATGGCGGGAGATGATGGACTTCCACGCCCATTGGGACGCCCGCTTCCAGCCCAAGCCCTCGCCGGTGGCAGAACAGGCATGGGCCGACTACCTTCGCGAAGAGATCTTGGGCAGCGACACGTGGTGTGTATTCGTGGCTGAGAGGGAGAGGAAATTGGTGGGTCAGACCTTGGGGGAACTGCGCAAACGGGCACCCGTGTGGTTGCCCCAGACCTACGGTTACGTCACCGACATCGTCGTCGATCCGGACGGGCGCCGAGAAGGCATCGGGAGTGTCCTCTTCAGCGCTCTGAAGGACTGGTTCAGAGAGAGGGGCGCGACGCATCTTGAGCTTCAGGTGCTCGCTAGGAATCCCGCGTCGCAGGCCTTCTGGCGCGCGATGGGCTGCAATGAGTACTCCAATACCATGTGGTACGACCTGGAGGCAATATGACCGAATTGCTGTATCAGACAGACAGTTACCTACGCCAGTTTGAGGCCGTTGTCACCGAAACCATTGAGATGGGCGTGGTTCTGGACCGGACGGCTTTCTTCCCCGGCGGTGGCGGCCAGCCAAACGACACCGGTTGGCTGGGGATCGACGGACAGCACCGCCCCGTAGTGCAGGTAAACCGACACAAAGGCCAAATCGTGCACCAGCTGGACCAGCCACTTCCACCTGTCGGCGCGACGATAACGGGCATCCTTGACTGGGATCGGCGGTATGCCCTGATGCGCACGCACACCGCGATGCACATCCTCTGCGGCGTCGTCTGGCGTGACTATGGCGCCTCGGTCACCGGCGGCAACATGAAGCCGTTCCAGGGACGGATGGACTTTGAGTTTGAGCGAATGCGCAAGGAATTGGTGAAGGAAATTGAGGAGAAGATCAACGTGGAGGTCTCCGCCGCACGACCGATCAGCTTGCGTATCCTTCCCCGCGATGAGGCATTCCAAATTCCTGATCTGATTCGAACCAAGATCAACCTCCTTCCCACACACATTGAAGACGTCCGTGTCGTGGAGATCGAGGGGCTGGACCTGCAGGCAGATGGAGGGACACACGTCTCCAACACGAACGAGGTCGGCAAGCTGCACATTGTAGACTACAAGAGCAAGGGTCGCATCAACAAACGACTTGTGGTGGCCCTGGAGAGCTAGGTGAACACTTCACGAGTATTGACTGCCGGTCGGGTGGGGCTCCGAACGACCAGGGAGATTCGCGACAAGAACACAGTCGGCTGGAGAATGCCTGATTGATGGCAACTATCCATTGGATTGCACCAGTGACGCGGAGGAGGAACCATGTTTGAACCCGTGCCAAACCCCGTTGACTTCGTTGCGCAGGAAAGAGAGACGCTCCGCTTCTGGGAGGAGACGGAGGCCTTTCGTAAGCTAAACGAACTGCGCGAAGACAGTCCCCGCTGGTCCTTCATCGATGGGCCGATCACAGCTAACAACCCCATGGGAGTGCATCACGGCTGGGGTCGTACCTACAAAGATCTCTACCACCGCTACTGGGCCATGCGGGGGTACAAGACCCGCTACCAGAACGGTTTCGACTGTCAGGGCCTGTGGGTCGAGGTGGAGGTGGAGAAGGAAAAGGGCTTCGAGTCAAAGCGCGACATTGAGGAATACGGCATCGACCGTTTTGTGCGGGACTGCAAAGAGCGCGTCCTCCGCTATGCAGCCGTACAGACTGAGCAGTCGATCCGCCTTGGCTACTGGATGGACTGGAACGATACCGATCAACTTCGCTGGCTGGCCCAACAGTTGGATGAGAATCCTGACGAAACGATCACGGTTGACGGCCCAAGTGGCCCCGTGACCGACACTGTGGAAAACATCGTCGGCCGACTGGGCCTACCGGAGCTAGGGGGGTCATATTTCACGTTCTCCAATGAGAACAACTACATGATCTGGTCGATGCTGAAGCGCTGCTGGGAGCAGGGCTGGCTCTACAAGGGCACCGACGTAATGCCGTGGTGCCCCCGCTGCGCCACCGGCATCAGTCAGCACGAGATCGTCACCGAGGGGTACCGAGAACTCACGCATGCCAGTGTCACGGTCCGTTTCCCTTTGCGCGGGCGAGATGACGAAAGCCTGCTGGTCTGGACCACGACACCGTGGACGCTCACCAGCAACGTCGCCGCCGCCGTGGGCCCCGACTTGACCTACGTCAAGGTGCGGCAGGGGGACCAGATTCTCTACCTGTCGAAAGGCGCTCTCCCAATCCTGGACGGTGAGTTTGAGGTGCTGGAGCAGATGGACGGCGCCCAACTGGGCGGTCTCACGTATGACGGGCCGTTCGACGAATTGGATGCTCAGAAAAGGATGGGTGGCCCGCAGGCCCACCGGGTGATCCTCTGGGACGACGTCGGTGAGGAGGAAGGTACCGGAATCGTCCACATTGCCCCGGGGTGCGGTGCTGAAGACTTCGAGCTCGGCCGAGAACTAGGACTCCCGGCCATCGCCCCGCTGGACGAGGAGGGGGTTTTTCTTGATGGCTTCGGCTCCTTCACTGGCACGGAGGTTTCGGACAGTCCGCAGCGCGTATTCGCCAGCCTGCGACAGAAAGGCTTGATGTACAAGGTGGAGGATTATACACACCGCTATCCTGTCTGCTGGCGCTGCGGCACTGAGCTGGTCTTCAGACTGGTCGACGAGTGGTTCATCTCGATGGATGAGCTCCGCCATGACATGATGGATGTGACGAGGCAAATTCGCTGGATCCCTTCATTTGGACTGGATCGAGAGCTGGACTGGTTGCGCAACATGCACGACTGGATGATCAGCAAGAAGCGATACTGGGGCCTGGCGCTGCCGATCTGGGAATGCGAGAGCTGCGACCACTTCGAGGTTATCGGAGACGAGCACGAACTCGAGGAGCGCGCAGTCGCTGGCTGGGAGGCATTCCAGGGCCATACGCCCCACAGGCCGTGGATCGATCAGGTGCGAATCCAATGCCCGGAGTGCGGCGCCCAGGCCAGGCGCATCACCGACGTCGGGAATCCCTGGCTCGACGCTGGCATCGTCAGTTTTAGCACCTTGAGGTACCGTACCAACCGCGAGTACTGGCGGAAGTGGTATCCAGCTGACTGGATCAGTGAATCCTTCCCCGGCCAGTTCCGGAATTGGTTCTACAGCCTGCTGGCCATGGCCACGGTCATCGAAAAGTCGCCTCCGTTCAAGACATGCTTCTCTTACGCGCTGCTCCTCGCTGAGGATGGCCGAGAGATGCACAAGTCTTGGGGCAACGCCATCGAATTCAATCAGGCAGCGGACGAGATGGGCGTCGATGTGATGCGCTGGCTCTACTGTGCCCACAAGCCGGAGAAGAACCTTCTTTTCGGCTATAGCACGGCGGATGAGGTACGGCGGCAGTACATGATCCCGCTGTGGAATGTGTACGACTTCTTCGTCACGTACGCCAATATCGACGAATGGCAGCCCTCAACCCGCTGGGACGAGGTCTCACCGCAGCAGCCAAGCGTGCTCGATCGATGGATCTTGGCACGGCTCGACCAGCTCATCACAAGGGCGACGGATCGCCTTGAGAACTACGATGCCTACGCAACGACGATGGCCGTCGAGGGCTTCCTGGACGATCTGTCGAACTGGTATGTCCGACGCAGCCGGCGCCGGTTCTGGAAGAGCGAACACGACGCAGAGAAAGAAGCAGCATACGCTACCCTCTACCGGGTGCTGACCACCCTCACCCGGCTTCTCGCTCCGATCCTGCCGTTCGTGACCGAGGCCCTCTATCAGAACCTCGTCCGCTCCGTCGATGATCAAGCGCTCGAGAGCGTGCATCACACGCGGTGGCCGGAGCCGCTTCTAGACCGCGTGGACGAGGCGCTCCTGGACGAGATGTCACTTGTCCGCGAGGTCGTCACACAGGGACACTCGGCCCGAAATAGTCTGGGTATCAAGCTGCGACAGCCCTTGGCCCGTGCCTTCGTGCACCTGGAAACGGGTGAGACACTACAAGAGGACCTTGTCGATCTCGTTCGGGACGAGTTGAATGCTAAGGAGATCGTCTTCACGGACGAGCTGAGTGACCTCGTCTCCTATCGTCTTCTGCCTGACAGTCAAAAGCTCGGGCCGCGCTTCCGGGACCAGTTCCCTGCGCTGAAGCAACGCCTTGACTCGATCGAGGATCCCGTGCAGGCTCAGCGTCGCTTGGAAGCCAACCTTCCCCTGACCCTGGAGGTCGCTGGCGAGAGGTTCGAACTGGCCCCGGACGAAGTGTTCGTGCGCCAGGAATCTCGTGAGGGCCTGGCGGTTGCCTCCGAACACGGAGTTACGGTAGCCATGGACGTGGACGTCACTGACGAGTTGGCAGCGGAGGGGCTGGCCCGAGACGTTGTACGAAGGATTCAGAGTCTTCGAAAAGAGGCGGACTTCGACCTTGATGACCGGATCATCACGGTCTACGAGGCTGACGAGAGCCTGGGAGACGCCATCAGGGCCTGGCGGGACTACATCGCCGCCGAGACCATGAGCGTGGAGCTTAGAGAGGGGCTGCCTGAAAGCGACGGAGCGAACGTGATCAGTCAGGATGAGATCGAGGGGCACGGGCTGAGACTGGGTGTTCGGAGGGCATGAACGTAGGCCGCTATGTATCTCTCCATCGGGCGAGCCGGGGACGGACGCGCAATGCGGAGCACGACCGGGTGGAATCGGCCCGGCGCCTCGTCGGGGCGACGACAGTGATCGAATGTACCGCTTTCCTTGTCAAGTCCGATTCCGTCGAGTAGAATTAAGTATCGGAAACCATCAGGCGCTAGTGTGGGCCCCGGTTCATGCTGACCCACCTGGCGGGATAGCGGTGGGGTCTCGCTTGCGAGCAGGCTACCCTTCCGGGCCGGGAGGATGGTGACAAGATAACGAAAGGAGGCAAACGTGCCCTTCTCTTATGATCGCGCCAGGCGCGAACTGCTGGAAGAAAAGAAGGAGCTGGCGGAACAGCTTGTGCAGCTCGAGAACGACGAGTATGAGGGCGTCGGCTACGGTAATCATATGGCTGACGACGGGACCGAGGCCTTCGAACAGACGGTGGACGTGGGGTTCCGCCGTGGTGTCGAGCTCTCCTTGGAGCGAGTCAACCACGCGCTTCGAAAGTTGGAGAACGGAACCTATGGCATCTGCGAGGACTGTGGTGCGCGAATAGACCGCGCTCGCCTGGAGGCCCTGCCGCAAGCAGTTTACTGTATCGATTGCCAAGCCGAGCACGAATACCGGGCACTCCCTCGTTGAAGAATCGAACCAGAGGGTCCCTGATCCTGCCGCTGGTAGCAGCACTGTCCGTGGCCGCGGACCAGGCCAGCAAGCATTCCGTTCGAGAGAACCTGATCCCTGGTCAGTCCCTTGACTTGACCCCAGGGCTCAGTTCGGTATTGCGCATTACCTATGTCACCAATACCGGGGCAGCGTTTGGCCTCTTTCCGGGATGGAGCCAGGTATTCGTTGCCGTGGCAGTAGTGGTAATCGTAGCTCTGGTCTGGTACTACGTCCAGTTATCGGACGGCCAGTCGCTGGTGCAACTGGCCCTCGGGCTCCAGCTTGGCGGCGCCATCGGGAATCTCATTGACAGGCTCCGCTTCGGCGGCTCTGTTGTTGACTTCATCGACCTCAATTTCTGGCCCTTACGTCGTTGGCCCGTCTTCAACCTTGCCGATGCCTCAATCGTCACTGGCGTGACGGTGTTGACCCTTCTAATGCTCTGGGAAGAGTGCCAGGACTGGCGCACCAGCAGACAGCTGGCGCCCGCGGCTGATGAGTGACTCAGAGACACCCCCAGATGGCGAAGGCAAGGTGGTCTCGTTCCTCGTTGAGGAGGATGACAAGCGGCTGGACAAGGTGATCCGTGACCGTGTCCCCGGACTCAGCCGCACGCAGGGCCAGCAGCTCATCGAGGACGGAAAAGCCACTGTTGACGGTCGCGAGCGGAAGTCCGCCTACCGGGTCGAGTCCGGAGAACGCGTCACTGTCACGCTTCCCCCCCCAGAACCCGAGGTGCCTGTTCGCCCACAGGCGATCCCCCTGGACATCATCTACGAGGACGAGCATCTGCTTGGCGTCAACAAGCCAGCCGGCATGGTCGTGCATCCAGCGCCCGGGCATCCGGACGGCACCCTGGTCAACGCATTGTTGGCCCACTACCCCCCAATTGACCGCGCGGGGCGTCGCGCCCGGGCAGGGATCGTCCACCGGCTGGACAAAGAAACCTCTGGGGTCCTGGTCGTCGCGAAGAAACCGGACATCCTCAGGGCCTTACAGGAGCAGTTCCGGAGCCGAGAAGTTGAGAAGACTTACCTGGCATTGGTACAGCACCACGTTGATCCTCCAGAAGGGATCATCGAGGTGCCTATAGGCCGAGATCTTCAGGATCGCCAGAGAATGACCGCCCTCGCTGACGGCAAGTATGCCCGGACGCGGTACTGTGCTTTGCAGTTCTTCGGGTCCCACACACTACTCGAAGTCCACCCCTACACCGGACGGACACACCAGGTTAGGGTACATCTCGCCTGGTTGGGCTATCCTGTAGTTGGCGATCCTGTGTACGGAAGCCGGCAACAGCCCCTGCTTAAGACCCGCCACTTCCTTCACGCCCGCCGCCTCAGCTTTGCTCACCCTGCGACCGGTGAGGCCCTGGTCCTTGAGGCACCCCTTCCGCCGGAATTGCGGGACGTGCTCGAACAGCTGCGACCTGCCGGACGCGGAGCAGGGCCTCGAACCACCTAGTCGCTGCTCAAGTGGCGACGGGATCACGACGCGACAAGTTACTGTCACGACGGCGCGGATCAGTTCCCAGTTCGGCTGGGTCAAGGAGAAGGCGATCAGGATGCCGGCCTACATTCGCGGAGTCGGAACCCTCCGGCACCGCATCATGGCGTCTGTTCTGAGTTCCCCGGGACAGGCTACGAGTCAGATTCCCGGAAGGTCAAGCTCGCTCAACACAATCCCGGGCCGATGACGAACCTGCCTGCTACCTCACCCAATCACTCTGGTTTACAGAGAAGACAGGCGTGCCCACCAATTCCTCCTGCTTCGTTTTCCCGCGGGCCGGATAGCAGACCTGCCTGGCGCCCCCCTAGAACCTTCTTCGAAGCTACTGTGAACTGCCGCCTCACCTAAGCGAAAGGATGCGCCCAGAAAGGGCAAGTCATGCGTACTATACGAATTATCGCTCATACATTCGATGACTCACCCACCGCTTCTCCTCAAATTGGAATAGCTCATGGATTCGTCAGATCAAATCGAGAGGTTTCTGCGAAGTCGGCGTAGGCCCGGACTGCCAGAGCACTTCGTTATCCCTCACTACTGCGGCTACTCCGTAGCGAACATCGCCCCGACCATCGGCCAGATGTTGGGTGTGACGGTGCAGCATGCAGCTCCTCCGTTTCCCGAGCATCTGTGGACACCGTTGGCCCAGGACGTGTCGTGCGTGGTGTTGCTGATACTCGACGCCGTGGGATACTCTCAGCTGAGGCAGCACCTGGAAACCGAGCGCTCTATATTCGGGGGCCTGGCGACCGCCGGATCTCTCGCCCCAATCACGTCCGTCTTCCCATCCACTACGGTGTCGGCCCTCACCTCGATCTGGACGGGGCAGCCACCACTGAGACATGGCTTTCTGGGCACTAGACTGTTGCTCCCGAAACTCGGTGTCCTGGCCAACCTGCTGAAGGTGGCTCCTGCCGCGTACCTGGGTGGCGGTCGACTCCAGGACTGGGGTTGGGAGCCGGACTCGCTCGTCCAGGTTCCAAGCCTGGCCTCGAGGCTAACCGCTTCGGGCGTGAAGACTGTGGCGCATACGCGCCTCTCATTCCTGGGAAGTAGCCTGACCAGGATCTTCCTGCGCGGCATGGATACATTGAGAGGATACGTAGGGCTCAGCGACCTGTGGCTCAATCTGAGCCAGACCCTAGCTGAGAGGGAGCCTAACGAGCCGCTATTCGTCGGCGCGTACTGGGGTGGCACGGACCAGATCGGTCACGTCTATGGGCCCGACGGTGAATATGCGCCGGCTGCCCTGAGACAGGTAGCCCGTTCCTTGAAGGAGGACTTCATCGACCGACTGCCCTTAGAGTCAAGAGCAGGGACTCTGTTGATTGTGACGGCCGACCACGGTCAGATCGCGACGCCACCCGAGAAGGTTGTACGTCTACCACATCATCCGAGGCTGCAGGAGACACTGCTATTGCCGCCGGCAGGCGAATCCAGGGCCGCTTATCTCTATGTGCGGCCTGGTGAGGAACCCGACCTTCGCGCCTACGTGAAGGCGCACCTCGCAGAGCGATTCATTCTCGTCAAGACCGATTGGGCCCTGGAAGCCGGTCTGTGGGGCCTTCAGCGGGAGATTCCGTCGGGCCTTCGAGCGCAGCTGGGTGATCTCTTGATGCTTGCCAGCGACGGAAGCCGGTTGACGACGAGGAAAGAGGAGTTCCCCCGAGGGGGATTGCGTGGCCATCACGGCAGTCTGACTCCAGAGGAGATGCTGGTGCCGCTGCTGATGGCCCGTCTGGACAGGCTCTAGGCCGACGGAACCCGCTCTGCTCGCGGACCCAACTACCGCCCGCGGCAGAGGAGTCGCTCTGCCAACTGATGCAAGATCTGCGTCGTTTCTGCCTCGATATCAGATTGATCGAGTGCCTTCAGCGCGGCTTCGTAATGGTGCTGAACTAGACGTTCAGCATAGCCGCGGCTCCCAGCCTGCTCTATCAGGTACGTAGCTCGCTTCACGTCCGCCTCCGATAGGGGTTCTTCCTCCAGGAGGCTGCGCAGCTCGGCGCTCCGCTCGATTGCGTGTACCACAGGCAGCGTCTTCTTCCGTCTTACGATGTCGGCCCCCACTGGCTTCCCGGTCTCATCCGAGTCTCCCCAGATACCCAACAGATCATCCTGCATCTGAAAGGCCAATCCGGCATGTCGGCCAAAGGCACGCAGGGTCCCCCGCCTGGAGGCCGGCGGGCGAGCTATACAGGCGCCCAACTCGCACGCGCAGGCAATCAGTGCGGCCGTCTTACCCTCGATCATCACGATGTATTCATCAACAGAGATGTCGTACCGATCCTCGTAACTGATGTCCAGGTACTGCCCATAGGTCAGATCCACACAGGTGTGATTCAGCAATCTGACCGCTTCCACCACCACCTGCAGAGGAATGCCCCGCTCTCCAAGCCTTAAGAGCGCCAGCTGCGAAACGGAAAACAGCGTATCTCCCGCATTGATCCCCTGGGCTGCCCCCCAGATGGACCAGAGCGTGGGACGGCCGCGACGTGTCTTGTCCTGGTCCTGAATGTCATCGTGGATGAGTGTGAAGTTGTGCAGCAGCTCGACGGCAGCCGCAGCAGGCAGGGCCTGCTCCCACTGTCCCCCGCAGCCTTGGCAGGCTAGCAGACACAGCACAGGCCTCAGTCGCTTTCCCGAGTTCGAGCGGCTGGGCCGAAACGCGGCATCGACCCAACCAAGATGATAGCGCAATAACCCAAACAGCTCACCGGGACCCGGGTCCAGGTCTCGAATGACGCCCCGCATCTCCTGCTCAATTGCGGGAACCACGCGATCGACGAAGTGATCAAGCAGGAAATTGTCCCGCTTCCCGCCTCCCACCGCTGAGGTTGCCTTCAAGGAGCAATCTCCCGATCATCCTGCGCCGCCCGCCCTGGCTCCGCCCCCGTGCGCACAAGTTCCACCTCTCTCAGCGCTGCGACATCGCGCGCTCCAGCAGCAAACATGGTAACACGGAGTTGATCCGTCAGGACCCAAATAAGATCAACCACGGCCCGAGTTGAGTCATTGGCTGCCTGGAGGAAGGGCCCTGCAACACCACAAGTCACCGCGCCCAGTGCGATCGCTTTTGCGATCTGAATCCCACTCCGAATCCCTCCGCTTGCCACGATGGGGATCCCGGGCGCACCTCGCTGTGCAACGAGCAAGCTATCGGCGGTGGGAATTCCCCAGTCGAGAAAGGCAGCCGCCACCGAGCGTTGACGTTCCGTCAGCGCACGATGCATCTCGACCTGGCTCCACGAGCTCCCCCCGGCGCCAGCCACGTCGATGGCAGCAACACCGGCATCCGCCAACTGCCGAGCGACCCCCTCCGATATACCCCACCCTACCTCTTTCACCATGACGGGCACATCCAGCCCTTCGCAGACAGCCTCAATCCTCCGCAGCAAGCCGGCGAAGCGAGTGTCCCCCTCGGGCTGCAGCGCTTCCTGCAGGGCATTGAGGTGCAGGACAAGCGCATCCGCCTCTATCATGTCGACAGCCCGACGGCACTCATCGAGCCCGTACCCATAGTTGAGCTGAATCGCCCCCAGGTTGGCCAACAACAGACTGTCGGGGGCCATCTCCCGCACGCGATAGGTGTCCGCCAGTGACGCGTCCTCAACTGCGGCGCGCTGTGACCCCAACCCTAGACCAACGCCGGTCTCTTCCGCTGCTCTGGCGAGGCGACGATTGATGCACCCTGCCTCAGACGTCCCGCCGGTCATAGCGGAAATGACGAGGGGCACACGCAGCTGCTTCCCCAGGAACTCGGTGGATACATCAATGGCCTGGAGATCCACACCGGGAAGCGCTCGGTGCACGAAACGGTAACGCTCGAGCCCCGTGGAAACGCGTCTGAACTCCACGTCCTGCTCCAGATTGATCCGGATATGCTCGGACTTGCGTTGCTGATGCATACGCTCTCTAGGCGTAACCCGGAGGAGCATTATGTGTTATCATTAACGGTATGATACTCGCACCAGGTGGCGATGTCAACCGCCTACAGAAGCGTTTGACAAACCCGTCGCCGCGAGTAGAATGAAACTACGTGAATACCGATTGGAAACCACAAAGGAGGCATGAAGAATGGCAGACACATTGGAGGAAATACGCGGCATTATCGTCGATCTCCTCGGCGTGAAGCCAGAAGAAGTAGTCCGCGAGGCCAGTTTCCGCGAAGACTTGGGCGCTGACTCTCTGGATCTCGTGGAGCTGATCATGGAATTTGAGGATACGTTCGGCGGGACGATCTCAGACGAAGAAGCACAGCAGATTGAGACTGTGGGCCAGGCCGTTGACTACGTTGAGCAGCGCATGAAGAGCTAGTGACGGTCGTCATGTCCCGCCATGGTTGGTTGAACTGAAGAGACCCTTCCCGAGTGACCGCCACAGGAGCCGCCAGCCTCGCAGGCCATCGGCATCAGCCGATGGCCTTTCGCTGTGGACACCTCGGGTCGGAAGAGGGGAGCAGCTCATGCGCAGTACGGCGGCCAGAAGGGCCGTACAGAATGCGCGAGGGTGCGAGCTGTGTCCAACGAAAAAGCGGTCTTCAATTGACCGCCGACTACTGGCAGCGCTGACAGCTCCCAAAGCACGTCTGTGCCTCACCCGGGGGCTGCAATGGTCACGCTCTTCAATGTCATCCGATCCACGCCCGGCACCGTATCGCAGCTCGACTCTTCGGCACTGAGGACACGTGCAACCGTGAGCACTGGCTCACCCGCAGCCGGAGGTTTGACCATCCAGAGCCAATCGCATGTGCCACGGAGGCGCCCTCATAGTAGCCTGTTTCTATGATCTGGGCTATAATAGCCCCATTCCTGGTCACAGACCAACGGGGTTATCTCCGAGAGCCAATTGATCCACTCAAACCCGGGAGCGTGCAGATGCCAAGCAAGCATAAGGTGTTGAGCCGTCTACGTTGGGTTCTGCTGTTTTTGCTAGCGGCGGGCCTGGTACTCAGCTCGACGGCCTACGCCCAAACACAGGACCTCCGCTGGGAGCGCTTCGACGTTAACATCACCATCCTTGATAACGGTGACTTCGTGGTGGAAGAAGTGCAAAGGATCGTCTTCACTCGCGGTCAGTTCCACTTTGGGTACCGCACCATCCCTATGGACCGTTTGGAGGACATCACAGACGTGACCGTATGGGAGGGCGACCAGCGCTACGAGCGCGGTTACGGCGGCAGCTACACGTACCAGACGTCCATGGAGGACGGGGAATTTCAGATCAAGTGGTACTTCCCCTATACGTCCAGCTCCTCACACACCTTCACTCTCCGCTACACTGTCAAAGGCGGGCTCCGGTATTACGACGGGGGCGATCAGTTGTACTGGAAGGCAGTCTACGCCGACCGTGACTTCCCTGTCATCGACTCCACGGTAGAGGTGCGACTGCCGGCTAGTGCAACTGCCGACCCGGTGGCCGCGTACGGGACTGACGCCTCAATCAGCGGCCAGGGAACCAGTGCGGTGACCTTCCGAGCCCAGGAGACGATCGATCCGGGTCAGGAGTTCGAGGTTCGCGTCCAGCTCCCGCACGGAATCGTTGAAGGGTCGAAGGCGAGCTGGCAGGCGGCCTATGATCGAAAGGCCGCCTGGGAAGAGAACTATCAGGATGCCGCCAACCTTGGTTTAGGGGCGCTCGGTGCAGTCCTCCTGGTGGGTGGTCCCCTCGGGCTGCTCCTGCTTTGGTACGTGCGGGGACGGGATCCCCACGTATCCTTGCCGGTTGAGTACATTCCAGAGCCCCCATCAGACGATCCGCCGGGGATTGCAGGAACGCTGGTCGACGAGAAAGCCGACATGCAGGATATCATCGCCACGCTCGTCGATCTCGCGCGCAGAGGGTTTCTCCGGATCGAAGAGGAGCGCGAGCGCGGCTTCTTGCGGGCAAGCAACTTCGACTTCACGTTCCGCCGGACGGGCAAAGACACCGCCACCCTTCTCCCCTACGAGCGGGAGCTCCTCAACGAAGTGTTCGAAGGGCGAAGCCAGCGGCAGATGTCGGATTTGCGCAATGAGTTCTACCAGGCGATTCCCGTTATCAAACGTAAGCTCTATGAGCAGACGGTGGAGCGCGGCTACTTCACGGGGAGTCCCCAAAAAATGCGGAAGCGGTATGCGGGCATTGGCGTGGCCCTGCTCGTGGCTGTCTTCGCCTGCGGTGTCGTCGCTGCCTCCCTGTTTGCAGGGTACGCTGGCGCTGTCGTCTGTCCCTTCGTCGGTATCGGCATCACGGCCCTTGGTATCACGATCATTGGTCAGTGGATGCCGGCCAAGACGCGTAAGGGCGCGGAGCAAGCTGCCCGGTGGGAGGCCTTCAAGCGCTATCTCAGCGATATCGAGCGATACACGGATTTGACTGAAGCCACGGACCAGTTTGACCGGTACCTGCCCTACGCAATTGCGTTGGGCGTGGACCGCAGCTGGGTGCGCAAGTTCTCCCGCATTGAGGATACACCGGTCCCGATCCCCATCTGGTACCTGCCAATGCCGCGGCCAGCCTACTCGGGAGGCACCCGCCCTCCGGGGCTGGGCCAGGCCGCCCAATCGAGCGGATCAGCGCCGTCACTCCAGAGCATGTCAGATGGACTTTCTGGCGGTCTTCAGAGCATGTCTGACGGCCTGACAGCCATGCTAAACTCGGCGGGTAGCACGCTCTCCAGCCAGCCGAGCAGTTCGGGCAGCGGCGGGGGGGGATTCTCCGGTGGTGGCGGCGGCGGTGGTGGCGGTGGTGGTGGAGGTGGCGGCGGGGGGTTCGGTTAGAGCATCACGACCAACGACCGGTAGACCGCGCTAGGAGACGATGAGGATACTATGAACACTGGAAAGACCGTTGGCATCATTCTGATCGTGGTCGGACTAGGCGTGTGCGTCGTGGCCGGCGCCTGGCTTGTCGCCAGCGCTGCCGGGCCGGAAAGCAATCTCGCCCTTTCCGGCGCGATTCTGGGCGGCGCGCTGGCCTTCATCATTGCCGCCCCCGCCATCGGCGTGGGCGTCTTCCTGCTGGTTCGCGGTAGACGCGAGTCAGTTGAGATGGCCGAGGTAGAGAAAGAACAGCAACTTCTGGGCATGATTCGCACCCAGGGACAAGTCTCGATTTCGGAAGCGGCCATCGAGCTTGACGTCGATCGCAGTCGAATCGAGAGCTGGATCTACGACCTGGTCGATAAGGAGTTGTTCGCCGGCTATGTGAACTGGGACGAGAGAATGCTGTACTCCCGGGATGCCAGTCAGATGCGGGGACAGAACCGATGTCCCAACTGCGGAGGAGAGGTGGAGTTGGCCGGCAAGGGCGTGGTCAAGTGCCCCTACTGCGGAGTGGAGATATTCCTTTCCGAATGAGGTGCTTCGGGCAGGCGGTCGACCTCGCGGCAGAACCGCCGCGCGCCTCGGAACCTGTGGCCTGGGTCTGCCCCACGAGTCTTCCGCGCTGAAGCAACTTCTCGAGAGGATATCCGTATAGACCATAGGCGGTCTACAACAGGGAAAACAGGGAGGTAGGGACCGATGGATGATATCTACGGAAAGGTGGAAAGCCAGCGCAATGCGCTAGAGAAGCTCATCGACCGCATACCGGGCTGGAGCGGCTATCAGGAACGGGAAAAACGCCGCCAGGCCGACAAGCTGCTGCGGGAGACTCTGGTGACCAAGCTGGGAGAGCAACGTCGCCGTCTCGACGCGGCCCAGAAAGACTTGCTATCCCACGGCCGGCTGGATCTGGTCGATGACGTCGAGAGCGCAGTAACGCAGCTTAAGACATTCACGGACCGGATACGATTCGCTAGCTACGGATATGCCGGACTCTTTGACGCCGTCAAGATCAGAGAGGACGAGCTAAGTCAGTTGTACGCGTTTGACGCGGCTCTGGTCGACTATGTCGACCGCCTGGACACGGCGAACGATCACCTGCGAGCCGCGATCTCAGAAGCGGAAGGTGCTGCAGAGACGCTGGACATCATTCTGGAAATCGTTCGAGAAGCGAACGCTACATTCGACCAACGGGAACATATCATCCTGGAAAGCCAATAGGTAGATCTCAGCCACCTGTCAACCAGATGGATATCACAGGTGGTATCAAGCATTCGTCTGGTAGCCATGGATTGAGGAGGCAAGAGAGATGGCACGAGTCTTTGACATCGTTGAGTTCGTTGATGAAACGAGTTCCGAAATCGTACACCGCATCCCAGAGCGCGGATCAGGAGATTTTCGCATTGGTTCTCAGGTCATCGTTCGGGAGAGCCAGTCCGCCGTCTTCTACCGGGATGGGCGGGCCCTGGATACGTTCGGTCCCGGGCGACACACGATCACGACGGCCAACATCCCGCTGCTGGTGAACCTGGTCGGAAAAGTGTTCTCGGGAGAGACCCCCTTCAAGGCAGAAGTCTACTTCGTCAGTTTGCGCGAGTTCACGGATCTGAAGTGGGGCACGCCCACCCCCATCACTATCAAGGATCCAGAACTGGGCATGGCGCGGGTGCAGGCACGTGGAACCTACGCTATCGAAGTCGTCGATCCACAGCTTTTCGTCAACAAGCTCGTCGGCACCCAGGGGCTGTATCGAACCGCGAACATCAAGGACTTCTTCCGCTCTATGGTGCTTACGAAGCTCTCGGACCTGATTGGCGAAAGCGGCAAGAGCGTCATTGAGATCGCTGGCATGACGGAGGAGATTGTGGCGGGCGTCCGCGCCAAGGCAGCTGAGGAGTTCGCCGCACGCGGGGCCACGCTGACCTCTGTCTACGCAGAGTACATCGGGCCGACGGAAGAGACGGCAAAGGCGATCGACGAGCGCGCGTCCATGGGGGCGATCGGCGATATGCAGGCCTACATGCAGTTCCAGGCAGCCCGCGGCATGCGCGACGCAGCTCAACAGCCAGGCGGTACGGCAGGGGCAGGCGTTGGCTTGGGCGCTGGCCTTGGCATGGGGGCGGCAATGGCACAGATGATGTCCCAGAGCATGCAGCAACCCGCCCAGCAACAGGCACAGCAAGAAGAGGCGCAGCCTGCGGCGCCCAAGACAGCCCAGGACGTGAAGGCAATGCTGGACAACCTGGATTCGCGACTCATGAACGGCGAGATCAGCGAGGATCTCTACAACAGACTCCGGGCCAAGTGGGAGTCGCGGCTGGACGAGTTGACTTAGAGATCTGGTCACTGGATTCCAGGAGGAAGGGAGGGGGTCAGGAGAGTGAACGAGGACCCGACCGTCACAAGAGAGCCCTCTGAGCGTCAGCGCGCTGACGAGGCGTGGCGAGACGTGGGTAGACAATTCGAGGAATTGGGTGAGAGCCTGTCCCGGGCTTTCCGCGCAGCGTGGGAGAGCGAGGAAACCCAGCAACACGTCCAGTCGCTGCAGCATGGCCTGGAGAAGATGGTCCGGGAGGTGGATCGAGCGGTTAAGGAAGCCGGCGAGTCCTATCAGGGCAAGAGAGTGCGCGCTGAGGCTGAGAAGGCCGCCGGGTCGCTCCGTCGGGCAGGGGAAAGAACGTGGCAGGAGACACGTCCTCAATTGGTGTCGGCATTGACGACGCTAAACTCCGAGCTCCAAAGTCTCATCGACGACCTTCAGCACGAGCCAGGTTCGGGTCGCGAGCCCCCGGAGGATCAGTCAAGCCGGGGCGGTACTGGAAGCCCATCATCGGATTCGGAGGCGTGACCATGCACAGCAGGCGCAGATCGAACTTGCTCGGCGGGCTTTTGCTGATCCTGCTCGGCACGGGTGTGTTGGCGCTTCAGCTCTTGCCGGGAACATCACTTTCTTTCTCATGGCCCTGGATCATCATCGGGTTTGGGGTTCTTATGTTCCTTGTTGGAGCCCTGACAGCCATTCCGGCACTGGCCATTCCAGCGTGCATCATCGGGGGGATCGGCGGGATCCTCTACTATCAGACCATCACGGGGGATTGGGACAGCTGGGCCTACGTCTGGGCCCTCATACCCGGCTTCGTGGGGCTGGGAATCGTACTGTCGGGACTGCTCGGAGGAGATGCTCCAGGAGCAATTCGCGCCGGTGGCCTCTTAGTCCTAATCAGCCTGGTGCTGTTTGCCTCCGCTGGTGCATTCTTCGGGGCATCAGGGTTGATCGGGAGCTATTGGCCAGTACTTCTGATTCTCCTCGGCCTCGTTCTCCTACTGGGGCCCCTGTTTCAACGGCGTCGCTAGCGACGCCCTCGGTAGCGGCGCTCCCGTCAGTTGCGTGCCGCGCGGACAGGATGCCGTCCAGGGAATCCACCATCGCTCGGTCAGGGCATATTACCCTGACCGAGCGTCGATGACGCCCATGCCCCTCCAGGTACACATCCTAGACGAACCGAATCGCACGCATCTCGCCCATTTGCGCGCCCATCTGTCCCCCGGCGTGGCCCTCTCAGTGGGGCGGGAGTTGCCCGCAAACCCCGCGTACCAGATCTTAGTGGCGAGCAGACCCGGCCGGCAGCACGTCACGGCCAGCCCGGATCTGCAAGCGCTCGTCATCCCCTTTGCAGGCCTGCCCCAGCAGACCCAAGCCTTGATGCGGGATTTCCCTCACATTGCCGTCCACAACCTCCATCACAATGCCCCCGCCGCCTCCGAGCTGGCGATAGGGCTGATGTTGGCCGCCGCGAAGCTGGTTGTACCCTGCGACCGCGCTCTCCGACGCCACGACTGGACTCCCCGCTACCGCCCTGAACCGTCGGTCTTGCTGGCTGAAAGGACTGCACTAATCCTGGGTTACGGTGCCGTCGGTCGGCGAGTAGGTCACGCGTGCCGGGGGCTGGGCATGGAGGTGATCGCGACGCGACGCACGTCCCCCTATGAGCCGTTGGAAGGAATCTATCCACCAAAGGCTCTCCAAAGTCTGCTGCCCCGAGCTAACGTACTCATCATTGCTCTGCCTCTTACGCGCGAGACCCGGGCTCTGATCGGTGAGAAAGAGCTAGCCCTGATGCCATCAAATTCCGTGCTGGTCAACGTTGGCCGTGGACCCATCGTCGATGAGGCATCACTTTTTTGCGCCCTTGAAGACGGTACGCTCCACGCTGCCGGTTTGGACGTATGGTACAGGTATCCAGAGGATGAGACGGTCCGGTCGAGCACCCCCGCGTCCGCCTATCCCTTCCATGAGCTCGACAACGTCGTTATGAGTCCACATCGGGCCGGCTCTGGCGGCAACGAGGAGATTGAGTTGCGACGCATGGCCTGCCTCTCGCGCCTCCTCAATATCGCGGCAGCCGGCGACGACATGCCAAATCGGGTAGACGTTGACGCGGGCTACTAATCACATGTTCCGTTCACGCCAACCAGGTCACATCTAGGAGCCTCAGCTACATGCGAGTCTACAACACGCTCTCCGGCAAGATCGAAGCCTTTGAGCCGCACGGACAATCCGTCAAGATCTACGCTTGCGGGATCACGCCCTACGACTCCACGCACCTCGGGCACGCCTTCACATACACGACTATTGACGTACTCATACGGTACCTGGAGTTCCTGGGAAAGAGCGTGGACTACGTTCAGAACATAACCGATGTCGATGACGATATCCTGCGAAAGGCGAATGAGGTCGACCAGGACTGGAAGTTGCTCGGCGATCGCTGGACCGCACGCTTCATCAAGGACATGATCGCCCTAAACGTCAGACCGCCCAATCACTTCCCGCGCGCTACCGACGTCATCCCTCAAGTCGTCGAGATGGTGCTACGGCTGATCGGCGCTGGTGTCGCCTACCAGTCAGGTGGGAACGTCTACTTCCATATCGATGCCTGGCCTGAGTATGGGAAACTCAGCCGCCTGTCCCGTGACGAGATGCTACCCATCGCAAACGAGCGGGGAAACAACCCTGACGATGTTCACAAACAAGATCCGCTAGATTTTGTGCTGTGGCAAGCCAGAGCGCCGGATGAGCCCGCTTGGGACAGCCCGTGGGGGCCTGGTCGGCCCGGCTGGCACATCGAGTGCTCAACCCTGGCAGCGCACTACCTTGGTCTCCCAATTGACATCCACAGCGGAGGCGCCGACCTCGAATTCCCGCATCACGAGAGCGAGATCGCCCAGGCCGAGGGCGCCTTCGGCAAGCGACCATTCGTCCGGTACTGGATCCACACCGCCATGGTCCACCACGAGGGCGAGAAGATGAGCAAGTCGCTGGGCAACCTATTGATGGTTGACAAGCTTCTTCAGAGCTGTTCCCCGGATGCGTTACGGCTCTACTTGGCCAGCCATCACTACCGGCGACCCTGGAGTCACGACCCAGCTGAACTACACCGGTCGGAACGGATGGCGGGAAAACTATGCCGGGCCGTCACAGCAGACTGCGCCTCGGGCAACCCGATGGACGCCTCATGGGGCCAAGACACCTTCACCAGAGCCATGGACGACGACCTCGATGCTCCGCGGGCAATCAAGGCCTTGGGCCAGCTAGCCGAGCAGATCTTGGGTGCTGGCAGCGAGGGGCATGATGTCAAGGATGCGCAAGAGACCCTACGGTCCATGGGGCGTATCTTCGGCCTCCGTCTCGACGCCCAGGAACCCTATCAGTCGGTCAACACAGGGTGGGATCGCTACCTGAGCGACTTCACGTAGACGACTGACAGGACCTTCAGAACGCTGCCATCCCCCGAGGAAGACCGATGCACCGGCCATCAAGAGGAATCTCAAAGGGGGTTGGAAGCCGAGCCCGCGAAAGAGACCATCACGGAAAGGAGCCAGCTGTGCGCAGACAACACAACTCGCGTATGTGTTTCGTGTGTGGCCGACAGAACCCGATCGGTCTGAAGCTAGACTTCTACGAGGATCAAGAAACTGGACAGGTGCAGGTCAACTTCACCGTGCCCGAAGAATACCAGGGCTATCCCGGCGTGGTTCACGGCGGCATCGTTTCCGCCATTCTAGACGAGGCGTCGGGGCGCGCAGTCATGATAGACGCGGGCGATGACAGACTGATGGCCACACTGAAGATGACAGTCCGCTTTCGGCACCCCACCCCGACCGGTACGCGTCTCACCGCGGTGGGCTGGGTCGAGCAGTTGGGCGGCATCGGCGCCAAGGTCGCCGCGGAGATCCGATTGCCCGACGGCACAGTGACAGCCGAGTGTGAATCCCTGCTGGTCGATCCGCCGGCCGTAATCCGGGACCAGTGGGAGGATGAGAAGCCGTACTGGAAGGTGTACGACTGAGACGCGCTGGATAGGAGCGAGTACGGTGCCTGCGCCGCGGCCCCCGACGCCTAATTCGGTGAAGGCTTCAACCATGTCCCCTCCTATGTCAAAGGTGTCGCACAGGCCGATCCGCCGGGCTGGCGCCAGGCTGCGGCACGGGTCGCGTGCCCATCCCCATCGCGAAGGCGGGTGTGCGGGTGCATGGCCTCGACAAGTCGCCCGCGATGCTGGACTCTTGCCGGCGCAGAATCAGCGAGCCATCAGCTGGGGAGCAAGACCTGATCACGCTGACCCAGGCTGATATACATGACCTCGCCCAACATGCACGTTTCAGTTTCATCCACGGGGCTTTTCTATATCCTTCCCCCACCTGATGACGGCCAGGGCTCAGGTGACGGCACTGCGCAATATCCGGGCGCGCGGGCATCCCGGCGGTCGTTTCGTCGTCGACTTCTTCAGCCCTGATGTGTTTGTCATCACTGAGGCACCTGGCACTGGTCCGGGAGGCGCCACGATTCACTGGGACTTCTCAGGGCACGGTAGCAGCAGGCGGTCGTCTGGGCGACAGGGGGTTACAATACGATCATACAACGCGTCGACGTCTCCGTCGTCCACGACGTGATCGACGGAGAGAGCCGATTGGTCGATCGAACCTATGAGCCGATGCGGCAGCGCTGGATCTGCCCCTATCAATTCGAGCAACCATTGTATTGCCTCGCGTTCGAGGTCGAGGCTCGGTGTGGCGACTTCGGACTGCCGCCCCTTCACCGAGGGCCGGCAGGAGCCGCTCTGGATCCCTCATAAGGCAGGAGGCTAACCCATGCTCGGAGTCGTGCTGGCGGCCGGCCGCGGCGTTAGGCTCGGACCTCTGACCACAGACCGCTCCAAACCTATGCTGCCCGTGGCGGGAAAGCCAATGATCGAGCGCGTCCTGGAGATGCTGGCAGCGGGAGGGGTTGAACATGTCATCGCTGTGGTGCATCCCGGCGATATCGCTTTACACAACCATCTCGTTCACTCGCCGTGGGCACCGAAGTGCCGCTTTGCCTATCAGAAGCACCGTCGGGGGATGGCTCACGCCGTGGAATGTGCCTCTCCACTAGTCCGAGGGGCGGCAGTCTCGGAATTCGTCCTGGCCTCCTGCGACAACCTCTACCCCCGGGACCACGTCTCCGGCCTGATCGCGCATCGTCGGAGCAGGTTGGACGCTGCCTTGACGCTCACGTGGACGTCTCGGGAGGAAGCGACCGCCAGTGCAGTCGTCGTCAGGCGAGGTCCGCTGGTCGTAGATATCCTGGAGAAGCCCGATCCAGAGGACATCCCGGTCTACGAGGAGCGAGGACTCGTCCTTGCGGCACCCTCTCTCTATGCCCTGTCAACACGCGTCCTGGACTATCTCGACCAGGTCCCTGTGTCGCCTCGCGGCGAGTGCGAGTTCCCCGATGCCCTGCGTCTCTTGATCGCCGATGGTGGCAGAGTCGGGGGGGTGCTGGTGAGTGATCGGATGACGCTGACCAATCCGCGGGATCTCCTCGCGCTTAACCTTCACTTCCTGCGCACTCAGCCCCACTGCGCCGTAGTCGAGACGGACATCGACGATGGCGTGACGGTCGTGCCCCCAGTACGCATAGAAGAGGATGTGTCCGTGGCACCTGGATGCCGCGTCGGGCCTCTAGCGTATCTGGAGCGCGGCTGTCGACTCTGTGCCGGGGCCGAGGTACGCCGATCTGTGGTATTGCGCCGTGGGTTGGTGGGGCCAAACCAGGTTATTGAGGGAACCGTCATCGGTGGCATGGGAGCAGCCTTCTGACTGCCGCCTAGCCCGCGCCGGGAGCACCCGTCACGTGCGCAGGGATCCAAGCCCCGTCTATGGGCTTCAGGACAAGCATCGGATGCTTCAGTGTCAGAATGAAGAAACTCCCAGACGAGCGGCTGGGACCCAACCGACTGACCGTCTTGGCTGACTCCACCCCGATCACATATCTGGCACGGTTCGTTTGAGAATCTCGTACCGCTCAAGCGCCTGCCCCGCGCCCAAGGCTACACAAGCCATGGGAGCATCGGCGACGTACGCGGCCACGCCCGTTTCCTGCGTGATCAGTTCATCCATCCGCCGCAACAGGGATCCGCCGCCAATGAGGGCCATCCCTCGGTCGATGATGTCGGAGGAGAGCTCGGGAGGTGTCCGCTCCAGCATCGCTTTGATCATCGAGATGACGGAAGATAGAGGCTCGGCTAGTGCTTCAGCGACCTCTTCAGAGTTGATGGTGATGCGGTGGGGCAATCCCGCCACCTGATCGCGGCCCTGCACATCCATCGATTTCTCTTCTTCCAACGGAAGCGCAGCGCCGATGCGAATCTTGACCTTCTCAGCGGTCATCTCGCCGATCATCAGGTTATACTTGCGGCGAACGTAGGCAATGATCGCCTCGTTCATGCGCACACCGCCCACGCGAACTGCATTCGCGCGCACCACACCGTTCAAGGAAACGACAGCAGCCTGGCTCGTGCCACCGCCGAGATTCACCACCATGCTTCCGGCAGGAGTGTCTACGGGTAGTCCTGCTCCGATAGCCCCTGCCAGGGGCTCCGGAATAAGGTACGATTCACTGGCACCGGCGTCCAGCGCTGCCTCACGTACGGCGCGCCGCTCCACGCTCGTCACCCCGTACGGGACGCTGACCATCACCCGCGGCTTGAGCAAATTGAAACGACCACAAGCTTTCTGTATGAAATACTGGAGCATCCGGTGCGTCACCCGATAATCAGCGATCACGCCATCGCGCATAGGCCGAAGCACCTCGATGGAATCCGGAGCGCGCCCCATCATCGAACTCGCCTCCTCGCCTACCGCCATGATCTTGTACTCATCTGGCGAGAAGGCTACGATCGAGGGCTCCTGCAAGACGATCCCGCGCCCAACGACGTGGACGAGCACGTTGACCGTTCCCAGATCAATTCCAAGCTGCTTCTGAAACATATCCCTTCCTGCTCTACTGGCTCTGCGTGATCTCAGGTCGCCGGCGCCGTCTCCGCCTGCGCTCCCTCGCAAGCTTGAGCCGCACTCTGGATCGGCGCAGGGCAGTCTCCGTGAGACGCCTCTCCTCTGGCGGCGGCGACTTCTCCAGCATTTCCAGGGCGCGTTGACGAGCCGCCTCCGCTCGCTCAACGTCGATTTCCCCTACCCGTTCCGCCACGTCGGCCAGAACGATCACCTCGTCCGCAAGAACGTGGATGAATCCCCCATGAATAGCGAATGCATATTCCTCGTCGCCCGCCCGCGCCACCAATTCACCAATCGACAGCTGACCAATGAGCGGGGCATGATTAGGCAATATGCCCAGCTGCCCCTCCTCGCCAGGCGCCAGCACCACGTCTACTTCGCCGGCGAAGAGCTCCTCCTCCTGAGAGACGACCTGCAGTCGTAGAGTTGCCACCTCACCCCCAGTCGCTAAGCCAGCTTCATCTTCCGAGCCTTCTCTACGGCCTCGTCAATCGTTCCCACCATGTAGAAGGCCTCCTCCGGCAAGTCGTCGTGCTTACCGTCAAGGATTTCACGATATCCGCGGACGGTCTCTTCGATGGAGACGTACCGTCCAGGGCGACCAGTGAACCGTTCCGCAACGAACATGGGCTGGGAGGAGAATCGCTCGATGCGTCGCGCACGGGCAACTGTCTGTCTGTCCTCCTCAGAGAGCTCCTCAATACCCAGAATGGCAATGATGTCCTGCAGATCCTGATACCTTTGCAGCACCTCCTGTACATCTCGGGCCGTCCTATAGTGCGCTTCACCCACAACTCGAGGATCTAGGATACGGGATGTGGACGTCAGTGGATCGACCGCCGGGTAGATGCCTTTCTCGACGATCGCGCGTTCCAGCACAATCGTCGCGTCCAAGTGGGCAAATGTCGTGACCGGACCAGGGTCAGAGTAGTCATCAGCGGGAACGTAGACAGCCTGCATGGACGTGATCGAGCCTTTCGTTGTGCTGGTGATCCGCTCCTGCAACTCGCCCATGTCCGTGCCCAACGTGGGCTGATACCCAACAGCACTGGGCATTCTCCCCATCAACGCTGAGACCTCCATCCCGGCCATTACGAACCGGTAGATGTTGTCGATGAACAGGAGCACATCCCGCCCGTGGTCGCGGAAGTACTCAGAGAGCGTGACACCGGTCAGACCCACACGAAAGCGCACCCCGGGGGGCTCGTTCATCTGACCAAAGACCATGGAGGCCTGATCTAGTACGCCCATCTCCTGCAGCGTGCGATAGAACTCCGTACCCTCTCGCGAGCGCTCACCGACCCCCGCGAATACCGAGACACCCTCGTGGTACTCCGCCATAGTGTACATCAGCTCTGTGACGATGACGGTCTTGCCCACACCGGCGCCTCCGAAAACCCCTGTCTTCCCGCCGCGGGTGAAAGGCGCGATCAAGTCAATCACTTTGAGGCCCGTCTCGTGGAACTCGCTACGCGTCGACTGCTCCTCGAACTCCGGTGCGGTCTGGTGGATGGGATAGGCCGCTTCCGCCGCGACCGGACCCTTGCCATCGATTGGCTCACCCAGGACGTTGAACACTCGTCCCAGCGTTTCCTCGCCAACGGGCACCGTGATGGGCTGACCGGTGTCGACCACGTCCATGCCCCGCTTGAGCCCGTCGGTGGTATCCATCGCGACGCACCGCACCCAGTTGTTCGGCAGCTGCTGCTCGACCTCCAGAACAAGTTTGTCGCTTCCGTCGCCGTTCAGAGGAACCTCCACAGCGTTGTAGAGTTCCGGCAGATTCTCAGGAGGAAAGGCGATATCTACAACTGCACCCTTAACCTGCACGATCTTGCCCATCTTCTCATTGTTTGCCATGTCTCTCCCGTCCGCTTGAGGGCCCGTCACAACTGCTTCCATGTCGGAAGCGGATACTCCAAGGCCAAACCCCGTTCAACCAGGCATCAACCGCTGGAGACTACCCGCCGCTGTTCAAGCGCCTCGGCCCCGCCTGCAATGTCCAAGATCTCCCGAGTGATTGATCGCTGTCGCGCCTTATTGTAGTCGAGCGTCAAGTCCTGCACCAGCTCTCCAGCGTTCTCCGTGGCATTCCGCATAGCGATCATGCGAGCGGCATGCTCACTGGTGTGACCCTCCAGAACCGCCTCGAAGACCTGCAACTCGATGAATCGGGGTAGGATCTCGTCCAGGATAGTCGCGGCGTCCGGCTCGTATATGTACTCCGTGACCTTGGCCGGTTGAAGCTCGAGTACGCACGTCATCGGCGACTCATCTCCCACCTGCGGCTTGCACAGCGGAAGCAAGGGTTGAATGGCAGGATCCTGTGTCAACATACTGACAAAGTCAGTGTACGCCAGATAGATCTCTGCCACTTCCCCGCTCAAGAACTCATCAGTTGCTGCAACCGCAATGGGCGACACATCGTCCACGCTGGGCACCACTGGCAAATCGTGAAACTCCGCTACGACCCGCTTCCCCATCCGCCACAGGGTATCCCGCCCCTTCTGACCAACCGTAATGTAGCGCACGGGACGATCAATACCAGCAGCGAACTCCAACGTGGTATGAAGGATATTGTGGTTATATGCGCCGCAGAGACCGCGGTCTCCAGTAACGAGGATGATCAACACATCATCTCCCCCGCCCTCTCTTCTCAGAAGAGGATGCAACGAGGGGTCAGCTGTGCCTCCCAGGTTAACGATGACTGCCCAGGCAGCCCGCGCGTAGGCTCGCGTCCCGAACACGGCCTCTTGAGCCTTGCGAACTTTCGATGCCGACACAGCCTGCAAGGCATTCGTCACCTGCCCCATGTTCCGGACGCTCTGAATCCGTCGCTTGATCTCACGTGCCGTCGCCACAGCTCACTCCTCAGCCACCGTCTACGTCAACCCGTAGCTTGCATTGAAGTCCGCCAATGCTTGTTGTAGCGCTTCCTCAGACTCATCCGTGAGCACCCGCTCCTTAGCGATCGCATTCACCAATTCGGGACGATTGGCACGCACGTAGGCCAGCAGATTCTTCTCATACTCCTTCATCTGTTCCACGGGGACCTCCGAGGCGTACCCCCGCGTCCCCGCGTAGATGACTATCACCTGCTCTGCCAGCGGCATGGGCTCGTACTGAGGTTGCTTCAGAATCTCGGTCAATCGACGACCTCGTTCGATCCGGCGCTGCGTTGCAGGGTCCAGCTCGGAGCCGAACTGTGCGAAGGCAGCCAGTTCCCGGAACTGCGCCATGTCCAGGCGCAACTGCCCGGCCACCTGCTTCATCGCCTTGGATTGTGCATCGCCACCCACGCGCGATACGGAGATACCCACATTGATGGCGGGTCGAATGCCTGCGTTGAAGAGGTCCGTCTCCAGATAGATCTGACCATCAGTGATGGAGATAACGTTCGTCGGGATATACGTGGCCAGGTCTCCCAATTGCGTCTCAACGATGGGCAGCGCAGTGAGACTCCCACCGCCCAGATCGTCATGGAGACGGGCCGCCCGCTCGAGCAAACGAGAGTGGAGGTAGAAGATGTCTCCAGGAAAGGCCTCGCGGCCGGGCGGTCGCCGAAGCAAGAGGCTGATCTGTCGATAGGCCCAGGCGTGCTTCGTCAGGTCGTCATAGACGATCAGAGCGTCGCGTCCCTCTTCCATGAAATACTCACCCATAGCACAGCCAGCGTAGGGCGCGATGTACTGCATCGTCGCTGGCTCAGAGGCCGTGGCGGCGACCACGACAGTGTTGTCCAGCGCACCGTACTCCCTGAGCATCGAGACGACCTGCGCCACCTGGGACCGCTTCTGTCCAATCGCGACGTAGATACACAGGAGGTCCTTGTCGCGCTGGTTGATGATAGTATCGAGGGCGATCGCCGTCTTTCCTGTCTGACGATCACCGATGATCAACTCTCGCTGACCACGCCCGATCGGAATCATCGCGTCGACCGCTTTGATGCCTGTCTGCACGGGCGTGTCCACGTTCTGCCGCTTGATCACACCCGGGGCAATGCGCTCTACAGCACGCCGTCCCTCCGACACAACGGGCCCCTTCCCGTCCACGGGTCGCCCCAGCGCATCCACCACTCGCCCAAGGAAGGCATCGCCAACCGGGACTGAAACGATCCTGCCCAAGCCCCGAACCGTGTCCCCCTCCTGGATATCGGTGTAGTCACCCATAACGATGACCCCGACATTGTCGACCTCGAGGTTGAAGGCAATGCCAAGCACACCGTTCTCGAACTCGACGAGCTCATTCAATCTAATGCTGCTGAGCCCTGAAGCACGGGCAATTCCATCGCCGACCTCGATGACCGTTCCAATGTCCATGGACGTGATCGCAGGTTGGAAGCCCTCCACCTGCTCTCGCATCCGAAGCACAAGGTCCTGCAAGGTCTCTTGAGTCACATCTTCAGCCATAGGTCCCCTCTGTAGTTGTGGTCGTCCGCAGAGAATCAAACGGTACGATGATACACGAAACCGCGCAATTTGTCCAGCGCTCTCGGCTCCCCCATCAGCGCCACGCGTGATACCCGCGAAGCGGCCGTGCCGCGTCCATCCACCGCCTAATCCCGGAGCGGTAGATGGCGTCGGGCCCCAATTGACGCTGCTTCCCGATGTGCTATACTATCCGGCGAAGCCCGACATCCAGCAAAGGAGATTAGTGCAGTGGTTAGTGAAGACCTATTGGAGATTCTGCGTTGTCCCTACTGCGTCAGCGGTGAAACGCGAAAACCAGGAGACGACCCCGGACAGCTGAAGCTGATGCACGAAACCTGGCTTGTGTGCCAGGAACCTGACTGTGACAGGAAGTATCCCATCCGGGACGATATCCCGGTGATGCTTATCGAAGAGGGGGACAGGTGGGCGGCCACCGAAGTTGAGGATCTTCCCGTCCCCCCCCCCAGTGAGTAGCGGTATGTTTAAGTGGTACGTCATCCTGCTGGCAACCCTGGCGGTCCTGTTGCTCGTTGCAGGCCTGATGGCTCTGATCTTGCCCGAGGACTATGAGGGCCGAGAGATCTACCAGATCGACAAGATGCACGCCGTCCGGTACCTCGACATGCTGGGGGGGCTGCTCCTATTGTCCGGGAGCCTCGCGGCCTGGGCGGCAGGCCTCCTCTGGCAACGAAAGGCAAATGCTGCCTGATCAGCCCGGGACCTACGTGCTGATCCTGGAACTGAGCCGACAGAGCATGATCGCTGTGGGAAGGCTAGGGAGGTTCGACTTCCCCGCGGGATGGTACACCTACGCCGGCAGCGCTCGAGGCCCGGGAGGATTGGCTGCCCGTGTCTCGCGCCACGAGCGCGCACCACAGACCTTGCACTGGCACATTGACTACCTGCGTGCTCAAGCCGACTTGATTGCCACCTGGTACGCATCAGGCTTGAAAGAACGAGAATGCACGTGGGCCCACGCTCTGTCTCAACTCCCGGGAGCCTCGTTGCCCGTGTCTCGCTTCGGTGCCTCTGACTGCAGTTGCCCAGCCCATCTTTTTCACTTTTCCTCTCAGCCGCATGTCACGCCCTTCGCGGATCTGGTAGAAGCGCCAGTGCGTGACATCTCGTTCCGCTCTCGATCACCTTCGGCAACATAGCTTTGCAGGACCATCCCCTTCGTGGCACACTACCTTGACAGAAGAGTGACTTGTGCTAGCATGATGGTGGATGTCCAAGTCGGCCAGGCGGTCGCGTCCCGCTCGCGGGACGAGGAAAGTCCGGGCTCCCAAGGGCATGGTGCTGGGTAACCCCAGGTCGGGGCGACCTGACGGAAAAGGGCCACAGAAAAGTAGACAGCCGCGGTGATCCTGCACGCCGCAAGGCAAGCAGGATGCGTATACCACGGTGATGGTGAAAAGGTGGTGTAAGAGACCACCGGCGCCCGCGGTGACGGGGGCGGCCGGGCAACCCCCACCAGGAGCAAGGCCAAGCACAGGGGCGAGAACCTCAGTCTCCCTGGAGAACGAGGTCACGGGGCGGCCCGCCCCGTCCGAGTCCTGGGTAGGCTGCTAGAGGTGATGGGCAACCATCATCCGAGATAGATGATCGCCGCCTTCGGACGCGAGAGCGCCCGCGGGCACAGAACCCGGCTTATCGGCCGACTTGGGCAGGTGAATCTGACGTCATCCTCGTCCCTCTTTGCCAACTGGTCTAGGCCTATCACCGCGATCTGGGGCACAGAAGGACGTAGGCAAAGCGCCCCTCAACGGACCACCACCACCGGGTATGCCCTTGTGACGGATTTCCATTCCAGCAGGCTCCGCGCCTCGGAAGGCGACCCCATCCCCGTTCTGCCCGAGCAGATGAGCGATAGGACCAACAGACTTCGGAGGAAGATACTTCTTGAAGCGCCAACTGATCCCAGCCCGTGAAGCGCGTGCCAACCTCCGCGTGGTCAACTCGCAATTCATCGCAACCATTGCGCCTGCCTTCACGGTCGAGGAGGCGCGAGCATTCATCACCCGCATTGAACGTGAATTTCAGGACGCAACGCATAATGTGCCAGCCTACATAATCGGGCACGGGGCCTCCATCACCGCGCACTGCAGCGACGATGGGGAACCCTCTGGCACTGCTGGCCCGCCAGTCCTCGCCGTGCTGAGGGGCAGTGGACTGGGTGATGCCGTAATAGTTGTCACTCGCTACTTCGGCGGCACCAAGCTAGGGACCGGGGGGCTGGTGCGCGCCTACGGCGATGCCGCCCGCGAGGTTATCTCCATAGTCTCTCGAGCCACAAAGATTCCGACTCATGTCGTGCGAATCCACATACCCTACAGCTTGTTCGAACAGATCCGAAGGATCGTTAGTCACCATGGTGGCGAACTACTTGAAGAGACGTTCGCCGCTCAGGTGACGGTAGCGGCCCGCGTCCCGCAGAACATGCTCTCACAACTTCAGAACTCCTTGCAGGAGATCTCCCGCGGAGCCACTGAAGCTGAGGTGATCGCCAGCAGCGAGTCGACGATCATGCCGCTCAAGACCGACGGAGCAGACGGGGACGTTCGATGATGAAGACAGAATAGCCGGGATTGCCGAAACGCCAAGCACCAGAACGAACAAGAAGCAGTCCCCGCAACGGTCCATTCCTCCCACGACCGCCAGGAGACCCGAGTTCAGGCAGAGATGTGAGAAAGTGGGGAACACCATGGCATCCTGGCCGAGAATCGCGTTTGTGAGAAACGGATATCTCTCCATAATGGCAAAGTGGCCACAACTGCGACCGCGGGAGGCACGAACAAGCCCCTGACATCGCTCTCGCGCCGTACTGGCTAGGATCACACCAGGGTCCACCGCTTGTTGAAGGAGCCACTTTCCGAGCCAGCCATCGCTGTAGCTGGGAGCGTGTAGTGGCATACGGATATGCGAACGAGGCTGATGCAACTTGGCTGGGCACATCACGGGACGCGACCCTGCTGGTCACCTGGCCCCTCCCCCTCGACGGCACAGTTAACTGAGTGCGACGCAATGTCACGCAAATCACTTGGCTTTGTTGACAAAGGTTGTCCGCTGTGATATACTTTCTATCAACAGGGAGCCCCGAGAAATCAAAAGGGTCCCTCATCAGCACCACAACCGAAGCTGGGTTCCGCCAGACTCCTGAAGGGTGGCGACGCCCAAGAGCTTGGAGGAATCAAGCAGAGGGAGTGTCGTTCCCTGGAAAAACAGCAAGCTCGGTGAGTTGCCCTTCTGCAGGCCGTCAGTCAATTGCCAGAGGGTCACCTGGCTGCAAGGGATGATGAGGACAGCTAGAGGGTCGCTTGGGGCCCCTGTTTTTTCCCCAGTAGAGCGCTCCAGTCAATCATCCGGAGCGCTCTTTGCATGTGTGGTACAAGAAGCCAGGCGCGGTCCCACTCGCCTTTTCTACTTTGACCGCTCGCGTGAGCCAGCCAGACCCAGCCCCACATCAATCGGCAAGAGCGGGCGCCCTCACTCGTCCCCAGCAGGGCGTGTCGAACGGCTCCGGACAGAGTCGGTCAACAAAGGTTGGCTTGGACAGTCTGACACCGTAGCTGGGCCCCCACTCCATGATGATGGCTGGACGCTGCCAACGTGCCCATCCCATCCCAAGCGGAACGTGATCGATCACGACCAAGAGCTCATCACATTGCTCGGCATGTCTGCTCTGCGCAGAGGGCTGGCAGTCCGCCGTCGATTGCTCGCCAGGGAATGCCAGCAACTGACCAACAGCAAACGAGTGCTCGCCACACACATCACACTCGCATCCGTGCAGAGTGACTCACTAAGCGGCTGTGTTCAGCAGCCGATCAGCTGTCGGGTCCAATCCATACTCGATCAGGATTTCCTGCACGTCCAAGCAGCTTAGCATTTTCGCACCGCCGTCGGGACGAATTTCTCTGAGGAAGTGAATAGATGCCGACTACGCTGCGTCGATGATCCCAGGATTGGAGGATCTGGACCGACCTAGACCGACCAAGGATAGCGCCCTACGCCTTGCCCATCCCCCCGGCACCAATCTCGTCGCCAGCACGCGCAAGACAGATGGGCGTCATCACCTAGTCGAGGGCGCCGCAATGGCAGTCTGGCCAACGCACGTGTCACAGGAAGAGAAAGAGCCGAGGCGTTGGCCTCGGCTCTGTCTAAAGGAGGAGAAGAAGAGAATCTTCCAGTGTTACTCTACCATACCTCGCTCATCAGGGCTTGACGCTAGCCCTACGCTTACCTTACGCTATCAATGCCAGGAAGGCTCTAACCTCACCGGGGGCCGGATAGACGCAACATGAACCAGACTGGGGAGCTGTCCCACAGGCTGAACCGCAACAACCGTACGCAAACAGCGCCGCATTCCTTCCCTGAGCTTGTCTGGGACGACCACAAGTGTGCGACATCTCGAATGCGCTGAAAGTGATCTGGTTCGCCAGTTGACATCGCCAGTCAGGAAACCCTATCTGCACCTTCCCCCGCACAGGAAAGGAAGGGCACCTGCCATCGAATCAATCCTACCTCGCTGCAGTAGAACTCGCCCGGTCTCGAGACACTAGCAGACCCGCAGCTCCGCCGGTCGGTGCAAGTACTGGACCTTCAGTCCTCACCATCCTCAACATCTGGCTCTCCACGCGCCCCTCTTGCTGTATTGCAGCATTGCTCCGGCTACAAGTGCGCAGAGTCTCCCGTCCACAGGCCCTCATTGAGTCAACCGTCGCACGGTTCAGCCAAGGCAAGCCCGCGTCCATCAATCATCTTCAGGTATCGGCTGCGGCACCTCACGCTCAAGACGACCCATTTGACATTCAGCCCAGAACGATGTAGAATCATACCGACTGGTCGGTATGACGCCCTTCGGAGGCCACTATGTCGAGAAGACAGCGAGGACAAGAGACTCGAGCGCGCATCTTTCGCGCCGCGACTACGGCACTGGCCGAATCTGGATACGACGGTACGGCAGTCTCAGAGATCTGCGCGCGCGCTGAGGTGAGCAAGGGAGCTTTCTACCATCACTTCTCGAGCAAGCAAGACCTTTTCCTGGAGCTGCTCGAACGCTGGCTGCTAGAGCTCAACGTCCAGTTGACCGAGATGCACTCCATCCCATCGCCTGTGCCGGAGCAGTTGCTTGCCATGAGCGAGATGATCCGACATGTCTTCCGCGCGGCGGGCGACCAACTCCCCATCTTCCTCGAGTTCTGGGCTCAGGCCGCCCACGATCCTGCGGTCTGGGAGGCGACGATTACGCCCTACCGCAGGTATCGAGAGTACTTCACCGAGATAGTCGAGACCGGAATCGCCGAGGGTAGCCTCCGTCCCGTCGACCCCGACACGACCGCTCGCGTCATCGTCTCCCTGGCAGTCGGCTTAGTGTTGCAGGGCCTTCTCGATGCCGAGGGAGCCGACTGGGGACACGTGACGAAAGAAGGCATGCGCATGCTTCTCAGCGGCATTGAGAAGCGGGAATAGCATCGCCGTTGGATATACCATGGATAAGCTCGGTGACTGCTCTGACCCGCCGCGCTACTGAGATAGTGTCAAGTACCACCATCTCTTTGACGGGATGGGGCGTTCGGGCTACAATTGGGGTTTAATGTCAATTAACCGGTTCAAGAGCATATTGTCCAAGGAGTACCGACACATCTTTCGCGAGCCTCGTACGCTCTGGATGGTCTTCCTCTCCCCGGCATTCGTCCTCATCGCCCTTTCGATGGTCTTCACCAGTGGAACCACTAGAGTCGACCTGGCCGTATGGGATCAGGATCGCACCGCGTTGTCACGCCAGTTCATCGGGACGCTCACGAGTGACGACGACTTCTCCGTGAGGCGCATCTCCGGCTACAACGACATAGAGTCTTCCCTGACGGCGCGTCGCATTGACGCAGGCGTCATCATTCCGCCAGGATTTGCCGATACGGTCCAAAGTGGAAGTACGGCTTCGATACAGGTTCTGTTGGACGGGGTTGACACCCTCGCCGCTGGGGAAGCTACAGGTAGCCTGCTCGGACACGCCTCGAAATTCGGGGCCGAAGTCAGCCAGCAGTACGTACTTTCTCCCCCCTCCGTGCAGATCCGTGGCCAGTCAGCCTACCTGCCCGAATCGTCGGATCGAGACAGTATGGTGCCGGGTCTCATCCCGATAGTCTTCTCCCTGCCTGTGATCGCTGCTGCGCTCGCCCTCGCCCGGGAGCGAGAGAAGGGAACACTGGAGACGCTTGTTGCCACCCCGGTCCGCGGACTGGAGTATCTGGGAGGGAAACTGATTGCCTACGTCAGCGCATCCCTGGTTGGGCTGCTCCCAGTCTGGCTCGCCGCGTCTCTTCTGTTCAACGTGCCCTTCCGCGGCAATTTCGTCCTCCTCGTTGTCCTGACAACTGACTTCTTGATGGCCAGCGTCGGGCTCGCCATCGTTGTCGGTAACATCGTGCACAGTCAGCAGGCCGCAACAGTACTTTCATTGCTCGTGTTCTTCGTGCCGGCCTTCTTCCTTTCCGGCCTGCTTGAACCCATTGACACCACTGACGTGATTGGCACAATCGTGTCGTATGCGATGCCGAGCACGCATTTCGTGACTATCTGCCGCGCCGTATTTCTCAAGGGTGCCTCTTTCCTGGAACTCTGGCGTCCCTCCCTCATGCTTGCTGCCCTATCCGTCATCTGGCTGACCCTCGGTGCCCTTACCTTCAGGAAAGAGATCGCCTGAGGAACTGGTATGAAGACTATGAGGAAGCGCAATTTCGCGGCATCTAGCATGAACAACCTTACGCGTAGGATAGTGGATCACCTTCACCGGATCTGGGGCTTGGCTCTCAAGGAGTTTCAGCAACTGAGTCGCGACAAGTTGCTGCTCGCTTTCCTCATCATTGCGCCCTTGATGGAATTGCTCCTGATGGGCGCACTCGCCGGAGGCGGCATTAGGAATCTGCCGCTCGCCGTAGTCGACCAGGATCGAACGCGGGCAAGTCGTGATTTGGTTGCCAAGCTGGAGCAGAGGGACGAATTCCGAATCATGGGCTACGGAGACAGTGTTGAGGAGGCACGGAGCTGGATGCAAGGGGGCGATGTGTCCGCCATCGCTGTCATTCGACCCGGCTATGGGGCAGCGCTGACTGACCCTGCACGAAGTGCACAGGTCCAGATCATCGCTGACGGTTCCAACCAAGTCGCTTCCACGGTCACGCTGGCAGCATCGGAGGATGTCGCCGCAGAGCTTAGCCGCGACCTGGTCGCATCACATCAATCCGCGGGCAAGGGCCCCGTCGAACTCCGCATCGTAGCCCGATTCAACGCAGCCATGGAGGATCAACCACACTCCATCACGGCGATGCTTGCTATCATCGTCTTTGAGATTGCGCTCGTGGTCGCAGCTCAGAGCATCGCGCGTGAGCGCGAGAACGGAACCCTGGAACAGCTGCGGGTCACCCCCCTGGGCCGCCTGGATCTCATGATAGGGAAGGCCCTACCAACCCTGGTCGTCGGTTTGGTGGATTTCTTGCTGCTGGTGGGTCTGGTCGTCATCTGGTTTGACATCCCGGTGCGCGGTTCCGTGTTCGTTCTCACACTCCTCACCATTCCGTTCGTGATCGCCCAGATTGGCTGGGGAACGCTCATATCGCTGATCTCTCGCACTCAGCAGCAGGCAATGCTCTTCGTCTTTGCGTTGGCGATGGTGGAGGTGGCGTTCTCCGGCTTCCTCGTACCAGCCAGTGACATGCCCGGCATCATGCAGGCTGTCTCCTACGTTTCCTCCCTGCAGCACTACCTGGTCATCGTGCGTGGCATCGCTCTCCGTGGCGCCAGCCTCAGAACCCTTTGGGTGCCGGCGGTCTCCTTGGCGGGAATCTCTGCCGGCGTCCTGATGCTGGCGTGGCTGCGACTTCGCATCGGACTGGACTCTGACTCGCTGCGCCAGCGCCTGGTTAGGGCCTGGCGGCACCTGGGAGCTCGGTGGTCTGAGAGGCCGAGCAGAAGCCGACCCGACGGGCACAGCGCCAAGAAGCGCGAGTTGAAGCGCGAGCCAGCGTAGCCTGGCGCCCGCGGAAGACCCAGCCAAAGACCCCCCTCCCGGCCAGACGAATCCCTCAGAGCGCCATGCGGTCCCCAGCCTGAGTTCCCTCATAGTCGCATGTATCCGTGGCACATTCAGGTTGCTCCGATCGACGGGCAGTGCTCCCCAGACTCGTGTCACATCTCTGACCCGAGCGGTGTTAGTACTATGAGGAGCAAGTCCAAGATGACACTACCGATGACCGACAAGCTTCGTGGTCGCGAGGCGAGCGGCCAAGGTGGACTCGGACACTCGTTGGAGAAAGCCCTCAACGAGCACTGGGCCTGGGTCTGCGAGACGCTGTACTACCTCATCGGCGACTGGGATGCGGCCCAGGACCTTGCACTGGAGACCTTCTGGCGTCTTCATACCCGGCCCCCACGCCGCACCGATGATTCGTCCTACCTGAGCCGCTGGCTGTACAGGGTAGCAACGAACCTGGGGCTCAACGCCATCCGGCCGCAACGCACACGGTCCAGACACGAAGAGGTTGCCGGCGAGATGACTCTGGAGCGCGGCGCCTCCGTTAACCCCGAGGACGAGCTGCAGCGGCGTCAGGTTCGGCAGCAGGTCCGGCACGTGCTCTCTCACATGCAGCGGCGCAAGTCACGGCTACTCATGCTACGATACTCCGACCACAGCTATGCCGAGATCGCCGAAATCTTGCGTGTGGCCGCAGAACTAAGCACCCGGATCGACTGGACCACCACCCTCGTGCTGGCCTTCCCCCATCACGTCAATCTGACGCACGAGACCGTCTCCGTGCGCGGGATCGAGGCCTCGTTGATCCATTCCGAGTCCGACTACCGCCCCACCAGAGAGTACGTGCTCACCTGGATCGAGGATCACGTGATCTATGCTGTCGCTGGCAAGGGCGATGAGTCCGAGGCACTCGAGCTTGTCGCCTCGATGCCCAAGTAGCTCACGGCCTTAGTTCGCGGTTGGGGAGCTTCCAGCTCCCTGCGTCGGGCTGGATGTCCTCCTTGATCAATGGCCCCCCACCGCGGTGGCACTGGGATAGATGAAGCGTCAAGCATACCAGACAACCCAGAAGGGTCCCAGGGTAGCTCTGATGTCCATCGGGGCGCTGCTGCTGGTCGTCGGTAGCGTGGCAGCCGTCATGGGTCCGCTGGAGACCCATTGTTTCAGCCTGTTCTCGGAGAGTGGTCGGTTCCACTATCCCGGTTATGGATATGGTTCCTTCATGTTCGGTAACATCGCTTGCCAGATCGCGGGGTACTATCTCATTGCGCTGATCTTAATCCCACTCGGCTATGGTCACCTAATGCTCCACTAGTGGATCCGTCCACTGTCGCTTGGCCTCCTGTGGTCCTTGGTCGTCCTGGGCATTCCGCTCAGCATGGCGTTTCTGTTCGCGTTGCTCTCCGCCAAGGAATTGTCCGTACTAGTGGCCGTGATCGTTGTGATCATCGTTGCTGTAGCCTACCCGGCGCTACCGGCAGTGATGATCCGGTTCTACAAGAGGTCGGATCTCGGAACGATCCTCGTGGACCCAGATTGCAGCAGCCACTGGTTCCACAGGCTGCCAGTCCCCGTGCCAGTCGTCGCGCTGCTCTCTGCCTCGTACCTCGTTTTCCTTCACGCGCTCATCCTCTTCAATGGGATGTTCCCGGCGGGGGGCTCCTGGGCGACGGGACTGCCCGGCATTGCCTTAATCGATGCGGCAATCGTCTGTCTGGTACCGTTGGTCTGGGACTCCTTGCGCGAGCAGTTGTGGGCGTGGTGGGGGAGTCTCGTGTACTTCGCCACGATGACCGTACTGTGGACGCTCACGCTGGCAACTAGCACGTGGTCGGACATCCTGAAAGCGGTCGACTTCCCTGCATTCGAGACCGACATCCTGTTCCATGTGCCACTGCAGGGATGGCATCTGTCCATCCTCGCCGGATTCCCCCTCATGTTGACGGTCGTCGCCATACTCCGAGCCAAGGCCTCCTACCAAGGGGGCCGACAGTAGAGAACCGTCCCGGGCGGCTCCACTCGACTGCGTTCCACCCAGCCGGCGCTGTACAGCCAGCCTTGGGCTCAGTCCTTGCCAGTGGGCGTGCACTCCTGCGATAATCAGCGCCATGAGTGCGACTCCGGCAATCGAAACGCATCATCTCAGGAAGTCCTTCGGCACGGAGACAGCCGTGGCTGATCTCACACTCTCAGTCGAGCGGGGAGAAGTCTTCGGCTTCCTTGGGCCGAACGGAGCCGGCAAGACCACGGCCGTCAAGATGATGCTTGGCTTGATCGCACCAACCGCTGGGTACGGTTGCCTGCTCGGTCTTCCACTTGGTGACCCACGAGGCCGCCGGAAGGTCGGTTTACTCCCGGAGCACTTCCGCTTCCACATCGGCTCAGGGCACGTGAGTTCCTCCATCTCCACCCCGATCTCTACCAGCTAGAGCCTAGAGTCGCAGAGCAACAATTCGCCATCTCTTGGACTTGGTCGGACTGGCTCAGCACGCCGAGAAGAGCTTGCGCGCCTTCTCGAAGGGGATGCTGCAGCGAATCGGACTCGCGCAGGCACTTCTGAACGACCCCGCTCTGGTCATTCTAGACGAACCAACCTCCGGCCTCGACCCTGTTGGGCGCCGGTTGGTCCGAAACATCATCCGCGATCTACGCACTCGTGGGACAGCCGTGTTCCTCAATTCGCACTTGCTCAGCGAGGTGGAGGTCACATGTGATCGGGTGGCGTTCATCAGGGAGGGGCATGTCATACACACTGGCTCGGTGGACGCGTTGGTCGAGGGCGACCTTACCGTCAAGATTCGAGCACGCGCGCCCGGTGGAATGCCCGGCGCCCGATGGGCCGCCGTGCTGGACGGCCTGAACCGTTGGTGCAACGGCGTCCGCGTCGACGGCGAGCATATCGCTCTAGCACTCCCGAATGACGCAGGCCTGCCGACGATCAACCGCTATCTCGTGCACCACGGCGCCGACGTCTATGCTGTTGCGCCCCAGACGTTCTCGCTGGAGGAGTTCTTCGTCCGAGTGATCGGTGGGCAGTCCGCCAGTCATGCTCCGTCCCCTCAAAACGTGTCGAGTTCGCTCCAGGCCACAGAGGAATGAGCAGGCTATCCAGGAGGCCAGCGGCGCTCGTCATCGCCCGACGTACCTTCCAGGAAGCGGGAAGGAAGCGCACCCTTCTTGCCGCTTAGGCATTGGGTCTGGCCGTCCTCGCCATCTATGGCCTGGGCATCCACTTCATCCACCTGGACATCGTGAGACAGCGACAGCACCTGCGGCGGATCGTGTCCCTGCCCATGTACAACTTCCTCGCCATCAGTGGGCTTTACGTCGTCAACTTCCTGACGCTAACCCTCACAGTTCTCACATCGGTCGACACGATCTCGGGTGAGATAGACACCGGGACAGTTCAGATCCTGGCCGCCAAGCCACTGCGACGCCATGAGATTCTGCTCGGGAAGTGGCTGGGCTTCGTGGCTATGATGACACTGTATCTGGCCCTGATGGCAGGGTGCGTCATCACTCTGACGAATCTGATCCTCGACTACAACGTTCCCAACCCCCTTCGGGGTCTGCTCCTGATGTGGCTGAATGAGCTGCTCATCCTCAACGTTACACTCCTCGGTGGTACCCGGCTCTCGACGCTCGCGAACGGCGTGCTAACCTTCGCGGCTTACGGCGTAGCCTTCATCGGGGGCTGGATCGAGCAGATCGGTGCCTTTCTCGGCAACCAGAGCACCGTCGTCATTGGCGTTCTCTCCAGCCTCCTCCTGCCGAGCGAGGCACTCTGGCGGCGAGCATCCTTTGAAATGCAGACAGCGCTTGTCCAGGCGATGCCCACCACGCCCTTCACCGCCGCGGCTTCCGTCCCCAGCCGGGCGATGGTCGTCTATGGTGCCCTCTATGCTGCCGCCGCCCTGATTCTCGCGGTTCACAGCTTCAATCGTCGCGATCTGTAGCCCCGACGCGTCGAACCGAGAGACGCACAGCGATCGGCCCTCCCGGAGCGTCCCATCAGCCAGGCCTTACTTCCCTCCCCGCGGGGCCCTCCAGTTTGGGGTCGCACCCGGCACCCTGCAGTAGCGACACGCACGGCCGGCAGTGTATGGGCACAGCTCGGGTCCACACCCCAGGCCGAACTCGGGAACCCCTAGCTAGAAGGCAAGCGTCACGGGATCCACAGCCTTTGCCCGGCCGCACAACAGAAAGCCTGGAACCGTGCGATTCAGCTGTAGCCTCGCGTCCCGCCCAAGACCCAACACGGACGCTCCGGTCAAGGGTAAGGACTCCGATGACCCTCTGCGCCGCTTGCGTGTTGATGCTCATTGGCCTGACAATGCGACATTTGTCACAGACAGAGGACCGCTTGTGTGCTAGAATGCTGAAGTAGGGAGAAAGGTATTTCGCGTGATGACAGATTGGGCACTCCCCATAATAAACCTGAATAAGTGTGATCGCTGTGGGCGCTGCGTAAGCGAGTGCCCGACGGGCGCTGTCGAGATGGGGGCGGACGGCCCGGTGATTGTCCGACCTGGTGATTGTGACTACTGTAGCGAGTGCGAGGTGCTCTGTCCACAGGAGGCGATACAGTGCCCGTACGAGATCGTCTGGGGACCGTGAGCCGATACAGTCGAGTTCGAAGAGCAGTGACGGGAAGACCAAGGGAAGAACATACCAAGGAGAAAACAGGAACGATGGCAGAAGAGACAACACTGAAAACCAAAGTGGAGAAAAGCCTCGATACCGTCAGGCCCGCCCTCAGAGCCGATGGAGGTGATGTGGAACTGGTGGATGTTAGTGACGAGGGCGTGGTGTCGGTTCGACTGACGGGAGCTTGTCGGGGGTGTCCGATGTCGACATTGACGCTGAAGATGGGAATCGAACGAGCCCTGCGCCAACAAGTGCCAGAGGTAAAAAGAGTAGACGCGGTCTAGGGCGGTTACACGATGCCGAGACGACAGATTGTGCGGATCGAAGAAGAGCTATGCAACGGGTGTGGTGCGTGTGTTACGCCGTGTGCGGAAGGCGCTATCCAGTTGATCAACGGAAAGGCTCGGGTCGTGAGTGAGGAATTGTGTGATGGGGCAGGGTTCTGCATCGGCGTCTGTCCGACAGGCGCTCTGAGTATTGAGGTCCGTGATGCACCCGCATTCGACGAAAGGGCGGCCGAGGCACAGATCAGAGCCCGCCCAGACGAGTACATCGAGCAGACATGCTACGCCTGCAATGTCGGTGAGGACCAGTGCACGCTCCTTCCTTGTCGGAGCGCGGGCGAAAGCCTTTGGGTGTGCACCCGCTGCCTGCCCCAACTCATACACGGTTAGCGGTACATTCGGACCGAGTGGGGCACGTACACCATAGAAGGTCGCGTCGGGATCATATTCCCTGCACACGACTGACTGTAAGCACAGACGGAGCCATTCCTTCTCCTGCCCGTCGAGGCGTCGAGCGAGACGGTCTACCGAGCGCTGAAGAGAAGGAGGGCCGCTGTGCGCGACGGTTTCATGGCCTGAGTCCGACGACCTGGTTGCCCGCCGCGGCAAACCCGGCAGTACGAACACTCCGCAAGTGGGGGCAGAGCAATAATGCACCGACAGGATCGTCCGTGCCGCCCAGGGCAAGTGAATGCGTCACAGTCCGCTCCTGGTACCCGTGAGGCAGACGACTGATGCAGATCGACCGGCGGCCCTCATCGCGCGGACACATCGAGACTTCAGACTCATCGTCTGGCCAACGGGAGACCAGAGATCATGATTGAAGTGCATCTCTACGGCCAGTTGCGCAGCCACGCTGCGGACCCTCGCGCGAGCGGCGAGAGCATTCTCCGGCTGGAGTATCATGCTGGCGAGACAATAGGGTCGCTGCTACAGCGAGCTGGTTTTCCCCGGGAGGAGATCTGCCATATCTTCCTGAACGGTCAGCTAGTTACTACTCAGAACACGATGGCTCCTTGGCTCCGTTATCAAGAGGCTGGAGACCTTGGACTGGATACTCGGCTTCACAGGGGAGACCGCCTTGGCCTCTTCGCGAAGGATATGGGCCTGCTGGTCGTCTAGTCCGCTGCCACCTGCGCGCGACCGCTAGCGCTGGCGGACTGTGTCCTTTGGATCCGCCATGAAGTAGAACAGATCAGCAGGCCGCATAGACCACCACAGTTCAGATGTCTATCCTCCGCCCATGCGCGGTCCCCTCGGCAGCGACTCGGACGGCCTTCCTTGCTGGGACAGTCGACCGATCGCGGCAATGGCGTTCATGCAACGCCCTTCCCCACATGCTCACCCCCAATAATCTCCACGACTCACTGGATGACTTCCTGGCGCGGCTCCGATACACCGTGGGCCCCCGCTAGGTCAGACCTGTCCATTCTCGACGCCGTCTTGACGCATCCGGGTCGATGTATGGCGCCCCAGGGCTCCCAGAGCGAAGCGTTCGATTGCGTCTTCGTGCGATCCTACAACTCGGCTTCTGATCGGCCATTGACCCGCAATGTAGTCATGCCATCTGGAAGAGAAGATGGACCCTGGAGAAAAGGGTTCATCTCCACGCGACTTCGGCCGTCCGCACAGACGCAGCTAGCACACTCGCGGAAACAAGCTGATTTCGCGACTGCGACTTGGCATACTGGCGTGCGCGGTGCGGCGCCCGATGTCCGGAGAATCCCAGCCTGGCTTTCGTCGCCAGAGCGAGCAATAGACGGCTTGGGGCAACTGTCCGGCACCAGTCCCGTGGTGTCTGAGGCTGGACGTTAGTTGAAAGATCAGTGAGCACCCAGGCAGAGTATGTGCTACGCGAATCAGCGCGGGGCGCCCGCGCGCATCGGTCTCAAACTACACGAAAAGAAGAGTACCATCGACGTCAGCGGGAACTTCGGGCCCCTGCTGAGGCAAGAGAGAACGATGGCGCAGGCGTGTATCCTGCATCGAATCAACGAGCGGAGTCGTGAAGCACTCTCTCGATATCCGATGCGTCGCGGTGGGGAATGATTGCTGGTCCTGGCGTCGCCCGTTGCATGCGTGACTAGCGCAGGTTCAGGACCGCGGCGGGCAATCGGCCTCCTGGGCGCAGCATAGGGCGCCAGGCGATCACACACGGGCTGAGCTCAACGGCCCCAGGAGGACGGGTCTATTTTCCGCCCTCGGCGACACGAAGCGACTTGCCGAGTTGGCCCCGGAGGTCGTTCATAGGACTGGCGCGCAGGAAGTGATCGATACAGCGAATCCCGAGGGAGGCTGCCGAAAGGCCTGGGTCAGCTTTGAGTATGGCTGGCGCGACTGCACGTTCTGCCTTCCTCCGAAGCCACCTTCTCACTGACCGGTAGCCACCACCACATGTGGGCGCACACCAAGCGGCACAACGACGCGCTGATACAGGCGTTTGCACACCATTCTGGACGCCCCCCGGTTCGAATCTCCGTGAATCCCGAATAACTGGATGTGTCAGCGACATCGCAGCGGTCCGCGACCCGTTCTACGGCTGCGCTCGCACGTGGCCAGGGAGTCGCTGAGGCCCCGCAGGCGATGCAGGGCATGTCACGGGGCGGCTCCATCATCACTACCCCCGTCTGGCCCGCATGGGGATCGATGCCGTCGTCGACGACACCGTCATGCACGCCTCTTCAACATGCTCCCGGCAGAGGCCACAGTAGAGACTGACTTCCATGGACGGGCGCACTACCTTCGGGCCGCCAGCAAGGCAGTCTAACGCGGGCAGCCTCGTGTTCAGCGTGGAGTGGGGGCCATCACCGCCCCGAGCACCCGAATGTCCCCAGTAGCTCACCAATCCGCCGGTACTCCCCGTTGAGGTACGCGAATGGGTCTGCCCTGCCGATATCCAGACGTCCATCCTCATCGAGAGTATCTGCGTCCAGTTGAATCGCCACAATCTCGCCTATGAACAGATCGTGCGTGCCCAGCGACAGAACTCGCTGTAGCTGGCATTCCAGATTGACCGGGCACTCGGCGATCAACGGCACGGTCACCTCACTTGAGGACAGCGGCGTGAAGCCGCACGCAGCCCACTTGTCCTCATCCCGACCAGAAACCATGCCACAGTAATCGACCGCACTCACCTGATCTGCCCTGGGCAGATTGACAACGAACTCCCCCAGGGTTCTGATAAGGTGATGAGAGTGACGCGTCGGGCGAACGCCGATGCCGATCAAAGGCGGATCGGAGCAGAGCGTGCCCGCCCAGGCCAAGGTGATGATGTTCGCCTCTGTCCCACTCCCACAACTCACGAGAACGGTGGGCAGCGGATAGAGTGATGTAGTCGGCTCTCGCGTTACTTTCTTCATCCGGGGGGCCTCCATGCCTTGTCCTAGATAAGTCATTCTTGTGAAGTTGCTTTTCTCTTTGGTTAGAGAACAACAGCAGAAGTATACAGAATCACGAAGACAAGGTCAAACAGGCATCTGCAGGTACCACGAAGACAAACGAGCGGAGACGACACTCACGTAGAGGGGCCGGCGAGCTGCTAGAGCTCTAGCGGCGGCACCGCGCCGCTCGTTCAGAGCCAGGGGCGGGGACGCCAAGTTGCTGACAAAGTACGACCTCGCTATTTGCACGCTGGCAGGGGATCGAGTATAATGAGGCTGACCTCTCGTGGTGCGGGAGCGCACACGGATGGAAACCCAGCGGCGCATGCCGACTCCATCTCCGCTCGGTCGGCGCCGCGGGCTGATGTCATGAGAATCCCATAGCGGGCAATAGAGACGACTGCGGATCCCACAGAGGCAGACCCCATTGCTTCAGCACGCGAAGTGAAAACCTGAAGGAGGAACGCCGACTCAGTGACACGGTCGCACAAAGTCCTGCTTGTAGAAGGCCGGAAACCTGCGAAAGACCGTCTGGCGCCGATACTGAAGGCCGAGTACGATCTCGCCACCGCGCGTACACGGCGAGAAGCGCTGACGAGAATCAGCCGGCTCAAGCCGGCCGTGATTGTCCTTGATGCGCCTTCCGTGCGGTTCAGTCGACGCCGTTTCTGCGATACACTGGAGGAACAGGGAATCGATAGTCCGGTCCTCCTGTTGCACGAAGACAACCCTGCCCCGGACGATATCGGCGCACGGGCCTTTCTATCCTACCCTTTTTCACCGCAGAAGCTGACAAACCGGATTTCATGGTTGCTGCCTGCCCCCGATAGTGAGATCCTCTGCAGGGGGGAGCTGAAACTGAACCTCAAGCGCCGCTCCCTCATGAAAGGCGATCGTGAGCACCACCTGACGCCCAAGCAGGCTCACCTTCTGGAGCTCTTCATGCGCCATCCGGGCGAAGTTCTCACCCGGGAGTTTCTGATGAAGCGCGTGTGGGAGACAGACTTTACTGACGATACCAGAACGCTAGACGTGCACATTCACTGGGTGCGGGAAGCCATTGAGGAGGACACCGGATCGCCCCGGTACCTTCGCACGGTCCGCGGAGTCGGCTATCGCTTCATTGTGCCGAGCATCGGGAAGCAGGTTCATTGAGTTTGCACAAATCCTGCTTTGTGGTAGAATCCTCCAGGTTTGGACAATACACACGCCCCCCGACTGGCGAGACCGTGCCAGGGCCAGCCACTCTGGTCTCTCAAAGGAATGACGGGGGCGGAGGAACAGAAAACGGCATAGAAGGAGGTTTCCCCAACAATGGCTGACATTTCTATGAAGGCACTCCTGGAAACGGGCGTGCACTTTGGACATCGCACCCGCCGCTGGCATCCGAAGATGGATAAGTACATCTTCACCGAGCGAAAAGGGGTGCATATCATCGATTTGCAGCAGACCCTCGAGGTACTTGATGAGGTCTCCGAGCTAATCCAAGATACGGTGGCTGCCGGGGGCGAGGTGCTCTTCGTCGGCACGAAGCGTCAGGCTCAGGCCACGATCGCCCGTGAAGCGGAGCGCTGTGGCATGCCCTACGTCAACTTGCGGTGGCTGGGGGGCACGCTCACCAACTGGCAGACGATTCGACAACGCATCGACTACTTGCACAACCTTGAGGCCCGTCGCGAGCGAGGCGATTTCGATCTCCTCACCAAGAAGGAAGCTCTGGAGAAGGAACGAGAGATCGAAAAACTCAATCAGCGATTCGGTGGTATCAAGGAGATGCGTGAGCTTCCAGAGTTGCTCTTCGTGGTGGACATTCAGCGCGAAGCCACTGCAGTGGCCGAGGCAGACAAACTTGGCATCCCCATTATCGCTATGGTGGACACCAACTGTAATCCAGATCCCATCGACTACGTCCTACCGGCTAACGACGACGCCATCCGCGCCATTAGATTGATTACTCACGAGATAGCTAATGCTGTCTTGCGCGGCATCGCGCAGAGAAAGGCGTACGAGGCTCACGAAGAAATGCCAGAGGTAGAAGAGCTCGAACTCGAGGATGAGAAGTACCTCAGCGCTGCCACGCTGGCCCGGCTTAAGGAGTTGTCGGCCAAGGACAAAGACGAGGAAGAGGGACAAGAAGAGGCAGTTGACTCCGACGAGGAGTCCGACGAGTAGCAGGGTCACTGCACCGTCATGTAGCGTGGAATTGCTCATCATCGAGAACTAGCAAGGAGAAGCAAATTTGGAAATTACGACGTCAATGATCAAGGAACTACGCGACGCGACCAGCGCTGGAGTGTTGGACTGCCGTGAAGCCTTGGACGCAACCGGCGGGGATTTTGAGGACGCCGTAGCTTACCTTCGAGAGAAAGGAATGTCCGAGGCAGCCAAGAAAAGCGACAGTGCAGCGTCCGAAGGGATCGTGGAAGCCTACATCCATCATGGCAGCCAGGTTGGCGTTCTCCTGGAACTCAACTGCCAGACGGACTTTGTCGCTCGCACTGAAGATTTCCAGCTCCTGGCCCACAACCTGGCCCTTCACATAGCCTTCGCGGCTCCCTCATATCTTACCCGGGAGGAGGTCCCGGAGGACGTGATCGCGGACGAGAAGGCGATCTACCGAAGGCGGGCTCTGGACGAAGGCAAGCCGGAAGACATAGTTGATCGCATCGTCGAGGGTCGCATGGACAAGTTCTTCGAGCAGACATGTCTTCTGGAGCAGCCGTTCGTGAAGGACGAAGACAAGACCATCGAGGACATGCTAAACGAATCGGTAACCGCTTTCGGAGAGAACGTGGTCGTAGGCCGATTCGAACGGTACGAGGTAGGCAAGTAGCGCAGCGGGAATATTGTGGGGCCCGGCTCAGGTCGGGCTCCGATGCTCCACTCTGATCGGATCGATTCCCTCAAGGCGGAATAAGATGGCTGTAGCCAAGTACAAGCGAATCCTACTTAAACTGGGCGGCGAATCGCTGGCCGAGCCGGGAGGATTCGGCATAAGCCCGCACATGGCCGAGGAAGTCGCGGCGAAGGTTCAGGCTGTGCACGCTTTGGAGACAGAAGTGGCCATCGTGCTTGGCGCCGGCAACATCTGGCGGGGACGCGATGGTCTCGCTCACGGCATGGACCGAGCTACCGCCGATCACATGGGCATGCTGGCCACTGTGATGAACGCCCTCGCTCTGGCAGATGCGCTTGAGCGGATGGGGACGTCCATTCGGGTCCAGACTGCCATCGAGATGCGAGCGATCGCCGAACCTTACATCCGGCTGCGCGCGATTCGGCATCTGGAGAAGGGCCGCATTGTCATCATTGGAGGTGGCACCGGGAATCCGTACTTCACCACAGATACGGCTGCTGCCCTCAGGTCCATGGAGATCAACGCCGACCTGCTGGTCAAGGCTACCAAGGTAGACGGCGTGTACGCCGAAGACCCCCACGACAACCCGGACGCGGAACGATTCGATGCTTTGACGTACATGGAGGCCCTGGAGATGCGGGTTGGAGTGATGGACGCCACAGCCATATCGCTTTGTATGGAAAACGATCTTCCGATCGTCGTGCTGAATTTGTGGCAGCCTCACAGCGTGGAGCAAGCCGTCCTGGGAGAACCGATCGGAACACTGATCACACGATAACTATGTATCGAGAACTGCTGCAAGAGACAGAGAAACGAATGCGCGCGGCATCCGAGTCGTTGAAGTCCAACCTGCGGACTATCCGCACCGGTCGCGCCTCCCCCGCATTGTTGGAACGGGTCATGGTCGACTACTATGGCCAGCCGACGCCGCTAAACCAATTGGCCGTGATTTCTGCGCCAGAGCCAAGCCTGCTCGTCGTCCGGCCATACGACCCCGAGTCTCTGCAGGAGGTCGAACGGGCGATACTGAAGTCCGATGTCGGCTTGACGCCCTCTAACGATGGTCGGATTGTCCGCCTTCCCATCCCCCGTCTGACTGAGGAGCGGCGCGAAGAGCTCGCGAAGATGGTCCGCCAGCGCGTTGAGGAGGGCAAAGTCGCCCTGCGCAACATACGCCGAGACGCGCTCGACGACTTGCGCGAATTTGAGAAAGAAGGGCTCATCTCCGAGGATGAGTTCTACCGAGGCAAAGAGAAGCTTCAGGAACTCACTGATGGCTATGCGGAACAGATGGAAAGAATAAGCGAGCGGAAGCAGCAGGAGATCATAGAGAGCTGATGAGAAGACGTAAGGGGAATGTACCTGCACATCTTGCATGAGGCCTTTTCATGATCTCGCAGCGTTTTTGCCGCCGGCCTAGGACCAAGCGCAACCCGCCTTACCCAGGTTATCAAGAAAATGCCGTCTGATCCGCAGGAGACCAACCAGTACCCTCGTCTGGCGCGCATCCCGCAGCACGTCGGTATCATCATGGACGGCAACGGACGCTGGGCTCGCCGACGGGGACTACCGCGGATCGCCGGTCACCGACAAGGTACTGACAACCTCCGTCGAGTCCTACGTGCAGCCGTAGAGTTCGGCATCGAAATTCTCACAATCTACGCCTTCTCAACGGAAAACTGGGGACGTCCCGAAAGAGAGGTGCAGGGACTCCTTGCCATTCTGCGGCACGTGATCGATGAAGAAGTCCCGGAACTCCACAAGGAGGGCGTTCAACTGCGCCACCTGGGACGGTTAGACCGGATCCCCACCAGCCTTGAGGAGAAGATTCAAGAGGCCATCGAGCTCACCAAGGGCAATGACCGCCTGGTTGTGAACGTGGCATTCAACTATGGTGGTCGCGCCGAACTGGTGGACGCTTTTCGCTCTATCGTGGCATCTGGCGTAGGCCCCGAGAAAATCGATGATGCGCTGGTCAGCAAGCACCTCTACACTGCCGGACTGCCGGATCCTGATCTGATCATCCGCACCAGCGGTGAGATGCGGCTCAGCAACTTCCTTATCTGGCAAGCAGCATACGCTGAGTTCTATACAACCCCTACGTTGTGGCCCGATTTCGACAAGGACGAGCTCTACGCAGCATTGCTGGATTTCAATCAACGTGAACGTCGCTTCGGCCTGGTGCCTGGAAAGTCTTCGGACTAGGTTCGGTTCCAGAGTCCTGTCCTGGCACACCGCCCGCCGCTAGATCGCTCCCGATACTGCCTGCCCGTGCTACGTACCCGTCTAATCACCGCAGCTGTCCTGATTCCGCTCGTCGCCTGGCTCATCTATCTGGGCGGCCTGCCATTCTTTGCCCTGGTATGGGTGCTTGCCACAATCGCCGAGATCGAATTCTCCAGGTTGTTGGGCTGCCAGGGCTTCCAACCGGTCCACCTGTTTGGGCTCATCCTGGTGTGGTTGTTCCTGCTGGACGCCAATTCCCCCAGTTGGGACCTGCTCCGCCAGGGACTGGCAGGCATTCTATTGCTCTCCATCAGCTGGCAGGTGCTGCGCTACCCAGCATCGAAGATGGAGGATTGGACGGGGGCAATATCCAGTGGAGTCTACATTGGCATCTGCGCATCCTACCTTCTCAGACTCCGGTCTCTGCCGGCCGACGGGCTCTGGTGGACGCTCACAGTAGTTCCCGTCGCTCTCGTCGCTGATTCAGCCGCCTACGTCGCTGGAACGACCTGGGGAAGGCGAAAACTGGCGCCGCGATTGAGCTCTGGGAAAACGCTGGAAGGATACGCAGCCGGCATTCTCGCAAGTGCCCTGGTCGGAGGGGCCCTCGGCTGGCTCTGGGGATTCAAGCCAGTGCCCGCCAGCTCCATAACCTGGCCGGAGGGTGCCCTACTTGGCGTTGCCATCGCTGCTTTGACGCCCATAGGCGACCTGGCGATCTCGATAGCCAAGAGAGAGGCCGGTGTAAAGGATTGCGGGACGTTGCTACCGGGACATGGTGGCGTGCTAGACCGGTTGGATACCGTCCTATTCGCGGCCGTGATCGGCCACATGATTGTGACCTGGCTTGCGGGCTGACCCTGCGCGAAAATCATCAGTCACAGCACAGAAGGAGAAAGCACCATGGAACGAGAACGATCGGTGCGCGATATCTACCACAAGGGGGTCATCTTCTGTAAACCAGAGACTCCCCTTCAGGAAGTCGTGCGAGTCATGGCCGACACAGAGATTCACGCCATCATGGTCGCAGAGCGAGAGGGGGCCCCACCTGTCGGGGTGGTGTCCCATATGGATACCATCGCTCACTACGGGGAAGACCTGACCGCCATCGAGGCTCGAGACGTGATGACGTCCGCGGTGATCAGCGTCTCGGAAAGCACCACGGTCAAGGACGCAGCAGGAAAGCTCTTGGAGACCGACATACACCGCCTGCTGGTGGTCGGCAACGACAATGAACCGCTGGGCATCCTATCGACCACAGACATCATTCGGGAAATGCGCGGCGCTCGGTGGGTCTGGTATCTGGACTGACCAGGTCCTCGGAGCCACACACTTCGGAGGAGACAATGGACGATCAGATCATCACGATAGAGCGTCACATCATCGAACAGCAGCGCGAGTTTCCAGAAGCAACAGGTGTGTTCTCAAGCCTGCTCTACGACATCGCGCTGGCAGCCAAGATCATCGCCCGGGAGACGACGCGTGCCGGACTTGTCGAAATCCTGGGGTCAGCGGGTGAGATGAACGTCCAGGGCGAAGAGCAGATGAAACTGGACGTCTTTGCCGATCAGGTCATGATCCGCATGAACTCGTTCACCGGACGCCTGGCAGTGATGGCCTCAGAGGAGAGAAGGAACCCCATCCACATCCCTGAGGGCTATGAGACGGGCAAGTACGTGCTCGTCTTCGATCCTCTGGACGGATCCTCGAACATTGATGTCAATGCAACCGTTGGAACCATTTTCGCTGTCTACCGGCGTCGGAGTGAGAAAGGTCCGGGAACCGTCGACGATTGCCTGCAGAGAGGACGAGACATGGTCGCTGCAGGCTATGTAATCTATGGATCGAGTACGATGATGGTCTATACGACTGGTCAGGGGGTGCACGGCTTCACCCTCGATCCCAGTCTGGGCGAGTTCCTGCTCTCCCACCCCGACCTCAGGATCCCCGGGGAACCCAAGTACTACAGTGCGAACCACGCATACGATAAGTACCGAACTCAGGGGGTTCGGCGGTTCACGCGCTGGCTGCAGGGAATGGATGAAGTCGATCCACGGGAGCCCTTGTCCGAGCGCTATATAGGCGCCCTCGTCGCCGACTTCCATCGAAACTTGTTGGAAGGTGGCGTATTCTACTATCCCAGCGATTCCCGGTATCCCAACGGAAAGCTGAGGCTTATCTACGAAGCGAATCCCCTGGCCTTCATAGCAGAACAGGCTGGCGGTGCCGCATCGGATGGAACCGGTCGTGTTCTCGATCGCAAGCCTGAGAACTTGCATCAAAGAACGCCCTTGTTCATCGGGAATCGCGTGCTGGTGGAGAAAGCCGAAGAGTTCTTAGCGGAAAACGACGGATGACGACATCTCCAAACTGGGTACCCTGGAAACTGGGCACCTCGGCACACTGCCTGTCAATCGCCGTGCGCAAGGCCGCGCCACTTAACGACGTGATGCCCGGAAGGTTCATTTCGCTCCGACTCCAGGACAATGGACGGCGCGACCATCGACCATCGCAGCACGCTTAAGACAACGATACTCAACAATAGGAGAAAGCAGAGTGAACGAACAGATAAACATAGTCAGCCTGCAACAGAGGACCATGGACGAGCTCCGGGAGCTAGCGAGAGAGTGGGACGTCTCGGGCTATAGCGCCCTCAACAAGAATGACCTCATCATGCGCTTGCTGCAGGCCAAGACGGAACAAGAAGGCCTCATCTTCGGGGGTGGCGTGCTGGATGTGATCGACGAAAGCAAGGGATACCTACGCCCCGACGAATACAAGCCCAGCTCCAACGATATCTATGTCTCTTCATCGCAGATCCATCGGTTTGGCCTTCGGACTGGTGACCTCGTTCTGGGCCAAATCAGACCTCCTAAGGAAAACGAGAGGTACTACAGCTTGCTGCGCGTCGAGGCAGTGAACAGCCGTGATCCGGAAGCTGCCAAGCATCGTCCGCACTTCGAGTCGCTGACGCCAATCTTCCCTGAAGAGCGTTTTATGCTCGAACTGCCACGCGGTAACCCAACGACACGCCTAGTGAGCATGATATCACCGATCGGAAAGGGGCAGCGCGGCCTGATCGTATCTCCGCCGAAGGCTGGGAAGACGACAGTCCTCAAGCACATAGCCAACGGGATCACGGGCAGTCATCCTGAGGTGATACTGATGGTCGCCCTCATTGGTGAGAGACCGGAGGAAGTCACGGACATGGCCCGCTCAGTGGACCCTGACGTCGAGGTGATCAGTTCCACTTTTGACGAGCATGCCCGTAACCATGCCCAGGTGGCCGAGACAGCGCTGGCTCGCGCCAAGCGCCTCGTCGAGGAAGGAAACGACGTCGCCATCCTCCTTGACAGCATTACGCGCCTCTCCCGTGCTTACAACCTCGTCGTCCAACCGAGCGGCCGAACGCTGTCCGGGGGACTCGACCCCGCAGCACTCTACCCGCCAAAGCATTTCTTCGGTGCGGCGCGGAACCTTGAGGATGGGGGCAGCCTCACGGTGGTGGCCACCTGCCTGGTCGACACCGGCAGTCGCATGGACGACATGATCTACGAGGAATTCAAGGGTACGGGCAACATGGAGCTCCATCTCAGTCGCAGGTTGCAGGAGCGGCGTATCTTCCCGGCCTTCGATATCGACCGCTCGGGCACCCGACGTGAGGAACTACTGCTGGATGACCGCACACGCCAGAAAGTCTGGCTGATGCGACAGCGATTCTTGGACTCCCAGTCTTCCGGCTATACGCAGGCCCAGGCGATGGAGGAGCTTCTTCAGGTTCTTAAGAGCACCAAGAGTAACGAGGAATTCCTAAATCTATTTGTCGAGTAAGCAGAGGCCACTATGAGTGCCGGCCCGGGCTAAGAGGATTCGACTACGGGGGTATCCGAATCCCGGCATCACGCCCTGCACTCAACAAGGTTGCGATTCTCTTCGGCGAGTCACCGGGGAATGCTGTCTCCACCCCGCCTGTTGACGCCTAGCGGTTCGTCATCACAAATCTACGGATCGCCTCGCCGACCTCGTCTGGCCGCTCCAACATCACCATGTGGCCGGCCTCTTGGACAATGACCAGGCTGGCACTCGCAACACGCTCGCTCAGAAAACGACTGTACTTGACAGGTGTCAGTCTGTCATCCGAACCAACGACAACAAGCGTTGGAGTCTCAATCTCGCTGAGGCGGTCCATGACATCAAAACGGTCGCAGGCCACGAAATCACCAAGAACTATATCCGGCCCCGTCTCGCGCAGCGCTGTTCGGCCAATCTCCCTAAGCGATTGATCTGCCGCCCCGGACCATGCGGACTCGGTCACCACGTCAACAACCTGCGAGAAGTCTGATGTAACGCCTTCCAGAATAGCCGGGTCAACCCGCAGCCGTGCCCCGGTGCCTATGAGAACGAGCGCCGCAAGTCGCTCCTGCTCCGACACTCCCAGTTCCAGCGCAATGGCGCCACCCATCGAGTGGCCGACGACAACGGCAGATTCGACACCAACGCCATCCAGGAAAGAAAGCACAGCAACTCCGTAGGCCTCGATGGTCCTGGACCCTTCACCGTGCGACCGCCCATGCCCAGGCAAATCCAGTGCGTACACCGTTGCCCCGGTCATTCGCCGCAACTGCGGCGGCCAGTGCAGCCTGGATCCCCCCGCCCCGTGGATCAACACGAGCACGGGCCCGTCCTCAGGCCCCACCTTCTCAGTGTAGAAGAGATCAGTCTCCGCTGTGTGGACGTATGGCATCCTTTGTCACCTCCAGTCCGCCGGACTCAGTACGCCTCTCCCCGGGTGGACGTGGGCAGCGTATCCAGCATCTCGCCTCTAAGCGCCAGCTGCATGGCCTCTCGATCGTCCCAGGGGTACTCCGTGGTTCCGAAACACATGCTTCGCTCATGGCCTTTCCCGCAGGCGATGACCACGTCCCCTTCGCGCGCCAGCTCGCACGCCCGGAGTATCGCCCTACCCCGATCCGGCACAAGAAGCAAATCCTCGCCCCGTTGTTTGCCCTCCGCTTCCGCTGCGATGGCGCTCTCGGCCATGATCGCCTCCAGAGATTCAGTGCGCGGATCCTCAGCCGTCACGATCACCACGTCCGCCAGCTCCCCTCCGACTTGTCCCATCAGACGCCGCTTTTCGCGATCTCTCAGCCCCGCGCTCCCGAAGACCGCAATCACACGTCCATCCTCATCGATCATGTCCCTTGCCGCGCTCAGTGCCTGCCTCAGAGCATTGGGTGTGTGTGCGAAATCCACAATCGCAAGGAAAGACTGGCCCTCAGTGATCCGCTCCATACGCCCCGGGACTCCCTGCACTGACGCCACTCCTTCCGCGATCTGCTCGAGACGTAGCCCCAGGCCAAGACCCACAGAGGCCGCGGCCAGAATATTAGGCACGTTGTAGGCTCCGACCAGCCTGCTATCAATCCGAACACGCCCAATCGGCGTGCAGAGCGTGAATCTTGTGACGCCGCCCAATTCCAGATTCTCACTCGTCACATCCGCGGAGGCCTCCGCAGAGTAACTGATTACGCGATCCGCACGATGGCGAAGCAAGAATGGGTATGAATCATCATCACGGTTCAGCACGGAGATCTTGGGCACGCCCGGCTTCCGAAACGACCCCTCAAGCCCCTCGAAAAGCAAGGCTTTGGCCCCCCTATAGGCCTCCAGCGTACCGTGGTAGTCAAGATGCTCGTGGGTAACGTTCGTCACTGCCGCCACGTCAAAGGCACACCCCGCCACTCTGTGCTGCGCGAGTCCGTGCGACGTGACTTCCAGTACAGCGTGGCTTGCGCCCCGGCGCACCATGTCGGCGAGAACCCGCTGGACGGCCGGAGGATCTGGAGTCGTCGTATGCAGGCCCGTGTCCACCTCATCCCAGCGCTCCCCTTCCGCCCCCTCGCCGGGGAGCATAGCCTTCACCGTGCTAATCATGCCAGACCTGAGACCAGCGGCCCGTAGCACCGCCTGAATGAGACTCACCGTCGTCGTCTTCCCATCGGTTCCCGTCACCCCGACTAGGGTGAGGTCCCTCGATGGGAATCCCTTCCACGCCGCCCACGCCCAGGCCCATGCCTCTCGGGCGTCCAGCACCCGCACGCAACTGAAATCTCTTGCTCGCCCGGCCCTCAGCGCCTCAAGTGGCAGCTCTCCAATCACTGCCACCGCGCCAGCCCCCAATGCATCCCCCACGAAACTGTGCCCGTCGGCACACACACCGGGGATCGCCACGAAAACGTCGCCCGGCTCCACCCGGCGTGAATCCGCGCAGATCCCATGAACCATCACATCTTCACCGAACACATTCACAACGCCCGGCAGACTCCGGGTGAGCCTGGACAGCCTCATCGTCCCTACTCCACTCAACCAGCCTCCTCCAAACCAGCCACGGATCCAACGGGCCTCAAGCAGGCCTCCCCGCAGGCGAATGACCAGGCCACGCCGATCCCTCGCCTCTGCAGGGCACAACCTCCAGCCACTCAAGAAGACAATAGCCCGCATGACGATGCGGGCTATCACCAATCCATATTAGGCTCTGGAACGTCCGTTACCGGGGCTTGGTTCCGTCGGCCATCAGTCGCAGCCTTGCCATCGTCCTGATACGCCGTTCACATTTGCCGCCCCTGGATCAGGGACTCCTGCAGGCGCTCCAACTGGCCCACCACGCTCCCGTCGATCACCCGGTCGCCAGCGCGGACGACCAATCCGCCAAGTACCTGTGGGTCGACCCTGAAAGACACGTCGATTCCGTCTCCCACCCGGCTCTCCAGTTCCTCGCGGACGATGGCTTTCTCGGCATCGGTGAGGGGGATAGCGCTGGTCACTCTCACCGTACCCTCGACGCCCTCCAGGCTCTCCTGGAGTAGCTCGACCTTCCCCTCACGCACCCCGCTGAAGAACGAATTCACCAGGGCACGCTGCCGCTGCTCATCTAGCGATTCCCCCAGGATCCGCTGAGCAGCAGCCGTCGCCAGCGTTGCGATCTGGCCCCGCATCTCCCCCAGGACTCGATTCCGCTCTTCCTCAGCCTCCTCCCGGGCCCCCGCCAGGATGCTTTCCGCCTCTTCACCGGCATCGCGCAGCGCTCGCTCCTTCAGTGCCTCAGCCTCAGCGCGCGCCTCAGTCAGGATCTCCCTCGTCTCCCCCCGTGCCTCAGCGAGCATCTCCTCACGCTTGGCTTCAATCTCCGCGCGCAATTCCGCCGCAGCCTGTGCATCCCTCTTCTCCTGCTGCAGCGTCTCCCGGCGCTCGTCGATTCGCTGCATAATGGGCTTCCAGAGGAAGACCCGCAGCGCAACGAAGACGATCAGAAAGTTGACGATCTGAGCCAGCAAGAATGGGCCATTGATGCCCAGGCTCCCCAGTGCCTCTCCCAAGGGTCAACTCCTTTCGGTTACGGTGCCAGGCTGGGCAGCGCTTCCAGAATCGGAACCGGCACGAATTTTATCGCGAGCGCAACAACCAGAGCATAGATGGCGATTGCCTCTGCCAGAGCGGCGATCAGAATCATGCTCGTCAGGATGCCGTCACTCGCCTCCGGGTTGCGCCCGATGGCCTCCATCGCCTTGCTGCCGATCCACCCGATCGAGAAAGCCGGCACAATCACGCCGAGCAGAATCGTGTACGCGGTAGCCACTTGAGTAATCGAGTAGTAGTCCTTAGGCCACATAGAGTCCTCCCTCACTTATCATGAGCCCTTCTTCCGTGCTAATGCGATTCCTCCGGTCCGTGATGCGCCGTCGCCACAGACATGAAGACCAATGAGAGCATCGTGAAGATGAGCGCCTGAATGGCACCCACGAAGATTTCAAGCCCCAAGAAAATCACGGGGAACACGAACAAAAACAGATAGCTGACGACGAACAGGAGCACCTCTCCAGCGAAGATGTTGCCGAAAAGACGGAAGGCGAAGGGAAGGACCTTGAGCGTCTCCAGTATGATCTCCAAGAGCCCCACGATCCCGTTGACCACCGTCTCGATAACGCGAGCGAACTTCGGAACCAGCCTTTGGATGGCGCCCTGGAAGCCCCCCTGGTCGTCTGACCCCACTTCCGGCTCGGGCGACGTAGCACGGAAGTTCACGAACCGCGTCGAGTAGGATGCCCCAAGCACCCTGAACCCGTAGTAGTGCGTCGCGACCACGGACACGAGCGCCAGGGCCATCGTCGTGCTCAGATGAGCGTCGGCGGAACGCAGGAACGGGACCAGCACCTCTTCCCCATGGTGCTCGACCCATACCCCGATCGATCCAAATCCCGGCAGAATCCCGCACCAGTTCGAGATGGCAATGAAGAGAAAAAAGGTTCCCAGCAAAGGGAAGAACAGCCTGGCGTTGTCGCCGGCTACGCTCTCGACGAAATTGTAGAGGGCATCAACTATCGCCTCCACTGCGACCTGGAAGCGCGAAGATGGGCCCTCCTTATGGCGAGCGTTCCTGTAGCCCAGCCCTACGCCGACGAGGATGATCATCGTCAGCCAGGTGGCCGGCAGCGTGTTTGGAATGTGGTCGCCAAACAGGGGCACCGAGAACGGCAGCGGGATCTCCTCTGCCGCCAGCGAGATCTCAGGAAGCTGACCCTCACCCAAGACGCCGAGCGTGGGCAGCACACCCACGACACACAGAAGACCCATCCCCAACACAATCCCGGCAATCGTCAGCCGACCCTTTCGCGTCTTGAGAATCGCTTTGAAGTCCATACCTAGGAGCTCTCCTCGTCCCGATTGTCCTCCATTCTCTGCCTGACCATCGCGGTTGCCCACCTATAGAGCAGCACCGGTCCGCTGATGGCGCCTACCAGCGTCAGCGCCAGTGTGATCCATGGCAGGGTGCCGAAGGTTCTATCCAGCGCATACCCGACACCCAGGCCGAACACAACCGGCACGGCTACCATCAGCCCACCCTGAGCACTGACAGCCAGCATCCACGCCACATCGCCCCATCTGCTGCGCCTGTCCGACATTGTCATGCTCCTGTCCACGAGTCCTGCGATTATAGCACAGCTCCCACAGGAGATCAATCTACCTACGGACTATGTGAGCGGACCTCCCGTACACTCCCTCTACCCGGCAAAGAACGTCTGCGCGGCTGTCTCAATCAGGGGCACCAACACATTTGGGAACACCCCTACTACAAGAACACCCACCAAACCAACCCCCAGCGCCACGCCCACGGCAGGAGACGTGATCAGGCGCTCATCATCCTCAGCCGGAGCAAAATACATCGCGCGCATAATCGTCCAGTAGTATCCCAAGGAAATCACACCGTTAAGCACGCCCACCACCGCCAGCCACACCAGTCCCCGCTCGATCGCAGCCGAGAAGAGCCAGAGCTTGCCCACAAACCCCGCGGTCGGTGGAATACCAGTGAGAGATAGAAGACACACAATCATCACGAGCGCAACAGCAGGAGCCCGCTTGCTCAGTCCCGCGTAGTCCTCAACGGAATCTGAGCCCGTCTGGTTCGAGAATGCGATGACGGCAGCAAAGACGCCCAGATTCGCAAACAGGTAAGCCGCAAGGTAGAGCAGCACTGCGCTCACACCTCTCGGCGATGCAGCGACCACGCCGATGAGCACATACCCGGCCTGGGCAATACTGGAGTACGCCAACAGCCGCTTGATATTGGTCTGCCACAACGCCACCAGGTTGCCAACCGTCATCGTCACGACCGAAACAGCCAAAAGTAGCGCATGCCAGTCCATCGCCAGGTCTCCTAGCTGCAGCGGAATGGCGGTCAACAGCACGCGGAGTATGACAGCAAACCCACCGACCTTTGGGCCCACCGAGAGGAAGGCTGTCACCGGCGTCGGGGCACCCTCGTATGCATCCGGCGCCCACTGGTGGAACGGCACGGCACCAATCTTGAAGCCAAAGCCGGCCATCATAAGTACCAAGGCTGGTAGAGCAATTACGCGCGTGCTACTGCCCATCTTCATCAGCTGGGAAGCGATGGTGGCCAGGTCCGTCGAACCCGTCAGCCCATAAAACCACGACATGCCGTACAGCATCAGCGCAGAAAGAGCCGCGCCATAGAGAAAGTACTTCACCGCCGCCTCGGCGGAGCGACGATCATCGCGCAGGAAACCAGTAAGGATGTAGGACACGATGCTGAGGAAGTCAAAAGCCAGAAAGACCATAATCAGATTCGACGCGCCGCCCAGCAAGCATATCGCCATAGCTGCGAACAGCAACAGAGCGTAGAACTCCCCCTGGAAGCGGGTGTGCGCTCGAATGTAGACATCCGACAGAAGAACGACGAATCCCACCGCAACCAGAGCCACAGCCTTTACTATCAGCGCGAAGCCGTCGCAAGAGAGCACATAAAGCACTTCGGTGTCGCAGCCCCACAGGGTGACAGTGGCGATCAACGCGACACCGAGACCGGCCAGAGCGACGTACGGTGGCCAACGCTTGTCTTCATGGTGCGGATGCAGCGCATCCAGCCCCATGACGAGCAGGCCTGCCAGAAGGAGCGCCAGTTCCGGCGAGAGCAGCCACAGGGTCTGCCCCAATGTCAGTGTTGGTTCTCCGAATTCCAACGTCTATCCTCCTCGCGGTGCGTGGTCGCACACCGCATTGTTAAGGCAGCGCCCGTCACGGTAGCGCTTGCAAGATCGCCATCGCAGCCGCGTTGAACGAGTTCAACAGGGGAGCTGGGTAGAAGCCCAGGACCACCATGAGAATGATAAGCGGCCACATCGTCACCTTCTCCCACCACGTCATGTCGGTCAGCTTACCCCACTTCTCCTTGTCCAGCTCACCGAGGAACAGGTGCTGCACGACCTTCCAGAGAATGTAGGCCGCGGTGAAGACAACACCTAGTACACCGATGAAGGCCGCCACGGGGATGAAGCGTATTGCTCCTCGGAAGACGAAGAACTCGCTCCAGAATCCGGCCAGGCCTGGCAGACCCAGGGAAGCGAAGCCCGTCACCATCACGATGCCGTAGTAGTAGGGAATCTGCTTGCCCAACCCACCGAAGACCTGGAGGTCTCGAGTATGGGCTCTATCATAGATCATCCCAACCAGGAAGAACATCCCCCCCGTGATGATGCCGTGAGCAAACATCTGGAAGGCAGCCCCATTGAGGCCCGACGCTGCAGCACTGAAATTGGTTGGATCGCCAAGGCTCCCGAAACCGGCCGCAGCCGCGCATACGCCAAGGGTCACATAACCCATGTGCGCGACGGATGAGTACGCGACAAGTCTCTTGAGATCCCACTGCGCCATGCAGACCATGGCCCCGTAGGCAATGCTGACGACCGCCATGATCGGAATGATAGGAACGTCCAGGACGAAATACCTGAACTGCGCTGGGAAGAAGGGAAGAGTGATCCGGATCAGCCCGTAGGCGCCCAGCTTCAGCAGGACGCCAGCCAGGATGACGCTGCCAGACGTCGGAGCCTCGGTATGTGCGTCGGGGAGCCAGGTATGGAACGGGAATGCTGGCACCTTGATGGCAAAAGCGACAAAGAAGGCCCAGAAGGCAATGCTCGCCCACGTGAAATTGCCGGCGAACGGCTGGGCGGCTGCTATCTCCAGGATGTCGAAGGTCCCTGTCTGAAAGTACACACCGATGATGGCCAGCAGCATAAACACACTCCCGACCAGGGTGTAAAGGAAGAACTTGATCGCGGCATAGAGGCGCCGTGCACCACCCCAGACCCCAATAAGCAAGAACATCGGTACCAGACCGATCTCCCAGAAGACGTAGAAGAGCACCAGGTCCAGGGCCAGGAAGACGCCCGTCATCCCCATTTCCAGCAAAAGAAACAGGAAGTAGTATTCCTTCACCCGCTCATCAATGGCGTATGACGAATAGAACGTCACAAGGGTCGTCAACAACGCCGTCAAGAAAAGCAGTGGCGCGCTGAGTCCGTCCACGCCGATGTGGTACTGGACATTGAATGCCGGAATCCACGGGTAGATCTCCTCCAGCTGCATGCCACCACCACCTGCCTGGGCCACGTTGACCCAAATGGTGACGCTCAAAATGAGAGTCAGCAAAGCAAATGCCGTCCCCACCCGTCGGATGGTATTCACGTTGTCTCGCGGGATCAACAGGATAAACAGGGCGCCCACCAGCGGGGCAAACAACGTTACACTGAGAATCGGGAAGTTCATAGCACGCACTCCTATTTCTTAGATTTGCAGGTACAGGATCACGAAGAATGTCAGGATAAGTGCCAGCACCGCAAAAGATGCCAGCAAGAGGTAGTCTTGGAGCTTGCCAGTCTGAATGGGCCGAACCGCCTTCCCTCCACCCTTCACGGCTTTGCCAACTCCGTTAACTGCACCGTCGATTACCTTGATGTCGAAGCCGTTGAACCCATTCGACAACAGGACACCAGCGCTCCCAGCAAGGTCTACCAGCCCGTCGACGACCTTGTCATCCACCCAGCCGGAGACCTCGGACATCAGCTTGCCGATGCTACCCAGTGCCATCACCGCACCATCGACAACGCCGTGCCCGCCGCTCTTGCCGTAGTCAAACGCGTCGAACATGTCGGCCAGCCAGATTGAAGGGCGCACGATCACAGCCTGATAGAGCTCGTCAAAGTAGAACCGGTTGGCCATTGCCTCGTAGAGCCACCCCAGCCCCACGTTCCGCATCGCCCCCTCCACTGGATCCATCTCACCAGCCACTAGCGGCCGGCGTCCGTAGACCAGCCAGCCCAGGCCCAAGCCGCCCAGCGCGAAGACCACACTCAGGACCAGAGGCTGCCAGACAAAGCCGTGTGCCGTCTCCGCGAAGTGTCCAGCAACTCTGGCGGCGTGACCTGACTCAGCGGTCTCGATCGTGGCTCCAACGAAGTGATGGAACCAGTTTGGGACAATTCCGCCGATGACCGGAAAATGCTCCGGGATGCCAGCCCAGCCCAGGCTCACGGCAAATATCGCCAGAATGATCAAGGGCACGGTCATCCAGGAGACGCTCTCCGGAGCATGCTCGGCGGCCTCGGTTCGCGGTTTGCCCAGGAAGGTGAGGCAGATCTGCCGCATCGTGTAGAAAGCCGTGATACCAGCCGCAATGCCCAGAGTCCAGAACACCGCAGGCGAAAGCTCGAATGCCTGCGCCAGGATCTCGTCCTTTGACCAGAAACCAGCGGTGAAGAGAGGGAACCCAGACAGCGCCAAGCCGCCGATGAGGAAAGTCCAGAACGTGCGGGGCATTCGTTTCGCTAACCCACCCATGTTCTTCATGTCGTTCGGATTGAACCATCCCTCAACGTCCTCGTGGCTGTGTCCCTCCTGTTCCTCGTGCCTCCCGTGCTTGTCAGCGCCTCCGTGGGCCGCATGTTCACCGTGCGCATGCTCGTGGATGATGTGATGCCCGTGCTCAACACCGTGAATCACGGAACCAGACCCAAGGAACAGAAGCGCTTTGAAGAAAGCGTGCGTGATCAAGTGGAAGGCACCAGCCACATAAGCGCCGATACCCAGGGCCGCAACCATGTACCCTAACTGGCTGATGGTGGAGAAGGCAAGCACGCCCTTGATGTCGTCCTGGGCGATGGCCATGATTGATGAGAAAATGGCAGTGAATGCTCCGATAAAGGCCACGAACGGAATCCCACCCACAGCCAGCACGCTGGCATTGGCCACCTGGAAGATGGGGAACGTTCGCACAACGAGGAAGACGCCGGCCGAAACCATCGTCGCGGCGTGGATCAAGGCAGAGACCGGTGTCGGGCCCTCCATCGCATCCGGCAACCAGACGTGCAAGGGGAACTGAGCGCTCTTGCCCACCGTCCCGCCGAACAGCAGGAGGGCGATCCAGGTTGCTGCCGTACTGCCCAGAAACTGGGTGTGAGCCAATTGGTCCAGCGTCTCCGGTGCGAAGATGTCGTGGTAGGCGAGAGATCCTACTTGCGCATACAGCAGGGCCAGGCCGAGCATAAAGAACAAGTCACCGATCTTGGTGACGATGAACGCTTTCAGCCCGGCCTCTTTGGGCGTGATCTTGTCGGGGTCCGGATAGCTCTTGTCGTACCAGAATCCGATCAGCAGGTACGAACAGGTGCCCATGATCTCCCAGAAGATGAAGAACGCCAGCAGATTGTTGAACACCACCATCCCCAGCATACCCATCGCAAACAGCGACAGGTAGCAGAAAAACCGACTATAGCGGGGATCAACCTCAGGCGTGCCGAAGTTCATGTACCCGACGCTGTAGATGAAGATCATCATACAGACCAGAGGTACCATGAAGAGCATGATTGTGCTGGCGGGGTCCACGTATACCCCAATACCCAGACGCTCAACGCCTGCGATCACCCAAGGCGCAATGGCCGACTCGAACGCGTGCTCACCCCCCTTCACCGGGAGTGTCACCGCCCGCCAGAACACGACCTGAGCCGCAAGAAAAGCGAGACCGATGCCCGAAATAGTCACCCAGTGACTCAGCGCCCGGCTGCGATACGTGAATAGGGCTATCGCCACGAAGGCCAGAGCCGGAAATAGGGGGATCAGCCAGGCAAGATTGAGAATCTCCATAGATTTACCTCGGATTAACCCTTGAGCAGATTGATGTCTTCCAAGACCACGGTCCGCTGGCTACGCCAGATCGCAATGACAAGCGCAAGGCCCACCGCCGCCTCAGCGGCTGCCACGACGTAGACGAACAGCGCAAAGGCTTGCCCCGTCGCCCCACCGGGCTCCAAGTGACGCCAGAAAGCGACAAGGTTGATGTTAACGGCATTGAGCATCAGCTCAACACTCATCAGGACGGCAATGGCATTGCGGCGCGCGAGAACACCGTAGGTTCCCACGCAAAACAGCGCAGCCGCCAGTACCAGATACCACTCCAGGGGAACCATAATTCTCACTCCTCTGAGATTCTCGCTACCAGCTCAGCCTTCACCGATGCAAGCGAGTTACATGAACAGATCCAGACCATACTCGGTGAATACTGGCAGGAGAGTAATCGACATGATGTTCTGCAACTTAACAAGAATATGCAGCGACGGTCCAGCCGTGTCCTTCAAAGGGTCGCCGAAGGTGTCTCCGGCGATGGCGGCGGCATGCGCCTTCGAACCCTTTCCGCCGAACTCGCCGCCCTCAATCAACTTCTTGGCATTATCGAGCGTGCCCCCCGCATTGAAGAGCGCTTTCGACAGAGCCGCCGACGATGCCTTGCAGCCGACGAGATAGGCCGCAAGCGCCCAAGGTCCAAGTGTGAACCCGACAATGATGGGTATCACCATTGCGACAACGGTGGGGACCACCATCTTGCGCAGCGCGTTCGTCGTCGCCAGGTCGACGCAGCGCGCATAGTCTGGCTGACACTCACCGTCCATCAGGCCGGCGATGGTCCGGCACTGCCGCCGCACCTCCTCAATCATGCGGTGAGCACCGTCGTTCACGGCGCGCAGCGTCTGGGCAGAGAAAAGGTAGGGCATAGCGACGCCAGCAAACAGCCCGGCCACGTTCGGTGGATTGACAAGATTGACCATGAAGTCATCAATACCGGTCAGTTCGATGCCCCTCAGCCGCGCTACCTCAAAGAGATAGGCGAAGAGAATCACCATGCTTCCCATGGTCGCGGCACTCATCGCGTACCCCTTGGCCAGGGCCTTGGTCACGTTGCCGACCGCGTCCAGCGCATCGCCGGCCGCGCGCGTCTTCTCACCTAGACCGGCCATCTCGCTGATCCCGGCTGCATTGTCGACAATGGGACCAAAGGTGTCGCCAGCCATGATGATACCTTTCATCTCCTTGATCCCCATTGTCGCGGCGGCGATGTAGTAGATGCCGAGCAGCCCTCCCCCTCCCAGCGCGTACGCGATTAGGATGATGATCCCCAGTATGTACTTGGCCCAAACCGTGCTTTCGAGGCCGTAGGCGAATCCCTGCAGGATGCCGACGGCTGCACCGCTCTGCGCATACCGGGCCGTCTCACGTACCGGCTGCCCGTGCGCGCCAGTATAGTACTGGACCACCACGACGACAGCGATGGCCCCCACCATGCCGAGCACTTGCGCCCAGAAGAGGCCCACATCTCCCATCAGCCAGCGCGCGGCTGCATAGAAGAGAACCAGACACGTCGCAGCAGTGCCGAAGAAACCGACATTCACCGCCGCAATCGGGCTTCGGTCATCCCGCCCCTCCACAAGAAGAATCCCAACAATGGTCGCCAGAATCCCAATCGCCCTCGCGATAAGCGGAAACACGACACCAGCCCAGCCGTATTTCGCGATGAAGACGGGCGACGCCGCAACGATCATCGTGGTGATCACGTTGTCCGCGCCGGATTCAAAAAGATCTGCACCGCGACCGGCACAGTCACCAACGTTGTCTCCCACCTGATCGGCAATGACAGCTGCGTTGCGCGGGTCGTCCTCCGGGATTCCCTCCTCGAGCTTCCCCACCAGATCAGCGCCAATGTCGGCAGCCTTCGTGTAGATGCCACCGCCCAGCTGGGCAAAAAGGGCTGAGAGACTGGCCCCGAAGCCAAAGCCCACCAGCAGGCTGACCCCTTCGGGATTGCTTCGGTTCACGCCGAAGACCCACATGAGAAGCAGTACTCCCAGCATGTTCAGCGTCACGATAGAGAGACCCATCACGGAGCCGCCGCGGAAGGCCACGGTCAGCGCCTTGCCGATCGACGTCCGCGCTGCCTGTGTCGTGCGCACATTCGCCCGAACAGCGGCATTCATCCCGATGTATATGGCAAGCATTGAGAAGGCAGCACCGGTGACGAAGCCCAACGCAATCTGCCACTTGCCCTCCGGCATGGCAATGAACAGCACGACAGCCAGGACTGCGACAAACGGCACGATGGTTATGAACTCGCGGCGCAGGAAGGCATTGGCTCCCTCCTGGATGTAGCGCGCCAACTCCTGCATCCGCTCGGTTCCAGCATCCTGTTGGCGCAACCATACGTACAGTACAGCTATCCCAACGAGACCCAGCAAGCCACACAGAGGAACGAGGACATCAAGTATCAGATCCATATTCATGAGTGCGAAGTCTCCTGACAGTGGCTAGGATATTGAGAACTCGGAATTCTGCACGGCGCTACGTTGCTCGCCGTGTCAAGGATGAACGAACCCGTCCCAAAATCTGCAATCCGTCTTATTGCTCCCTAGCGATCGTCATAGCGCCGACCAGAGCGGCTACCAACAGGACCGAAGCGACCTCAAACGGCAAAACCATGCCCTGCGGATCCACGAGGGTTGTGCCCAGAAGGGCGATTGTGTTGTCCGGCACCGATCCAACCGGCATTCCCCAGTTACGCGCGAACGTCATCCAACCGAGAAGGGCGAATAGCCCTACCGCGACGAGCGCCGCTGCCCACCACTGGGAAACAACACTGGGCAAATCAGGGTCCATCAGATCACGCGTCAGCATAATGGCAAAGATGATCAGAACTGCGATGCCGCCGATATAGATGAACAGCTGAACGGCCGCAAAGAAAGGCGCCTCGAGCAGCACATAGAGCCCGGCCACTCCAAAGAAAGCCAGGATCAGAAACAGTGCCGCGTGGAAGACATTGTGCTGGGTGACCACCGCCAGCGCAGACCCCAGGGTGATCGCCCCGAAGACAACGAATAGGATGTGCTGCAGTGTTATTTGCATGGCGATGAACCTTCACTCATTATCCACGTCCAAGCCGTCGTGGCTTGAGACTGAGGCGACGATAGGGGCTCACGGGGCCCGCCGATGTTGCGTCGCGCCCCTTGCCCTGCTTTCAGCCTTGGGCAGTTGTCTGCAGTTCTCTTGCCCGTCGCCCGGTCAGAATCATTATCGCAAGGACCACGACCACCAGCAGAACGTTCGAGCCGAACAATGCTCCAGCCCGCAACCAGGGGCTTGGGTCAGGCGGCAGGGCTTTGCCAACCAGCGCTAGCATACTGACGTTCGTCAGCGAGACGGGCACCAAGACCTTCCAGTTGAAGCTCAACATCTGGTCAATCCGCAGGCGTGGCATCGTGCCCCACAGCCACAGCAGTACGAAGAATACTGCCAGCGCCTTGATCAGGATCCACAGAGTACCGAGGACGGGGACGCTGTTCACAAACGGTCCTCGCCAGCCTCCCAAGAACAGAGTGGCTGTTATGACGGACAAGGAGAAGTTGTTGATAAACTCTGATAGGTAGAACTGCCCAAACTTCATCCCACTGTACTCAACCATGTACCCGGCCACAATCTCCGAGTCTGCCTCCGTCAGGTCAAATGGCTGTCGGCTAACCTCCGCCAGGGACCCAACAAAGAACAGCAAAGCTGTGAGGGGCATGGAGAACAAGAATGGTATTCGCTGTGCCTCAATGATGCCCTGCATCGACAACGTCCCGGCCACCATCACCACCGTCAGAACCGCCAGCACCTGCGGGATCTCGTAGCTGACGAGCTGCGCAATGGCGCGAAGCGCGCCAACCAGCGCGTACTTGTTGTTCGAGCCCCAGCCTGCCATCAGGAGGGCCACAAGACTGCCAGAAGCCAGGGATAGAACGTAAAAAATGCCGATGTTCAAATCGGCACCTATGAGGCCCTTCCCCAGCGGCAGCACCGCCCACACGCCGATCGAAACCGTCAAGATCAGGACTGGCGCGGCATTGAAGACCCAGCGGTCAGCCGCGGCAGGGACGACATCCTCCTTGGTCAACATCTTGATAGCATCCGCAAACGTCTGCAGTATGGCATAGGGACCGGGATACGGTCCAGAGTTGTTGGGGCCCAGCCGGTCCTGCATACGAGCAACAAGCTTTCGCGCCGCCCAGATGAGGACAATCACGGCGGCAAAGGGCACGATGGCCAGCGCGAATCCGCCGATGCCAGACATGATCAGCTTCACCCAGCCTCCGGAAAGGCCCGTGCTGGCAATCAGGCCTTGCAGCCATTCTCCGATGTTCACAATCAGATCAGCGATGAATTCCATGGTTACTCCGTGTACCTAGCGGGAGCGGGCGAGGTGTCGCCAACGCGCTGGTGACGCAACCCTACATCCACTCCAGTGCGCCCTTGCGCCAGACGTAGACCAGAGCCCCAAGCAGAATCAGGATAAACAGGACCGCCTCGACCACGGCATACAGGTCGAGCGCGTGGTAGGCGACAGCCCAGGGCAGCAGCAAGGCAGCCTCAACATCAAAAACGACGAAGGCAAGGCCGAACACGTAGTACTGCACCCTGAACTGCACCCACGCGTCGCCGCAGGGCTCCAGGCCGCACTCGTAGGTTGATGCTTTACGGGGATTTGGTTTCTTGGGGCGCAACAGATAGGCTATTATGAGCGGGGCCACGCCGAAGAAGAGCGCAATCAGCAAGAAGATCCCAACGAAGGCAAACTGACTCAGCAACGTTATCCTCCAGAGACGGTAGTGCAGTGCTTGTTGGAGCCGCCAGTCAACAGCGGAGAGTCTACCATGTCTTCAAAACGATGTCAAATAGAGTGTTGGCCCAGATAGGAACAGGGAACGATTGTCATCCCCTTGTGCTGACAATCGTCCTGGTACCCCTGCCTGGTTGGACGGAGCAGACCGGCCACCTCCCCCAACCCAAGATGACCGGGGCACGTGGCACGCTCTCAGCCTGGGTTCGAAGCGTACCTTTCGGAGACCATCTCTCTTGATAGCCGCGTATTCCGTACGAGCACTTCTTCTAGTGAATCCAACCCTTGGTCAATCAAGCACAAAGGCAGAAGAGGAGGGCCCAACGGAAGGGGCCCGATGCCACGCTCCCACCGTGACGGGCCAGAGTACGTAAGACTTGCACGCCGAAGCAGAACTTGCGTAGGACCGGGATGTGGGCGGAGTCAACCGAGGAGCTGGGGCGGCGGCGCCCCCCCGACAGTACTCAAGACGTGGCGAGACCCCCAGATGGGGGTCTGACGCTCTGAACTAGCTAAGAAAGTCGCGAAGCTTCTGACCGCGCCCGGGATAGCGTAGTTTTCGCAGAGCCTTCGATTCGATCTGCCTCACGCGCTCGCGCGTCACGTCGAAAGCCTGTCCAACCTCCTCGAGCGTGTGGGTCCTGCCGTCCTGGAGGCCAAAGCGCATTTCCAGGACCGCCCGTTCCCGCTCGCTGAGGACCTCTAGCGACGACCGTACGCGCTCCTTGAGGAGCTGGTCATAGGCGGCGTCCGCGGGTCCCTGAATGCTTTCGTCCTCAATGAACTCGCCCAGGACGCCATCATCGTCAGTCCCGACGGGCATCTCCAGAGACATGGGCTCCATTGAGATTCGGAGAATCCGCCGGACCTCCTCGGCCGCCGCGTTGAGCTTGTGCTTCCAGGTGGGCGACAATGGGGCGTCGTCCTCCAGCGCTGCGCGAATTGCGCCCTTCTCATCCGAGGTCAGGATATCCGACTCCAGAGCCATCTCCTTCGCCGTCGGCTCCCGACCGAGCTCCTGCACCATGCGGCGCTTCAATCGAATCAGCCGGTTGATCTTCTCCACCATGTGAACGGGAATCCGAATCGTCCGCGCCTGATCCGCGATCGCGCGGCTGATGGCCTGCCGTATCCACCACGTGGCGTAGGTCGAGAACTTGAAGCCTTTCGTGTGGTCGAATTTTCGGATCGCTCGCATCAGGCCGATGTTCCCCTCCTGAATCAAGTCCAGGAACGAGATGCCGCGTCCCGTGTAGTTCTTGGCCACACTCACCACCAGGCGCAGATTGGCTTGAGCCATCAACTGCTGAGCCTCTACCCCTCGAGAGACAACGGTCTCCCACCGATGCTCCAAGGCCTGCAGTGAGACGATTCCGTGGAGGTCATCCAGGCCAGGGAGAGACTGATCATCGCGCCAGGTCTCAGCGATCTGGGCTAGGACGGGCCTCGGCAGTGCATAGAACACCCGGAAGACGTCAAACAGACGCTCCGCCATCGCTGTTCTGTCAGCATCTGACGAGCTCGTCCAGCCATTTTGCTCGAGGAAGGAATGGATATACGAAGGCCGACCAGGAAGGATGGAGGCATGCAGCATCGCTGCTTCGTCTGCAAGGGCCCACACGTCGGGGGGAGAGATTGCGAGCTGATCACAGCGGGCGGTCACCTCATCCCAGGCGTCTCGCAGCTCATTCACCAGAGCGTCGAAGACCCGCTCCACCGTGGACCCGTCGTCACGGTCGTCCAGTCGTGCTTCTAGCGCCTGCAGGCGCGTTCCAGCGGTGCGCTGGACAGACAGCCATACCTCCTGGCGGTGCTCGAGAAGAGATACCTGACCGATCTCTAGAAGATACATGCGCACCGGGTCATCCGTCGACTTGATCAGTGTCTCTTCGACAACGTCGTCGACTTCCTGCTCGATCTCCTCCAGCTCTTCCGACGTTGGCTCTTCGGCTTCGTCGAAAATATCCTCACCGTCCTCGTCGACGGCCACCTCCACCAACACAGAACCGTTCCCGTCGTCCACTCCGTTCTCGATGGAGTCGTAGGCGGCCCTCAGCTGCGCAAGAATCTCGTCTTCGTTGACCGGCATAGATGGTGCCTCGTCAGTCATCGTTGCCTCACCAGGTATGGCTTTCCGTCACGGGTGGCCAAAGGCCAGCTCCCGCGACTGGGCCAGAGCCCGCTGCGTCCGCAGCAGCTTCTGAGCGTGCGCCAGATGTGCCCGATCATACTGTTTCCCTCTGGCATCTCCACCCTCGTGGGCCTCGACCATCAAGAGTCTGAGGTCCTGGACAATTGCCTTGAGGTGATTCTGCCTCAGGCGGAGCAGCGTCACCACAACGTCTCGCATCATCTTCTCATCCGCCATCGCCAGATCGTCGGGAAGAATCACCTGGTCGAGGCGATCCCGAACCTCGGCCGGCACGGATTCCCTGAGCGCGTCAGCAGACACAGGAGATTCACCAAGCATGAGCTCGCTCCAGGTCTCGAAAATGGCGCGAAGACTCGGCTGCTCAAAGTCCTCTGCGCAGACGGGATCCAGACCCTTCTCCTCCAGCACGTGGTTGACCTGCGAAAGCAGGCTGGGCCGGCGTAGCATCATCGACAGACAGTGCGTCTCAAGCTCAACATGAGACGGGTCGGCCGTCACAGCATCGTCAGGACGAACTGCACGCGCACGCGACCGCCGGTACCGCTCGACCCCCTGCCTTTCGTGCGTCGCCGCCCGCGCCACGACTGCGCGCTCGTCGATCCGGAGTGAGCGGGCAATCTTCTGCACGTAGTCCTCCCGCTCCACGGGATTCGCCACGCCCTCCAGAACCGGGAGTATTTTGTCGACGATCCGAGCCTTCGCCTTGGTGTCCTCCAGGTCGACATCCTCCATAAGGAGCTGCAAGTAGAAATCGACCACCGGGGCTGCTTCCTCCACCAACTTCGCCCACTGAGCAGGGTCATCGCGAATCACGTCATCGGGGTCCTGGCCGGGGGGAAGCTTCAGAATGCGGATGTCCGCCCCGAGGCGACCCTCAAAGCCTACCAGACCGCGAGGATTGAAGACCGGCTGCCACTCCTTATCCAAGGTCTCCCGGGCCACCTCAACGCCCCGAAGCGTCGCCTGGACGCCCGCCTCATCAGGGTCAAGAGCGAGGATGATGCGCTCCGTGTAGCGCTGCAGCTGCCGGAGCTGGGCCTCCGTCAGTGCGGTGCCCATCTGCGCCACCATGTTCTTGTGCCCTGCCTGGCGGGCCTGCATCACGTCCATGTAGCCCTCAACAATGACTACACGATCCTCTCGGCGGATCGCCCGACGCGCCAGATCGAGTCCGAAGAGCGTCTTGCTCTTGTCGAAGAGCATCGTCTTCGGCGAATTGAGGTACTTCGGCACCCCGTCCGGGTCAAGCGTCCTGGCCCCGAAACCGATCACGCGTCCACGCCCATCTCGGATTGGAATCATCAACCGCTCACGGAATCGATCGTAGGAACCGCCATCGTCGCGCTCTATGATCAGCCCGGCCCCCAATAGATCATCGACGCTGTACGCCTGGTCCGTCAGGTAATCGCGCGCTCTTGACCAGCCGGGCAGACTGTAGCCAACCTCAAAGGCACTGACGGTCGCCTCACTGAATCCTCGTCTTCGGACGTACGCTCGGGCCGCTTCTGCCTCCGGTGAGTTCATCAGGATGTGATGGTAGTAGCGCGACGCCGCCCCCAGCAGCTCTCGGAGGCGATCGGCCTCCTCAGCAGCCTGCGCCTGTTGCGGGGTCCGCGGTTCCAGATCCACTCCTGCCCGGGCGGCCAGCTCTTCCAGGGCCGTGCGGAAGGTCCATCCCTCCATCCGCATGACGAAATTGAACACATCCCCGCCATCGTTGCAGGCACCAAAACAATACCAGCGCTGGCTCTCAGGGAAAACCACGAATGACGGCGTCTTCTCGTTGTGGAAGGGACACAACGCCTTGAAGTTGCGCCCCGACTTCTCGAGATTGAGGTACGAAGAAATCACCTCGACAATGTCCAGGCGATCCTTTACCTCATCAACGACGCCCATCCTTTCCCCTTCCTCCGGCTTCTATGGTGGCGGATCACGCGCGGCCTGCTTGAGAGCGGCAGTCCCTACGGCGAGAAGAACTGATGACGATTAGATCGATGAGCCGTACGATGTGATGGGACACCTCTTAATTGTACTCAACCTCCCTATTCCGGCAAGTCGCCGGTCGATGTCCTCTCAGCGCCCCTCACCACGAGCGCTTTGTGCCATTCTGCCAGACGGCGTGCAACCCTCCCGGTACGCGCTCTACTGCCACATCCCTTCCCCGCCGCCTCCACACTTCGATTCCTGGATGCTGCGCACGAGAATGCCTTGCGGGCATGCGGTCACCCGACAAATCGCGAGTGAGACAGCCCGCCCCCACGTGCATTGCCTCAGCGGCAACGACCCGTCACTGTCCCGCCGCCGCGTTGCCTTTCGGGTATCACCCCATTGGATTGCCTTCTAATCCATTGCCCTGCAGGCAACCCCTCAGTCACGCCAGCGGTCGCATCAGTCCCACGAGCGCATAAGATCGAGCGGGCCTGTTACCGTTCCCTGCTAGTCAAGTCCCGGCCAGTTCGTGATCGTAGAGGGGCGCAACAGTCTGCCAATCGAAGGGTCTCATGGCTATACGAAGGTGATCTGAGGTAGCGCGCAACTCGCCGGTTTTTTCAAGTGCCCAACGCAGTCGATCCACAAGATCATCGTGACCGTTATACAGACATACCCGGTGGAGGTCTTCGGGAATAAGCTCTGGATAGGATAGGCGGTGGGGCAGCACGGGAAAACATCCCGCGTAGACGGCCTCGACAACGGCAACCCCGAAAAACTCGTGGATTGCCGTGCTCACCACGATATCCGACCGGCGGAGCAGGGCCTCGTAGTCCTCATTGCCGGCGTGGCCGAAGTGGACGATCCGGTCCGCAAGCCGCTGCCGCGCCAGCCCGAACTCCGGTGCTGATTGGCGGTGGCTCCTGCCGGCGAGCGCCAGTCGAAAGTCCACCCCGTCCTCATCGAGCGCATACAGCGCGCGGAGGAAGGCATCTGGATTCTTGTCGTATTCCCACCGCTGGTTCCAGAGGATCATAGGTGGCTGATCAGGTTCTTGCGGCCTGGGCACGCGATCCAGCCGCCGCAGCTCGCAGCCCACCGGCAGGACCGCGGCCCTCCCCCGCACCTCCTCCACAAGATGGAGATGACTGCAGTCGGGGAAGTGTTTGAGCATGTTTGGCAGCGCCTCAAACCAGTCCTCCAGGTGAAAGTGGGAATTGAAGAACACGCGCTCGGCGGATAGCATGGAGAGCCAGTTGATCATACCGTAGGTCAGATCCCGCTTCTCGCCCGGGGGGAAGGGATAGGTGAGCTGATTCTCGTGGAAGTACACGGCAGCGGGGACGCCAGGCAGGGCCTCTCGGGTCAACGCGAGAAACGCTGGAAGATTGAGCATGTCGGACGCGAGGATCAGGTCGAAGCGATCCTCCAACCTCCGAGTTCGCTCGGCCAGCGTGACCGCCCCACCCTGCATGCGCCATTTCCAGAAGCGCGCGGGCAGGGACAGGAGCCTTACATCGTGGCGACTGTGCCTTACGTAGCCCTCGGCCCAGGCCCGATGGCTCCCACCACAATAGGGCGCAAGCAGCAATATCCTCATGACGCGGTCGAACTCGCGACTGCTCCCGGCAGAACACGACGCGCGCGCGGCATACGGCCACCAGATCCCTCGTTGTCCCCCATGATGGGGACCCCATCCGGGCCGATGTGGTACCAGTAGAGGACACCATCGAAAGACCCGTCCCCCCTTCCGGCTGGCAAACGACCTAGCAAGCCTTGCCGCTGGACGCCGGACAGCGAAGCCGCGACCCCGGCCCGGGATGGATCGCCCTGACGCGCCGCCTCCTCCAATGCCTGGAGGAGCAACCACGTCCCCTCGTAGGCCGGCAGTGCCAGAGGACCGGCCTCGGTTCCGTCGGAGGCACTCCGATAGGCGGCAGCGAACACCTCGCCGCCGGGTACGTCGTGGGGAAAGGGCCACGGGGTGACAAACCTCGCGCCAGCCGCCGCTGTCCCCGCCACGGCTACGAAATCTGTTGCGGCCAACTGAGGACCACCGAGGACATCGCCGGGCCAGGCTCCCTCCCCCAGCACAGTCGCCAACTCGCCAGCGGGGACGGGGTTAAGGTCGCAGAGAACGACCTCCGGGTAGCGGGCCAGTACCTCCTGCTGCCAACCAGGCTCCACAACAGAGACGACGTCGAGCCTCATCCCAGGCGGCCAGGTCTCCTGCTCGCGCGCGGCCTCCTGGACGGCTTCGCCCAGGGCCCCGCCGTCGGTGACCAGCAGGACATCCCCATCGCTGGCCAGCCCCGCGGCGCGATCGATGAGGACCCTCGCCACTCGGTCTGCCGTCGGCGCGAGCGTGAGCACCGCCTCCCGCGACCCGAGATCAGGATCCATCGCGGTGGGCGCGACGAGCGGAAGGCCCACGCGGGCATAGGTGTCGAGGGCCGCAGAAGTCGTCGACTGCCGAAAGTGACCCACGACACCGACCACATCGGGGTCCACCCACAGCTTGCGGGCCTGGTCCACGGCCATCTCCGCCGTGCCCCCGTCATCGTAGGCGACCAACTCCACGCCATACCCCGCCACGCCGCCGGCTTCGTTCACCTCCTGCAGCGCCAACCTGACGGCGTAGATGACGTCATAGCCGACATAGCGATAGCGTCCCTCGAAGGGGGCCACGAGCCCGATCTTCAGGGTGGGCTTAACGCTGCCCGGAAACGTGCACGAGGCATGCAGAACAAGCAGTGAGAGCAAGAGGGTCAGACGCCAGACGATCTGGGAAGGAACTCGGCTGCCGCGCCGCCTCGGCGG
>Ga0207796_1000014_pt1 | contig 84447 bp, 61 predicted proteins | sample Pon1CUnioCityCA_6_FD_187274 | JGI IMG/M metagenome (GOLD analysis project Ga0207796, IMG submission 187274) | Marine sediment microbial community from Union City, CA, USA - Pond 1C Sediment 1 (SPAdes) | ecosystem: Environmental > Aquatic > Marine > Intertidal zone > Salt pond sediment ... | reverse complement strand
CCCCCGCCGTTGCGACCAGGGGGCAAGACCAGTCCAGGGGCATTGTCCATATCTACTTCTCGCCGACGGTCCTGTTGGGAGTTATCGGGTTGCTGACGTCCCGGGACCGCTGGCACTATTCGCGGGATGGGGTTTCTGGGGCTGGTCACAGACCTCCCCAATCAGGGACCAGGGCCCGGCCCACGTGACGCGCACCGTCGCCAGTTGCCCGCGCCAGTCTGCGGCATCCTCGAAGTAGACGAGCTTGTCGGTGCGCGTTCGACCCCACCAGCGATCCTTCTTCTTGCCCTCCACCAACACCTCTACCGTCTTGTCCAGCAGCTGCGCGTTGATCTCGCCCACAATCCCGGCCTGGAGATCGTCCAGTGCCTTCCGTCGCCGTTCCTTCTCCGCGAGGGGCACGTCATCCTCGTAGCGCCGCTCGGCGAGTGTCTGTGGCCGAGGCGAGTAACGGGCGATGTGGGCCTTGTCCAGTCGCAGCTCGGCCAATAGGTCGTAGGTGCGCTGGAACTGCTCCCGGGTCTCTCCCGGAAAACCCACAATGATGTCGGTGGCAATCGACACGCCTTCAATTCGCTCGCGGATGCGTCCGATCAGCCGGTCGTAGTCGTCGACGGTGTAACCGCGTCTCATGCGCTGCAGCACCTCGTCGTCCCCGGCCTGCACCGGCACCTCGATGTGCTCACATACCTTGGGCAGCTCCGTCACGGCATCCATCAGCTCATCCGTCATCCAGTTGGGATGCGATGTCAGGAACCGGATGCGTTCCAGTCCTTCAACATCATGGAGACGGCGGAGCAGCAAGGGCAGGGAGGGTTCCCCCGGCAGGTCCAGTCCGTAGCGGTCCACGATCTGTCCCAGCAGCGTGATCTCCCGCACGTCCTGGGCGGCCAGGGCCTCTGCCTCTTCCAGGATGTCGGTCACAGGGCGGCTGCGCTCCGAACCCCGACGGTACGGTATGATGCAATAGGAGCAGGCGTGCGAGCAGCCCAGGACAATGGAGATGTAGGCCGAGACGAGCGTGCCGCGTTCGCGGGCTGGCAGGATCAGGGCATGACTTGCCGCGCCGTCCTGGAGTCGGTAGCGGCGCAGGACCGCCGCGGTCTCCATGGCCCGATCCTCGTCGACTAGCCCCCGCTGAGTGAGGTGGTCGATGAGGGGGTGCGGGTCCGATGGGGGCATCCATACGTCCACCCATGGAAAGCGCTGCGCGAGGTGGCTTGCATCTCCTCTCCCGACAAAGCACCCCATGACAGCGATGACCGTCCCGGGGCGACCTGCCTTCAGGGGCTTGAGCGAACCCAACCGCCCGTAGATCTTGTTCTCCGCGGACTGACGCACGACGCACGTGTTGAGCACGATGATGTCGGCCTCTTCGGCACGGTCGACGTGGGTGTGGCCCAGCCGCTCCAGTGCCGACTCGAGACGCCGTGAGTCAGCCACGTTCATTTGACAGCCAATCGTCCAGATGTAGTAGTTCACAGTCCTTCCAAAGATCCAGCGGGTTACTCACCCGAATATGTGCTCGTACCCAGAGACAGATTCTGGCCGCGAAGCGGTAAATCCCCCGGCAAGTAGAGCCCGGCCAATCTGCGATGTTAGCGTGTCAGCCATCGCAGCCCGGGCCACCGCTGCAGTAGGAAATGGCAAGGGGCTAGCGGGTGACCCTCCCAATCCTTCCGGTCACGGGCACATGCTACAGGGATTCCGGTGTCCGTCAACTGAATGCCCCCGCGTGCCTTCCCGTCTATGCGTCGCCGAGTTGGCTCTGACTATCCCTGGGCAGCAGCTGAACCAGGATGTGACTGTTCCCGCATACGCTTCAAGCGGCATTGCAGACCAAAGCGTGCCACGGTATACTGACATCTTGATCGTGGCGGCACGTTGGCCCTGGCGGGCGTGACGATGACGCCCATCCCCCAGCTAGACTACGACGAGCTGCTCTACTGGGAGCGGGGGATTCGCAGCGTGGCCAACTTCACCCGGGAGGACGCTCATGCGTTGATGCAGGTCGCGGCCGAGATTCCCATCCAGACCACGGTTGAGACCTTCCCGCTGGAGCAGGCAAACGAGGCACTGCTGGCGATGAAGCGCAGTGAAATTGAGGGCTCGGGAGTGCTGGTCACCGGCGGCAGCCGGCGGTAGACGGTGGCTAACGAGAAGCCGACGACGTCACATCCAGCCCTGGAAGGAGCCCTGTCTGGTCTGTGCTATCTCCTCTCCGCTTTCTGGAGATATGTAGCGACGGATCGGTATGAGCCGTAGTCGAAGTCCTTCTTTGGAGGCCCAGCGGGCCAGGTTCAGCAGTTCCTCCAGGCCCAACCGCATTGCTTCGGCGCGGGAGGCGCCGAAGCGGTAGGTCAGCAGATAAGGGTTGTCCTTCTGGAGGTATTCCAGTATGGACTGGGCTGCCTCGACGATGCTTTCCAGATCGGGTTCCTGGTCCAGCTGCTCCAACGGGCGGGTGGGCAGGTTCAAGTTGCTGGTGAAGATCTTGAGTACCGGCGGTCGATGGAGCAGCTCGGCCAGGGCTGCCGCGTGCTGGATGGTGAGGTCGTCGGGATAGCTGGCTTCCTTCCCATCGGCTGTTTGCGTTGAGATTTGCAGCTCGAAGCGCTCGTCCTGGACGGCTGGGTGCTCCACCCGGTCATCCGCCGGGAGTAGAGCTTCGATCGTTTCGACGGTGCGCGCGGCATATTCCTGGAGGTAGGTCTTACGGGGCTTGTTGTCAGGAAGGCGTGCGGCTGGTCTCACCTGACCGACGTGCATGGTGAGAGGCGGCCGCTTCAGTTGCAGGGCGTTCCTGAGCGCGCCCACTGTACCGGCGAAGCCGATGGGAAGCACAGGCGCATTGGCCCGATAGCTTAGCCAAGCCACGCCTGTCTGAGCACGCATGCGACCTGCATTCCAGATGCCGCCCTCCGGAAAGATGGTCACGACGCCGTCTTGTCGCAGGACATCCAGCGCCTTCTCAAGAGCTTGCCGGTCGAAATGACCGCGATTGACCGGTATATACCCGTAGATGTCGAGAGCCAACTGGACGAAGTCTTCGTGAGGCACGTCGGATGCGCCCAAAGCCTCTATCTGCCAGGGAGTATAGACGGCGAGCAACACGGCTTCCATCACGGCTCTATGATTGGCCACCACCAACAGCGGGCCTCCCTGGGGGAAATTGTCCCGACCCGCTATTTTCACCCTGAAGGCCAGGGGCAGAATGACGCGGCCCAGGAAGCGTACCAGAGCGCGCGACAGCCTCCTGCGTGGGTGGTTGATGGTGTAGTTCTGCCCGATCTCTTGGTCAGGCATTCCTGTGCGAATCCCCATCGGCGGCTGTCGCTGCCCGTCTTCGCATCGTCTGACGAAGTATTTCGATGTCGCGAGGTATGAAATAGCCCACGGCGATCAGCACTGCCGCACTCGCCAGATATGTGCTGACCGATATCGTGATGATGGCGGTGTGGAGCGACGTCCGAGTGGCCACCACGCCCGCCAAGAAGGGTGCCAGCGCGGCGCCGCCATCCTCGACCAGCTTGCGGACAGCCTGGGCTGTGCTGCGAACCTCGGGCAGCGTGATATCGGGTACTGTTGCCATCATGCTCGGCCCATTCATCGGCATCACAACGCCCGTGACTCCCAGAAGGACTGTGAACAGGACTCTGTTTTCGTTCGGAATGTTCATTGTCAGCAGCAGGAGGAGAGCAGCTGTCAGCGTTGCCGCTCCCCCGACGATGATGCGCCCCCGCGGCGTGCGTCTAAAGAGGGCATCGCCTAGGTTTCCTCCGAGCAGATAACCGACGGAGATGGTGCCGATGGCGACCAGCATCGTGGTCATCGCTTGCCCGGGGCTGTACCCTCGCTCGGTCTCCAGGTAGCGGAAGAACCAGAACACGAGCACGTTCCATGCGAAGACGCCAAAGAAGCCCTGAGCCATCAGCAGCGGCAGGCTTCGAACGCGGAGTAGCTTCCGCAGGGCTTTCCTATCGATGCGGTACGTGCCGATCACCTCGAGTCCCTCCATCTCTGGCTCGGCGCTGCCCCGCGGACGCTCGCGGACGACAAGAAGGATCAGCGCCGCAATCACGATGCCTGCACCGCCGGTGATGAAGAAGACCCGCCTCCACCCCAGCGTTCCGCCCAGCGCTGTCGCCAGAACCGTGCCCAGCATGAAACCCAGCGGGCCCGACATCTGCATCACGCCGTACACCCTGCCCCGCGCCTCAGGGCCGAAGTAATCGGCGAGCAGGCTGTAGAGTCCTGGATAGCTGGAGTCGTCGATCCCGGTGCTCGATCGGGTCGCCATGAAAGCCGGATAAGTGGGCGCCAGGGCGTTCAGCCAGGTGGTGGAGCCCCAGATAAACGAGGCCAGGGCCAGCAGCCTTGCGCGGGCGAAGCGGTCGTAAAGATAGCCCCAGGCTGGGTAGAGCAGGGAGGCAACGACGATCGCCAGGCTGGACACTGCCCCCATCTGCGCCTCATTGATCTGGAAATCCTCCATGATAGCACTGGTGAGCGGCCCAATAACCAACTTGTCTGCCTGATGAAGAAGCAGGAACAAGAAGAAGACGAACGCAACAAACCAGCGGTAGCGAGGTTTCATAGCAGCCATTATACCAGAATCCTCGCACGGTCATACCTCGCAGCCGTTTGGATGCTGCCTGCCGTCCGCTAGGCTGTCCAGAAAGGTGCGCTGGTGTACTTGAAACCGCCGTCGGCCAACAGCGCCACCACGACGCCGCGCTCAAGCCTCTGAGCCACCCGCACCGCGGCGACAACGGCGGCTCCTGCCGAGATACCCACGAATAGGCCCTCCCGGCGTGCAAGTCTGCGCGCCATCCCTTCGGCCTCTGCCGTGCTTACGGCCTCCGTCCAATCCACCAACGCCCCATCGTAGTTCCGCGGCAACTCGGCCGTAGCCAGGTGTTTCAACCCCGAGATACCGTGCTCCGGCCTTTCGGGCTGCACGCCGATGAGCTTCACGCCTGGCATCTGCTGCCTCAAGTATCCGCCGACTCCCGTCATCGTGCCCCCGGTGCCAATGCCAGCCACGAAATGGGTGATCCGCGTCCTCGTCTGGCGCCAGATTTCCGGGCCAGTGCCGGTGAAGTGGGCCAGCGGGTTGGCCGGGTTGTCGTACTGGTCGGCATGGAAGTAGCGATCAGGTTCGCTCGCGACCAGCCTGCGAACGAAGCGGCGCGCTCCCTCAGTCCCGGCGGTGGGGTCAGTGAGCGCAAGACCGGCGCCGTAGGCCTTCAGGATCTGTACTCGCTCCGGGCTCACGTCCGCTGGCAGCGCCAGATGAACGGCAAAGCCGTACGCCGCGCCCAGCATTGCGTAGGCGATGCCGGTGTTGCCGGAGCTCGCGTCGAGCAGTGTCTGATTCGGGGTGAACGCATCGCTGTCGCGCCCCTCGCGAATGATGGAGAGCGCAGTCCGGTCCTTGACACTCCCGCCAGGGTTGCAGCCCTCCAATTTAACGTAGAGAGTCACGTCGGAGGCCAGTGTCTCGCGGACGCCGTGGAGTGGGACCAAGGGGGTGTCTCCAATCAAAGAGACGACCGGTGGCACGTGTACTATCTCGCCTGATGGAAAAGGGACCTGCAACGTCCGGGGGATGGCGGGCGGTCTGTCGCTCCGCTTGGCGTCGGAGATGATTTGGTCGCTGATACGATAAGGTTGTGGCATCGCTTCCTCCCAGGGTGTCCAGGCCAGACAAAAAAAGACCAACCTCCGCCGTTGACGAAGGCCCCCACACGATCGGCGAGGGCGCCGCCGCCTTTGGCCCGGTTGGCCTGGGAAGACACGACAAGTCCAGAGCCTAGGCGGTCATCGCCCTCGCTCCAGACAGATACAGTGAAGCGTCACAAACTCATCGTTCATATGGATCATTGCCCTTGGAATTGCGGGAGATTATACAACGGCGGGCCAGCCTGTCAAGGTTGGATCGCAAGGTTGTGGATCCAGTCGGCGGCTGCGGAGACCCGCGCTGCCTCACCCGTGGATCCGATGAGCGGCGAGCGAAGATGGAGTATGGGCTTCTGCTGCGGAAGTGCACCGGAAGCAGCGCCGGCACGGTCTTCAGCAGATGCGTGGAAGCAGTTCTCCCAGAGGCATGTCCACCACTCGACGGCCGCCGATTCCCGTGTGGGCCAGGACCATGCCAGGGTGATCGGCCGTGACGACGCCGATCCGGGCCGCATCTGACCCCAATGGATGCCTTTGAAGAGCCTTGAGGGCGGCCTCGGCTTCCTCCGGTGGCACAAAGACCACCAACTTTCCCTCGTTTGCCACCGTCAGTGGATCGAACCCCATCATCTCACAGGCTGCCTCAACGGCGGGACGAACAGGCACCGCTGATTCCTCAATTTCCACCCCCACCCCGGAGCTGCCAGCGAGTTCATTCAGCGCGGCCGCAAGGCCGCCGCGAGTGGGGTCACGGAGGCAGTGAACGTGAGGTGCGGAAGAGAGGAGCGCTTCCACCAGTCCGTTCAGCGCTGCGCTGTCCGAGAGGAGATCGGTCTCAAAACTGAGCCCTTCTCGCTTGCTCAGAACGGCAATCCCGTGGTCGCCGATGGTGCCGCTCAGCAGGACCACGTCGCCGGGCCGCGCCTGGTCAGGTCCGATCGACACCCCATTGGGGACGATTCCCACCCCGGCCGTGTTGATGTATATTCCGTCACCATGGCCCTTTTCGACCACCTTTGTGTCGCCGGCCACGATCTGCACGGCGGCTTGATCCGCCGCGTCTGCCATCGAGAGCACGACCTTCTCCAGTGTCTTAAGGGCCAGACCCTCCTCAAGGATGAATCCGGCCGTGAGCCAGAGGGGGCGCGCGCCGCTCATCGCCACGTCGTTGACTGTGCCGTGTACGGCGAGAGAGCCGATGTCCCCGCCGGGGAAGATCAGCGGACGAACAGTGAACGAGTCCGTCGACAATGCAAATCGCGGATTCCGCTCTGTGGAGGGCACTACGGCGGAGTCGGCCATCTGGCGCAGATAGACATTGTCCAAAGGCGTGGCAAACACGTCACGGATCAGGTCGTTCATCAGCTTCCCGCCTGCACCATGGGCCATGCGAATGACGTCATCGTTCATGATCTTGTCCCTATTCCGTAATCCCGGCTTCGATGTCGTGCGATGATGGCGCCTATGCGCAAGTCAACTGGGAAGAGCACTGTCTCCCCCCTCATCGCGGCCTCTTCTACCGCTCCCTCGATCCGTCGCAGCCCGGCAGTGTAGGCATCGTTGCTCAAGAGCGCAAGCTGGGAGCAAGCGCTCTTCTGCAAGAACGGATCATCCAGCACCTCTCGGCCGACCTTGTGATCTACGATTCGCTGTATCAGTCGCCATTCTACTACCTGAAAGCCTGCGGCGATCATCCAATCCACAACGGTGCCCCAAGAGGGGAACCGCTCTAGATCAGTCTGAATTGTGCCCTCAAAATAATCATAGACGTACCACCTGTCGGCCGGGTCGTGGGGATTCGAGCCCATGACGGCAAGCACACCGTCTGGCTCAAGCACCCGGTGGGCTTCCCCGATGAAGGCACGGGGGTCGTCGAAGTGGTGAATTGCGTTGACGCAGTAGACTAGATTGAAGACGGCGTCAACAAACCCAATCTGACACGCCCGCCCGCGGACAAGATGGAGTCTGCTGGATCGTTCGTGCGCTTGATGTAGCATCCCCATGGAGCTGTCCAGGCCACAGCACCGGTCGGTGTCCGGGCAGAGGTCGGCCAGGTAGCGACCTGTGCCGCAACCGACCTCCAGGATGCGGCTCGCCCCAAGGTCCTGCGCTAGGGCCTGCAACGCAGCCACGACCCGCTCCATGGGGCTGAATGCGAACCGCTGGTCGTAGGAGGGAGCGATGCGGTCGTAGTCGATGCGCCTGGTGGCTGTGTGTCCCCCCGTGTCTCTGTTCATGCGCGTGTCTCGTCTAACAGCAAACGCCGGCCGGGAGACTCGGGGGTGGCGGATACACGGACGTCCGACCGCGATCGCCGTGACCTGTCCCCCGGCCGTCTGCTGTGTATCCTCTCACCAACGGGATTGTGATTCCCCAAGAATCCTAGGACGGACGTTCTCCGTAGCGGTAGTATGCGGCGCAGGCCCCCTCAGCGCTCACCATGCATGGACCGATCGGGCTCTGGGGGGTGCAGGTTCCAGCGAAGAGAGGACATTCGGGCGGAAGGAGCTCGCCCCGCAGGACGTCTCCACAGCGACAGCCGGGCGGCTCGCGGCTGGGCGGAACGTCCACCGGGAACACGCGCGCTGCGTCGAAGGGGGCGTATCGCTCTCGTACCTGCAAGCCACTTGCCGGGATGGTGCCGAACCCGCGCCATTCGGCGTCGGCCACTTCAAAAACGCGCTCAATCGCTTGCCGTGCCGGGACGTTTCCCTCCCTCCTCACGCTGCGCGCGTAGGTGTTGTCGACGCACGGCCTGTCCGCCTCGATCATCGACACCAGAGCCAGAATGGCCCGCAGGAGGTCAAGTGGTTCGAAGCCTGCAATGGCGCACCCCATTCCGTACTCTTGGGGGAGAAAGCGCCAGGCATGTGACCCGATAATCGTGGTCACGTGGCCCGGCCCGATGATGCCGTCGAGTGCGACCGCACCTGCGTTCAGAATGGCCCGTGTGGCCGGCGGGGTGAGCTTGTGCGTGCTGAAGATGGTGAAGTTATCCAGTCCGTCACTGTCCGCGGTCAAAACCGCCGACGCGACCATGGGCGCAGTCGTCTCAAAGCCCACACCGAGAAAGATTACCGGACGGTCGCGGTTCTGACGCGCGATCTGAAGGGCATCAAGGGGGGAGTAGACGACACGCACGTCGGCGCCGCCGGCCTTGGCCTCGGCAAGCGAGGTACGGCTGCCGGGCACGCGGATCATGTCCCCAAAGGTGGTCAGGATGACGTTCGGCACCTGCGCCAGGGCAATGGCGCGATCGAGATCAGCCGCTGAGGTGACGCAAACAGGGCAGCCCGGCCCGGAGCGCAGATCCACCGAGTCTGGCAGGAGAGAGGGAACGCCAAACCGCAAAATGGCGTGTGTGTGCCCCCCGCAGAACTCCATCAGCTTCGCACGGTGCGTCGAACACTCCTCAATCGCCCTGGCCACAGCGCGTGCCGCGTCTGGATCCCGGAACTTGTCGGTCAGTCCCATCCGCCCCGTTTGCTGCTTCATGTGAGAGCAGGACGGCTCTTCGCCGCCACGACGACGGCCTGCCCAAGCGAGAGTCCGCCATCGTTTGGCGGCACCAGACGGTGCGTGTAGACAGTGAAACCGGCTTCGCGCAGACGCGGCAGCAGACGCTCCATCAATGCTGCGTTCTGGAAGACGCCGCCGGAGAGCGCGACCTCATTGAGGCCGGTCTCCTGTCGCAGCCGCTTGCAGACGTCACCAATCATACGAGCCACCCCGTTGTGGAACTTGGCGGCGATGACGCCAGCGGGGATGCCGACCGCTGCATCGACGACCACGCTTCGGATGAGGGGCGAAGCGTCGATCGCCTCGCCGTAGTCGAAAGCGTAGGCCTCGCTGACATCGTTCTCTACAAGATTCTCCAGCTCGATGGCGGCCTGCGCCTCATAATTGATCTCCTGCCGCACGCCGGCGAGGGAGGAGACGGCGTCAAACAACCGACCACTGCTGGAGGTGGGGATGGTGTTGACCTGCCCCTTCAGTTGCTGGGCAAGCACCCTCCGCTCCTCAGCCGAGGCTGCCCGTACCGGCGGGAGTGCCTCGTCCCAGCTCACGCCGGCTGCCCAGAGGTGAGCCAGCGCGATGCGATACGGGCGTCGGATGGCGGCGTCGCCGCCAGGGAGGGGTACGTATCTTAGGTGCGTGGCGCGCCGGAAGGATCTGTAGTCCATGATCAGAAACTCGCCGCCCCAGATCGCCCCGTCCGTACCATACCCTGTGCCATCGAACGCGACACCGATGACCGGGCGCTCGCCCGTTAGTCCGTGCTCCGCCATGCAGGAAGCCACCTGAGCGTGGTGGTGCTGGACGGCGATGCGCGCGTCGTAGACCGCGGAAAGATCCTTCGCGTAACGCGTGGAGAGATACGCGGGATGCATATCGTGGGCGATGATCCGCGGCTCGACGCGAAAAGTGCGTTTCAGCTGCTCCACCATCTGCTCAAAGAAGCGAAGCGTCTCGTAGTTTTCCATGTCGCCGATGTGCTGGCTCAAGAATGCGTAGCGGTCTCGGGTGAGGCAGAAGGTGTTCTTCAACTCACCGCCCACCGCCAGGATCTGCGGCACTGAGAAGGGGAGGTGAATGGGATACGGTGCATATCCCCTGGAGCGACGTATGGGCAGTTCCTGTCCGGCGAGGATTCGCGTCACACTGTCGTCGCAGCGTGCGTGAATCATGCGATTGTGGATCAGAAAAGCGTCCGCAAGGTCGTCCAGCCGCTCCATTGCCTCGTCGTTCTGCACGGCGATAGGCTCCTCAGAGTAATTGCCGGAGGTCATGATTAGTGCAACGGGGATCCCATGCCCTGGCTCGAGAAGCAAGTAGTGGAGGGGCGTATAGGGAAGCATCACCCCCAGCGTATCGTTGCCGGGTGCAGCGGCGGGAGAGATGGGACTGTCAGCCTGTTCCGCCAGCAACACGATGGGCCGCTCACGGGACGTGAGAAGCTCTGCTTCTGCGTCGCTCACCGTGCAGAAGCTTCTCAGCGAGTCCAAATCGAAGGCCATCAAGGCGAAAGGCTTGTCGACCCGTCCCTTTCGCTCGCGCAGCTTCCTCACCGCTTCATCGTTCGTCGCGTCGCAGGCGAGATGGAAGCCGCCGAGGCCCTTCACCGCCACAACCTGCCCTCCCAGCAGAGCTTCTCGGGTTGCCCGAACTGCCTCCTCTCCGGAAAGAGTTGAGGCGTCGCTTTCCTGCTTGGAGGCACGGAACGTCACCTGGGGGCCGCACACCGGACAGGCATTCGGCTGGGCGTGGAACCGCCGGTTGGTCGGGTCATCATATTCTGCCTGGCAGTCGGGGCACATCTTGAACGGAGCCATTGTCGTCTGTGGCCGATCGTAGGGAATGTCCTCGATGATGGTGAAACGCGGCCCACAGTTCGTGCAATTGATAAACGGATAGCGGTGGCGGCGATCGTGTGGGTCGAAGAGCTCGTCCAGGCAATCATCGCAGACGGTGATGTCCGGCGAAATGGGTTGGAATTCACCCGGTTGCGCCTCGGAGTGGCGGATGGCAAAGCCTTCTGCCTTCGGTAGGTCAATGTCTGTCGCCGGGACCTCCCGGACTTTGATGGTCTCGATGCGCGCCAGAGGTGGGGCGTCGGATTGAAGCCGCTGGACAAATGCCTCAAGTGCGGCGGGAGGCCCTATAGCCTCGATCTCCACTCCGGAGGAGCTGTTCAGCACCCAGCCGGATAGCTTGAGCTCCACGGCCAGGTTATACACGAAGGGACGAAAGCCCACGCCTTGCACGACGCCGGTGATGCGGATATAGCGAGCCGTCGGTTCAGGTTTGGTCATCAGTCTGTCAATCTAGGCAATAAAGTATATGTAGTCCTCTATTATAACGAGAACGGTCAGTTTGTCCACCAGATGATGGGTGTCTGCAAAAAACCAGGGCGCGGGAAACGCGCCCTGGCAGAGCTTCTCTCGATGATTGATGTGAGCGGATTATAGCACTCGCCCCCGGGGGCGTCAACGGGCGAGCGGCTGGAAGGCTCAGGAGAGTGGCTTTGTCTCTGAGAGTCAAGGAACGGGTTGCGCGGCGGCGAGCGTTAGACCGGTGGCGATAGTTGTCTAGCGTTGCTCCAGGAGTTGCTTCAGAGACCGTGAACCGTCCGCGTCGAACCATGTCTCGATGAGGCGATGGGAGATGGAGATAAGGGATGGAAGCTGCAATGTGCCCTGCTTCAGTTCGCGCACAATATCGTCCCGTGATAGCCAGCGGGCTTCCTCGAGCTCGCCGTCGTGGAGCCGAATCGCAGTGGTCTCCGCCGTGGCTGTGAACCCCATCATGAGGGAGCGAGGAAAAGGCCACGGTTGAGAAGAGTGATACTGCACATCTCTCACCCGTATGCCGGTCTCCTCCTTCACTTCCCGAACCACAGCGGCCTCCAAGGTCTCGCCGGGCTCGACGAAGCCGGCGATGATCGAGTAGTAGTGCTCGGGCCACGTGGGTTGGCGACCTAGCAGACACCGATCTCCTGAGCTGACGAGGACGATAATGGCCGGGTCCGTGCGTGGGAAATCCTGTTGACCACACGCCGGGTTGGTGCACTGGCGGAGTTGTCCGCCTGCCGCGCTCATTGTTGGAGCGCCGCACCTTCCACAGAACCGATGGTGATGGTGATAGTGAACCAGGGCTTTCGCATAGGCCAGCATGGAAGCAGCCTGTCCGTCGAGAAGGGCTGCGACCGTGCGCAGACGGCGGAACGTTCCGATCCTCGCGAGGGTCCCCGGCAACGAGTCGCGACTGACCGGAAGGCCGAGTGCGAAATACGCGTGGTCTCCGTCCTCCCCCAGTAGGATCACAGATTCTGCCTCTCCCAGTAGGTCTCGTGCCCGATCTGGTCCCAGCCAGCCGGGCCGCGGGGGCGACTCGTCGGTGACCAGCACCTCTTCTCCCCATACGGGGAGAAAGCGGCTCTCGCGGGCCTCTACCTGTGCCGCGACCCAGACATCATCGCGCCGCCGCCGCGAGGCGCGGTCGATGGTGAGGGCGGCGAAAACATTCCTCGCAGAGCGATTCTCCGGATTGCTTGCGCCGTCGTTGATGTGCGTCATATCCGTGCGCTCACCTTGTGCCAGGAACTGGTGGTGAGGAAACTCTCGTCCATCTGGTCGACCATGTCGACGAACTTGGGCCACGGGATAGCGAAGGTGAGCACATCCGGTGGCACACACGGGCGAGCTGAGACGTCGAACATGCCGAGCACTGCCCGCGGATGCTCGGAGCGCAGTTCCTGGTATGGATGATAGACGATGGACGAGCAGCCCGATCCAAAGGGAGTGATCACTGCCTCGGGCTCCACTTCGTCGAAGTTCGCCAACGTAAAAAGCCCCGAGAGCACGTCGGGTGTGGCGAAGAAGATCACGATCTCCGGGTTATCCCGCTCCTCAAGGCTGTCCCAGCGCTTGAACATCACGCCACGCCCGGGTGCTTCGAACAGGGGTTGGTTCTCCAGGTAACGCCTCACCACCTCGGGTGATCGCTTGTATCGTTCTCCTTCCATCTCCCCCGGAATGCCGCAGGAGAGGAAGTAGGGGAAGTCGGGACGCATTTCTGTCTCGAAGCCCAGGTAGCGCCTGGCACCACCACACCTGATCGTCTCTCGACGAAAGATCCGTGTCTCGCCGCGGCATACTGCGGTCAGGTCGCAGATAAGGCAGTGGAAGCCCTCTCCGGCCGTCGCCGCGTCCGACTCTGACGGCGAGACATGGTCTGTGTAGCTGAGAGTGATCGGCAGGTCGGCGCCAGGGAAGTCGTTCCCCCACCGATTGAGGAAGTGTTGCTTGACGGTGATATCCATGCTGCTCCTTGTTGGCATTGCACGTTTGGAGGCTGGTTCCGCCTAGACGGTTGACGAGCCCATCTCATACGACGTTGTACTCGATGATCTCCTCGCCCTGTTGGAAGCGGTCAACGGTGAGAGGAGAAATGTCCAGGGTATGGGCTTGCCCATCAAGGATTTCCTCTGCCAGCAGCAGCCCGCAGATCGGGCCATGCATGAATCCGTGGCCACTGAAGCCGTTGATGCAGAAGAAGCCCTCCAGTTCCGGGACGGAGCCCAGGATTGGATGGGCGTCCGGGGAGACCTCGTACAAGCCACCCCAACGATTGGCCAGGTCGGCTCGGTGCAGAAGGGGCAGGCGATCAATGGCTGCCTCCAGGTGCACGAGCTCCCAGGCCTTATCGACTGACTGGTCAAAGCCCGGGGGCTCTTCTGGATTCGACATGCCGGTGAGGATACCCTCTCCCTCGCGATGGAAGTACAGGGAGCGTTGGAAGTCGATGACGAAGGGGAAATCCTCACGCAACCCCCACAGGGGCGCGGTGACGACGATCTGCCGGCGCACGGGAACGACGGGGATCTCCAGGCCGGCCATCTCTCCGACGACCTGCGCCCAGGGGCCGGCCGCGTTGACCACGTTGGGTGTTGACACTGTCCCCTGATCGGTCACCACCCCTGTCACTCGGTCGTCATCGACCAGGATGTCATTCACCTCGATCCCGGTCACCAACGATGCACCCAGCCGCCCTGCGGCGGACACGTATCCCTGAACCACGCTGCTGGGGTCAGCCAGGCCGTCGTGAGGATTGAACGTGCCCGCCAGCACCCCAGTCGGGTCGATCTCGGGAACGAGCTCCATGACGCCTGAGGGATCCAGCCATTCCGTTTCGACGCCCAAACGACGCTGCATCTCCACATTCTGGTGGAATACGGCCACGTCCTCTGGCTCGGTCAAGAGGAATAGGTAGCCGCAGGTGTTCAAGTCGATCGGTTGTCCCAGTTCCTCCCGAAATCGATGGAGCATCGGCAGGCTGAGTTTCGATAGCTGAACGTTGATCTCGGTCCCAAACTGGTGGCGAATGCCGCCGGCACATCTTCCGGTTGCCTGGGTACCGAAGAAACGCTCACGCTCCAGGAGAAGGACGTTGGTACAGCCCTTCTTCGCCAGATGGTAGGCGACGCTCGCTCCCATCACGCCGCCGCCGACGATAACGACGTCAGCTGTCTCTGCCAGGCTCATCATCTCAGCTCCCGCACGCAATTCGGTGATCCAGAGTGGCCATTCGTTCCTCCCGGTGCCGACTGTTGGCGCCCCGCTGACCGCACGTGAGTGAGGCGCCATACTGCTGGGAAGGCACGCTCCCAGATTGTGGTCTCATACCAGCGTAGGCTCCACCACCCACCGTGCAGCGTCTGCGCACTGTCCTCTCGCGCATGATCTGTCCTCGCCTCTGTGGAGACCCGCGCCCCGAAATTGCCCTCTGCCACGAGATAGATGGCGCGGGGAACTCAAAGGAATGCGCAGGTGAGTTGCTCCACCTTGCTTCCATCTCATTTTCGGCTCATCAGCTCAACGGGAAGACCGTGGGTTCCCGCCCAATGCACAAGTCTCTTTCCATCGACCAGATCAATCTTGTACGGCGCTCTTCGGGCCTCACGCTCAGCGCCCGCTGTGAAGCCACTGGTCGTGACCAGGAAGCCGTCCTGCATTCCTGCATTGGTCATCGCGCCAACAAACTCGCGTATCGTGCTTGGGCCGATTGCTTCCTCGTATCGCTTGCACTGCACGATGCTCCTTGTACCTTCTCGTTTCACCACCAGGTCGACTCCGTGATCCCCGCTTCCTCCCGTTCGCCTCACCTGATAGCCGGCCTTCTCGAAGAGAATGGCTACGTATTCCTCGAAGTCTGATGGCGTCAGCGCTCGGATGTCCCGCGTGCCGGCGAGCCTCCTCTCCCGGCGTTGCTCTACGATGAGTTCGATCATGACCCGGGCGAATCCCAGTGCCAGGATGAGCAGGAAGGCAAGGACGCTGAGCCGGGCGACCGTCGTCAGGTAATTATCCATCTAGGCCGGTTCGAATCGGGCGAGCGAACGCCTCAAACAACGCATCAGCCTCGTCCGCAATAGCTCGAGGCACGCCAGGCAGGCCAGACGAGCGCCACAAAGAGGCCGGATCTGGCAAGGGACGAAGGGGAGATCCACGATTGTCCTCGGTGCAGAGAGAACCCAGGAGAAAGCAGGCGAGGGCATGGGGCGCTGGGACGGGTTCAGGAGCACAGGCTCACAACGTCACTTCTTTGCCCAGGCCGAGCTCGCGGGCCGCCTGTAAGGCTGCCCGTGCCGCCGCCACGTCCTGCACGGCCACGCCAACGGACTTGAAGAGGGTGATCTCATCGGCCGACTCGCGCCCGGGTCTGGCGCCAGAAAGGACATCCCCCAGTTCAGCGTGGATGTGCTCCGCTGTGATAAGCCCTTCCTCCATGGGGATAACTAGGTCGCCAGCCTCAGCCAGGGCCGCCTCGTGATGATCGATCACTACCTTCGCCCGCAGCACGGTCTCGGGTGGTATCTCCTGCATCCGCGGAGTATAGGCGCCAATTGCGTTGATGTGTGTGCCCGGCCGAACGTCGGAATCATCAAACACGGGGCTCGAGGAAGTCGTCGTGGTGCAGATGACGTCGGCCCGGCTTGCGGCATGGCCCGGTGTCTCCGCCACTTTGATGAATAGGCCAAGCTTCTCGCCCACCTGCTCAGCGACTGCGTTCGCTCGCTCTCGATCAAGGTCGTAGATCCAGGCCGCGCTTACGGGTCGGACGGCGCACACGGCCTCTAGCTGTGTCCGGCCCTGAGCCCCTGCCCCAAAGATGGCCATGACCTGAGCATCCGGCCGGGCCAGTGCGTCAGTAGCGGCTCCGGACGCTGCTGCGGTGCGCAGCGCCGTGAGGTAGGTGCCGTCCATCACTGCCTCCGGGGCGCCCGTCTCTGCGTCCACCACGACCACCAGGGCGTGTATGAGCGGCAGGCCCTTGCTCGGGTTGTCGTCAAAGACGGAGACGATCTTCAAGGCCATGGCATCATCGTCCGAGAGATAGGCGGGCATGAAGAGTGTGACTCCATTGTGGCGCGTGACGTCAAGAGCCGTGCGCAAGGGGACCTCCGCCTGTCCCCGGGACAGCTGGGTGAAGGCGCCCTTCACCGCATCAATGGCCTGCTCCATGGGCAATGCCCTTTGTATGTCCTCCCCGGTCAATATGTGGATCATCATAATCGCCGTCTCCTACGTCAACTACGCAGAGCTTCACATACAGCCCCAGCGTCTCTGTCCTGGCGCATCTGCGTAACAGCCCGGTGGATCTTCGCGTACAATGGAAGCCGCCCGCGGACTGTGCCCGAATCCCTTCAGGCCCGGCGGCGTGCCTGCCTCAGTCGGACAAGGCACGGTTGATCAGCGCCTCGGCATCGGCGCGTGCGACATAAGCGCGGTAGGCTGCGGTCTCCTCCAGCAATGCTCGCAACCGCGCCGCTGCGTCCGAGAGTGCTCTGGACTCCGACCCATCTCCAGGAGTGAGGCGGATGACGTCATCCCTTCCTTGAAGCAGGACGACGTGGCCCTTGGCTTCGAGCCAGGCCAGCCCTGCCCGGACCGTCTCCTCACGATGTGCGGTCGCGGTCAGCAGCGACGAAAGATCGACAGTCCCACCTTGTTCTATGAGTGCCCTCTTAGCCAGGCGCGCCAGGTGAGTCAGGAAGCTCTCCGGTCGCCCGAGTCCCGGGTCGACGGCGAACAGGTAGACGACCCTGGGTGAGACTTGACCCAGCGCGGCCCGCAGCTCAGGGCCGCCCGGCGGCGCAGTCCAGATCACCAGGGACTCCGCTGGGGCCAGGTCATTCCGACCGAGGCCCGATACGGTGTCCTTTCCCTCACTCCAGACTGTCACCTCAGTCTCAGACTGGAGTTGTTCGAGCTCGTTCCTGGGATCTGGGGCATACCGGTAGTCCACTACCTCAACGGCGGGCTGCGGTGAGCGTCGCAGCGTGGTCGGTTCGGCAAGTGGGCGGCTGTCGATCCACTCAACTTGCACGTGGCGCCGACCGCGAAAGTCGCTGGCGCGCACGGTGTAGGCCAGGTCAAACCGCCCCTGGGGGAGATCCGCAGCCTCGGCCCGCCACCAGAGCACCTGCTGCGTCGTGCCCTCCTCATCCTCGACAATGAGCTTCATATGCTCGCCGGTTCGCCCCACTGTCGTGTGCTCGATGAGAGAGAGCCCCCGCGTCGCCAGAATCAGCGGAGGATTGCCAGCGCCAAAAGGAGCCAGCCGCTCGACCTCCTGGACGAACCCGAGGGACAGATCAGTCAGGGGGACGTACCCGTCGATCTCCAGCGTCGGCTCAGACGAGAGCACATCTGCACAGCGCCTGCGAACCGTTCGGGAGAGTGCCTGTCGGAATTCCGGGATCTTGACAGGCTCGATACTGAGACCGGCAGCCATAGGGTGTCCCCCGAAGCCCTCCAGCAAATCGCCGTGCGCGGCGATGGCGGCGCTGATGTCACAGCCTTCGATAGAGCGAGCGGAGCCCCGGGCCAGTTCACCCGGTGGGGCGGCGATGAGGATCGTCGGCCGATGGTATTTCTCCGCAAGACGTCCAGCTACGATGCCTATGATACCTCCCGGCCACGAGCGATGGCTCAGGACCAATGCCCCTCGCTCCAACAGGGAGGGATCGCGCTCAACTTGTGCCTCTGCCGCCTGTGTCACTTGATCGCACATCACCTTGCGGCGGGTATTCAGTCCGTCCAATTCGTGGGCCAGAATCCGCGCACGATCCAACTCGTCCGTGGTAAGGAACTCCACGGCCGGTGTCGCGTCGGCAAGCCGGCCCAGTGCGTTGAGCCGGGGTGCCAGCTCGAACCCTATGTGCTCCTCTGTTAGATAAGTCGGATTGAGCTCGGCAATCTCCATGAGTGTCTGGAGCCCTAGCCGGTGGGTATGACGGAGGGCGTCCAGGCCCAGCTGCAGCAGATAGCGCACGTCGCCCGTTTGCTTCGCCACGTCGGCGACGATGCCGAGGGCTACGAGGTCGAGATAGCGATGCGCCTCTTTAGATCTACCGGCGCGATCGTAGAGCAACTCCGCCAGCTCGTAGGCCACACCCACTCCAGGCAATTCGCGAAGCGCATGGGTCTCCGGAAGCATTTTGGGATCGATGACCGCAAAGGCTTCGGGCAGGTGGGGAGGAAGGTCGTGGTGGTCTGTGATGATGGTGTCGATGCCCCGCCGCTGCGCGTGGGCCAGCGGTGCGTGGGCTGTGATACCGGTATCGCACGTGAGCAGGACGTCGACACCCTCCGCAACGACCTCCCGGAGAATGGACAAGTTGATGCCATGTCCCTCCCGCTTTCGGTTGGGGATGTGAAAGCGAACGGAGGCCCCCAGGTCGCGCAGCGTGGAAACGAGAACGGTGGTCGCCGTCTGACCATCCACGTCGAAGTCGCCCCATACGAGGATCGTCTCATCGCCTCGAATCGCCCGCTCCAGGCGCTCCGCCGCCTTGCGGATGCCAGGGAGTTCGGTTGGTGGAACCGGTCGGTAGTGTTGGGGGTCTAGGAAGGCTCTTGCGTCTTTGCTGTTGGTGATACCAAGGCTGACCAGGGTCTTTGCCACCAATGGATGCCCGCCAACGGCCGCTCGCAGGGAGCGAGGGACTTCGACGTCAGGGGGCTCACTCCAGTTTCTCATAGGCTGCGGTAGGGGGTGGGATGCCGTCTCCGGGAGGCATCTGTCTGCTCACTCAGGAGAGAGAGTCTATCACGGGGATGGCCGTTTGTCAAAAACCACACTGCTGATTGGGAGGGCAGGGGGGCACCGGCCGGAACTGCCCCACCACAGTCCTCAACTCAGGGAGGGGTTGCTCTATGGGCTCAGAGTGTCCATCAGGCGTCGTGTGCCATGAGAACCGCTCCGGTCCCGGCCTGCAGGTCCGTTCCGACAATCCGTTCGTCCACCACATGCGCTTCCGTGCTTCCCCATAGATCGTGCAGAGACGCTTCATGGCTGAACAGCTCCTCTGCCGGAATGTCAACCTTCCACGCCCGGGGGCCATTGTTCAGAACCACGACGAGAGTCTCTCCATCTATCTCATCCGATGAGGGGAGTGACGGTGAAATCTGGCGCGCAAAGGCGTAGATCGCATGCTCGTCGTCAGCATGCAGGCGAATGTACCGCCCTCGTCGAAGGGCTGGGTGTTCACGGCGTAGTGCAACCGCTCGCCGGAAGAAGTGTAGCAGGTCGTGGTCCCAGCGACTATCGTCCCAGGGAAAGGCGCGTCGGCAGTCGGGATCCGGACCGCCTACCATCCCAATCTCATCGCCATAGTAGATGGAGGGGGCGCCCGGGAAGGTCATCTGAAAGAGTGTCGCCAGCTTCAGCGCCTGCTTGTCCTCTTGCACCAGGGTCAGGAAGCGGGGCATGTCGTGGCTGCTGAGCAGATTGAGCTGGGCCAGGGTCGCCTGCCACGGATAGAGATCCAGTAGATCGTCGATCTGGTCGGCAAATTCGCTGGCCCTCAGGGGCCTCAAATGGTACCCGCCGGGTCGGCGGCTGGTGTCCAGCTTCTGGTCGCCGAAGAAACCCAGGCAGGCCCGATTGAACACGTAATTCATGACCGCGTCAAACTGGTCGCCCTGCAGCCAGCGAGCAGCATCACCCCAAACTTCGCCAACGATGTAGGCTTCTGGATTAGCAGTCTTCACGATGCGCCGGAACTCGCGCCAGAAGACGTCATCGTCGATGTCGCCAGGCACGTCCAAACGCCACCCGTCGATGCCGAATCCGATCCAGTGACTGGCGACCCCGAAGATGAACCTCCGTACCGCCTCTGTCTCGGTGTTGAACTTTGGAAGCGCCGGCAGCTGGAACCAGGCTCGATAGCCCAGCTCCCTCAGACTGTCCTCCCGCCGCCCGAAGTTGATTCCTCGTTCTCTGCCTGGGTAAGCATCCAGCTGGTTCTTGGCCTGCAGGCGCTCTTCGTCGAAGTGAAACCAGTCAAGATAGGGAGAGTCTATCCCGTTCTCCAACGTCTGCTGGAACTGGTAGAAGCCCCGGCTGGCGTGGTTGAAGACTCCGTCCAGGACAACCCGAATACCCTTTGCGTGGGCCGCGTCGAGCAGCTCCCGAAAGGCCTCGTCCCCGCCCAAGATGGGATCGACGCGTAGATAGTCGTGCGTGTGGTAACGGTGATTGGACGCTGACTGGAAGATGGGATTGAAGGATATGGCCGTGATGCCCAGCTCCTTCAGATAGCCTAGGTGCTCGGCGACGCCCATCAGGTCTCCGCCCTTGAAGCTATGCGTCGTAGGTGCGGAATCCCAGGGCTCCAGGTTTGCGGGCTTCTCGACGCGATTGCTCTTGGCGAAGCGGTCGGGGAAAACCTGGTAGAAGATGGCATCTTTGACCCATTCAGGGGTGACGAGCTCTGTCATACGGCCTCCACCGGGGCGGTTTGTAGGCTATTCATTCCGTATGCACGGGCTGGTGCGTGATGCAGTAAAGATCAGTATCCTGGACCGATCAGCAGGATGAGCCCTTCTCGGGGCAGGAGCGCATCGGCAGGGCTGTACGCGTTGAAGTCCCCATCTTCCCTCACTGTCAGTGTATCCATCTTCTGGCCCTCCAGAAGGTCTTCGACCACGTGGTCACCGGGGGGGAGGGCCCCGCCAGGCAGTGAGAAGGCACATCCCTCTGTTCCTCCGCAGCGAAGTTGAGGAGGAACAGGATATCTTCACCTTCATGCTGGCGGAGATAGCCGTAGACTGGTTTGCAGCTATCTTCGAGCGGTAGCAGTTCACCACGGCGCAGGGAGATATGATCGTTACGGGTGTGGATCAAGCGCCGGTAGTGGCTCAGGGGCGAATCAGGATCAGACGTTGCAGCCGCTACGTTTACAGTTTCGTAGTCCGCATTGACCGGGTCCCAGGGATGCCCGGTCGTGAAGCCAGGACTCTCTTCGGCGTTCCCTTGCATGGGGGTGCGGATCATCTGGTCCGGTTTTTCGCCAGTCATCCCGATCTCCTCTCCGTAGTAGAGGAGAGGTGTTCCCGGCAGTGTCAGCATCCGATGGTCTTAGGTTGGTTTCGTGGCCCGGACAGCGCGGAAGGTCGCCCCTGACTCAGTCGGCCTGGTTTCCTCGTGTTGGGCCGTTCTCTTGAAGGTTATGGAAGGGGAGATCGGTCGTACAGCCGCTGACGCAGTTGCGTGACTTCACGCCGGAAGTCCAGGTCTTCATCCAGCAGGTCTGCAATGCGCTCGCAGCCATAGAGGATAGTGGAATGGTCGCGACCATCGAGGAGGTCCCCGATCTGTGGGAGTGACGCTTCGGTTTCCTCGCGGATGAGGTACATCGCGACCTGCCGCGGGCGTGCGATGTCTCGCTTCCGGCTGCGTCCCTTCACCTGGCTCACGTCCAGCCCGAAGTGCCGGGCCACGTAGTCGATAATCTCATCCGCTCCCAACTCCCGCCGCTGAGGGAGGAGGTTGCCCAACGCCATTTCTGCGACCTCTGGGGTGAGCGGCTCATGTGTGAGTCGCGTCATCGCCACCACTTGGTTGAGCGCCCCCTCCAATTCGCGGATGTTGCTCTGAATCTGGGACGCGATGGAGGCGAGGATCTGGTCCGGGATTTCGAGACCGATGAAATCGGCCTTGGTTCTCAGAATCGCGATGCGCGTCTCCAGGTCAGGGGACTGGACGTCGGCGATGAGACCCCACTCAAAGCGAGAGCAGAGCCGCTTCTCCAAAGTGCTTAGCGCTTTTGGAGGTCGATCCGATGAGAGGACAATCTGCTTGTCCGCGCCGTGGAGCGCGTTGAAGGTGTGGAAAAACTCCTCTTGGGTTCTCTCCTTACCGGCGATGAACTGGATGTCATCAACAAGTAGCACATCGGCGGTGCGGTACTTGTCGCGGAAGGTGTCCGTCGTGTGAGAGCGGATGGCCTCGATCAGATCGTTCGTGAAGGTCTCTGAGGATATGTACAGTGTGTCGATACCTCGATCCTGACAACCGTGACCGATCGCGTGAAGGAGGTGCGTCTTTCCCAGGCCAACCCCTCCGTAGATGAAGAGGGGATTGTAGGCGCCGGCGGGGCTCTCTACCACGGCCATTGAGGCGGCGTGGGCTAATCGATTTCCGGGACCCACGACGAAGCTATCGAAGCTGTATCGAGGATTGAGGGTGCGGCCGGTCGGACTGCGCACTGGCGGCGAAGCTACCGCCTCTGAAGTCAACTCTTCTTTCTGAGATCGTTTGGAGGCCTGCAGAAGCGGGATCTCATCCTCATCGGGCTCCAGCTGCTCAGCTCCCACCACGAAACGGACGGCGACGGTCCGGTCCGCTAAGCGGGCCAGCGTGCGCTTGATCGTGGACAGGAGGCGGTGCTCAAGCCAGTCCTTTGCGTAGCCGTTCTTGACGGAGACGACGAAGGTCCCATCTTCGTATTTCACCAATTTCGAATCGCGCAGCCACGTTTCGAATGTGGCTTGCGTCATCTGAAGCTGGAGTTCGCCAAGGGCGGCAGACCAGATGCGTGCAGCGTTCATATGTTAGTGCGTTGATAGGCTTGCAGTATATTCTGGCCGAGACAATCGGCAACGAGAAGTCAACAAGGCTTGCAGCGCTGGGGACGGAAGGCTTATCCAGCCGAGGTGGCTGAGTTGAGGACTGAAGCATCCCCCGCGACGAGTGCATCATCTTTGAAAACGGCCTGGGTATTCTATCAGAACACCGCCGTGGGGGCAACCGATTTTGCCCCAATTAGCTTAAAAGAAGGAAGTCTTTAAGACGAACGAAAAACGCGGTGTTGAGCGTCTCATTAGGCCCTCGTTCAGCTACATATGTGCGGAGTGAGTCGATGTGTGACCGAACATATGGGGGTTCCTATCCTGCAGCTACACCGGCTTGGCAATGCAAGATCCTCAGGCAGATGAAACATCTTTGGTCAACCATGACAAATGCGCAAGAACAGCGCGCGATGAAAAACAGATTTCAGAGAACCTTCGTTGGGTGCATGACTGTCTATCCTCCGTGGCAACATGTCTTGCAGAAATACTCAAAGATGGCGAGTGTTTCATCTGTACTTCTTCATGGGTGTACACAGACTCCTGGAACTGGGCCGCAGTTGCTCATCGGTGAATACCGGTCGTGCCGCGATGCGATGAAGAGATCCGACAGCACTGCCGTGCGAAAGGGACGCTGGTCCTGGGGCTACGCTCCGCCAGGCGCCTATTCAGGTGTGCGCGGTGCTTTGCCACGAGAAGATCTTCGCGTATAATACTCCAGCGCGCCGCGCGGCGTAACCGCGACACGGCACTAAGGAGGGTTTGTCCAGTGGATCTGTTTGACAAATGCCAGGCCTTCACAGAAGCACGGGAAGCGCAGGAGGCTGGGTTCTATCCGTACTTTATTCCGCTTACCGACAGTGAGGGCACTGAGGTCAACATTGGCGATCATCGCCTGATCATGATCGGATCCAACAACTATCTGGGCTTGACGACACATCCCCAGGTACGTCGTGCCGCCGTCGAGGCGACCGAGAAATATGGTACCAGCTGCACGGGCTCGCGTTTCCTGAACGGAACCCTGCAGCTACACCTGGAGCTTGAGCGTGAGCTGGCGCGGTTCATGGGCAAGGAGGCGGGGCTGGTTTTCCCCACCGGGTACCAGACCAACGTCGGTACCATATCCGCGCTGGTAGGCCGTCACGATTTCGTCGTGACCGACAAGGACGACCATGCCAGCATCGTCGACGGATGCAAGATGTCTTTTGGTGAGGTGCGCCGTTTCGGCCACAATGACGTTGATCACTTGGAGCGGGTCCTTTCTAAGCTGCCCGAGGACGCCGGAAAATTGGTCGTCCTTGACGGGGTGTTCAGTATGGGCGGAGATCTCGCCCCGCTGCCGGAGATCCTCCCCCTCTGCAAGGCCTATGGGGCACGGGTGATGGTGGACGATGCGCACGCCGTCGGCGTGGTTGGTGGAGGGCGCGGGACGGCCACTCACTTTGGTGTGAACGATGATGTGGACTTGATTATGGGGACCTTCAGCAAGTCCTTTGCCAGTCTGGGAGGTTTCATAGTCGGCGATGATGACGTCGTCCACTATGTACAGCATCATGCGCGTTCGCTGATATTCAGCGCGAGCATGTCACCGGCCAACACGGCCGCGGCCCTGGCTGCCCTGAAAGTCATGGAGGAGGAACCGGAGCGCATTGAACGAGTCAATGAGATCGCCAGATACATGCGCACCAAGTTCCGCGAGTTGGGGTTTGACGTCGGGGACACGGTGACACCGATTATCCCGATTATCATTGGCGACGACATGGCCACTATGATTGCCTGGAAGGCCCTGTACGAGGCAGGTGTCTACACCAATCCGGTAATCGCTCCGGCAGTACCCTCGGGTTCATCGCTCTTGCGCACCAGCTACATGGCGACGCACACCGATGAGCAGTTGGACCATGTGTTGTCTACGTTCGAAGAGGTCGGGAAAAGACTGGGCATTATCTGAAGAGGGTGAGTCAGTTCCCGCACTTCGGTGGACGGAGGATATGACTGGCCGATAGACAAGTGACGCAGTCAGTCATCAGCCAGGATTCTGGAGGATTAGATAGTAAGATGCCGCTCTACGAATACGAATGCTCGGAATGTGAAACGCGTTTTGACGCCCTGCGAGGTATGTCGGAAGCAGACGATCCCATTACGTGTCCGCATTGCGAGAGCAAGGAGACGCAACGGCTCATCTCGCTTTTTTCCGCCGTTGGGGATCGAGGGGTCATTGCCGGACGGGGTTCGTCCTGTGCTTCGTGCTCGCCCTCTGCTTCCTGCGCTACCTGTAGCAGCAGGTCCGGGTAGCCGTGCGCGCGCCGCGTGGACAGAATTTCCAACGGACAGAAACCGCTGCCCTCAGAGCAGCGATCGCTGCTTCCAGGGGCTAAGGCCTACTGATTCTCCCACATCCGTATCGTGTCCTGAATGAAACTGCTCACCTCTTTGTCGGGTATCTCATCTGCCGAGCGATATTGGTGCTGCCCCACGTAGATGAGCACGCGACCGTTGACGTCGCGGCTCAGTCGGATCCCCTGTCTGGCCAGGGCCGGTCGCTCCTGGAGCCGCCTCTGTATCAAGCCATCGATCTCATCTACAAGCTGAAGCGGCTCTGATGTTGAGGCTGCGGACTGCTGGTCTGGAGGTGCCTGGCCTCTCGGACGCATGGATAACGGCGGGGTGGGAACATGGTCGACAGATGGTCTGGCGGCGGCGTGGGGCCGGTTCTTCTGATCCCGCAGAGCGGGCAGCCACCCCTCAGCGAATTCAAGGACCGCCTTGACAGCGACAATGACCTCCTCACCTGTCTCTCGGTCTCTTATCTCGCGCAGGTGGCGCCGCTGCCTGCCCCGCACGAAGACGGCTGGGCGGCCTTTAATCCGAGTGACGGACAAGAGGTGCTCTGCCGAGGCTTCCTCAGAGGAACTGCGTCCTCCCGCCCGCTGGCCTTTGCCCGTGACATAGATCAGGAGCCACGTCACGACGGCACCGGCGAAGGCCGATAGGGCAGCAATGAGCAGCAGGAGAAGTGTGGGCGGCAAGCGTCCCATGACGAAATCAATAATACCATGGATCGTTGGGCCCGTCCAGAAGGATACGGTGCGGTCTTCCGTAAGAGCGTGGCTCTGCGAGAGTAAGTCGTTGTCACTACCGGGCAGGCATCTTCTCCTAACCCGGTTGTTCAGGCGGCGTTCGATGCCAGATGACGAGCGCGGATTGCGGTGCATTGCCGCACATGCCGACCGTCGGCCCGGTGACTGCCTGAACCGGCGAGCCCTTTTTTCCTTTCCAGATTGCGGTATAATGTCGAACGTACAAACGGGCCCCAAGGGGTCCGTATGAGGCGGCTCGGAGTCTGACGGAGAACCTTTCCGTGAGATAGCCCCTGATGGCACGCAGAGCTGGTCGTGAGACAGGTGACGGCTGAGCTGAGAGGTCGAACGCCCATAGCTTGGCTCTGCTGAAAGAAGGTCTAGAAGGTGGAGTCGGGCGGCACATTCGCCGCCGAGCACTTCTTTCTGACAACCCATAGCTTGGGATCTGGGATGGAGTCTGTATGGAATCTACCTTTCCATTTACCGCTATCGTCGGGCAGGACAGAATGAAGCGCGCTCTGATACTGAACGCCATATATCCACGGATCGGTGGCGTCCTTATCCGGGGCGAGCGAGGGACCGCCAAGTCTACCGCAGCGCGGGCGCTGGCAGCGTTGCTGCCAGAGATTGATGTGGTTGCCAATTGCCCCTTTGGATGCGACCCCGATCGACCCGAGATGTGGTGCACGCAGTGTCGCGAGCGTTCTGCGAGCGGTGAGGAGTTGCCGCGCACGCGCCGCTCCACCACCTTTGTGGACCTGCCAGTCAGTGCCACAGAGGATCGCGTGGTCGGAACTCTCGATATCGAGCGAGCCATCCAGAAAGGGGAAAGGCATTTTGAGCCTGGCGTCCTCGCGGCAGCGAATCGGGGCGTCCTCTACGTGGACGAGGTCAATCTGCTGGATGATCACGTAGTTGACCTGCTGCTTGATGCGGCCGCAATGGGCGTGAATGTCGTGGAGCGGGAGGGCATCTCCTTTCGTCATCCGGCTCGCTTCATTCTGATCGGCACCATGAACCCGGAGGAGGGAGATCTTCGTCCCCAGCTTCTGGATCGATTTGCCCTCTGTGTGGACATCGAGACCATTCGTGAGCCGGATGCCCGAATGTTGATCATGGAGCGCAATCTGGCCTTTGAATCCGACCCCAAGCGCTTCTGCGACGCCTGGGCACCACAAGAGAACGCGCTATCGGATGAGATCACCCGGGCCCGCGAATTGTTGCCGCAGGTTCGGCACTCGCGCGGAGACCTGGCCACAATCGCGACCGTCATGAGCGAATTGGGAGTTGATGGCCACCGCCCTGACCTCGTGGTACTCAAGGCGGCCCGTGCTCACGCTGCCCTGCGTGGTCGCCTCAGTCTGACCGAGATCGACATACTGCTGGCCGCCGAGCTGGCTCTGCCGCACCGTTTGAAGCGCCATCCCTTGGATGACATGGAGATCGCCCTCGACGACCTGTCCGAACGCGTGTCCGCGGCTCAGATGCAGGAGGTGTCGAAAGGCGAAGATGAAGAGCAAGACGGGGGCCCGGAGATCGCTGGTAAAAAAAAACCGATGAGGGCTGACGACCCTCACGACGATGCCCCTGTTGAGCAACCACGCCCTCTGCAGGCTCCCGGGCCTCAGGATGTCCCTCAATGGCCCTCGCAGGGACGGTGGTGGGAAGGGGGCGAGCACGTCGATCCCGGTAAGGCGTTCAGTCCAAGCCAACTGGAGACACCTCTCGATCGCTTGACCCGCTCTAGCGGCGGTCGGCGCAGCCAGACACGCACGAGTCGAAAACGAGGACGGTACATCCAGGCACGACCGTCGCCAGACGACGCCAGTGACCTGGCCTTCGACGCCACGCTGCGTGCTGCGGCTCCCTACCAGGGCGAGCGCCACGATGACGATGGCCCGGCCCTGGTCCTACACCCGGAAGATTACAGACGTAAAGTGCGCGTCGCCCGTGCGGCTAATCTGGTGCTCTTCGTGGTAGATGCCTCCTGGTCGATGGCTGTGGCAGAGAGAATGGAGGCGACGAAGGGGGCTGTGCTCTCGCTGCTCAGCGATGCCTATCAGCAGCGGGATCGAGTTGGGCTGGTCGTCTTCCAGAAGAATGACGCTGTCGTCGTGCTACCTCCTACCAACAGCGTTGAGCTCGCGCAGCGAGCGCTAGATGGACTCCCTGTAGGAGGGAAGACCCCGTTGTCTAGGGGGCTTCAAACCGCATACGACGTGATCACCCGGGAGACGCGGCAGCACCCTGATGTCATGCCGCTGATGGTCTTGCTCACGGATGGCGCCGGCAATGTCTCAATGACGAACCGGCCGCCCCAGCAGGAGGCCTACCTGGTGGCCCAGATGTTCCCGCAGGCCGGTGTGCGATCAGTGGTGATCAACATGGAAAATGAGGCCTTCGACCAGGGGCTGGCGGAGGCACTGGCGGCGCACCTGGAGGCGCCTTGCTACTCCTTGGCCGAGCTGAAAGCTGAGGCTCTACTTCAGACCGTGCGCGGAGAACTGGCGGAGCGACCGTCTTGACGTGATCAAGGAACTAAGCGTGACATTTGAGGTTAGCCTGTCGATTCGATGGATGCAGGGGCCGAACGTCTCGTGACAGACTCCTCGAACCCGCGGTGCTTCGTGTCTCTCGACAAGCTCTGGAAAGGCCGGCTGGGATGACAGCCTTGCGTCGCTGGCCTCGGGTCGGGAGTTGCTTTGACTGTGAGCCGGTCACGTCCAGACCACGGGTGAACTGAGAGAGAAGGGTTCGGTGCAGTTCGCTCTATTGGGCCCCCCGCTGCCTCCTCACTGCTGTTACCAACTGATCCTGTACCCAGCTTGCCACGGGAAACAGCAGACCACGGAAGTAGTAGACTACCTTCAGCGTGGCGTCCGGGGAGATCAGGTACTGTCTTTTTTGGATCCCCCTTACTATGGCCCTGGCAACTTGATCCGCACTGAGCGGATCACCGTTGTCGCTAAGCACCGTCTTCGCCAGCCAATAGGCGATGAACTCGCTGGGGCCATGTAGACCCGCTGGTTTGCCGGTACCACTGATTAGATCGATCTCTCGGGGCCGCACCTTTTTCTCTTCCCGCAGCTGAGGAGTATCAGTATCGGGCGGAAAAACGAGCGACACGGTGATCTTATGGGGTTTCAGCTCGGCCCTCAATGATTCCGTAAGGCCACACACAGCGAACTTCGACGCCCCATACGCGCTGTAGCCGAACCCACCGAAGAGGCCTGCGACGGACGAGATATTGACAATGTGCCCGCTCTTCCGAGCCATCATATGGGGCACCACAGCTTTGACGGTGTTGAGCGTGCCGAAGTAGTTCACGTCCATCTGATTCCTAAACGTGGACAGAGGAAGCCGCTCGAAGTACCCGGGATAGGTCACGCCAGCGCAGTTGATGAGGACGTCGGGCGCGCCGCCAATCTCTACAACGGCTGCGATGGCGTCTTCGACGTCCGGGTAGTTCGTGACGTCGGCGGAGAAGGCACCATGCTGCTGATCATGACTGTCTCCCTCAGCCTTGATCTCCTGGAGCGCTTGATTCAGTCCCTCTTGATTCCGGGCAAGGATGAAGACATTGGCCCCGCCACTCGCCAACAGTTTACCCGTGGCCTTTCCGATGCCACTGGACCCCCCAGTGATCATGACGTTCTTACCTTTGAAGGTCGTGTCTGAGTTCCTCATCTCGTCGCGATTACCTCATCTGGCGCGTCCTAAACAGAGAACCACCCGCGCCGGTAACAACCAGCGCGGGTGGTTCTGCTTGGTGCATTCTCCGGACTCTGTCCTGCGCGTGCGAATCCGACGCGGTTAGCTAGTTACTTCCTCTAGAAGCCCGTTGGCTCTCCGATGGGGACCACATCTATGGCTCGCAAGCCCTTGGGGCCCTCTTCCACATTGAACTCAACTCGCTGGCCTTCATTGAGGGTCTTGAAGCCTCCTCCCTGGATGGCGGAGTAGTGCACGAACACGTCGTCCCCCTCCTCCCGCGAGATGAATCCGTAGCCCTTGTCATTGCTGAACCACTTGACGGTTCCCGACTCTTTGCCTTCCATCCTCCAGATTCTCCTTTGATGATAAATCTTGCTACTTCTACGGCGGCAAGGAGAGGTGTTCACACAGACTACCCAGGCCTCGCAAGCCTGGGTAGGATGATGCATCACTACCTAACTTACCGCGTCCTATGAGGCTAGTCTATCATATCTCCCAGGAAAGGTCAAGCCCCAGACGCGGAAGAACGCGCTTAGAAGGCGGACTTTGCCTCCCCAGAATCTTAAAATTCCTGCTCGCACAAGGCCGCAGAGGCGCTTAGCTCAGCAAATGCGGGGTCAGCAATTCAATACCCGGTCTATGACGTCGACGGCGAGGGGCTTGGCGAGGCAGACAGGGGCGTGTATAATCATTTCTATGCGCATCTCCGTCGTCGCAACGGTGCTCGACGAGGCCCGGAGTCTTCCCAGACTCCTCGATAGCCTGGCGGCCCAGACCCGACAGCCGGATGAAGTAGTCATCTGCGATGGGGGGTCGACCGATGGCACGCTGTCGCTGCTACGTGCCGAGGAGCGATTTCCCCTTCGAATCCTAGAGCGTCCCGGCGCCAACATCTCGCAGGGCAGAAATGCAGGTATCCGTGCTGCCACGGGCGACGTAATCGCAGTGACCGACGCGGGTGTCCGACTGGATCCGGCATGGCTGGCAAGTCTCGCTACCGGGTTGGAGGCGGGCGACGCACGCACTGTTGCTGGCTTCTTTCGTCCTGCCCCGCGGACTGTGTTCGAGACCGCGATGGGCGCCACTGTGCTGCCCGAACTGCGGGATATTCGCCCCGAGCGCTTCTTGCCTTCCAGCCGTTCAGTTGCATTCTGCAAAAGTGCCTGGGAGGAAGTGGGAGGCTACCCTGAGTGGTTGGACTACTGCGAGGACCTGATCTTCGACTTGCGTCTGCGGGCCCGTTATGGGCCGTTCGTCTTCGTCCCCGAGGCCGTAGTCTACTTCCGTCCTCGTCCCAGCCTACGCGCTTTCTTCCGGCAGTACTACCGGTACGCTCGCGGCGATGGCAAGGCCGATCTGTGGCGCCTGCGACACGCCATACGCTACCTGACCTATCTTGTGGCCCTGCCGCTCATCGCGATTGCCGGGCTCGTTGGGCCGGCCTGGTGGTGGTCGGTGGCTTTGATCGCGATACCGGGGATGTTTTGGACACCATGGCGTCGGTTATCGCGACTGTGGGGTGACTTGAGTCTGCGGCAGAGGCCGGTAGCGGCGCTCTGGGTCCCGATCATCCGCGTCACCGGTGACGTCGCCAAGATGATTGGCTACCCCGTCGGCCTTTGGTGGCGATGGCGGCATCGAGGTCAGATCCCCGATTGGCGCCGGGTGTAGCTCGCCCCACAAGCGTACCCAAGCCCTCCCGCTGCCTCGCTCTCTCCTTGCGAACGGGCAATGGCGGGCAGAAGCTGGCCCGGCTCGCTTTCGACCCAGATCCTTCCAATTTGTTCCTCAGCAATTCTCTCTGCGATTGCCAGTTCTAGGCCCATTGCCCCCTGTCGATGTAAACAGAGGTTCGGACCGTCTTTCCGCAGTCTCTCGGGACTCCCAATCCCGTGGCGGTGACGGAGCGAGCGTCTCCTCACGACACCTGATTGCTCGCGTCCCACTCTTTAGGCTCTGCGAAGGAAGCCTGCCCGAGTATCTGGCGGAATGAAGCATTCGGCCTCCTGGTCGAGGCCGCTTCCGGTGCTGGCCTTGACCGGCCGGATTCCTATCGACGAGATCGTCGTCGATCAGACAGACAGGCACCTGGCCCAACGTCAAGATGGGGAGGCTGGGGTGGCATGGCTGGCTGGTCCTGCGGATTGGGTGCTTCAAGGACGACGAACTGGTTCACGAAACGGCACGTCCAAGACGCTCAGGACGTGTGGCCGGGAGGGGATGATCGTGCCGGCTCGATCTTACGTCATGCTAATGTCACTCTTATTCCGTTCTAATGTTCTCGATGTATGGTTACGTAGCAAAGGAATTAACAGACCTTACTATGATCCGACTCGGAGCGCTATAGCAGGGGCTTGCTTCGAGGAAAGATGTAGGGCAGCTGCGGCGGAGTGTTTGCAGCACGATAGACCATTATGTAGCGGGAGGGAAACGTGAGTAAGATAATTGGTATTGACTTGGGTACGACAAATTCGGTCGCCTCTGTCATGGAGGGCGGTGAACCCACCGTCATTCCCACGGCCGAAGGCGGGCGGCTTTGTCCGTCCATAGTAGCGTTCAACGAGGGCGGCGAACGACTGGTTGGTCAGGTGGCTAAGCGGCAGGCGGTTGTCAATCCAGACAACACAGTATTCTCCATCAAGCGCCTGATGGGACGGCGGTACGACGACGCGGAAGTTGCGAAGGCACGCGAGGTCCTGCCCTACGAGATTGTCCAGGGGCCATCCAACGATGCGCGGGTCTACATTCCTGTGAAGGACAAAGAATACACACCACAGGAGATTTCCGCCATGATCCTGCGTAAGCTGAAGGACGACGCCGGGGCCTATCTTGGAGAGGAGGTCAAGCAGGCCGTAATCACCGTGCCAGCTTACTTCAACGATAGCCAGCGTCAGGCGACAAAGGATGCCGGCAAGATCGCAGGACTTGAAGTGCTGCGCATCATCAATGAGCCAACAGCCGCGAGCCTGGCCTACGGGTTGAACAAGGAGGAAGACGAGACGATTCTGGTGTTTGACCTGGGTGGCGGCACCTTCGATGTCTCCATTCTGGATGTTGGTGGAGGCGTTGTTGAGGTGCGATCGACGAGTGGAGACACCTTCCTGGGTGGCGATGACTGGGATCAACGAATCACGGACTATGTAGCTGATGAGTTCAAGAAAGAGCGGGGCATTGATCTGCGAGAGGATCGCCAGGCCCTGCAGCGGCTGAAGGAGGCCGCAGAGAAGGCCAAGATCGAACTCTCCACTGTGTTGGAGACGGAGATCAACCTGCCCTTCGTCACAGCGGATGCCTCCGGCCCCAAGCACTTGCAGATGAAGCTGACTCGCGCCAAGCTTGAGCAGCTGACGGAGGATCTGGTCCAGCGCTGCCGTGAGCCGTTTGAGCAGGCACTGGCCGATGCTAACCTATCGCAGGGCGAGTTGGACGAGGTTGTCCTGGTGGGCGGTGCCACGCGCATGCCGATGATCCAGCAGTTGGTGCGGGATTTGACGGATGGCAAGGAGCCGCACAAGGGCGTCAATCCTGATGAGGTGGTGTCGATCGGCGCGGCTATTCAGGCGGGTGTGCTGGGTGGTGAGGTGAAGGACGTGCTGTTGCTGGACGTCACGCCACTGACCCTCGGCGTCGAGACGCTCGGCGGCGTGATGACGCCCATTATCGAGCGAAACACGACGATACCGGTCCGCAAGAGTGAGACATTCTCTACCGCCGAGGATGGGCAGACAGCCGTGACGATCCATGTTCTGCAGGGCGAACGTTCCATGGCAGCGGACAACATGAGCCTGGGCCGGTTCAACCTGGAGGGCATACCGCCGGCTCCACGCGGCGTACCTCAGATTGAGGTGACGTTCGACATCGATGCCGATGGCATCCTGAACGTCTCCGCTGAGGACAAAGCAACGGGCAAGGAACAGAACGTCACCATTGAGGCCACCACGAACCTGACTGAAGACGACGTGGACGATATGGTGAAGGAAGCCAAGCGACACCAATCTGAGGACCGTCGGCGCAAGGAGCTGATCGAGGCACGCAACCAGGCTGACCAGCTGATTTACCAGATGGAGAAGTCGCTGCGCGATCTCGGCGATAAGGTCTCCGCATCGGACCGTGACCGCATCGAGGGCATTATCGAGGAACTGAAGCAGGCTAAAGACTCTGATGACAAGAACCGGATTGTGAGTCTCATCGAGCAGCTGCAGCAGGCCAGCCAGGCCATTGGTCAGGCGATGTATGCCCAGCAGCAAGCGGCGGCAGGTGGCGGGGCCGGTCCGCAACCTGGCCCTCAGGCCGGTCCTAGCGCAGGTGGAAACGGCGCCGGTGAGGAAGACGAAGAAGTCGTGGAGGGGGAATTCCACGAAGTGTAGTCGCCTTTAGGTAGATCGAGCCGCTGGCAGATCGGTTTCTCCCAGGAGCCAGCGGCTCCACTTACCTTATGTTTCATTAGTGAGATATCATGAGTCAACGAGTACGGGTACCAATTCGAGTGAAACAGTCGAACAGCGACCGACTTCGGGTCGACGACGAGACAAGGCGGCCAGTTTCCGAATCTGAGCCTGCCGTCGTCGACCGTGGGGCCGTCGCGGGGAACAAGAGGATGCGAGTTGAGCGACCCCGGGTGCGGTCGGAGGCGGAGGCTCCTCAGCCGAAGCAGCAGGAGATGGAGTCGCTTGAAGAGGACGTGAAGATGTGGCGCGATCGTGCGCTGAGGCTCCAGGCTGAGATGGAGAACTTCCGCAAGCGGCAGCGCCGTCTGGCGGAAGATCAGATTGAGGCCAACCGCGGACGGCTGCTGAGGAACTTCTTGATGGTTGCAGACGACCTCGAGCGAGCGTTGAGCGCTGAAGGCGGTGATGACGGCAACGTCCGGGAGGGTCTGGAGGTGACCCAGCGCTCATTGCAGCAGCTTCTGAGGCAGGAAGGAGTTGAGCTCATCAAGGCGAGGGGTGAGGCGTTTGATCCGACCTGGCACGAGGCCGTAGGAACCGTTCCTCATCAAGGAGTCGACGGGGATCGAGATACGGTCGTAGAGGTGACGCAGCCAGGATATCGTCTGGACGGTGGGCTTCTCCGACCAGCGCGCGTCATTGTGGCCAAGTAGGCTTGAGGACTTGATGAGTTCCTGCAATAGCCGCCGTAAGGTCCCAGTAAGGCGTCAGAGGCGGAAGGCGACTTCCAAGAACTGGATCCCTGTTTTCTCAATCCGCCGCCCCCGAATCGGGATTCCCAGCAGGTACAGCCGGACACTAGTATCATAGAGGTTGTATGGAATACAAAGACTACTACGATGTCCTCGACGTAAGCAAGGACGCTGAGCAGGACGAGATCCGGCGTGCCTTCCGCCGCCTTGCTCGTGAGTACCACCCCGACGTCAACCCGGACGACCCCGGAGCAGAGGAACGGTTCAAAGAGATCAACGAGGCTTACGAAGTGCTCTCGGATCCTGAGAAGCGGCAGAAGTACGATCGGCTGGGAGCCGACTGGCGTAAGTACGAGCGGGCCGGGGGCGGCCCCAGCGGGTTTGACTGGAACCAGTGGACAACGGGCGCCCCCGGTGGGGCCCAGCGTGTCCACGTGCATCACGGTACGCCAGAGGACCTGGAGGATTTGTTCGGCGGCGGCAGCCCGTTCTCCGATTTCTTCACCCAGATATTCGGGGGTATGGGGGGGGCTGCGCCTGGCGCCGCAGCACGGGGCGGCGGTACTCGGACGAGAACCAGCCCCGGGGGGTTCGATTACCAGGTTCGCCCGCAAAGAGGTCGTGACTACGAGCAAGAAGTCGAAGTCAGTCTGGGCGAGGCATTCGCTGGTACCACACGCATCCTCCAGAAGAATGGCCGTCGGCTGGAGGTGAAGGTCCCGCCTGGCGCTCGCACGGGAACCCGAGTTCGGGTAGCCGGGGAGGGGCAGGCCGGCGTGAGTGGCGGGCCGGCCGGGGACCTCTATCTTCGCGTCAGCGTACGATCTGACGGACAATTCGAACGAGAGGGAGACAATCTTCGGACCACTGTTCCCATCGATCTCTACACGGCGATTCTCGGTGGTGAGGCCGAGGTTCCGACGATGAGCGGGTCGGTGATGCTGACCATTCCGTCGGGCACACAGAACGGTCAGGTCTTCCGCCTGCGCGGCAAGGGGATGCCCAAGCTCCGGAACCCGGAGGATCACGGGGATCTGTACGTTGAGGTGAGTGTGCGACTGCCGACCGATCTCACGGCTCGTGAACGGGAGCTTTTCGAAGAACTGCGTAGCCTCTCCTGAGGAGAACGTCGATGATGACGATGCGCGAGCGGTGTACGTCCCTTACCATCAAGAAGGCGGCCGAGCGGGCCGGCGTAGAGATCTATGTCGCTCAACACTGTGTAGAGGTGGGCTTGATGGACAAGGAGCTCACTGAGCGCGACCTCATCGAGTTGCGCCGTGTGCGCCGTCTAATGGGGCTCGGCATAAACTTGCCGGGAGTAGAGGTGATCTTGCGGATGCGGCGCCAGATACAGGAGCTTCAGGCAGAGTTGATGCGGCTGGAAAGACAGGTGCGGTCCTGATACTGGAGAAACCATCCGTCGGCGAGCCCGCAGACAAGAGGGAGATATGAAAAGAGGAAAAGCCATCATCTGGGTCCTCGTTGCGGCACTGGTCGGTGCAGCTCTCGGGTGCGGCTTTTCGAGCGACATACTGCTGGGTACGCCTACGCCGACGTCAGTGCCGCCGACGCCAACGGCCGCCACACCCCAGGTGGCCCCGACGACTCCGGTGCAACCTGCAAACGCGCTGGAGGATCAGATTGAGGCTGTGTACCGACATGCCGGGGCGGCAGTGGTCAACATCACGAGTGTCAGTTATGCCTACGATTTCTTCTTCAATCCGGTGCCTCAGGAAGGCACCGGGTCCGGATTTCTCTACGATGAAGAAGGGCACATCGTCACGAATTACCACGTGATTGAGGATGCTGAGGAGCTCTCGGTGACGCTGGCTGACGGCGAGACGTATTCGGCCGGGGTCATCGGGGAGGATCCCACGAATGACCTGGCTGTCATCCAGATCGATGCCCCGGACCTACCACAGCCGATTCCCCTGGGTGATTCCGACGCTCTGCGGGTCGGTCAGTTTGTCGTGGCGATTGGCAACCCCTTTGGATTGGAACGGACTTTGACAGCTGGCGTCATTAGCTCGCTCGGTCGCGTGATCAGAGGCCCGGAGGACAATTTCATAGGCGAGGTGATCCAGACAGACGCCGCCATCAACCCGGGCAACTCCGGGGGGCCCCTTCTAGATCTGGAGAGTCGGGTGATCGGCGTGAATTCTCAGATCGTCAGCCCCAGCCAGGCCAACGCGGGTGTCGGGTTCGCCGTGCCGTCCAACACTGTGCGTCGCGTAGTGCCAGAGTTGATCGCTAGCGGGCGCTATCCCCATCCCTGGCTGGGAATCGAACCCATATCATTGACGGCGGAGCGAGCTCGTGCCTTCCGTGAGGCGGGCATGGATATTCCCGTGAACAAAGGGGTGTTGGTTCTCGAGGTCTCTCGCGGCGGGCCGGCGGACGAGGCCGGCATACGCGGGGGCGACAGGATCGTCCAGCTTGGTCGCTATCGTGTGCCTTTGGGAGGCGACATCATCACAATGCTTGATGACGAAGAGATTGGCGACTACCAGGACCTGACGGTCTACCTTGAGACGGAGACCCGTGTTGGGGATGCAGTCGACGTGACCGTCCTGCGCGACGGTGAAGAACAAACCCTCCAGGTAACGCTCGGTACACGACCATCGTAGCGCCTGGGCCGGATACGGTAGACAGGGACGAGTCGCGATAGTAAGGCACTTCGGCAGGCGCCCGTATCTTTCGACTAGTTGGTCCTGCTGATCTCCCGCGCCAGATCAGTGACGGCGTCAGCAAGCTCGTCCGCGAGGGGGTGAGAACCCAGTCTCTCGGTACACACCTCGACGATCTCTCGGTAGTAATCCAGCTGCTTCTCAGGACCCTCATTGAAGTGGCGCCAGATTTCTGGCCCATCCCGTCGCAAATCCTCCAGGAAACTGCGAGTGTTGTGCAGCGCATCGGCAGCTTTCACCGCCACTGCGTCTCTACTGGCAGTCCTGACCCGCGCCAGTGCCTCGCGCTTGCGCACCGTCCAGGCCCTTCTCTCACCACTGGCATCCCGCTTGCGCTCCGACAGGACAGCCACCATCTCCATCACCACGGGACCGAATTGCTCGGTGATCTCGGTCAGATCGTAGCCCTGATCCTCCACGACATCGTGGAGCAGGCCCGCGATGGCTGCCTCCGTGGAGAAGCCGTGGCGTAACAGAATGACCGAGACGTGGACAGGGTGGACGATGTAGGGGAGCCCACTACCCTTACGCATCTGGCGGCGATGGGCGACGATGGCTAGTCGAAGTGCCTCTTCGTATGTCTCAGAGTATGCGCGTTCTCTCTGCATTGTCAGCTCCATCAGTACAGTCTGGTCGTCATCACTGCCGTTGGCCGCTGTGCTCAATGACGAATGGGTCGGCCAATCGTCTCATCTGCTTGCTGGGTTCCAGGGCTTCAAAGCGCCTGAGGGATCATGCGCTCTCTCGAAGCCGCACGCTGAGCCCAGAGTGCCGGTCACTCACCTTGTCATTTTTCACAGCGATCCAGATCGCCTTGCGCGTACCGACCAGCACCACGAGTCGCCTGGCGCGCGTGACGGCGGTATAGAGCAGATTGCGCTGCAGGAGCAGATAGTGCTGCGTCAAGATCGGCAACACGACCGCGGTGTACTCGCTCCCCTGGCTCTTGTGAACTGAGATGGCGAAGGCATGCACCAGTTCATCAAGTTCTACCCAGTCGTAGGTGATGGCCCGCCCTTGATCGGGACCGTCGTCTACACAGATGGTCATGGTCTGATCCACAGTATCGATCCGCGTCACGCGGCCGATGTCTCCGTTGTAGACATCCCTGTCGTAGTTGTTGCGGGTCTGCATCACCTTGTCCCCCACCCGATAGACGCTTCCACCGACCCGCTTCTCCCGCTTACCTGCCGCTGGTGGGTTGAGGGCCTCCTGAAGGATGTCGTTCAGGTTTGAGACGCCACAGGCACCGCGGTACATCGGAGCCATGACCTGTATGTCGGCCAGAGAGTCAAGCCCGAACTTGCGCGGAACGCGCTGTGTCACGATGTCGACCAGCAATGTAGCGGCCTCGTCGGGGTCTTCCTTTGAGAAATAGAAGAAATCGTCAAACTCGTTGAGCACCGGGAACCGGCCCTGGTTGATGCGATGGGCGTTGACCACGATCCCGCTATTGGCGGCCTGACGGAAGATCTTGGTTAGTTCCACGACGGCGACGCGGTCTGAGGCAATGATGTCACGCAGCACGTCGCCGGCTCCCACAGAGGGAAGCTGGTCTACGTCTCCGACGAAAAGGACGTGGGCGGCTGAGGGCACGGCCTTGAGTAAGCGATTCGTCAACAACAGGTCGAGCATCGAAGCCTCGTCAACGATCAGACAGTCGATCTCCAGCGGGACCTGCTCATCGCGTTGAAAGCCGTGCTGTGGGGAGTATTCCAACAAGCGATGGACGGTCTTGGCCGGGCGCCCCGTGGCTTCCGAAAGGCGTTTGGCAGCGCGGCCGGTGGGAGCGCAGAGCGCGTACTTCCGGCGAAATGCCTCCAGGGCGGCGATGACGGTCCTTACCGTGACTGTCTTCCCTGTCCCAGGCCCGCCCGTGAGGACTGTGACCTTGTTCTTCAGTGCTGCCTGTATGGCCCGTTCCTGCTCGGCTGAAAGCGCGAGCGCTTCACCGCGGGTCACCTGCCCGATCAGGGCCTCCCAGTCGACGCTACGGAAGGGCGCGAGGCGCGTATTGGGATCGTCGAGAAGGTCCCGCAGTCGATTGGTGACTCCTACCTCTCCGTAGTAGAAGGGAGCCAGGTAGACCGCTTGCTCTTCCCGCGCCTGGAGTGTGGAAGGCAGATCCTCCGCGGCGCTGTTGCTTTCCCCTACGACCGGATAGTGCAACGTCTCGCGCTGGATAACTTCTTGGGCGTCGAGCAATCCGATGGCGTCTTTGATCAGCCCGGGCTCCACCTCGAGAAGGGGTGATGCTTCAGCCACCAGCTCGTCCTCTGGCGCGTAGACGTGTCCCTGGTCGGCCAATTGACTCAGCGCGTATGCGACCCCAGCCTGTACCCGGGACGGTGAGTCATGCGGCAGCCCGAGGTCCTGAGCTACCTTGTCGGCTGTCTTGAATCCCACCCCCCAGATGTCACGAGCCAGTCGGTATGGGTCTTCTTGAACGACTTCCAGAGCGTCGTCGCCGTAGGTCTTGTAGATCTTGACCGCCAGGTTCGTGCTCACGCCGTGGCTCTGAAGGAACATCATCACCTCGCGAATCTGTTTCTGTTCCTCCCAGGCCTCGGCGACAGCAGCCGCGCGCTTCGGCCCTACCCCGAGTGCCTCTCTCAGTCGCTCGGGCTTCTTGTCAAGCACTTCAAGTGTGTCGACCCCGAAGCGCTGGACAATGCGTTTGGCCGTGACCGGCCCGACCCCCTTGATCATGCCGGAGCCCAGGTAGGCCTTGAGTCCCTCGACGGTGGCGGGGAGAATCTGTTCGCACCACTCGGCCTTAAACTGGCGCCCGTACTGCGGATGCTTCGTCCAGCAGCCCTCCAGGCGAAGGCTCTCGCCGGGCTGGACCTCCGGCAGGTTACCAACGACGGTCACCAGCTCGGAGGCACCTTCGACATTCAGACGGATGACGGAGTATCCGTTCTCCTCGTTGTAGTAGGTGATGCGCTCCACCGCGCCCTGAAGTTGATCGGTCATGAATGAGAATGGTAGCAGAAAACGGAACCAAGAGCAAGAGGCGGATGCCTGGGGGGAAACACGGGCGTAAAGAGGAACCGGGACGAGACAGTTATGTCCCGGGCATTGGAGAGTCAGTCCATACTACAGCAGCATCGACCAGGGTTGCAGCAGCGTTACGGAAGCATTAAGTTTCGCGTGGAGCAGAGTTGTCCTTCAGAGCAGATGCGATCAGCTCCTGCTTGAGGTCCCATAGACGCGGCGTCAGGGAAACGTGGTAGACGTGTGGATTGATGAGGCGTTTGACCCCCGGGTCCAGACGCCCGATGTCGGCCCGGCGCCTGTCTCGGATTTCCTCAATGCTAGGGAGGTCGTAGACCAACTCACCCTCTTCAAGCACGTCGATCAGCAGGGGCTCGATTTCCGTGATCTCATCCTGGCTCAGTGTTCGGTGGACGGTGTGCTCCGTCGGATGGTGCAGCTTGACCTCCGCCATCTCCCGAGGATCCTCGTCATCAAGGCTGAGGAGATCGGCCGTGGCTTTGCTCCGTTCGTCATAGACGCGCCAAACGAGCTTGTGACCCGGATTGGGCGTCTTGGCTGGTGATTCAGATATCTTGATCGCCGGGATCCATTCGCCTTTCTCCCGCACGGCGACTAGTTTATAGACCCCGCCTAATGCTGGCTCGCCCCAGGATGTGATCAGGCGCGTGCCAACGCCGTAGACGAGCCTGCCAATCAGGTGGTCGGGATCGACACCGTAACGACTTGCTTCTTGTCGGATCTGAGTGATGATCTGCCAGATATTCAGCTCGTCCAGATTGCTCGAGAGGACAATTGATGTGTCGGCGAAACCAGCATCGTTCAGCATCTTGGCGGACTGGATGCTGAGGTAGGCGAGGTCACCTGAATCAAGGCGGATCCCAATGGGCTCATGCCCTTCGCGTCGCAGGTTCTCAAAGACCTTGATCGCGTTGGGGATTCCGCTCTCCAGGGTGTCGATGGTGTCGACGAGGAGCAGGCAGTCATCGGGATAGACGTCGGCGTAGGCCTGGAAAGCGGCCAGCTCTCCTTCACCCAGTCCCAGGAAGACCTGTACCATGCTATGCGCGTGGGTGCCCTTGGGGGGGTACCCCAGGATTGCGGAGGCACCAACATTGGAGGTGAAATCGGCGCCGCCAATGAGGGCAGCCCGGGCGCCGGCTGTGGCTCCTCTGTCGTGGGCCCGCCGTAGCCCGAACTCCAGGAGTAGTTGACCCTGTGCGCTGCTATGAATCCGAGAGGCCTTCGTGGCAATGAGGGTCTGGTAGTTTAGATGGTTAAGGAGTGACGTCTCAAGGATTTGGGCCATAGCAAGGGGACCCTGGACCACGGTCAGGGGGATGTTTGGATGGACCACCCGGCCCTCAGGGATCGCGCGCATGGTCAGGGTGTCGAACGAGCCGTTGTCACGCAACCAGCCCAGGAAGTCGTCCTTGAAGATGCGATCCCCACTGCGCCCGCGCACACTGCGAAGATACTCGATTTCCCGAGCGCCGAACCTCGCCTCTTCCATCCAATCAAGGAGCCACTCCAGGCCACCGCAAATGCAGTACCCGGCCTTGTGCCCGTCGTAGGCTGGATGGGCGCGGAAAAAATGGTCGAACTGGACATGCCTCTCGTGAAGGCCAAACCGGTAGTAAAGCTGGGCCATCGTGAGCTGGTACTGATCCGTGAAAAGAATGCCTTCGGCTAGTGAACGGTCTGATTGATTCATCTCTCTTCACCTCGAAGCCTTTCGTTCTCGCCGTAGAATTGGTGAGTATAGGATAGTACGATGCCCTCAGAAGTCAAGGAGGCTCACGCTGTTGAAATCCTGCTGCGTCATGGTAAAGTAGCCTGGTTGAAGACATGCTAGCCAGAGTCAGTTGTCTCACCGCATCGTCAGCCGGCGGAGGAGACGGTCGACATCGACCGAAAGAGGAGGAGAGGACTATGAGGTCCGGTAATTGGCGTCTCTACATTGCGCTGCTCCTGGTGCTGGCCGTCTTGGGATGCACGCCCCAGGCCGAGCGGGGGGCAGATACCAACTCGGCACTGGAGCCCCCGGCTTTCCTTGCCCCAGTTGTCGATGGTGTTGCGAAAGGGATTGAGGCCGTAGGAGTCCTTGTTGTTGTGGTGGGTGCCGTGTTCGCGACTGTTGTGTTCCTGCGAGAATGGGTGGCAGGAAGGGTTTTTGCGGACGTATATCGAAGCTACCGGGAACGGCTCGGGCAGGCGATCCTGCTGGGACTAGAGTTCCTAGTGGCGGCTGACATCATTGGGACGGTAGCGGTCGATCCAACCATTCGAAACGTAGGCATCCTCGGGGCCATCGTGGTCATACGAACGTTCCTCAGTTTTGCGCTGGAGGTAGAGATTGAGGGGCACTGGCCCTGGCAGTCGGGACACGACTAGAATCAGGGTGTGGTTTCCGGGTGATGCTCAGAATAGCGGCAACTGCCCCGTGGGTTGTGCCAGATGACCGCCGCCGACGCCGAGGAGGCGTACGGGTCGCCCGCGTTCCCATGTCTGTTCCAGCAGTACCAAGGCAGCTCGGTAGATCCGCACGTCATCGTGGGTGGCGACATCCAGGCTCATCTGACGGGTCAACGTTTCGAAATCGCCGTAGCGAAGCTTGATGGCAATCGTGCCTGCCACTACCTCGGCCCGCTGCAATCTCTGCGCCACGCTTCGGCTCAGCTGCCACAAACGCCGCTTCAAATCTCCCAGATCTCGCAAGTCCTGACTGAAGGTCGTCTCCCGGCTTACTGACTTTCGTTCGTGATCGGTGGAGACTGGGCGACGGTCGATGCCTCTGGCCCGCTGTCTCATCGCGGCCCCGTGATCCCCAAAGCGCGCTTCCAGCGCTCGTTGAGATGTCCGCGCCAAGTCTCCGACGGTTTCCACCCCCATCTGGGCCAGCTTCTCCGCCGTAACCGGGCCCACACCCCAAATCACCCGCACTGGGAGCGGGGCGACAAAGCTAGCCTCGCTCCCTGGCTGTACCACGGTCAGACCGCCCGGCTTGTCATGATCTGAGGCTATCTTCGCCACCAGCTTGTTCGAGGCGACGCCTATGGAGGAGGACAACCCCGCCTCGTCGCGCACTCTTTTCTGGACGCGATGCGCAGCCAGCACGGCGGTCTGCCAATCGTTGACTTCCTCCGTCAGGTCAAGAAAGGCTTCATCAATGCTCACCTTCTCCAATAGTGAGGCGCTCTCTTGCAAGATAGCCATGACGCGACGTGAGTACTGGCGATAGACGTCGAATCGGGGTGAGAGTACAATTGCGTGAGGGCAGAGCCGCACGGCCCGGGCCATGGGCATGGCCGAGTGGATGCCGTATTCCCGGGCGGCGTAGGAGGCGGTGGCGACGACGCCTCTACCCTGAGGACGACCGCCCACGAGGACGGGCTTGCCTGCTAGATCGGGGTTCTCAAGGGTCTCCACGGCGGCGTAGAAGGCATCTAGGTCCAGGTGGAGGATGGTACGATGACGTCCGCTTCTGGCGGGCCCTGAGTCGTTTTCCTCCGGCGGCCGTCCAGAGGACTCAAGAGGGAGAGGAAGCCTGGGTGTATGCATCAACTCTGCGCCTGCTCCCCCCGTCGGGTGTCCCCTGGGGGTTCCTGGTGACGGCAATCCGGGTAGTTGGCGCAGCTCCAGAAGATGCTCACGTTCCCATTCGGCCCCCGGGCCTTTCTCTCCACCAGGTCGCCCCCGCATTTTGGGCACGTGCCGACTACCAGGGGAGCGCTCCAGTCACATTCTGGGTAGTTGGAACATGACCGGAAGCGCCCGTACTTGCCGCTTCGGATCACCACGCTGCCGCCGCACTTGGGACAATCCTGATCCGTCTTCTTCTCTCGTCGCTCTGCATCCTTCCCTGTTTTCAGGGCGGACGTCCACTTGCACTGTGGGAAGTCTGAACAACCCTTGAACTTGCCGTACTTACCCTCACGGATCACCACCGTGCCGCCGCATTCGGGGCAAGTCGCTCCAGCCAGCTCCTCCGCGCCGTCATTTTTCGAAATGGTTATGCTCACCGTCCGAGCTTTCTGCTGTGCAGCGGCTAGCGCGGTCTCGAAAGGACCATAGAAATCCTGCAGGACATCCACCCATGCCCGCTCACCGCGAGCGATACGGTCGAGGTTCTCTTCCATCTCGGCTGTGAAGGGAACCGCGAAGAGATCGGGAAATTGGCCCACCAGGAAATCACAGACGACGTACCCAAGCGGCTCCGCCAGGAAAGACTTCCCAGCGCGCTTCACGTACTGCCGCTTGAGCAGTGTGCGGATGATACCTGCGTACGTGCTCGGGCGACCGATTCCTTGCTTCTCAAGCTCCTTGATTAAGCTGGACTCGCTGAAGTGGGATGGGGGGTCCGTGAAGTGTTGCTCCGGAACTATGTCTTGGAGGAGAAGCGGCTCCTCGATCGTCAGCGACGGCAGATCCTGGTTGGCAGCGCCCAGCTTATAACTCGAGCGCTGTGACCAGCGGACTGGGTAGACCTCCATGAAACCCTTGAAAAGAAGTTCACGTCCGCTGGCCCGGAAGAGGTAGGGAAGATCCTGGCCCCCCTCAGAGCAGGCCACATCTGCCGTGGTGTCGTGATAAACGGCGGATCTCATCTGGCTGGCGACAAAGCGTCGCCAGATCCACTCGTAGAGGGCTGCCTGGTCCACTGTCAGATGCTCGCGCATTTCGCGGGGCACTCGCCGGGCGGAGGTGGGTCGAATTGCCTCGTGAGCCTCCTGGGCCACCTTTGACTTGGTCTGGTAGTGAGGGGCCTTGGCGGGAAGGTACTGATCACTCCAGAAACGAGCAATCACCTCGCGTGCCTCCAGCTGGGCTGACTCAGCGACGTGCGTGGAATCGGTGCGCATGTAGGTGATCAGCCCCACTGTACCCTCACCGGGACAATCAACTCCCTCGTAGAGTTGCTGCGCCACGAGCATTGTCTTGCTGCTGCTCCAATGAAGTTTGTGGGCCGCGTCCCGCTGCATCGTGCTGGTCGTGTAGGGTGGATATGGTTGATGCCGTCTCCGTTTGCGGCTGACCTTCAGGACCCGATAGTCGGCGTGCCGGATCGCCTCAGTGACGGGATGCACATCCTCTTGTGTCCGGAGATTTGGGTTTTCCCCGTCGATCGCTACCAGTCGCGCGCGGAATCGCTGATCTTGCTGCGTGATCTTGGATAGCTCAAGCTCGAGATGCCAGTACTCTTCAGAATCAAAGCTCTCGATCTGTCGATCGCGCTCCACCACGAGCCGAAGCGCGACCGTCTGAACTCGACCAGCAGAGAGGCCTTTTGGTCCTCTGATCGCTTTCCAAAGGACAGGACTGACCTGGTAACCCACCAGGCGGTCCAGGATGCGTCGCGCCTGCTGAGCATCTACCAGATCCATGTCGAGGGCGCTTGGTGACGCAACGGCGGCTTGCACGGCCTCGCGTGTGATCTCGTGGAATGTGATGCGGCGCGTGCTCTTGCCTGCGAGCGAGGGTTGGATGGCTTCGACCACATGCCAGGCGATAGCCTCGCCCTCTCGGTCAGGGTCTGTGGCCAGGAAGACTGCAGTGGCCCTGTCGGCGGCTTCCTGGAGCTGGTGGGCTAATTTCTTGCCGCCACGCCGGTACCAGTAGGTTGGGCGGAAGTTGCCCCCGACATCGACGCCCAGCTCCTTGGGAGGGAGATCGCGGATATGCCCCATCGTGGCCATGACACGAAAGTCCCGTCCCAGGAACCCTCGCAGCGCCTTTGCCTTCGTAGGGGACTCGACAATGATCAAATTCATGAGAAAGACCGCGGGTGCTCCAGTATGCCCACGGTTTCATTCGCCCACGGTCGAGCTTGGATTGGGCCACCGAATACGTCACAGTGCATCGTCGGAGGCACTATCCTCGCCCTCCTGCTCTTCGAGAAGCACGTCGCGTCGCCGACCACCCTCGACAGGCGGCCCGATGATGTCCATCTCTGCCATGACTTCCATCAAGCGCGCTGCGCGTGGATAGCCGACGTGCAGACGCCGCTGCAGGAGCGAGGCGGAGGCGCTGCCGCGCTTCTTCACGAGGGAAATGGCTCGCTGCAGCATATCCTCATCTACGTAGTCAGCTTCCAGGTGATTGTCAGCTGATCGATCGGGATCCTCGGGCGGCATCAGGCGCTTCCAGGGAGTGCTTTCATCTACCGGGCCGACCTCGCGACGCCAGAAGGCGATGATCCGGTCCAGCTCCTCCGGGGCGACGTAGCATCCCTGCACGCGCTTCGGGTGCCCCGCATCCGGAGCCAGGTAGAGCATGTCGCCGTCACCCAGCAGCGTCTCTGCGCCCTGCATATCGAGGATCACCCGAGAATCAATTTGACTGGCGGTAGCGAAGGCGACACGTGCTGGGAAATTGGCCTTAATCAGGCCTGTCACCACGTCCGTGCTGGGACGCTGCGTGGCTACTACCAGGTGAATGCCCGTGGCCCGGCCCATCTGGGCGATTCGGCAGAGGAGTTGCTCCACTGCCTCGGGCGCTAGCATCATCAGATCGGCCAGCTCGTCGATCAACACAACGATACGCGGGAGCGTGGGTCTGTCTTGTCTCGCCATCTTCCGGTTGAAGTCATCCAGATGGCGCGCGGATGCGTCTGCAAAGCGCTTGTAACGGTCATCCATCTCCAGCGCAACCCAGCGGAGGACCTTCACGATCCGATCAAGATCCACCTCGACTTCTCCATACAGGTGTGGAAGACCACTGAAGCGAACCAATTCCACCATCTTGGGGTCGATCATCACAAGCCGCAGTTCATCCGGGGTGTTGTTGCAGGCCAGACAGGCCGTGATGGACTTGATGCATACAGATTTGCCAGATCCCGTGGTGCCACCGATCAAGAGGTGAGGCATCTTGCTGAGATCCGCCGCAACTGCCTGACCCGCCACATCGTGGCCCAAAGCGACAGCCAGGGGGGAGTTCAGCCGCTGGAATGCCTCGGATTCCATCACCTCGCGAACCCCTACCACCTGGATATCCTCATTAGGGACTTCTATGCCGACAAATGGTCGACCAGGAACCGGGGCCTCGATGCGGAGACGCGGTGTGGCCAGGGCCAGGGCGAGATCGTCCGTCCTCTGGCTGATCTGCCTGACCCGTACTTTCCGATCACCGGACCGTGTCCGCTCCACAAACCCGGGTTCGACGCCGAACTGGGTGACCGCCGGGCCCATGCGCACTTCAACAACCTCGACGGGCAGACCAAACTGAGCCAGCGTTTCCTTGATAATTCGTGACTTGTGACGAATCTGTTTGTCCGTTAGTGGCGGCCCCTCGGATAGATCCAGCAAGCTGAGAGGGGGCAGATTAGATCCATGCGTCTCCGCCCCTAATTCACGCGCTGAGTCCGCCCGGCGGATGGTTGTCGATGGCGATGATGAGGATCGACCGGATCGCGTTTCTGTCTCAGGTTTCTCGGCGTCGTGCGCCTCGGGCTCGCCCGCTGCGGCCTCCGCCGCTGCCCGCTCACGACGAAGCCTGGCTCTGGCGCGACGTGCGCGGTAGGAGGCGACGCCATCCTGCACGATGCGCACGCTTCTCTTGAGATCATTGAAGGTCACATCAAAGGCGAGGCCCAGGCCCAGCACCGATAGTGTGGATAGGATCAGTATGGTGGCTGGCCAGCCGAGATAAGTGGAGAGAAGCATGGACAATCCCCAGCCGACCAGCCCGCCGCCCCAATCCTTGTCGATCCACGCCCAGAGATCATTGCGGCCCAGGAGGGCATGCGTTAGGCCCAGCAGGCCGAAGAACACAAGCTCGACGCCGACAAAGGGGCGCCAGCGCCAGTGGATGGCTCTATCCAGGAGGTACTGGAGCCAAAGCAGCCCCGCAAAGATGATCGAAGCTGCCAGTGGGTAGGCGCCCCAACCCACGAGGTGGCGAAGAAGCTCTACCCATGCGTTTGCCCACTGGCCTTCGGTCACTCCAAGAACGGCGAGGAGTGTGATGGTGCCGAAGGCGATGACGAGCAGGGCCAGGATCTGCTGGAGGAGCGGGGTGGTTATTGAGCCTTCTAGTTGCCGGCTGCTGTACCGCTTGCGCATAGTCCGCTATTCTCCGGGAGGCATCGCTGCAGGGCCCGATTCATCGATTGAGGACGTTCCTGCCGACTCCAACTGCTCCAATCGCAGCCCCATTCTTCGTCGGCTGCCGTCGATGGTTAGAACCTTCACGGATACGTCATCGCCAGGGTGGACTATGTCATGCGGATCGCACGGCCTACTCGCCCCGAGTTCTGAGACGTGGATCAGTCCCTCCAGACCGTCCTCGACGCGAACAAATGCCCCGAAATCCACGACGTGAGTGACTGTACCCTCCACGATTTGCCCGACCCGATACCGTTCATCCACGGAGCGCCAGGGATTGGGCTGCAGCCGCTTGATACTGAGCCCTACCCGTTCTCTCTCGGGTTCTACATTCAGGACGTGCACGTCGACCAGCTGTCCTGGTTCGAGCACATCACTCGGATGTCCTACCCGCCCCCAGGAAAGCTCTGAGATGTGGACCAGGCCCTCGAATCCTCCCAGATCGACAAATGCGCCGAAGGAGCAAAGATTGGTCACGCGTCCATGGCAGATATCACCAGGCTCAAGCGCTCTAAGCAAATCCTGGCCTTTGCCGTCGTTCACCTGGGCTGCTCGCTCCGACAGGACAAGGCGATTCTCGTCTGAGTCCAGCTCGATGATCCTGAGGCTTAGCCTGCTGCCAATGTACTGTTGTAGTGCATCCTGACGGTTCTGGTCGTCCGCCGAAGAGGCCAAATCCAACAGATGAGAGGCTGGCACGAATCCCTGCAATCCGTTCCACCCCACGATCAGGCCGCCTCTATTGCAGCCCACCACTGGCAGCTCTATGGTCGCTTCCTGAGCCATTCGTTCTCGGGCTTCTTTCCACGGATTGTCGCTGCTGCTCGGCTTAACGGCCGGGTCAGGTGTCTTGTCGGCATCTGACACCCGCTTTTCCCAGAATCCACCGGGATCTATGGTGGGGGCCGATGTACCGTACTCGCCATCGCGTAGCAGCGCTTGCCAATAGTCCTCACCTAGCGGCGCGCTGGGAGGGATCCACACTCCCCTCTGCCCCATGTCTACCTCCTGGCGAACTTCGCTCTGCTCTGCTTCGCTTCGTGCCTCTGCCAAGGGCATCTTACCGTTCCTATTGCTTCCTGTCACTACCGATGACCACTCTCTTCATCAAGTCACTGTCTGGTGGTCTTCTTGTGTCGATCCTGCATTTCCCTTCTGATTCCTCAACTCCTCTCGCTCCATCTCCGCGAGCATCTGCGCCGCGGCCTTGATGGCGACGCGCTGCTTCCGGTATAGATTCGACTCGCTCATCGCCAACCGTTGAGCAACCTCTCTTACTTTCTGCCCCTGAAGGAACTTGAGCTCAAGAATGTTGAACAGAAGCCAGGCCGGGGCCGTCATTCTCCGTTCACCTTCTGGGCGCAGACGCTCGATCGCTTCCCGCAGCACTGAGCGCAGTCCCTTCATGGCGTTCCCGTCCTGTTCGTGGATCGCGCGTTCGACAACTTGTAGAGCCATCAGCGGGCTCGTGGTCAGCTTGGGACCTCCCCAATAATGCTTGAGCGCATCGTGTACCCACTCGCGGAACTCACCAGATTGGATCGGACTGAACTCGGACAACGCGTCATCGCCAACGTAGTGAATCATCCCTCGTCGCCTCTGGATGTCCTCGATCTCTGGCATGATCCTCTCTAGAGCGCTAAAGATACCCTGCTGAAGCTGCCGATCCTCCAGAGCTGCGGCCGCTTGTGCCAGGAGGTTCTCCATGCCCTCCTTCTCTTCGGAGGTCAAGTCAGGCTCTGGCGCTCGTGCCGCTAGACCCAGTACCCCCAGGATGGTATTCCGGTCCTTTGTAGCGGGCAGCGGTGCGAGCCAATAGCCGTTCCACACGAACAGATCCCCATATCGTTTGAGCTGCCCTTCTGTAGTAGATGCACCTCCGTCTCCGGTAAGCTGGACCGTGTCACCATTCTCCGTGTCGTCTTCTCGCTGCGCCCGCAGTTGCTTAAGGGACACTTGCCAGGCCTCCAGGGAGAGTTCGCCGGGCTGATGGGATCCAAGGTCTCCGCACATAACCTCAAGATGCGGCTCCCCATCGTCGACCACGGCGATGAAGGCGGTGTCGATTCGCAGCAGCTCACATAGCGCCGTCAGAACGTTCTCGAGGAACTGGTGCAGGTCGGTCGACGTGAGGAGACGACTCGATAGCTGCTGAATCCATTCGATTTCCGCCCGGTCCTGGAGGTAAAGCGCTCGGTCTATGAGCGGTTTGGCAAGCTCAATGCCAATTTGCAGGAGCAGGATCACACCTACGGTGCCGAAGAGCATGATGCGGCGGCTGGGGAGACCGAGCCAGCCCTCGGCCTGCGAGGTGACGATGATGACCAGGACAACCAGGGTGGCAACGAAAGGCCCTCGCAGGAGGAAGTGCACCAAACGATGCTTCACAACGCGATCGGGTGTGAGAGCGCCAAAGGAGGCGACGCTGTACGAGAGCACCACGAGCATCAATCCCACGCCGATGTTGCCCAGGATCAGTATCAGCCATAGCATGACCCCCGGTGCGGAGGAGGGCCAACCCGCGAGCAAGAGGTAGGGGAAGACACCGGCCGCCGGCGCGGCGAATGTGGCGGCCAGGTACGACATGCGGCGGCGGGAGGTCCTCGTGAGACACCGACGCCGTGCACGGAGCACGTTGGCCGCTCCCCAGCCCACGGCCACTGAGAAGAAGAGCGTGAAGAGCGGGAAGAGCGGGCCAGTGAGCAGATGTGGTGCCCCGTGCGTCAACGCCCCGCCACGGACGATCAGGTCAGTGAAGGCCACGCCCAGCAGAAGCAGTGCGCTCAAGACATAGCTGGCTCGGACTGCGAATGCCTGCAGCTTGCTCCGCTCACCTGTTGAGTTGAGCAGTGCGTTGGAGAAGTTGAGATAGGCTGCAGGTGTGAAGGCGATGCCTATCCACTGTACTTGCAACCAGGGCTTCGCTGCCTGCCAGTCCTCGATCCCAAATACCGCGAGATCGACAAAGTACGTGATCAGTACGCAGCCAAGCAGAAAAGCGAACCCGCGCGCTACGATGGTGCGACGGCTGTAGATCAGCAAGTACAGGAGAAGGGCAAAGGAGAAGATGACAATGCCCGAGGTGAGCACGACGTTGACCAACTCAAACAGTCTCTGAATACTTGACACCGATAAGGAGCCCGTCAACCCATTAAACATACCAGCCAATACCAGATGGTGCTGCCTCGAGGCCCGATCTGTGGGGCCCTACGTACTGCTCGGTCCGAGGCTTCGTCAAGCGCAAGCACGTAGTGCTCTAACAGCCCACGTGCCCCGAGGCTGTCGCCGGATCACGGCGGAGCCAGGCTCCGGCCGCCTGTTTATCGCAATCTGCCAGTAAAGAACACAGCAATGTCCTCGCTGGCCCAGTAGTGATCGTTGTAGCCGGAGAAGGTGAGTCCGCAGGTGCGGCAAAACTGTATGCCGGGGTGGTTCTTCGTCTGCACCTCCATCGTCAGCCTAACCATGTCCCGCCTACTTCCCCACTGCGCAGCGGCCTTCAAGAGCGCTGTGCCGATCCCACGCCGCCTGCGGGAACGGTCCACAACCAGGTCTCCCACCCACAGGATGCCGTGCTCCGGTTGAAGGGCGAGGGTTGCGTATCCACAGAGACACTCATCTACTTCCGCTACAATGAAGCCGTCACGCCGCCGCCAACCCGCGAGCAGGTCCTCTCCCTGTCTGGGGTAACCGATTTCGATCTCACGGGGCAAGGATACTGTACGAAATACAACCCGCCAGGCTCCGTTCGTCTTACGGCTGTCCATCTGCCAAACGCGATCCGTCGTACACGAATGGTCAAGCTTCCCGCACGGGGCCAGATCCCTTGGTTCCGCCGAGCGAATCCGCATTCGTATACTCCTAGGATTGGTGAATGTGTATCTTGGTGCCGGAGCTTCTCAAGGATTCTACCATCAGGGTCTGATTGAGGCAAACCTGGGTTCGTTCAGCCGCGCCATCGGAGTTCTTCGAGCCAGTGACGGACCATCGCCTCGACCTCTTCCTGGCCGGCGCGGGACATGTCGAACCAGCGGATGTCAGGATCCTTGAGGCTAAACCAATTGTACTGGTGACGAATGAAGCGATGGAGGTTGCTGCGAATCTCGCTGACCACCTCTTCCCGCAATTCTTCTTGAGTAGCCGTGCGGTGTGACTCTCGGAGGATCGACCGGAACTCCGCGTATCCGACGGCCGACATAGAAGGCAGGTGCCAGTCGTATCCCTGATCCAACAGTCGGTGCACTTCGTCAAGGAGTCCGGCCTGCAACATTATGTCTAAGCGCGCGTCAGCGCGTTGGTACAGCTTGTCACGGTCCATCGTCAGCCCGATCTGCAGAATCTCATAAGGGGGTGGTTCCTTGCCTTGCTGCTCAGAAATGGGCCGTCCCGTGACCAGACAGACCTCAAGAGCCCGGACCACCCGCCGCACGTTGTGCGGATGGATATCGTCCGCGGCTTGGGGGTCGAGCTCCTTCAGCCAATCGTGAAGCGCGTGAGGGCTCTCGCGCTCGGCCTTGACCTCGAGTTCTTCTCTCAGATCTGGATGGGGCGCCACCCGTGGAATGCGCCACCCCTCGACCACCGCTTGCACATACTGCCCGGTGCCGCCGACCAGGAGCGGCAGCCTGTCACGGGCTAGAATGCTGTCGATCGCGGCGTATGCACGGTCCTGGTACTCGGCCAGGCTCACAGTCTCGTCGGGATCAGCAATGTCGATCAGGTAGTGACGTACACGACCTTGCTCCTTTTGCGACGGTTTGGCTGTTCCAATGTCCATTCCCCGGTAGAAAGACCGGGAGTCTGCAGAGACGATCTCCCCGTCGAAGACCTCGGCAAGGTGAATCGACAGCGCCGTCTTCCCCACTGCTGTCGGGCCCACGATGACCACTAACGGGGAGGCAGAGTTGGACGCGACTGAACTGGTTGCTGGGCCTATCGCGTTCTCAACAGAGGTTCTCATAGACGTCAATCCGGAGTAAGTAGCCTGCCCGATCCATCTCCACCGCCACGACGCCAAGCTGCCAGCCGACATCGTGCACGTTTTGGTTGTGCTCGGTGAGGTACATCTGTGCTACGCCGGCCATCCGCTCGACTTTGTCTGGCGTCACTGACTCCTCGGGTGTGCCGAAGGCTTGACCACGGCGCGTGCGCACTTCGAAGAAAGTCCACGTGCTGCATCGACGGGTCACGATGTCCACCTCGCCGACCTGACAGCGCCAATTGCGGCAGACGATCTCGTAACCACGCTGCCTCAACACGTCGACAGCCAGCTGTTCTCCTCGTCGGCCTAGTCCTACTCGCTGAGGGTCCATGCCTGTCCTGACTCGCCGCACCATTCGCTACCAAGGTGGCTGATCGACCGCCTACCGAAGCGGGCGCGTGCCAGCAGCCAGAGGAAAGAGCAGTGCGCCGTCTCTGTGAGCAGATCAACCATCCGAGTCCTGGACCGCTCTTTCATAGTAGGCGCATTCCCCCTGCAGGGCACACCGTTCACATTCCGGATTGCGGGCGTGACAGATCGCTCGGCCATGGGCAATCAAGTTGAGATGGAAGGGGTAGTACAATCTCTCGGGCACGATGTCCTCTAGCAGTGTATGTGCCTTCTCCCGGCTGGTGCTTTTCGGGATGAGCCCAAGCCTTCCGCTTACTCGATGGACGTGGGTGTCCACTGGAAACGCTGGCTTGCCCAGCGCGAAACAAAGGACGATGGCTGCAGTCTTGGGGCCGACGCCGGGCAACGACGTCAGCCATTGCCGGGCCTCCTTGGTCGACATATCACGCAAGAATTCGAGGCTGATCTCACCCTCCCGTTCAGTGATGCGGCGCAGCGCACCCTGGATGCGAGGGGCCTTGGTCGGGCCCAGACCCGCCGGCCGCACCGCGCTTACCACATCCTCTTCCGGCGCATCGCGCACTTGCTCCCAGGTGGGGAATCGGCTACGCAGCTGTGAATAGGCCGTGTCGCGGTTAACGTCGTTGGTGTTTTGTGAGAGGATCGTATTTACCAGTGTGGCCACGGGGTCACGCGGCTGCCAGGCATGATTGCGATATTCGTCGAGCAGCATGTTGTGAGCCTTCAAGGCGTCTTCCGTAGTCGGTTCCATGGGTTTCAGCTTACTCCGGACGGGATTATCAAGGGGCCGTCGCGCGTTTCGCTTACGTTCTGTGGTTGACTGATCAAGGTTCACGGCTCTGGCGGATCCAACTGTGGAGCTGAGATCTGGACGAAATGAAGCTGCTGTTCGATCTCATGTGCCTCGAACCGTGATGACCAGTGTGATATCGTCGAATTGGCTGGCCTCACCTGTGAACTCCTCCACGGCTCGCAGGAGGGCGTCTTGAATCTCGTGGGCTGGGCGCCCTGAATGCTCCCGGGCCACGTCCATCATTCGTTCCTGGCCGAAAAACGCGCCAGACATGCTCTGCGCATCGGTTATTCCGTCTGTGTAGAGCACCAAAACGTCCCCAGGAGCAATCTGCACGGTGCTCCGCCGCCAGGAAAGGCCGGGCATGGCACCGAGGGCCATGCCTGTCTTGGTCAACATTTCAATCGTGCCTGGGTCTCCCGGGTGCAAGAGAAGTGGCGGATTATGCCCAGCGTTGCAGTAGGCCAGCTGCCCGGTCCTAGGATCGAGGACGCCATAGAAGACGGTGACGAACATCGTGAGGTCGGTGTCCATCAATATCCGCCGGTTGGTAACCTTCATGGCAAAGTCGGGGCGCGTGTGGTATTCGAGGGCGTACGTACGGAGGAGGGTCCGACTCAAGGCCATGTAGAGGGCAGCCCCCATACCCTTGTCCGCCACGTCCGCGATCACGATGCCGAGGCGCCCGTTGGGCAAGGGGATCAAATCGTAGAAGTCTCCTGCAGTCTGGCGAGCAGGTCTGAGTAATGCTGCTAGCTGCCATCCCGGGACGACCGGCAAGTCGTTGGGCAGAAAACTTGCCTGAATCTGCCCTGCGAGCGACAATTCCTGTTCCAGGCGGTAACGCTCGGCCCCGTGCAGCGCGGAGCCGATCTGTGAGGCAAGTGTCTGGACCGCCGGCAGAGATCTGGTCATCTCTCCGGCATCCCAGACCAGGCGGGTCTGCTGAGTGAGCACCATACCACCGATTGGCTCGGCGGCGTCGGGCTTCAGAATAGGAGCTGTGATCAATGGCCGGGGGGTGAGTCTGTCTCCGTCGGGGCCCCGATCGTCCCAAGGCAGGGCCTCGCCGGGTAGAAAACAACGTGCTTCGGCCGCGGTGCGCAGCCATTCCCATGCCTCTTCGGGGGCGAGTGAACTACCCTCGGGGTGGCGGTATATGATCTCGTCGGGAAAGAGGCGAATGTCTACCTGGAAGGTGGGGAGCATGACGGGGACGTGAGCGTCCAGCACATCCGAAAGGGTCGAGGAATCCACAGGTGTACCAATGATATCGCGCCCCAGCTCCTCAAGCTTCTCGAGTTCCGTGGCGCGTTGTTGACTGCGCAGGGCAGCTGCGCTGAGGCGATTCGCCAGTAGACTGACCAGGAACAGTCCGCTGGAGTAGAAGAGCACCATGCCCAGCCCTGCCTCCCCGTATAGGACTGCGACCAGGATAGCGAAGGGATCAATCAGGAGAGGAAGGCCCACTGCAGCGATGAGATATCGGCTGAGATTGTAGCTTGGCGCCCCTTCTTTGAGAACCTTCAGCCAATACAGGAGGAGAGGGGCCAAGAACAACTGCGCAAGCGCGTACCGCACCGCTGTTGCGACCGCTGCTGGGATCAGGAAGGCAGATTTCGCATCGGGTGCCAACGAGGTGCCGCCCATGTGTCTGAGGACAGTCAGCCCGACAAGCCCGGCCGTAATCTCTGTGAGTTCGAGAAGCAGGTTGCGCGCGCGATTCCACCGTAGGGCGGCTGACCGAGGCCGCCGACCGCTGAAGTGGTGACTCAGAGCACTGACCACGCTGACCCACAGAGCCGTTGGCCCGAATGATAGGGCCGCCGACCACGACAGAATCCCCGATAGCGAGCCGCGCAGGTCGGCCCGATCGCCCGGCCGAATCTCGATGAACATCGCGAACATCAAGCGCCGCAATAGAACGCTCAGTGCCAGGAAGAGCAGCAAGACTGGCCACTGGGACGCGATCAGCGAAGGGGCCGTAGTGGCGACTAGCCATCCGAGGCCCGCCAGGACGATGGGGGCGCAACAGAGCGAGCCGAGAACATCGACAATCCGGCTGGATCTCTCGATACTCCCCTCGCCGGTCTCTTCCACATCGGGCCAGAAGAGCTTGGCAATAGGGAGGAACCGGGCCTCGGTTGGGGTGGGGTTCTCAGCGGTCAAGATGGACGAGGCTCCAGGTTCTCGGTATGGCAGTCAGCGGGAGCGTCCTGTACAAGGGGCGCCGCACGGGTCTGTCCCCACCTGGTGTTCCAATTTGCCTGGCACGTCGTGCTCATAGCCATCACTTAGGGACTGTCCCTATGGTACCGCCAGGAATGCGCGCTCGGTGCCAAGAATGGTCTCGTACATCAGCGTCAGGTCTGTCTCGTCTCTATCGATCTCGAATGCCAGGCCCCCGGACATGGTGGTTCCGCCCTGGAATTCACCGCCCTCCATCAGGCCGGGCACGTGAAGCAGAAGGATTTTTGGCGGGTACTCCGTCCCCGAACCGATTAACCTGAAGTGGATCAAAGGGCTGATGAGGCAGGTCTCGCTTTCACTCTTCAGGCACTTAATGAAGGTTTCGATGATGATGTACTCATTGCCCAGTTCGGGCGTTGGATTGAACTGACTCGCACTCGCCACGATATCATCCGCCGGCCGGATCGCCCCCTGCACCGCCAGGGTCATCTCGCTTGCCTCAATCAGCTCGCCCGGCGGAACAACACCCTCAAGGGGAACGGAGATCGGTGTCGATGTGGCGGCGGGTGTCGGCGCACACGTCGGAGGAGCCGTGAGCCTTACGGTTGGCTCGATGGTGGGGAAGGGTGTCCGCTCGGGCGCCGGGGGCCACTCCGCAACAGGCCGGAAGGGCGGCTGATGAAAGCGGAACAGCGCGCCACTTATCGAGCTGCAGACAACGCAGACCAATACGCAGAGCAGCCCGAGCGCTGCAGTGAGGAGGATGACGATGGTCGCACGCTCCTTAGTCACTCGACCGGATAGCATGTCTTGGAAGCTGATAGGCACTCCCGATTAAGGGGCCGTTCGCTCGAACGCCAGCTGCACGCTGGCTTGATGCTCCAAGGTCAGACCGAGGCTGACAATGTGTGCTGCCTCGGCGACAGGAGCTTGCTGGCGACCATTCACATGTGCCTCGACCACGTGCCATCCCCGCGGTACGGTGAAGAACACGCGTCCAAATTGTCGTCCGGCCTTCTTCAGCGTCACCTCGATGGTCGCCTTAGCGTTGATGATTGTGAACTGATAGCCGCTGACCTCCAGGAGGCCCTGGCAGACGTGGAAGGTCGTGGTCAGGAAGTCGGGTCGATCGGAGACGGGTCTGAACAGTATCACTGCCGTCTCGTGAGGCTGATGGCGATGGATCGTCACCGCATCGTCGGTCACGCCCAGGTAGCGCCGGCGCCAGTAATGGAAGACGTGGTAGCGGCCTGAGGGAAGGCCCAGGTCTGCGATGCGGACCGTTGTCTCGGTCGTGGTGTCCTCCCAGTTGATCGCGGCGGCGAGCCACCAGCGTCCCCAATCTCGCTCCACAGGAAGAACAAATAGCCGTGGCAGCTCATGCTGGAAAAGATCGACGGGACGGGCGGAGATGCCAGTCGGTGGCAGCGTCTGGCGCAGGTACTTCAACCGGCCTGGATCAACGGTGGTGAGATCGTCGGAATTGAGCACCATGCCCCCCGATAGGCCCACCAGCGCCACCAACGTTCGCATCTCGTTCAAGACCAGGTCCATGTCGACCCCACGCTGGCGCACCAGCACGCAGTCAGGATCATTGACCCACAGACGTCCATGGAGAGGAGCCCGCGTGATCACGTTGCGCAGTGCATTCTGCGTGGAGACGGCGGAGAGATCGTTGCGCCACATAGGGTACCAGTTTGGGTCGACGTCGGGTCCGATCCGCATGCCGTCCACCACACCCACGCAGGGCCCCAGGGGCGCTCCGCAGCCTAGCAGGAAGGCCTCTTCGCCAATGGCTTTGCGGATCGTCTCAAGCCCACGTCGAAGCGCCTGTGCTCGGGTCGCTGTAGGATCATGCCGTCGACCGGGACGCGCCGCGGCGAAAAGGAAATCGACCTTGAACAAGGAGATGCCCCAGTCCCTGCGCAGGCGCGCGAAGGTGTCTCCTAGCCAGTTCAGCACCTCTGGATTGGTGCAGTCAAGGGCGTAGCACGTGGTCCCCCAGTGTACCCATCCAATAACTGGCTCACCGGTTTGATCCTGGAGGACCCAGTCGGGATGCCGCGCGAGAAGCTCTGAATCGGTCGAGGCCCCAAAGGGAGCAGTCCATAAGCCCACGCGATGACCAGCCGTGCGGATCTTACCAGCCACCGGCTCCATACCCTCTGGAAATTTCGCCTCATCCAATGATAGCCAATCCCCGATGGCCGACTGGTAGCCGTCATCGATCAGGATAACGTCTAAAGGAAGCTCATAGCCCTCAATGGCTGTTACATTGTCGGATACATGCTGGGCTGTGATGTCACGGTAGAATGTGTACCAAGAGCACCAGCCCGTGGGTGAATCTGGCGGAACACGAGCGTTCATCTCACGGCCCATATCATCAGCCCAACTCTCCAGGAGGGGGAGAGGGTCTGGTCCCGTCCGCACGACCAGTGTCTCGGACCGCAGTGATTCACCCGGGTCGAGTCTCATCCCGTCCAGATAGCAGCGGGCAATCAATCTTGCGCCATTATCCTGCACGCGAATCTCGGCCAACTGGCTCTCCGCGGTCACGAACCCGACCAACAGTGAGGCCCGATCCTGTGCCTTCCTGGTCGCCAGGACGGTGACCCATTCCGAGGAGATGGTCTTCTCTTCTCCGGGCTGCCAGTGGGGCAGCTGCTCGCGGCGGTAATCAGGGGTCTCTGGAGTCGTGTGTAGGCCGTTGTCCAGGTGGCGGGCGAAAGTGGGTGACCAAGATTGCCAACCATGTTGATAGACAGACCAGGTTTGAGGGGGAGCGCCCAGCCCCGGCACGGGAGCAGCCAGAACGTCGATGGCGTCAACGTGGATGGGCACCTCGCCTCGATGGGTCACCCGCACCCACATTCGGTAGCCCCCGTCCTCGTCCTGCCAGCGCCAGATGAACCGAATGCCCTCCAGATGGCGCGCCCGATTTGGCTCATCGAGTTCCATCGCATCGGTGCGCCCCTCCAAGCGATAGTGGACGACCGCCACTCGATCGGGCTCGCTCCAGGCGGGTGTCCCCCCGCCGACGGCATAGCTCACGGTTCCCTCCCTTCGCCTTTGTTTCCGTGGAGGCCATTATAGCACACCGGTGCCATTGAAAAAAGGGCCGGTGTGTGCTATACTCGACACGCCAAACGACAGCAAGGATTCCACAAAGCGCTGTCGCACTCAGCGTGCCACCCGCGATGGTGGGTTGAAGTCTGTCCACCCGACAACGACAACCGATGGAGGCATTGGACCATGTCCTATGAGGATGGGAATCGAATTCTCGTGACCGGCGCCTGTGGTCAAATAGGTTCTGAGCTTTCGCTTGCTTTGCGGGAGAAGCACGGCGCCCAAGCCGTCATCATCACGGACATCGCCGAACCGCCCCCGGAGCTACTTGATGGCGGGCCATTCGAGTTCCTCAACGTAACGCAGCGGGGAGCTATCGCGGCGATCGTAGACCGGTACAACATCAATGTGATTTACCATATGGCCGCTTTGCTCTCTGCAGTAGGTGAGAAGAAGCCTCACGTTGCCTGGAATGTCAACATCAACGGCCTCTACAAGATATTGGAGATAGCAAGGGAGCGTCGAGTCTCTCAAGTCTTCTGGCCCAGTTCCATTGCGGCGTTTGGCCCGGAGACGCCGAAGCACGAAACACCTCAAGAGACAGTGATGCGTCCAACCACGATGTATGGCATCACGAAAGTCGCTGGAGAATTGCTTGGTAACTATTATGTCAAGCGTTTCGGCCTGGACGTGCGCAGCGTTAGGTATCCAGGCATCATAAGCAGCAAGACACTTCCCGGAGGCGGCACGACTGACTATGCTGTGGAGATGTTCTATGAGGCGCTCAAGCATCAGCGATATACTTGTTTCCTCGAGAAGGACACCGTGCTCCCCATGATGTACATGCCCGACTGCATCCGGGCAACGCTGATGCTTATGGATGCGTCATTCGATGATCTCCAGCACCACGCTGATTTCAATGTCGCTGCACTCAGCTTCTCGCCGGAAGAGTTGGCGGCTGAAATCAAGAACCACATTCCCGAGTTCCAGATTGAATACCAGCCGGACTACCGCCAGGGGATAGCCGAATCCTGGCCATGCACGATCGATGACACCGCCGCACGGGACGAATGGGGTTGGGAGCCGAAATACGACCTTCCAGCCATGGCTGAGGACATGCTCAAGGCGCTGCAAAAGAAGCTGAAGATCTGAGTATTAGGCACGGGACACCCAGATTTCGAGACTGGGAGTAGACCAGAGGAGGATTGCACATGGCAGTCGAGCGGAACCCGATAGACTATCTCGGTGAGGAGTATGACCGACTCCGAGAGGAGGGGCTAACCTGGGAACCCCGAGAGCTGCAAGGACCGAGCGAGCCCGTCTCGGTCGTGGAGGGCAGAGAGGTGATCGTGCTCTGCTCAAACAACTACTTGAACCTCTCGACTCATCCTCAGGTGATCGAGGCTATGGTCGCGGCGACCAAAGAGTATGGGGCAGGGGCAGGTAGCGATCGGTCGATTGCGGGCGATACATCTCTCCACAGAGCCCTGGACAAACGACTTGCGGAGTTCAAAGGGGCACCAGCCTCTCTGACGTTTCAGACAGGGTTCATGACGAACCAGGGCATACTCGCGCAACTCGCAGGCAAGGGTGATCTCTACATCTCCGACGAACTCAACCATGGCTCGATAATTGACGGCATGCGGCTGACGGGGGCGGACAAGGCCATCTACAAGCACAAGGATGTCGATGATCTCCGGCGCATCATGACGGAAGCGGAGACGCATCAGCCTGCCTACGAACACATCTGGATCGTGACCGACGGTGTTTTCAGCATGGACGGCGATCTAGCTCCTCTGCCAGCGATCGCAGCGATTGCCGCAGAGCACGGTGCCGGCGTGTACGTAGATGATGCTCACGGCGAGGGCGTGCTTGGCGATGGAGGGAGGGGCATCGTTAATCACTTTGGGCTCACTCGCGATCAGGTGCATGCTGAGATGGGTACCTTCTCGAAGGCCTTTGGCATCGTGGGCGGGCACATCAGCGGCAGTGAGGAGCTGATCAAGTTCTCTATGAACAAGGCTCGAACGTGGCTCCTCAGCGGCGCGCTGCCGCCGGGCGTCGCTGCAGCTACGGTCGCGGCGATCGACGTGATGGAGAAACACCCGGAGCGCGTGGAGCGCGTGTGGAAGAATCGGGAATACTTCCTGGACAAGATGAAGGAGCTCGGCTTCGATACCGGTCATAGTGAGACTCCCATCGTGCCGATCATGTGTGGTGACAGCAAGACGGCCAAACGGCTCGCAGACTTCGTCTGGGGGGAGGGAATCTACGTGCTGCCCATCGTCTTTCCGATGGTGGCCCGCAGCAAGGCGAGGATTCGGGTTCAGCTTTGCACCGAGCACACGCAGGACCAGCTGGACACGGCGATCGAGGCCTTCAGAAAGGGTGGGGAGAGGCTTGGCCTGATCTAGGTTCCGCCGTTGGCGGAAGTCCAGGCATTCAGAAGGCCCAGGGCTCTCGAGCCGTGAGGCTTCTTGACCTGCAGCGCGGGAGACATCGCTGCTGAGCCTTATCCTTTGAGGTAACCCAATTTGCTGCCGTCGGGGTCGCGCACGGTCAACCTGCGGCTCCCCTAGGGGCCATTGAAGAGAGGCCCACTTCGTCGACGCTGTCCTTCAGCTGTTGCTGGAGTGCGTCGATCTTCCTCACCGAGGAATTGAACCGCCCGCCAGAAGGGAAGGGATCGGCGACCATCAGCGAGAATCAGGCGCTCTCTTCAAGGACAAAGTCGACCTGGTTGGGAGCCTCCGCCGGTAAGGTGTCCTGGACCTCACGACCAGGCATGTCTATATACGAGACGATTGCTCGGGACAGCTTCCGGGTGCTTGACAAGTGCCGGATGGTCAGTATAATCTAACTCAGACAACCAAATAACCATCTTCGGGGCAGGGTGTAATCCCCGACCGGCGGTGAGGTGGGCCGAGAGGCCACCGAGCCCGCGAGCCGCGTAAGCGGTCGATCCGGTGACGATGGAGGCGCTTCAGTTCTCAAGAGTGGCGCAGCTATCCAGACCGGAGCCGACGGTGAGAGTCCGGATGGAAGGAGATGGATGGAGCCGTGTTACGCGGCGAAGCAAATCCGCGCCCCGGAGACTAGACCAGTCTTCGGGGTTTCTTTTTGTCACGATGTGCCTCGTGGGTGAGTCATCATCTGTGGGGTTCTTTGTTTGGAGTCTATTCTATGGGTAGCAAACGTCGATCCAGAATCGGTCTCGCGTTGGTGAGCTTGGGCTCGTTCCTGGTGCTGTGGCAAGCGATTGTCTGGCTGGGTCGCTATCCCTCGTTCATCCTCCCGTCGCCTGCCGCGGTGGCAGTGCGTTGGGTCCGGCTACTGCTGACCGGTACACTCTGGCTCCACGTGAAGGTGACCTTGACTGAGATCCTGATCGGATTGGGCTTGGGCACGGTTGTCGCGACCTTGCTGGGGTACTTGCTGGCTCACTCCCCTCTGGCGGAGCAGTTGCTCTCTCCCTTCATTGTGGCCTCGCAATCGGTGCCCACCGTCGCCATTGCTCCGCTGCTCGTGATCTGGTTCGGGTCAGGGATCCTGTCCAAGATTCTGGTCTGCGCGTTGATTGTCTTCTTCCCGATTCTGGTGAACACGGTGGTCGGCGTGCGTGGGGTCGGAGAGGATTTGCAGGACTTGATGCGCACGCTGGAGGCGAGCCGTTGGCAGAGGATCTGGATGTTGGAGGTGCCGGCTGCTTTGCCCACCCTGCTGGGAGGATTGAAGGTCGGTGCGACGCTTGCCGTCATCGGGGCGGTAGTGGGAGAGTTTGTCGCCGCTGACCAGGGGCTGGGATACCTGCTCAAGCAGGGTCAGCAAGTCTACGACACAGCGCAGGTGTTCGTCGGTATCGGCACACTCGTCATTCTAGCGCAAGTCCTTTACGGCATCGTGGCCTTTGCCGAACGCTCCCTGCTCCAATGGCGGGAAACGGACGGAAAATGAGGTCAGGCACCAACTGGGATAACCAGGCCAAGTACCCTGGAGGACTCGAGAACGCCGTTCTGTAATCAAGACTCACGACACGAGGAGACACAATGACAAGGCTGGCTGCTCTGATCTCAACGCTTACACTGATCGTTCTGACGGCTTGTGGCAATTTGGGCACATCGACTCCTTCGACAGAGACGACACACGTCCGTCTGCCGATGGGGTTCGTCGCCAATGTCCAGTTTGCTCCTTGGTATGTGGCAATGGAACGCGGGTACTTTGAAAAGGAAGGCATCGAACTCGAGTTTGACTACGGCGATTACGACACCAAAGGCGTCCAGCTGGTGGCCGCTGGTTGGACACCCTTCGCGATTGCTAGCGGCGACCAGGTGTTGAAGGCACGAGCGCAGGGAATGCCGGTCGTCACGTTCGTCAATTGGTGGCAGAGGTTCCCCGTGGCTGTCGTTTCCCTAGAGGAAAGCGGGATCCAGGCTCCGGAAGACCTAGCAGGCCGAAGAGTGGGGATACCCGAGACGTTCGGGGCAGCCAGCTACATCGGCTGGAAAGCGCTCACCTCGGCGACTGACCTCCAGGAAGAGCGCGTGGAGCTTGAGGTTATTGGATACGCCGCTCTCGAGAACCTCACCGTGGGCCGGGTCGAGGCGGCTGTGGTCTATGCCAATAACGAGCCGGTCCAGCTTGAACAGCGAGGATATGAGACGAATCTTATCCCAGTCGCTGATTATGCACCCCTGGTGTCCAACGGCGTCATCGCCAGCGAGGAGGTCCTGGAGGATAGGCCAGAACTGGTGCGTGCCTTTGCACGCGCTTTCCTGCGGGGGCTCCAGGATACGATGAACGATCCAGACGCCGCATTCGAGATCTGCCGGAACTATGTCGAGGGTCTGGACGAGAACGAGAGAGTGCAGCGGGCGGTGTTGGAGGCATCCCTGGAGTACTGGGGAAATGGACCTCTAGGAAGATCGGAGCCCGAGGCCTGGCGGAACACCGTCGAAGTGATGAGAAATGCCGATCTGCTGGAAGCGGACGTCGATGCAGAGCAAGCCTTCACGAACACTTTCCTGCCATGAGACGTATGCTGGAACAGGCACCAATTCTGACTGTAGACGGCATTGATATGTCATACCGGCGGCCCGGCGGTAGACTCCCTGTGCTGGACCGCGTGTCGTTTCAGGTGCAGGAGAGGGAGTTCTTGTGCCTGGTTGGTGCCTCTGGCTGTGGGAAGACAACGCTTCTCAAGCTCATCGCAGGTCTGGAACGGCCGACGGCTGGAGCGATCTACCTGGGGGGTCGAGCGGTGGATCAGCCCAGCCGTCGTGTCGGCTTCGTGTTCCAGGAACCCACGCTGATGGCTTGGCGGACGGTCAGGGCGAATGTCACCCTTCCCCTGGAAGTGAACGGCCTCGGCGGGAGCGAAGCCCAGGAGAAGGCAGAGACCTTGTTGGATCTCGTGGGGCTCAGCGGCTTCGAGGATGCTCATCCGGCGCAGCTCTCCGGCGGCATGGCACAGCGAGTGGCGCTGGCCCGGGCTCTCGTGCACGATCCGCAGCTTCTGCTGCTGGACGAACCCTTCGGTGCGTTGGACGCGCTCACCCGGGAGCGGATGGGCCAAGAGCTGCTCCGCATCTGGCAAGCCCGGCAGAAGACTGTCGTAATGGTGACGCATTCAGTGCCCGAGGCTGTCTATCTCTCAGATCGTGTGTTGGTCCTCGGGCCGAGGCCTGCGTCCATTGTGGCAGAAGTGGCAATCGACCTGCCCCGGCCGCGAACGGAGGCCGTGCGCGAGGCGCCGATGTGCAGCTTTGTAGCCCAGCAAGTGCGCGAGGCTCTCGACCGAGTTGGCGAGCGAGCCTAGCCGCCGGTTCTGTCATTCCCCGGAGTACTTCCTACACACTTTCAGCCCCCCAGGGTATAATCGCCCCCGGAGCTGGCCTGAGGTCGGTAGATCAGGCCGACAGGGGTCCTCCCGTCGATCGCTGTCACACTCACGGGTACAGATCCATTTACAGCCGGAAGAAGGAGACCATGACGGCGAAGAAGGAACTGGCGCCGACTTTGGGCCTCACTGAGATTTTTGATGTTGGGCATCAGCGGCAGGTGAGGGTTGGATCGATCCGCGATCGCATGGCAAACGCTGTCTCCAGCTCGGGTCTGATGGTCCGGAAGTACGGGCCTGCTCTCACCTCCTGGTACGGACAGACGATCGAGTAGGTGGGGATGGCTGACTGGCGATGAGACGTCACGTTCGCTTGTGAAAAGCCTCATCCATTGACGAGCGGGGGGCATGTAGCTATAATGGGAAACAGTGATCGTTCGCTGGTGGTGATGCAGCAGCTGGACAGAGAGATAGCTTGGTGAAGAACTGGAAGACGACAGGTATGAATCTACGCAAGTACTTCCGCCTAGCTATCCAGTGGTTGCCCATGGGGATGGGCGTGAAGCGCTGGCTACTCGTTTTGATCTGCGGCGTGGCCATCCTTAGCCTGGGATTCAGCTTTCTGCTTCGCGAGCTGTACCCCCTCCCGAGCATATTCTACTATCTGACGCTGCAGTTCATACCGCGCGGAATTCGAGCCGGGCTCTTCGTTCTGGTCGGTGTCGGTACGCTTGGTGTGGGGCTCATTGGTCTGAATCGCTCGCTGCTGAAGCCTTTTGTAGATACCAGTCCGGATGCCTTGGTCAAGACTGTCCGGCGATACCGGCGCCGGGAGCGCGGGCCCCGAATCGTCGCCATTGGCGGCGGACATGGGCTGTCTACGCTCCTGCGTGGGATCAAGCAGTATACGTCGAATATCACTGCAATCGTGACTGTCGCAGACGATGGTGGGAGCTCCGGCCGATTACGGCGCGAGCTGGGGGTGCTCCCGCCCGGCGATTTCCGCAACTGCATTGCTGCACTGGCCGACGATGAGGCTTTGACCACGCACTTGTTTCAATACCGCTTCGGGAGCGGCAGCGGGCTGAACGGGCACAGCTTTGGCAATCTCTTCATAACGGCGATGGCAGAAGTGACGGGAAGCTTTGAACGGGCGATCTTGGAGGCCGGAAGAGTTCTGGCGGTGCAGGGGCAGGTTGTTCCCAGCACGCTGCTGAACGTGACTCTGACGGCAGATCTGACGCAGCCGAGACAGACGGCGCCTGGCGACCAGCCTGCATCCTCGAAGGACGCGAAACTCAGTCGCGTATGCGGTGAATCTCGGATCCCGCAGGCAGAGGGGACGATCCAGCGGGTGTATCTGGATCCAAGCGATGCGCCAGCTTATCCTGGCGCGGTTCATGCGTTGTTGAATGCGGACATGATTGTTGCTGGCCCTGGGAGCCTTTACACCAGTGTGCTGCCCAACCTTCTTGTGCCAGAGATAGCAGATGCCGTGGAGGTCAGCCCGGCCTGCAAAGTCTATGTCTGCAACGTGGCTACTCAGCGAGGGGAGACGGAGGGGTACACCGCCGGCGATCACGTCGCGGCCCTGGATGAGCATGTGGGCAGGTCTCTGTTTTCAGTCATGGTGGCGAATGACAATTTGCTCACCAACGACAATCAGGCCGATCAGGACGAGAGCCAGCTGGGCGTGGAGATGGTGCCGCCTGAGGCCCCATCCGATGCCAAGTACCGCGTGGTTACGGGAGACCTGGTGGACGGGTCTCACCCGTGGCGCCACAACAGCGGGAAGCTGGCGGAGCTGCTCATGCGTCACCTGCAAACTCAGGCATCTGGCTAGCTTGAGAGGTGTCCCGTCAGGGCTCGTGTGGACGGGTAGCCCCTTGATAGGGTACGTCGACTGCCCAGAAAGCGGCAGACTGACGGAGAAAACGGGATCATATACCATTAAGGAGGAAGGAAACAATGACTAAGGTGGCAATCAACGGGTTTGGAAGGATAGGTCGGGCGGCATTCAAGATTGTTCTGGATACGCCCGAGTTGGAGCTAGTGGGTGTCAATGACATCATGCCGCTGGACAACCTGGCTTATCTACTGAAGTACGACACGGCCTACGGGAGATACGAGAGGGACGTCGAGGTGGGTGATGGGGCCCTGGTCGTCGACGGCAAAGAATACGCATTCTTCGCAGAGAGAGATCCTTCCCAGCTTCCATGGGCAGAGCTCGACCTGGACATCGTCTTTGAGTGCACGGGGTTCTTCACGACGCAGGAAGACCTGGAGAAACACCTGGAGGCTGGCGCCAAGTTCGTGATCCTCTCGGCCCCCACCAAGAGTGAAGGCATCCCCACGATTGTGCACGGCGTGAATGTCCCGGAGGACGAGTCTGTCCGATATCTCTCCTGCGCAAGCTGTACGACCAACTGCATTACGCCTGTCGTGGAGGTAATGAGACGACGCGTTGGTGTGGAGAACGCCATAATGACCACAATCCATGCCTACACGTCGACTCAGGCCATCGTCGACGGGCCCAGCAAGAAGGTCAGAAGGGGCCGGGCTGCTGCAGCCAACTTTGTGCCCACCACCACAGGCGCGGCCATCGCGACAACGAAGGTTCTGCCCGAACTCAAGGGTCGCTTTGACGGCGTTGCCGTTCGTGCACCCATTCCAGTGGGGTCCATTTCGGACATCATCTTCGTGACCACGCGGGAAACATCGGTGCAGGAGATCAACGATATCTTCAGAGAAGAAGCCAAGAGCGACAAGTACCGGGGTATCCTTGGTGTCGCCGAGGACCCGATCGTCTCCTCCGACATCATCGGAGACTCCCACGCTTCCATCGTTGATGTGGGGATGACACAGGTGGTAAACGGGACACTCGTCAAGGTCATGAGCTGGTACGACAATGAGTGGGGCTTCACCAGTCAGATGATCCGGGAAGGCGTGAGAGTCGCCAAGACCCTGTAGCCGATCTGTGCAGCCGGTAGCATCGCAAGACCGCGACTGGGTAAGTGAGGTTATGCATTGCCTCACTTACTCTGCCGCTTGACTTGCCTTAAGGAGGTGCGATGAACAAGAAGACCATCCGGGACGTAGAGGTGCAGGGGAAGCGGGTCCTCGTCCGAGTTGACTTCAATGTACCACTCAAGGAGGGAGATGTAACCGACGATACTCGAATCGAGGCCGCGCTCCCTACGATCCGATATCTGCTGGACCACGGGGCGGCTGTCATCCTGATGTCCCATCTCGGGCGTCCGAAGGGTAAGGTGGTGGACGACCTGAAGATGGATCCTGTGGCCGAGCGATTGTCAACCTTGCTGGGACAGCCCGTGAAGAAGCTAGATGACTGCGTCGGGCCTGTAGTCAAAGATGCCGTGGAGGCGATGGAGTCCGGTGACGTGGTGTTGCTCGAGAACACGCGATTCCACGCCGAAGAGAAAGCCAATGCGCCGGACTTCGCAGCGCAGCTGGCGGCCCTGGCCGACGTGTACGTGAACGACGCTTTCGGTGCTGCCCATCGCGCTCACGCCTCAACGGAAGGGGCAGCCCAGGCAATGCGCGAAAAGGGAGGCCCGGCAGTGGCCGGGTTTCTGGTTGAGAAGGAGCTGGAGTTTCTGGGGAAAGCCGTGGAGAACCCACAGCATCCCTTCATCGCCATCCTGGGCGGAGCAAAGGTTTCAGGCAAGATTTCGGTCATCAAGAACCTGTTGGGTCGATGCGATCGGATCCTCATCGGGGGAGGTATGGCGAACACCTTCTTCAAGGCGATGGGTTTCGAGGTCGGTGACAGCCTGGTCGAGGACGAGGCCATCGGCACGGCAAAGTCATTGCTGGATGAGGCCGCGGGCAAGTTAGTACTACCCGTGGACGTGGTCATCGCGGCCGCGTTCGATAACGACGCTCAGACCCGGGTTGTGGCTCCGAATGAAGTCCCCGATGGATGGCGCATTCTCGACATCGGGCCCAAGACAGTCGCGACCTTTGAATCCGCCTTGACGGATGCGAAGACGGTCACCTGGAACGGGCCTCTGGGCGTGTTCGAGATGCCGACCTTTGCTGCCGGCACGTTCGACATTGCGCGTCTGCTGGCCGAACTGGACGCGACAACTATCGTCGGCGGCGGCGAGTCGGCAGCGGCGGTTCAGCAGGTTGGGCTGGTAGATGAAATGACCCACGTGTCCACTGGAGGAGGCGCTAGCCTGCAGTTCTTGGAAGGCGAGACGCTTCCAGGCGTGGTCGCGCTGGATGAGCGATAGGGAGGGAAAATGCGCAGAGCGTTCATTGCAGGCAACTGGAAGATGCACAAGACCATCGAGGAGGCACTCCTGTTGGTCGAGGCGCTTAAGGGTGAACTCGAAGGTGTGGATGGCTGCGACGTGGCAGTGTGCCCGGCCTTCGTAGCCCTGGAGGCTGTGCGCGAGAGCCTGGAGGGTTCCAATATCGACCTCGGTGCACAGAACATGCATTGGGAAGAGGAGGGGGCCTTCACAGGCGACGTGAGTCCCTTGATGTTGAAGGGGCTCTGCGACTACGTTATACTGGGTCACTCGGAGCGCCGCACCATCTTTGGTGAGAGCGACGAATGGGTCAACAAAAAACTGCACGCGGCCCTGGCCCACGGAATCAAGCCCATCGTCTGTGTCGGCGAGAATCTGGAGCAGAACGAGACTGGGAAGACGCAGGAGTTCTGCGGAAAGCAGGTTCGGGCTGCCTTCGAAGGCGTTACAGCTGAGCAAGCCAGGTCAGTCACGATAGCTTACGAGCCGATTTGGGCAATCGGAACCGGCGTACCTGCCCATGGCGAAGACGCCGACGATATCATCGGCCGCGCGATCCGAGGCGTGCTGGCTGACATTTATGACCGAGACGTCGCTGAAACCATTCGGGTGCAGTATGGGGGCAGCGTCAAGCCTCACAATGTCACGGAGTTTCTCTCGCAACCCCAGATCGACGGAGCGCTGGTCGGAGGTGCGAGCTTGAAGGCCAGCGATTTTGCAGAGATCGTGAAGAAAGGGTTGGCAGCCCACAAAGGCGAATGAGCTGGGTTCCCTTGCTTGGCCTGGCGGTGACGCTGGTGCTCCTGGTAATGGTTGAGCGCTGGATTCACCGCCACCTGCAAGGGGCGATGTTGCTGCTCACGGGCGATCGCGAGATCGCTGTTATCCTATATGCCCTTCCCCTGATGCCGGGTATCCTACTTCACGAGGTCAGTCACGCGGTGATGGCGCGGCTTCTTGGGGTGCGCGTGGGGCGTGTCTCCGTTCGCCCGAGATTGACGAAGGAGCGTATCCAGCTAGGTTTTGTACCTGTGGAGGAAACGGACCCCGTGCGAGCCAGCCTGATCGGGCTGGCTCCTTTGCTGACGGGGAGTGTGGTCATCCTGCTCATAGGGTACCTGGGTTTCGGTATCGGCGGAGTACAGAGGGCGTTGACTGACGGAGCATGGATGCGCCTCGTCACCCATTTCGTCGAGGTGGTGAAGGCGCCCGATGTCTGGATTTGGGCCTATGTCATCTTCGCCATCAGTAACACAATGCTGCCGAGCCAATCGGACCGGGAATCATGGGCCCCGGTCGCCATGTTCCTGGCGCTCGCTGTAGCTCTCGCCTGGTTCGCAGGTCTGGGGCCAAAGATCATTGAGCGGCTGGGTCCGGCCCTCGATCTGGCCACTCGTTGGCTCACCGCGATGTATGGGTTCACCATTGTCGCCGATGTGCCCTTCCTACTGCTGATTCTGATCGTCGAGTGGGCTATTGGACGGATAAGAGGTCTGCGCGTCGAGTATTAGGCCCGTCTTTCGTCGAACCCAATGCCGAGACGCTCCAATTCCCCGAGGATCGGCTCATAGATCTCGGGGAGGACGGGGATGTGGACGCCAGTAAGACGGATTTCCCCCTCAAGGATCATTCGTGCGCCGACGGCTGCTGGTGTGCCTACAGTTCGCGCCATTGCTGAGTCACCGTCGGGTATGCCGTAATCGATCAAGGTAGAGGTGATGCGCTCCTCACGCCCCTCGTAGGAGGCCACAAACTCGTGGACAAGGATGACCATGTCCCGCTCTCCCTGGCGATAGGGCATCCGTTCCAACATCTGATCGGCGAGCACATCCAGCAGTGTCATCGCCGCGGGCACGCGTTTGTCCTCCAAGAGCCCCAGCCACTCGAAGGTATTCATCACGCCAGAATTGGGCGCAAGATTGAGCCGCCGGGCTAGCGCGACCCTGAGATCAGCGGTCGCCTCTTTCTCAATCAGGTCTGCCATTACCTGGCTGAACGTCTTCTCTGACAGGTCAGCGCGCTTTTCCAGGCTGAAATAGCCCAGCTGGTTTAGCTTCTGCATCGCATCGCACCAGCCCAGATTGCGCAGTGTGCCCCGGTACATGGTGGCCGTCTCCGGTATTCCGTAGCGGTCGACATACGGAAGGGAATTGCGATTGGGATAGGCTTCGAAATCCCCCAGCCCCTCGACCCAGGTGACGAAATGGGTGGCGAAGAGCCGTTCATTGGGGACATCCACGACGCGACCGTTCTCCAGATAACGGGCATCGTTTCGACCAGCTAACACCACGCCCCTCGGGCTCCAGGAGAACTTGTAGCCCAGAGGGTTGTTGTTGGCTTCCGGCGCAGGGAGCCCTCCGCAATAGGAACGGAAGCCCGTTATCTCACCGGCCTTATCGTGGACGCGATTGATGATGCGCATCGCGGACATATGATCGATGCCGGGATCGAGGCCTAGCTCATTGAGGACGATGATCCCCCCCTCCCGCGCATCTTGATCGAGAGCTTGCATCTCTTCGCTCACATAGCTGGTTGTGACCATCGGTCGCTGATGCTCGATGCACGCTTCTGCCACCTGAACGTGATGGACGTAAGGGAGCAAACTCACGATCAGATCGGCCTGGGCAACGAGCTCATCCAGCATCGCTTGATCCTCGGTGATATCGAACTGAATAGCTTCGCCGTTTGGGCGACCGCCAACCAGCGATTGAGCCTTGGACAACGTGCGGCTGGCGACCTTGACACGGTACCCGTGGTCAAGCAGGTAGTCGACAAGGGGACCGGCCACGAGCCCGGCCCCAAAGACGAGAACGGTCTTCATCTCTTCCTCCTAATCAGAACAATCGACTTCGGTAGACTGCGGGAGCGCGACCTCTCTGGCGGCTCCGCTGCTTCGGCCGAAGTGGCGTGACTTTGCCGTGATGTGCGGCTCCAGGGAACGGAAGAACGACTGTTCGCTACTTGCCGGCGCCTTCTTGGAGATAGTCGAAGAGGTAGTGATAGTCAGGCGTCAACTCTCCTTGATAGACGATCATGGCTCGCTTGATCTCGTCCGGCAGCTCCAGGTCATCGAACGAGAGTGAATAGTCGGCTTTGGCGATGGCAGGCACGTAGTCCATGAGCACGCTGCTGAAATACGCGGAGGCCTCGCGGGGAAGCTCGCTTGGCAGAATGTCCACGGCCAGGATCACGGGTCCGTCACCAGCCACCCCGGAGATAGTGCGGTCTTCGAGAGGATCGTACACGTAGACTGGCGCGCCTGGCTCCGTGCATTTCACGGTGGCCTCTATCGCTCCCTCAATGTCGCAGCTGATATCACCGATGATACGCAGCCGTGGCTGATCCGAAGCGCCGTAGAGCCTCCGTAGATCTTGCTTGGTCACCAGGCGCGGGTACTTCTCCTCCCAGTATACGCAATTCATCAGGATACTCAGATGGGGTAGGTACATATCAAACCTGGAGCGATATTTCTCCGGGTGATCGTAATAGTCCTGGAGCGCGAAGGAATCCGCCGAGGATATTGGCTCTACGGTATCCTGTTCCTTGAAGACTGCTTTGTATATTCTGTCCCGGGCAGTGCTGTTCCGCGCGACGTCGGGCACATGCTGAGGCTCTATCTCCTCCACGGGCAGCAAGTCGATGATCGCTTCAGCCCCCTTGAACACATTGCCGTAACCAGCAAAGCCACAAATGACCGGAGCAATCGACTCCGGGATGCCCTCACGAGCAATGCGGTCGCCCAATGCGGAGAGGACAACCTTTGCCTGGTCCAGGTTGTCGTATGCATGCGTTTGAAGCAGATCTGTGAAGGGGTTGGAGATCCCCTCGGCCCCTAACCTTCTCCCGAAGGCCCATAGTGTGTCGATCATCCCGGCCAGACCCGCGTGTTGGCCAAAGAAGATCAGGCGACGGCCATGGTCGTCCGTTACCTTCTCGTAGTCGATGAGCTGGCAGTCCAGGTTCAACAGCGCCTGCAGCATAGGCATGTTGTAGGCCTGTCCCTTTATCACGTGAGCGAAGAAGATGTACGTGTGTGCTGGATCGAAGTAGTCCGCGGGCATCTCCTTGACAGCAAAAATGACGGGACACGGCGACAGATCCTCCTCCACTCGCGCTCCCGCGTCGAGGTAAACCTGATCGGGGAAGACACGGATATCGGACGGCTGGATCCAGACTTCGATGTCGTGCATTTCCTTTAGTTGTCGGACGTGCTTGGGAACGATGGGCACGCGCCGCTCCCACTTGCTCTTGTCCTCACGACGAATCCCTATGCGTGACATTATTCGTTTCTCCTAGACTCGAACACTGGCATCAGAACGCGCCACCAGATTGTTCCTCACTGTCGCTGACGGCTCGGGCCAGACTACCGTGGGCCACGGCGTCGAGCCACCCCTGGAGCCAGAGCCGTGCGCCTGGCGGTATTACGCGTGAAAGCGTGAACACAAAGTCACGGTGGTGGCGAAAGCGGGCCATCTCTGCTTTGTCGTCGGGTGCAATCTCCTCCTCCATTGCCTGGACCATCATCGCGGCGTTCTCATCTGGTCGGCTCAGCCAATCAAGAGCGATGTTCTCGTAGGGAAAGACCTGGACCTGTGCAACCAACAGTTCTACATCGACACCGTGCTCGTACAGCCCGATTAGCAGGGAGAGGGCTTCCTCATAGCTAACGGGGCGATATCGCAAGCCAGACAATGTCGGCTCGGGGCAATCAAGCCGTTCCGTCAGCACCCTGGTCGCGCGCTCCAGGATTGGATCGATCCAGGGCTGATGCAGTCGAGCGATGAACTGCTCTGGCGTCGACTTGTCGGATATGACAGGGAGCGGCGCGTATTCCTCAAATGCTGGAAAACCATGGTGCGGCGTCTCTGGCGCCGGATCAACGGATTGCTCGCCGAAGGCGGCTTCCTCATATGCCCAGCACTCGTCCCATCCCTCCGGATCGTAGCGGGCAATGAGGGGGTAACCGCCGTCGTCATGGTACCAGTGCCATCCGGGCTCCTCGCCTGCTTCGAGCGCGGTTCGGATATCTTCCATGTCGTCCTGACAGATGGGACAGTCATCGAAAAAGAAGTCATCCAGCTGCTCCGGAAAGACCGGGTTGGGCTCCCCTCTCTGCTCGGCCCATATCAACTCACGGGGAGCACAGCCGTGTAGGTCGCCCTGTGGCGTGAAGAACCAGTTGCGTATGATGGCATCGAGTTGCCCTCTTCTGCCCTCCAAGTCATCTCCCTCGGCTGCCAGCAGCTCAGCCGCACGGTCCCGCAGATAGAGGACGAGCTCCCCGTATAGTGCGGATTCCTGAATTGACAAAGAATCACCTCCTGTCTCGACTATACTCACACCAGCCAATGATTAGTATATCGGTCCGATCCGTCTTGGCAAGCGGGATCGACTGCGAACGGTGTCCAAACCCCTCCAACCACCATGTCCCTGAGCATCATGCGCTCACGACGCGAGGAAGGAATCGCGCCAGCGGGCCATCATCGGCCTTAAGCCTGGCCCAGACACGCTTTCGTCCGCTGGCGTACTCACCGACTTTGAGGTATTGTTATCTGTGTGTGGCCTTCTCCCTGCCGCCATCAAGATGCACATTGATTCTGTCCGTGGCGAGAAACAACCCCTTCGTCAAAAACCGGAGGGCCGTGCCACTTTTCGCCGGCAACCGGCTTCGATTGAGCACTCGCCGTAAGTGCCGACGGTTTTTCAGACGAGTCCTGCCTTCACCGTTGCGAGCTGTCGGTGCATTGTCCTGCCCGACCCGAGCTGCGCCAGCGTTTGCCTCGGTCTGTCGAGATGTCCGAACGGTCGTGCGCCACCGAAGAATGCGCTGGAGGGCGGCTGCCGTTGTATAGCTTGGGCTTGATCTGCCGCTGACTGAACCGGGCAGTGATTTCTGCCGTATACTCACCAGAATGGGATAGACACCCTAGTCAAGCTTGGGATGGTCCGATGATCGGAATGAGCCCTTGTCCCCCCAGTCAATTGTGAACCAGGAATCCGCCAAACTGAGGCCAGCGCGCCCGCAGAGCCGCATCGTAGTCGTCGACATTCTACGAGGACTCGCTGTGCTCGGAATCCTCCTCGTGAACATGCTGAGCTTCTCCGGTTACTTCTACACTCCCACTCGAGAAATGGGCGGTGCACACCGCCTGGTCACCCTCTCAATCCAGTTTGTCGCTCAGGCGAAATTCTATACGCTTTTTTCATTCCTTTTCGGCTGGGGGGCTGCGATCCAGATGAGGCGTGCGGCCGAGCGCCGCAGGTCTTTTGCGCCGTTTTACGTACGGCGACTCGCGATACTCCTCATTGTCGGCCTGGTGCACGCCATCCTCATCTGGGAGGGCGACATCCTCGTGAACTATGCTTTGCTTGGTTTCGTTCTCTTGATGTTTCGCAAGCGCTCGGACAGCCTGGTTCTCGCTGTGGCCATGGTCTGCATCCTCATCCCGGTCCTGCTCAGCGCACCGGGGCCCGGCAGATCGATCCGTGAGTGGCACGTGGCGCTGATAGCCCCTCTCCGCCGGCAGATGATGGCGGGCCATCAAGCCAACGTCTACATCGAGGGCGGCTATCGGGATGCCGTCCTACACCGGCTGAAGGCCGCTAGGTTCAGTTACGCAAGCTTTCCAGACTGGGCGCCGCACCTTCTTGGGATGTTCCTTTTGGGCCTGTATGTTGGGCGGCGACGTTTGTTCACGAGTATCTCCGCGCACGTATCGCTTTTCCGTCGCGTCATGTGGAGCACACTGGCTGTTGGCCTGATCTTCAATTTCATCTTCGTCGCTGCCAGCGACAATCCAGATCTGTTCCCCACTGCGTATCAGGAACTCGCGACACGCGGTGCCCGCACCTTGGCAGGTTCGGCACTTTCTCTCTTTTACATCTCGGGTGTTGCGCTTCTCACCCGGAAGACGAGCTGGATGTCGCAGCTTTCGCGGCTGGCCTTCGTCGGGCGCATGGCGCTGAGCAACTATCTGCTTCAATCCATCATCTGTACATTGCTTTTCTACGGCTACGGTTTGGGGCTCTACCGCAAGCTGGGGCCGGCGATCACGATCTTCCTAACCCTTCTCCTCTTTCGCATGCAGATTACCTTCAGTGCCTGGTGGTTGGAGCGGTATCGTTTCGGTCCTGCGGAATGGCTGTGGCGCTCCCTCACCTACGGCAGGCCCCAGCCAATCAAGGCTGAGCCAGACCGGATTGTCCGAGTCGCCGGCGGCACGACAGGCGCGATCCAGGGTCACGGGGCTTTCTTCAACGGTGTGATCTTCATTATGCGACGGCTGGCGTTCATCGTGACTGTCGCCTTCGCCATCGTCTACTTCTGTACCGTGGGCCTGAAACTGAGTGGCAACTCGCGGCTCCCCGTCGGTCAGCCGCGTCGGACGATCTGGGACATTGCCAACCCGGCCTTCGCGGAAAGCATTCGTTTCTTTGAGGATCTCTCAGCCGGCGAGCTCGGCGTTGTCGACCCGGGAATCTCAGACCGTGAGCGGCAACCGGCGATTCAGCTCCTCGCGACGGCCTACGGTGACAGCGCTCGGGTGTTGATAGTATCCGTTGGCTTGGCGACCGTCATCGGCGTCGCCGTTGGCGTGCTAGCTGCAGCCTGGCGTCGTTCCGAGCTGGTCTTGCCGATTCTCACAACCACCGTCGTGGGCGTATCGATTCCGAGCTTTCTGCTGGCTCTGCTGTTACAGATTGGGAGTGTCAAATTCTATCAGCAGACTGGCATCCGGCTGGTACTGTTTGGGCCCAAACTGAGCCATGCCAGCAGCCTTCTCCCCCGGATAGCGTTGCCCGCACTCGTGTTGGTCGCTCGTCCCCTGGCCCATATAACCCGGGTCACGTTCGTCTCTGTGTCTGAGGTTCTGGACAAGGACTATGTGCGGACGGCTCGCGCCAAAGGCGTGAGAGAGATCCTTGTCTTATGGGATCATGTCTTGCGGAATGCCGCCGTCAGCATTGCCACTGCTGTTGTCGTATCACTTCGTTTCGCGCTGGGGAGCTTGGTGGTGGTGGAGGTCTTCTTCGATTGGCCTGGGTTGGGAGTCACGATGCTGAACGGGATCTTTCAGCGCCAGACTGCCGTCGTTGCTGGCGCCGCCCTGGGCCTGGGTGTCACCTTCCTCCTGCTCAATATGAGCCTCGATCTGATCTACCGGGTCATAGATCCTCGCCTCCGGTCGCACAACCACGGAGGCACAGCGTGACGGTGGTTCAGCTCCTGCGCCGTATCGTGCGTGGCCTCCTGGATCCTCGTGCTGACCTTTCCCATCTAGGTCTGGCCTCGGCTGGCGATGGGGCATTGCCGAGGATGAAGCCTGGGCAACACCGGGTCGTCCTCAATGCCCCCTTGATCTCTGGTGGTCTCATCGTGCTGGCGCTATTTGTTGGTGTTCTCTTCGGGCCGGTCATAGCACCGAAGAATCCGTATCTGAGCGGGCGCCATGTCACGGAGTATGTGGACGGGGAAGTGGTCTCTCCTCCTTTCGCACCGTCTGCCCAATATCCGCTCGGCACCGACGAACTGGGTCGCGACACGCTGAGTATGCTGCTCTATGGTACCCGCAACACGCTGGTTGCAGCGGCCTTCATCACCATGGCCCGCCTTGTCGTTGGTTTGATTCTCGGTGGGTGGGCTGGCTGGAACGAGGGCGAATTGGTCGATCGTCTCGTCATGGGCAGTATCCAGATGCTGATCTCGGTGCCTATGCTGCTGTTGGCGATCATTCTCATCCTGGCTCTCGATATCCGGCGGGGCCTGGTTGTGTTCATCATCGGGCTGTGTCTCGTGGGTTGGGGCGAGATCGCTCAGTATGTTCGCGCTGAATTCATTCAGATCAAGAAGCAGCCCTACGTGGAGAGCGCGCGGGCCATTGGCTTGAACTCCCTCGAGTTGGCGGTGCGTCATGTTCTCCCGAATGTGCTGCCCGCACTGGTAGTCATCACGTTGCTGGAGATGGGCGCAGTCCTGATGATCCTCGGCGAATTGGGCTTCGTGGGCGTGTTCATCGGCGGGGGGACAGCAGTCCAGGTGGGCGATGTCGCCCAACAACAGTACTTCACGGTGCCAGAGTGGGGGGCGATGATGGCGGGCTCTCGCCAGTGGGCCCGGGTCAAGCCGTGGATGGTTCTTGGGCCTGCCGTTGCTTTCTTTGCTTCCGTCACCGGCTTCAACTTGATGGGAGAGGGGTTGCGTCGCCTCATCGATCGAGGCATCTTCAACACGGCCGTGCTCCTCAGCTGGCGAGTCTTGATCGTCGCCGCGATTATCACAGCTGCCAGCGTCTACGTCATTATGGCCCTGGGCCCAGCGCCTTCCTACCGCCACTTGGCCCGGCAGGTCGATCGAGACGCTCTGATGGATCATGTGGCGTTCCTCAGTGCTTCAGAAATGAAGGGCCGGGGCGTTGGCACCCCAGAGGCTGAGCGTGCGGTCAAATACATCGTGGACGCATTTGAGCGCTACGGTTTGAGTGCGCCGCCCGGTGGCCGATTGGGAGAGGTGGCTCTTACACTTGCGCGCCCGGCGGGCCCGCCCGAGCTGTCCCTGATTGCTGAAGATGGAGAGACGAGGACCGCGTTCACGCGCTGGGCCGATTACAGCGAGTCCACTGAACGTCATGGTGGGAGCGGCGAAGCTGAGGCGCCCGTCACGCTCGTGGTCTTCTCGTCGGAGGTTCGAGACCACGAGCGCCACCCCGAGGAACGCTACGCGGCATTCAAGGGGCTTGACCTGAGAGGCCGCATTGCCTTGATTCTAGCCGGCAATGCACCTGGCGACTTCGACACGGAGGCGTTGATTCGAGGGGCTGAAGGAGTGCTGATTGTCTCCGATGATGTGCCGCCTGGCAATCAGGTGTTGGAAGGGGACTATCTGGAGCAGCCGACTTTTCCCGTCTTTCGCATCACTCCAGAAACCGCCGACGTCATGCTGGTCGCAAATGAGCTCGATGTTGAGACCGTCCGTGACGGCTACCTGGGCGTTGCACAGAAGAACATGGGTTGGATCGCCAAAGACCTAGAAACAAGAGCCCGGATGCGGGTACAGCTCGAGCCGCCCGAGACGATCACCGCCAGCAACGTGCTCGGCTTCGTCAGGGGATCCGATGCTGCCTTGGATGAGGAATTGGTGGTCGTGTCCTGTCACTACGATGGGCTCGGACAAGGGCCGGATGGCACGGTCTATCCCGGGGCGAATGGGGATGGGTCGGGGGTAGCGGTCATGCTAGAGATTATTCGCCTGTGGCACGAACAGGAGTTCCAGCCGCGCCGCAGTGTTCTGTTCGCAGCCTGGGCCGGCGGCGAAATGCCGTATTCCGGCGCTCACATCTTCCGTGACGTGAGCACCCTTTTTGCCCAGCACGATATCTCCGCCGTGATTCATCTGGATCGATTGGGGAGCGCTCGCGAGGGGGGTCTCATCGTTCATCAGAGGGGAAGCGATCTTCTGTATGGCCTGCTCGTGAGCAGTGCCAGCGAACTCGGCGTCAGGGTCAACGAGGGCCCGACGAGGCAGCATCCCTACCAGCAGTTCATCACCGGCCATCGAGGGGATAGTCACGTTGCACTCAACGGCTCCCTGGTCGTCACTTGGGGAAACCCCAGGCGCGGCCTGGATGCGGACACTCTGGACGAGATCGATCCTGAGCATCTCCGTCAGGCCGCCGAAGTTGTCAACCTGACGCTAATCCGAGCGGCGCACGAGCCAAGGTACTGAGTGGGAGGCGGGACACGTGTGACTCGCCACGATAGGCTGCTCTTGGGCATTGTGGTCGCACTGACCCCACCGGCCCTGCTGACGGGTCGAGCGACCGTGTATCTACTGGGGCGGCCTTGGCGGTGGTGGGAATGTGGCAAATGGCTTGCTTGTGTGTACTAACGAGATCCGGACCGAGACTGGAGCGAGGAGTGAAGCGGCCCTGGCCTGGTTTCTCCGGATGCCTTTGTTGCACCTCTGGGTCCGTCTCCCCACCGGGAGTGTCTATTGGCGGGACGAGCGGCGCCTGTCGAGGCTCGGGAAGCGAGGCGCGGCTCAAGACCGGGATGTCCGCGATGTTCTCGCCAGAAGAGGGGAATCAGCAAGCAGTCGTCCAGGATCTGCGAGATCCTTACCCACGGGTGCAACGTCACTCAGCGATAGATGGTGCATCCTTCAACAGGCGATCTGGACCTGTCCGCAGAGTAAGTCCTCTCACATCTTATGACTGCAAAACTCATCCGTAGGCGTTGCGTCCCGGTTGGCCTGATCATTGCCCTGGTCCTGGTCCAGGTGGCGATTGGTGGCTGCGTGTGTCACGTGTTGCGACCGTCCATCCCTCGGCAGGCTGCCGTGGACCAAGAACTCAGCCAGCCGGAGTCGACGTCGACCGCCAGTGGCCTCACCAGCGACTCGGGCGTCACTTTGATGGCGACGGGAGAGACAGTCGAGGAGAAGGAGATCCAGGACGCCGTGTCTGGACCTCTGATTCCGGCGACGGACATCGGCGGCCTGGCACGAGCATTTGACGAGGAGCAGGCCCAGGAGCACATCGCCTATTTGGCTAGCGGCGAGCTCGAGGGGCGTCAGCCGGGAAGCCCTGGAGGGCGTGCTGCAGGCAACTACATCGCCGAGCACTTCGCGGCGTACGGGCTGGAACCAGCCGGCGTGGAGGGTACGTACTACCAGACGTTTACCGTTCCCTACGGGCGCATCACGAGTCTGCCTCGGCTTGACATCATGCCACCTGGCGAGGCGAGATCTTCCAACACGTATGAGTACGGCGTCGATTACCGCGCGCTCACAGGCGGCTACGTCGGTGCCGGGGAGGGAGCGGGCCCGGTCATCTGGCTGAACCAGTGTCGTCACGAGGACTATGATGGTCTAAGTATGGTCGGCAAGATCGTGCTGTGCCGCGCTAGCTCCGACCCCACCGTATACCGCGAGGCCATCGCGCACCGCGTTGGTGGACTGTTGCTCCTTGATCGGGATCGGGGGAATGAACCGTTCCGGCGTGGTGGCTACCGTGAGACGGCGTGGGTTCCCGAGCCGATTCCGGCCTATCGGATCTCCGATCGTGTGGGGCAGGATCTGCTGATCGGCACTGACTACACGCTGGATGGCCTGGGTTTGCACTTCTCCGCCACGCCTCTCTCCACAACCGTTCGTATGCGCGTGACGACCAATGAAGACGACGAGGTCACCGCCCGCAACGTCCTGGGGCTCCTGCCTGGGTCCGACCCGGTCCACGCTGCCGACACGGTAGTGATCGGAGCGCATTATGATCATTTGGGTCCGGAGCCAGATGGCACCATCATGAACGGCGCCAATGACAACGCATCCGGGGTCGGCGCGCTGCTGGAGATTGCCCGAGTATGGCAAGCGGAGGGCTTCCGTCCGGAGCGCAGCGTTCTGTTCGCCGCGTGGGATGGCGAGGAACAGGGGTTGCTGGGTTCTCAGCACTACACGGAGCTTCCCACACAGTCGATCACCCGGACGGTGTCCATGCTAAATCTCGATATGGTGGGCGCCGGAGAGACGCTGCAGATCGACGGCGAAGGTTCCGTTGCCGCCCAGCTTGCGATGGGAGCGGAAACCTACGGAGTGACGTATACGTCCACCTCCACGGTCCACGGCCGGAGCGATCACGCTCCGTTCGTGGCCAGCGGCGTGCCGGCCTCTATGCTCATCTGGTGGCCGGATGCGTATTATCACACGACGGAGGATAAGATCTCGATCATCGAACCGGAGAAGTTGAAGGCCTCCGGCGTGCTGGCGTCGCACACGTTGGCTGCCATGGCAGGGGGCCAGGTCGAGATAGAACACGCAGTGGATCGATTGCAGTCCAGCGTTGCTCAGCGAGATCGGGAGGCTTTTGTGGCGATGCTCGATCCCTCAGACCCTGACCTGAGGGCCAGCCAGGTGGCTTGGTTCGATGACCTGTGGTCACGGGGGTTGGCCGACATCTCTGTTCAGGCTGAGGACATCCGCTTCAGCGAAAAAGAGGCTCTGGTGACGCTCAACATGGCACCCCACTGGTCGGATGAGACAGCACCCGAGCGTTCTGTCTCTTACCCTGCTCACTTCACGGAGTATGACGGGACGTGGCGCTTTTCTGGCCCTGATCTGGAGGAGGTTGCTGACCGCGGGGTTACAGTAGCCGTTCTTGCGGGATCGTCAGTTGATGCGCGAGACCTGCTATCCACGACGCGGCGGGTGTACGTCTCCCTCGCCGCTGACCTGGGCCAGAGGCCGGTTGCCGGCACCCGCTTCATCTACTACCGGGATGAAGAGATGCTGTGCGCCATTGCTCGCCCAGCTTCTCGAACGGACGTGGGATGGCTGGTCCCATCGGCAGAGCTAGCCCAGATCGCAGTTGGCCTCACGGCGCAGGAATCCATTACGCCGGCGGTGGTCAGTCTGGTGCTCACCCAGATGGGCTTGCCACCTGGCGAGGGCGAGTGGCTGCGAGAGGGAGTTTTTGCCCGGTACAAGGTCGACGCAGCCGCGGCATATATGCCCGCTCTGGTCGACGCAGATCTCCCCTCGCCGTTGCTCACATCCGCGGCGGCGCAATCTCCGTCTCAGGGCGGATCTGCCACCGGACGGATGAGCGCGGATCGGACAACGGCGGAAGATGAGGTCGAGGTGCCGCCGGCCCATGCCTGGAGTGCCACAGACTACCTTCTGGAGCGGTATGGGACGGAGGGACTGCGCGACCTCTGCGTTGCCTGGGGACGGCATGGGTCAACTGACGCGTTCGAGGAGGCGCTCGGCATCACCGCCGAGGAATTCGAGGCTGCCTGGCACGATGCACGGATCCGCCCGCTCCAGGAAGTGTCAGCCGGGATCCAGGCGGCGATCGCTCAGCGGGAAGCCGCTGTCCTCGAAGGGGACGAGGACGATTTCCTGTCGACGGTGGCGCTGTCGGACTCCGTGCTCCGGGCTGAAGAGCGGCATCTTTTCGCAGAGTTGACCGAGCGCTCAACTGGACTTCGGGTCATCTCCTATTCCGTCGCAGGAAACGTGGTCGGGTGGACGCCCCTTGCGGACGAAGCGGAAGTTGTGCTCACCACAAGTGTCGTGGTGAGCGGCGGTCATTCGTCTCGAGTTACCCACAATGCA